>Ga0302320_10014624_pt1 | contig 16214 bp, 13 predicted proteins | sample Bog_T0_3_FD_202130 | JGI IMG/M metagenome (GOLD analysis project Ga0302320, IMG submission 202130) | Peat permafrost microbial communities from Stordalen Mire near Abisko, Sweden - Bog_T0_3 | ecosystem: Environmental > Terrestrial > Soil > Wetlands > Peat | place: Sweden: Abisko, Stordalen Mire... | reverse complement strand
TACCAGTGGCGCGAAATTGTCCCGTGACCCTGCCGTTGCTCAGAATGCCTTTTCGCTCGAAAAGAAAGATGTCCTGGGTGGTAATGGTGTCGGATTCCATGCCCACGCATTCGGTGATATGGGTGACGCGGCGCGCCCCATCGCTGAACCGCGCCACGTGCACAATCAGATCGATCGCCGAGATGATCTGCTGCCGGATGGAATGTACGCTCATGCTGGCATTCGCCATCCCCATCATTACTTCAAGGCGGGACAGGCCGTCGCGGGGGCTATTGGAGTGGATGGTGGTGAGCGACCCGTCATGGCCCGTGTTCATGGCCTGCATCATATCGAGCGCCTCTTCGCCGCGCACTTCGCCGACGATGATCCGGTCGGGCCGCATGCGGAGTGCGTTAATCACCAGCTGCCGGACATGGATCGCGCCCTGGCCCTCGATATTGGGGGGCCGGGTTTCCATGCGTGCGATGTGCACCTGCTGCAGGCGTAATTCGGCCGCATCCTCGATGGTGACGATGCGCTCGGATTCCGGAATAAAAGACGAAAGTACGTTCAGGATAGTGGTTTTTCCGGCGCCGGTTCCGCCCGAGACCACTATGTTGAGCCGGGAGGCCACGCAAGCCTCGAGCAGGTCCGCCATGCCTTCGGTCCACGTAAGGCTGCGCACCAGGTCGTCGCTTTGCAGTGCGACGCGGCCGAAACGGCGGATCGAAAGCATGGGACCATCCACCGCGACCGGTGGGATCACCGCATTCACGCGCGAGCCATCAGGCAGCCGCGCATCCACCATGGGCGACGATTCGTCGATGCGCCGGCCCACCCGGCTGACGATCTTCTCGATGATGCGCAGCAGGTGCGACGCATCCTTGAATTCGACCGGCGTTCGATGCAATTTACCTTTGCGCTCGACGAACACCAACTTAGGGCGCGTCACCAGAATGTCGGATATCGTCGGATCGAGCAGCAAGGGCTCGAGCGGCCCCAGGCCGAACACTTCGTCGAGAACCTCGTCAAGAATGCGCTGGCGCTCGATGGAGTTGAGAAGGGCCTCTTCTTCGTCGAGCAGGGTCGAGAGCGCGACGCGGATCTCGCGGCGCACGCGATCTTCGGGGAGAGCCAGAACGGCTTCCAGATTCACGCGGCCGAGCAGTTTCCGATGGAGGGAGAACTTGAGTTCCTGATAAGCGACCCCGTCGACGCGGGGATTCATCAGCCGGTCGATCCAGCCGTTTTCTCCCACTGTCTGAATGCTGTTGGAACGTGTGTACTCCGCCACTTACTTCCTGCCCTTCAGCCGGAAGAATCCGCGCGGCTTACTTTCCGTCGCAGAGATACCCGCCAGCCGGGAGGCGAACTTTCCAATCTGGGTTCCGAGGTCGGAGCCCGGGTCCAGCAGCCGCGGTTCAGAGTAGGCTTCGTTCAGCCGGTGATAATCGTTGGGGATGTCCGCGTATATCGCGTGCCCCATCACTCTTTCCAGCTCCGGAAGTTGAATCTGAGTACGTTTGGGCATCCGGTTGATCACCAGTTTGAGGCGGTTGGCGCCAAAGTTGCGTGCGGCCAGCGTTTGAATCATTTGTTTCGATTGCCTGAGCGCGAGGACTTCGTTGGTGGTCACCAGCACCAGCGTGTCAATGGAATCGATCACGTCCAGCAGCGGCTGCGTGATGCCATGGCCAAGATCGATTATGGTCAGGTCGTAGTGCATCCGCCAGAAGCGGACCATAGGCGGCAACTTGCGGGAAATCGGCATGGCCGGCGTCGGAATATCAGGTGGAGCGGGGATCACGTCGACACCCGAGGGAGCGACTGCCACCAACCCTTTCCAGAGCTTCAGATCCATTCTGTGGAGGTTCTGCAGAGCATCGTCAAGGCTGTAACGGGCCACCGTCTGCATGATGGTGCCGATGATGCCGGACGCCATATCCAGATCCGCCAGAAGCACTTCTTTTTTGGTCAGGCGGCGCAGGTGGCTGGCCGCGTGGCATGCCAGAGTGGTAGACCCGCACCCGCCCTTCGCCGAAACAAAACCAATTACGGAGCCGGCGGAGCGTTCCCCGCCCGGGGCTCGGCCGCAGTCTTCAATCACACGCCGCAAAGCGTCTTCGAAGGCGGCGGAAACGAATGGCGGGTAGACAAACTCGGCTGCCCCGGCTCGCATAGCCTTCAGAATGGCCTCGGGTTCCGCGGTGTCGTTCACGGCGACGATGCGCAGGGCCGGATCGAGCGTTGCGAGGCGCGCGATGATCAAAGCGGGATCGTTGGGCAGCCCAGGCAGACCGAGGAACAGAATATCGGGACGCAGGCGCTCAACCGAGGACACCAGATCGTCGAAGCGGTTGACGGCGCAGCTTTCCTCGAGCACCGGTACGGAGGCTTCCTGCAGCGCATCAAGCAGGAGGAGGCGGAGCTTCGGTTCGGCGATGCCGACGGCAATGGCAACCGCTCTCTCCGTTCCAAAGCTGTCGAAATCGTCCGCCGTATCGTCCATAGCGCTGGTCATGGGAGAAGCCGTTTTCAGTATCAATTTCACTTTCACAGCGGTGCCGACATAGAATTTCTGATGGAAGATCCCGACCCGGCCGCCGGGGCCTGCACGGGGGGCGTCGCAGGCTTGGTCGAGGTTGGCTCGAAGGGCACCTGCGGTTGCTGGGGGAGTTGCCGGGCGTCGGGCACATTCCCCTCGGGGAGCTTGGTGGCCCCATCTTTCAGGAACGGCTTGGGAAAGGCCATCTCGGCCTGAGTGCCCGGCGGCAGGGGCTTGACCAGTTCGGGCGTTACGACTACCAGAAGTTCGCTGTTGGTTTTGGAACTCGATATCGACTGGAACAATTTGCCGAAAAACGGGATATCGCCGAGGCCGGGTACTTTGCTGAGATTCTGCGTTACCTGGTTATCGATCAAACCGGCGATGGCGAAGCTTTGATTGTTCTCGAGCTCAATCTCGGTTTTTACCCGCCGGACGTCCAACCCCGGGATGTTGAATCCCTGATAAGTAAGACCGTTGGCGTAATCGAGAGAGCTTACTTCAGGAGCTACTTCCAGCTTGATGGTGCCGCGCGGCGTAATAGTCGGCGTGAAATTCAGACGTATGCCGAACTCGCGGAACTGAATGGTCACGTTGCTGAAGCCGGCGGACGAACTCTGCACTACGGGAAACGGAAACTCGCCGCCCGCGAGAAAGCTGGCTTGCTTTCCGTCGGCGGCGAGAACGTTGGGCTCGGCCAGAATCTGCACCAGATTCTTCGCTTCGAGCGCTTCGATGGTGGCGCCCAGGTTCAGATCCGGCCGGTACAGGAATATATTGAGCGCGTTGGACAGCGTGAAGGTCTGGGTGGGAACGGTGCCGGTGCTGGGCGCTGCGAACTGCCCGGTGGTGATGGTGCCCGTGGTATTTCCGGCGCCTGTGCTGAAAAGATTCGCGCCCAGGGAAAGGCTGGCTGTCCGGTCCACGTTGGCGAAGCGTACTTTCAACAGAATCTGCGGAGCCGTCGGCGATGTAGCGATGGTCATCAGATTGACCGGCGTTCCGTACGCGGCGGCAATAGCCATGGCTTTGTCGCCCTCCAGTTGAGAGCGCACCTGGCCGCGCAGCAGAACCGTTTTATCGTCGAGATCCGCCTGGACGGTGTCGCCCAGCGCCTCGTGCAGGCGCCGCTGGAGTGCGTCGTCTTTGGAATGAGACGGCTCTACGGTGACGTCGTAGGAAAAGCGGGCGCCGCCGCGCTGCCAGATCAGCACGCTGGTCGATCCCGGAGCTTTGCCGTTCAAAACGACTTCGCGCTGGGTAATGGCCACCGCTTCGACGATGTCTTCGGTCGCCACTGCGATACGTTCCATATCGCCCGGAGTATCGATGACAGCCGATTTTCCAACAGGAATGGTAATCTGCTGCGTGTCGGCGGCGCGCAGCAAGGCTGTTCCGGGGAACAGCGACAAACACAGCGCGCATGCGCTCAGGACAAGCTTCATTGTTGGGTCTCCGGATCGGTGGCTACCGCGACCGCGCTGACGGTTCGCTTGGTTCCGTGAATCACTTCGACGGTCGGCATGGGCGGCGGATCGACAGGTTTCTTTTCCCCAACGACCGGTTTAGGGTCGGGCTCCGCAGCCTTGACGGCCACCTTGCGCGGCTTCGGCGCCGGAATGAGTGGGGGGAGTTTCGGAGCGGGGACCACCTCCGCTACAAAACTACCCTTGTCAAGGGGATTCCTGAGCACCAGTTCGATCCGCGTTTGGGCCACGGCCAGACTGAGAGCTTCGGCCTGCCGGGGCGTCACAAGAAGGTTGAATACGCCGGCGGCGAGTGGTTTTTCCTTAACGTTAGAAGTTTGGTCCGTGTTCTGGCCGGATGAAAAGACCTCTATGTTCTGCAGGATGGTGCGGGCGACCATGCCCCGGCCATTCTGAGCGCCTTCGGAGCCCGTGGATATCACGTCCACATGCATTCCCGGCAGAATAAAGCGCGAAAGGCCCGTGAGTTCGTCGACGTGCACCGCTACAACGCGCATCCCTGGTGGGATTCGCGACGCGAGCCCGGCGCCCGCTCCCTTGGCCGCGAGACGGCTGTCGGCGAACGGCTCATCCTTCGCGACGGGCGTCAGCAGTGCTCTGCCGACCACATCGGTTCGTTTCCCGATCCAGTGCGATCCATCAACAACCGGCCAATCGACGGGACGAACGTCAGCGTCGCCGACCAGGGTCCCGGCATCCAGATCGCGCGCGGCAACAAGAACCGAGGCGGTGGCTCCTTTGTTGCGCTGCGAATTGCCCGAGATGATTTTATACATAAGCGTGCTAGAGACGAATGCCGCCAGCACCGCAAACAAAATAACCGTGATCAGGCGCCGTCTCACGATTTACCCGCCCCCCGACAGGTTAGCGCTGATCTGCGTCCAGACGTTGCTAATAACGGTCTGGAAATTAGGCAGCAACGACACGGCAACAAGCACCAGCGCGGCCGTCACCAGCCCGTATTCCACCATGTCCTGGCCATCACATCCGTCGATAAAACGCTTCAGCATAATGTTTTCCAAGTTTAAAGTCGGCCCAAGGGAGTCCCCGCCGGACGAGGTTATCCCTTGGGCAATAACATCCAGGCCCGAATTACAGCGCGCTCGTGATCGCGGTTTCTATGCTCGTGAATCCGGCCTGCACGTTGGTCGAGAAGGCTGCGAAGACAATTGTGCCTACGGCTACCACCGCCGCCAGAACAAGCCCGTATTCCACCATGTCCTGGCCATCTTCCTCTGTCAGAAAAATTTTAAGAAACGACATCCGATTGTTCTCCTTGACTGTCGACTATACCGGGTGGGGTTAACTGCGCACGTGGTCGCCGTTTACCCCTCCGCCCTTTACAACGCGGCCGTAACCGCCGTCTCGATGGTGACCCAGCCAGCTTTGACATTGGTTCCGAAGGCGGTGAAGATAATAGTGCCCGCGGCTACAACCGCCGCCAACACCAGCCCGTATTCGACCATGTCCTGGCCATCTTCCTCAACGAAAAAATTCTTCAGAAACGACATTGTGTTATCTCCTCTAAGGTTGGAATTGGAATTGGAATTGGTTCGGTGATTCAAATGAATCACGGGATTATCGTTTTGCGATCCCTCGATCGCAGGAACAGATTCGACCGCGTGCGAGTGCCCAGCGCACCGGGTTCGTGTGCGCGTCTCCGGGTCCCGGTTGACGACTGCCATCCGGTGAACCGTGGCGACGATACGCACTCCACTGCTGAAGGCGCGGACCCTGGATATACTCGCCGCGCACTCCAGAACTCGCGGCTCGAATGTACCCGTGACGGGCAGTTCGACCGCGATTGATACATTGGCAGAGGTCTTCAACCAGCGGCTGTCTGCGATTGACGGCGTAACCACAATTAACGACTCCCGAGTCAGTTCCTCGGTAACTCCGTGGGCGATTCGAAGCTCGGAGCCGTCGAGACGGATTGAACAGGGTAGCTCCACCCTCGCTCGTATTGTTTCGCCCGTATTCATCTCTCGAGGATGAGCTTATAATAACCTTCGGCATATTAAAAAGGTTGATGATTGTTAGTATTACATCCTTTTTTGGCCTGTATTATTAGCGTTACAGCGTACCCCCCCGTGGGTAAGGATATGGGGACACGCGGGCATCGGCCGCGTTTATTCCTGCAGGGAAAACGCGGCTGACAGCCGTATTCCTTTAAACCGGTACCGGTACTGCCAGCGATGAACAGTACTACCGGTTGTTAATTCAATTACTATACTGAAAGGGTTATGAAGCCAGACGTTAAGTGTTCCCCAGCGCACCTCGTCCTCTATACGGACGATAGTTTGCTGGCACTTGGCGCGTCGACCGTCTTGTCCTCGCTGCCGCAGTTTCGCGTGCTTACGGCGGAACCGGCCCTTTCGAGCCTCGTGCCATTTATTGAACAGGTTTGTCCCGATGTTATTCTGGTCGACCTTACACCCGAAATCACGCTGGGATTAATCTCAGCTCTGAGAATTGCGGCGCCCGCCGCGCGGCTGATCCTCTGGGGACGCACGTTCTCAGAAGAATTGCGCTACCAGGCTCGCCAAATCGGCGTAGCGGGTTTCCTGCAGCGCGGCGGTTCTACCGAGATTTTCGTGCAAAATCTGGCGAATTTGGCCGGCGACAATCTTTTGGTCACGCCTAAGCCGGATCACACTTCTGAGCCGGATCACTCGCGTACGGTGTCGCTGACCAAGCGCGAAAGCCAACTGGTGACGCTTCTCGCCCAGGGACTTAAGAACAAAGAGATCGCCGCCTGCATCGGGATCACCGAAGGCACGGTGCGAATTTATCTCTCCAAACTATTTGCCAAGATCGGCGCCCGCGACCGCTTCGAGGTCGCCGTGTTCGGCCTGAAGAATTCGTTCTGCGGCCAGGCATCGTGGGATGGCCGCGATGGATTTGTCACCGAGAGCGACGAGGGGCGCGCCAAGCCGGTGCTCCGGTCACTGGTGCTCGTCGAACCGCAACGACGCCGGGGCTATGTCCGGCGCGCCGTTGCTGTCGGGGAGTAGCAGGTTATGATCTTTGGGCGCCGAGCGCATCGCAGGTTGCAGTACGGGAGCCGGCGCGGGTCGGAGTTCGTTGAAGGCATGATCATGATGCTTCCGTTTCTCGCCTTGGTTTTCATCATCATCGACGCTTCCTACGGGCTCTTTATAAATGCCACTTTACAGTACGCGGTGCAGGCTGGAGTTACTGCCGCTTCAACCGACTCGGACACTGCCGTTAACGTGCAAGCTTTAGTGACAAGCACGGTGATTACGCAATCGCTTAATCTTGCCCAACCCGGAAATATTGTCGTAAGTTTTTATACGCCCGACATGAACCCGGCGGGAGGCAACGCGGTGCCGAATCAGACGGGCAACGTGGTGGAAGTGAACGTCACCTACCCTTTCTCGCCTTTAGCGCCGTTGTTTCGTGAAGGGCTTCCTCCGATCACCCTTACAGCCACTGCCGCCACCGTATTGACGGCCCCACCGGTCGCTAATTGAAGCAAAGCCGAAGCTATGAGACCTCCAATCCAGTATGCCCGGCTGCAGGAACGGTTCCGACGAGGCAGTGCACTCATCGAATTTACTCTGGTCGGAACTTTTATCTTTCTCCCCTTGCTGGCGGGATTGGCGTCCGTCGGCATGAACATGGTTACGGCGATGCAGGCGGCAAATCTGAATACGACTGCCGGACAGATGTTCTCCTCCGGTCAGTGGGATGCCGGTCAACTCCAAACCATGCTTCCTGCGATGGCTGGCACACTCAACAGCACCAGCCCAGGCGTCGGCGGCGTGGTGATCCTTTCGGAGATCCAGAATACGAGCAACGGTTACACCTGCACCCAACTTACCCCCATAACTATCGGAAACGGGGGCGCGACGGGCGCAAGTAAATATTGCCAGGCGGGGGCGGTAAATCCCCCATTTAACATGGTGGTGGGACAAACGGCTTTTATTGCCGAGACGTATTACATCAACCCGAACCTCGCGTGGGTGTTTGCTCGCGCGGGCACCAGTAATGGAATCTACGAGGTGGCTGTATTCTGATGCGAAATTCCTTTCCTGAGGTGTTTCCGGCTGTGCCGACAGACAAAAGAAGCGGATCGGCGCTGGTGCTCGCGGTGCTTTTCATAGGCGTGCTCGTTCCCATGATTGGCCTGGCGATCGACGGAACCAACGTCTACATGATGCGTAATCAGATACAGAATGCTCTCAATGCGGCCGTACTGGCTGGAAACCGTTCGCTGAATCTCGCGGCCGACATCGGATCCCAGACGGCGAATGCCCAGACCGTCGCCATGAATACGTTCAATGCCAACACGGCGAACATGTATTCAGGCGTGAATATGGCCGATATAGTCGCGTCCAGCTTTCACGTTAAACAGAACGCGAACATGACGATCACCGTCAGCGCTACGGGGACCGCGACTTTGCCGCTCATGCTGATGGGAATGATTCCCGCCATCACTGGCCCTACCGTTCCTTTCAGTGCATCCGCGTCGCGGCGCAGTACGAACATCATGCTGGTGCTCGACCACTCCGGACCGATGGGCTTCAACCCGGCGATCGGGACGCCTCTTGACGTCCTGAAGGCCGACGCGACTGATTTCGTGAACAATTTTGCCCAACGAAACGGTGCTTCCAACATCGGGCTGGTAACTTATACCGGCGCTCCGTTTGTCGCCAATGCGCTGCCCAATCCGTATCCGAATTATCAACCGAATGTCACCGCCAACATCAGTCTCATGGCCGCCTCGGGCTGGAGTATGACCAACACGGCTGCGGCGATGTCGGCGGCCTACGGACAACTGCGCGCCCTCAATCAGCCCGGGGCGCTCAATGTGATCGTTTTGTTCACGGAAGGTCTTGCCGGTGCGTTCACAGGTAATTTCGCCGGGCTCGTAACGTCCCCGCCACCGGCATATTGCAACCCGGGTGCGAGCCCGTTGAATGGCCTTCTTTGGTCCAATCAACTTGAAGCCAGATTCGGGGGGCTGGGGGACATTACCGCGAACTCGATCAACGACACCCCCGAGGCCCGGGGGGCTCCCGCATGTACCTCCGACACGTATGTCCCCGATCAATTCCTCAGCGCCATGCCGACATCGGATATTTACGGGAATTCGACCAACGGCACCGGGACGGCCAGTCTGTACACGCAAGTGGATCTGACCAGTATTGACGCGAACGACATAACCGCTGCCGCGGAAAATGCGCTCGACGACGCGGCCAACCGGGCTCGCGGCGATGCCTCGATTCCGGCCACGATATTCGTGATCGGTCTGGGCGGCAATCCAGCCGCAATACCGCCGGATCCCCTGTTGATGCCGCGCATCGCCAACGATCCGGCTTCGGCGTCCTACAACGGCAACCAGCCTGCCGGGCAGTACATCTTCGCGCCCGATACGGCGCACCTGCAAGCCGCTTTTGCCAGCATCGCGTCCCAGGTGCTGCGGTTGGCGGCTCGGTAGCGCCTTCACTTTTTCGGGCTGCACACCGCCTGTACTACTACAACTTGTGAAATCGCTCACGAATACCACAGGAGCAGGGATCGATTGGCTGTGCGAAAGCGACTCTGAGAGGCCGGTACTAGGACCAGAACGATCCGGATTGCGCCGATTTTTGATGTTAATTCTCCATCGGCGTAGGACAATCAATCTGTCAGATGAAACGCACTCTTATATCGATTAACTGTTTCGCTGCAGTAACGCTTGCTTTCCTGACGCTATCGTCGGCAGCGCAGGCCGGTCAGGTTTTTATTGATGACGATATCAAGATCTACGACTACACGGCGGCAAACACCGAGACCACAGTCTCGACTCAGCCCGGATCCGTAGTCATGGGAATGGCTTTCAGTTATGCCGGGGTAACGCCAGTTCTTTTCGTAGCGGCGAAAGCCAGCAACGAAATCTATTCATATTCGCTTTCATCGCCGGGAACTCAGGTAGGCTTCGAGTCCGTCACTGCGCCCATTGGACTCGCTATCGATCAGAACGGAAACGTTTACACAGGCGCATCCAGCGGACATCAACTCGAAGAGTACGCATCGAGCGGCGGTGCGGGCACATCTCTCGAAACCAAGAATCCAAACAGCACCAAGACGCTCTCGGTCGACTCGTTGACTGTCGATTCAGCCGGCGATCTGTTCGAAGCCGATGGATCGGGGAACGTCAACGAGCTCACTGCAAATCAGAACACGTGGGAGACGATTGCCACTCTGACGGGGAGCAACTTCGACGGAATCGCATTGGATAGTTCCGGGGATATCTTCGTCGGTTTTTCCAGCGCGTCCGTGGGTGGCGGAGGGGGAATCTACGAGATCAGTTCCGGTGGGGCCGTCAGTACGTTCTACACCGCGACTACTGTCCTGCCTTCCGGTCTCGCTTACGACCCGATTACCCGCGATCTTTACATGGCTTATAACGACGCAGACAACAGCGGAGAAGGCGGCGTCGACGTGTTCACCAGTTCGGGCGGGGCGTTAGTCTCTACTTCGGAAGCGACATTTGCGACGGATGGCGTACCACTGGACGAACCAGACGCGATCGCCGTGCTGACTCCCGAACCCGGCACTCTTTTCCTGTCCGGCTTAGGACTCGCGATTTCGATCATCTATCTGCGCCGCAAGAACCTGGCAGTAATTCGTCAAAGCTAAGCAGCCCGTGGGCGGGAGTGTCTGGTCAGCAGTAACACGGCGCGCTGGCCATCGGAACCGGCTAACGGAATCATGTTAGCCAGACCGAAAATCAGGTTCATCATGGCGAATTCGTGAGCGGCTGGCCAGGCCATCGCGAGTAACACGTTCAGCAAAGGTCCGCCGAGAGTGGTCATCATATTCGCCAGGGGCGGACCTGACTCGCGCACGATATACATACCCTTCCACGACATGCCCACCCGCTTGACATGAACCCCCAGCGCGAAAGCGGAGATCAGGTGTCCAGCCTCGTGCAGAAAAAGCACCAGAAGCCACATCAGACAATACGTTACAACCATCGCAAGCCTTCCGTAAGTTGATCGGCAGAATCAATAGAAATCTGCACTATGCGAACTAGCTGAATCTTAGCCGCGTTACCGCTGCCGAGTCCAGATTGCCAATCGTTATGAGTCCTCGTTAACACGAATCAGACAGGGATTTCCGTATAGTACTCAATTCTTCAGCGGCACTGCCAATGGCGGGTATAAACTAGTAACACTTCCGTAAAGTGCTGCTCGAGACTGTGCAGAACAGACGATTGCGAAAATACACTTCGCCCGGCGTGCGCGACCACCGGGTCTCGCGCCGCGTCCTTTGGGACCGGTCGATAACCTTTATCCTTGTTGTCGGCTTTATTATTTCGATCGTCAGTTTCCGGGTAGTACGCACACAGGAGATCCGCAGCGCCCTCGATGAGTTCCACCTCGCCGCATTATCGTCTGAATTCCAGGTTCGACAGGCAATCCAGTCCGATCTGGCGACACTCGAAGCACTGCGCGCTTACATCGGGACGTCGCCCAAAATCCCCGGCCCGGACTTCGATCGCTTTACACAGCAAATAATCGGGAGCAATCCTCACATCCTGAGCCTGCGCTTTGCGCCGCATTCCAATAATCTGCCTGCCGCCGAGACTTCGCACGATCGCTTCGCGATGCCGTTGTACCTGCCGGTCTTCGACGGTCCCCCGGAAAGCGAAAGGCTCAAGGGATACGCGCTCGGCCTGTTTCGCATGAGCGACGTGATCGAACGAAGTCTGCGCGGAATGAAGCCGGAGCCGATCGATATCGAATTTTACGACCTGAGCGGCGCGCTCGGAAAGCGCTTCCTCTATCGGCATCAGACGGCTCTTTCACGCGAGCCCGGGGCAGGCGGTACTACCGTCTCGCGGTATAAGTCGGAAGCCGAAGCGCTCGAAGAGGCGCCGTTCAAACGCGTGGTGCGGTTCGATGTGGGCGGCCGGCAATGGGCCATGGTTGAGACCGGCGGCGATGCCTGGCGTCCGCTGACGTGGCTTTCATGGAGCATTGTGGCCACGGTACTGGTGATCACGGGAATCAGCGCGGTGCATTTCGTGTTGAATGTCGGCCGCGTGCGTACCGACGAAGAACGTTTGCATCTGCAATTGCGCAAAGCGGCGGAGGATGCCCTGCGCATCAGCGAAGAACGCTATGCCCTGGCGGCACGCGGCTCGAAAGACGGCCTCTGGGACTGGGATCTGCGGGCCGGTCTGGTTTTCTATTCGGAGAGGTGGAAGGCCATGCTTGGCTTCGATGCCAAAGCCATCGGCAATAGTCCGGAAGAATGGATCGGGCGTTTGTATCCGGCGGACCGCGCCCGTGTGGAAGCGGAAATCGCCCAGCATTGCGCCGGCAAAACCAACCACTTCCAGACCGAATACCGCATTCTGCACAACGATGGAAGCTACCACTGGATGTTGAGCCGTGGCGTGGCCGTGGTGGATGAAGACGGCGTGGCCACACGCCTCGCGGGATCGCAGACGGATATTACGGAGAGCAAAGCGGCGGATCCGCTCACGGGCCTGGCGAGCCGGCTGCTGCTCGACGAAAAGCTTCAGTTCGCCATCGAGCAGGCGCAAAATAATCCCGATTGGCGCTTCGCGGTGCTGTTCCTGGATCTGGATCGCTTCAAAGTGGTCAACGACAGCCTCGGTCACCTGGCCGGCGACCGGCTGCTGCTGCGTATCTCCAATCGCTTGCTGGCATGTGTGATGGAGCCGCCGTTCGGGGAGGCGCAGACGCTGGTGGCGCGCGTGGGCGGCGATGAGTTTGTGATTCTGATCAGCGGCCCGATCCATCAGGATACGCCCCTTCAGCTGGCCAATCGAATCCGCGACAGAATGACGCCGGCGTTTAATGTGGATGGGCACCACCTGTTCGTTTCCACCAGCATCGGGGTAAGAATCGGGCAGGTCGATCTGAGTCCCGAGACGCTGCTGCTGGACGCCGACACCGCCATGTACTACGCCAAATCGCGGGGCCGGCAGCGCCATGAGGTTTTCGTTCCGGCCATGCGCCTGGATGCGGTGGAAAGGCTGCGCCTCGAGACGGATCTCCGGACAGCCATCGAGCGGGACGAACTGGTGGTGTTCTACCAGCCCAAGGTCTGCATGACGACCGGCATGCTGATCGAACTGGAGGCGCTGGTGCGCTGGATGCATCCGCAGCGCGGCCTGGTCGGTCCGGTCGAGTTTATTCCGCTGGCCGAGGAAACCGGGCTGATTCTGCAACTGGGAGAATGCGTCCTTAGAAAGGCCTGCAGGCAAATGGCAGCCTGGCTGGACGACTTGAATGTGGGGCCGGGCGTTCGCGTGAGCGTGAATTTGTCGTGCAGGCAGTTCAATCAGCCCGATCTGTTCGACCGTATTATGGGCATCCTGGCGGAAACGGGGCTGCCGGCCGACAGGCTGAGCCTCGAGGTCACGGAAGGCGTCCTGATGGAGAACGTGGACAATGCCGTGTTGCTGCTGAATCGGCTGCGCGCTAAAAACATCGGCTTGCAACTCGACGATTTCGGTACCGGTTACTCTTCGCTGAGCTACCTGCGCCGTCTGCCCTTCGACGGTCTGAAGATCGATAAGAGCTTTGTACACGAGATGGGGCTTCGCCAGGAAAATGTGGAGATCGTCGGTACCATCGCGCTGCTGGCGCGCACGCTCGGCATGACGGTTCTGGCGGAGGGCGTGGAAACCCACGAGCAGATTCAGATGCTGATCGGCGCCGGATGCGACTACGCCCAGGGGAATCTTTTCTCGGTCGCGGTGGACAGCGAGGCGGCGCGCGCCTTCTTCGTCGGGTTCCGGCACATCTTATCCCAAACCAGCCGGCAGGAAGACGAAAGGCACGTCTCTGCCACCGTCTGACGGAGAAGAGGACATGCGACGACAGCTATCGCCGCGTGTCCCCCGGTTCCACTCCGCTTTGTGGAATCACGGCTTTTGTCGTAGTATTCACTCATGGGAATTCGAAGGCGCGCGCAACGGTGTTTAGCCGCTCTCGCCATCGCTCTCGCCGCCTGGGCCGCGAGTCAATTCCGCCTCACCCACGCAGCCGCTTCCTCCGCGGGGCCCTCTTTCGTGGAATTCGAAAGCGGTCATGTGCGCCCGCTGGCCATTTCACCCGATGGCGCCACGCTCTTTGCCGTCAACACGCCCAATGGCACTCTGGAAATATTCGACCTGACATCCGGAACGCCCGTATTTGTGAGCCGTGTTCCGGTGGGCCTCGAACCGGTGGCCGTGGCAGCGCGAACCAACACTGAGGTATGGGTGGTGAACCATCTTTCCGACAGCGTGAGCATCGTCAGCCTGAGCTCAGTCGCGCTGTCAGCCCCTGCGCCTCGTGCCCGCGGTGGCGCCCAGCCTTTTGAAAGGCCCACGGCAGTACGCTATGTCCCCCATGTGATCCGCACTCTGCTGGTCGGCGACGAACCGCGCGACGTGGTATTCGCCGGCAATCCGCAGCGCGCCTTCATTACCACGGCGCATCGCGGCCAGCAGCGCACCGATCCTTCGCTCGCGAATGTGCCCGGCGCGGGCGATCCGCAACTCACTACGGCAGGCATTCCACGCGCCGACGTGTGGATCTTCGATCCCGCCCATATCGGCGATTCGCTGGGTGGCACACCGCTGCGCATCATGAGCTTCTTTACCGATACGCCCCGCGCGCTCGCCGTCAGTCCCGACCAGAAAACGGTGTACGTGGCGGGCTTCAGGAGCGGCAACCAGACCACGTCCATTCTCTATGAAAGGGTCTGCGCCGGTTTCGCGGCCATGCAGCCCTGCAAGCTTGGCGATGGCACTACCAGCCCCGGCGGCAATCCCGGCCCGGCCACCGATGCATCGGGACAACCGGCCCCGCAGACGGCGCTCATCGTGAAGTTCAACAATGCATCCGGCCACTGGGAAGACGAACTGAAGAGAACCTGGGACAACTCGGTGCGCTTCACGCTGCCCGATACCGATGTCTTCTCGATCGACGCCAACGCTTTCACCCAAACCGCCGCCTATGCGCACGTCGGCACCACGCTGTTCAATATGGCCGTCAATCCCGTATCCGGCAATCTGTACGTATCGAATACGGATTCGATCAATAATGTGCGCTTCGAAGGGCCAGGCACATATGCCGGCCATACCGTGCAGGGACACCTGGCCGAATCCCGCGTGACTGTTATTGCCAACGGCACAGTCAATCCGCGCCATCTCAACAAGCACCTTAACTACAGCCTGCTCGCGGGATCGCCCGGCTTCGATCCCACCGCCGCGACACACAGCCTGGCCACGCCGCTCGGCATCGCGATTACGGCGGATGGCAAGACCATGTACCTCGCCGCCTTCGGTTCGAGCAAAATCGGCGTCTTCGCCACCAGCGAAATTGAGGCCGACACCTTCGACCCGGTGGCCGACAGCGCCAACTACATCCCGGTCAGCGGCGGCGGACCCAGCGGACTGGTTCTCGATCAAGCGCACGGCCTGCTGTATGTGGCGACGCGCTTCGATAACGCCGTCAAGGCAATTAACCTCGCCACGCATGTGGAGATCGCGCAGCTTTCCATGCCCAATCCAGAGCCGCCCTCGGTGGTGGAGGGGCGCCCCATGCTTTACGATGCCACGCACTTCTCAGGCAATGGCGAAGCCACCTGTTCCAGTTGCCACATCTTCGGCGACAACGATGCGCTCGCGTGGGACCTGGGCAACCCCGATAACGCCGTCTCGACGAGCCCGATTCCCATTAACCTGGGCGTGCTGCTCACCAATCCCCTGGCGGCGGCCCTGATCTCGATTCCCTTCAAGGTGAACGGCAGCGGCAATCCCGCTGATTTTCATCCCATGAAAGGGCCGTTCACTACGCAGACGCTGCGGGGCATCGGCGAGTCCGGCGCTATGCACTGGCGCGGCGACCGTTCCACTGGCCCCGCCGGCACCAGCGCCACCGATCCCAATATTTCCTTCCTGAATTTCGCGCCGGCTTTCCAGACCCTGATCGGCAGCGCTACCCAGCCATCCACCGCCCAGATGCAGGCCTTCGCCAATTTCCAGCTGCAGGTTCTGCCGCCTCCCAACCCGGTGCGCAATCTGGATAATTCGCTCACGGCGAGCCAGCAGAACGGCTTCAACTTCTTCTCCGGCTCGCGCCCTTCGGACGGCATTAATTCCGCCGTTGTGAATGCCGTGCTTGGTGCGCCCGCCTCGTTCACCTGCAACGGCTGCCACACGCTCG
>Ga0302320_10014623_pt1 | contig 16215 bp, 4 predicted proteins | sample Bog_T0_3_FD_202130 | JGI IMG/M metagenome (GOLD analysis project Ga0302320, IMG submission 202130) | Peat permafrost microbial communities from Stordalen Mire near Abisko, Sweden - Bog_T0_3 | ecosystem: Environmental > Terrestrial > Soil > Wetlands > Peat | place: Sweden: Abisko, Stordalen Mire... | reverse complement strand
GTGCGTTTCCAATCGAGCAGCTGAAGGTCGCCCCGATCACCAACCATAGCCAGTTTGCCGTCGTTTTCATTTCTAACTGCTTTAATAGTGCATTAGCATGGTGGACCATGGGGGTTTTGCCCACTTCCGTCAAAACGGCTTCCAACCGGCAATCTTGTAGCGCTCCGGCCCGTGATAATCGCCGTCGCGCCGGATTGATTGCGCGTCACCGTCGGCATGAAGCTGGATCATGTTTTGTTCGCCTTGGGCGTAAGCCGTGGTGGCGCCGTCATCTTCATAAAGCGTGAAGTCCTCGTTCTTTTCGCCGACTACATTCACCGTCATGTCGAAACAGGTGCCGGCCTTGAGGAATTCCACTGGCTCGGCCAGCGGGAGCAGCGTGCCGCCTTTCACAAACAGCGGAATTTGTCCCACGCCGTTGGTGGCGGCGATGGTTTCTCCGCCGGTGATTTTCGCGTGTGTCCAAAAATCATACCAGTCGCCGACGGGCAGATAAACTGTTCGGCTGGTTTGACCGGCAAATACGGGCGCCACCAGCACCGAATCGCCAAACATGAATTCGTCGTCAATCTGCCGCACTTTTGCATCCGCCGGCCAATCCAAAACCAGCGCGCGAATCGGCGGCTTGCCCGCGGCGTGGTATTCGTTGAAGGCGGAGTAAAGATAGGGAATGAAACTCATCCTCAGCGCCAACAACTGGCGGACGCCGTCGGCCACGTCCTGACGGTCGGGCATGAATTCGTTGCGCTGGTTTTTGCCGCGGTCCACCTGGTCCCACGGCGGATTCGGAATGTACCACGAATCAATGACCGCGTCGTCGGAGAAGATCGCGACTTCCAGCCGGCGATAAAAATCCTCGACGGACGCGGCAACCCTCACTTCGGGGTCCCAAAGCAAACCGCTGAAACCGGCGTTGGCCAGGCCGCGAACATAGCACCGGGCGTCATAGGAATCGCTGTAAAGGACGTAGGGCAGCGGACTGGCCAGCGCCTGCGAGTTCCGCACCAGGCCCCAAGTTCGCAGCCCTTTCTGCTGATAGGGCTCCCACATCGTTTGCTGATAGAGCAGGCCGAACAAGGAGTGCATCACCTCGCCATCCAGACCGGACGGAAACGCCGTCGCCAGCGGAAACGACCAAGGCGTCGGCGAGTCGGGCTGGTAATCGCATTCGTCCAATTTCACGCTCTCGATGCCACGATCGAACAAGGCCGCGTCATTTTGCTTAAGGAATATTTTCCGGGCTTGGGGCGACGCGAAATCCGGAACCAACCCGTTCCAGACCAGATAATTTCCCGACCATGGTTTCAATTCACCGTAAATCGGCGAAGATGGATGCGTGAAGGCGTGTTCCCAGAAGTTCATCCTATAACCCAGCGCGCCCATCTTTCGCAGAAAACCGTCTGGATCGGGAAAGCGGTTGGTGTCCCAAACGAACGAACAGGAATAAGCCTTGGACTGCCAGCCTGGCTCGACGCCCCACACATCGCAGGGCATGTGTGCGGCGCGGATGCGCGCGGCCAGGGCCAGCGATTCCGCCGCGCCGTATTTGGTATAGCCGCGATATTGCACGCCCAATCCCCATAACGGCGGCATGGCGCCGCCGCCGGAGAACAGGTTGTAGCGCTCGACCGCGTTCAGCATGGTCGGCCCGGCAAACACATAAACGTCCAGCCCCTTGGCCGCCGGAACGTCCACAAGCATGGTCCTCACCCGCTGTGTTCGCGCGCGATAGAGCTCGTCCGTGCTTGTTTGCACTTCTCCGCCGCGGGTTTCCACCAGGCTGCGCGCCGGCGCAACGTTGCCCGTGTAGAACGAGGCAAATCGCGCCGTGTCCACAAAAACGCCGTAGCCCAGCGACGAGACGTAAAAGGGCGCCGGGGCGTGTGATTCGCCCAATTCGTTTTCCGGCAGATCGGTCGGTTTGAGACACACGCGGCGGCCAGCATGGCCATTGCCGGCTTGCGTCAGGTCAAAAAGCATCGTATGCAGGCCAAGGCCGTAAATTCCTTCGCCGGACTTCATCGGCAACTGCAACGAGCATCCGCGAGCTGAAATCCGAAAGGAAATTTCCGCGGCGTCCAACGGCATTGCCGGGCTGCCCGGCATTTTTTTCAACCCCGCCGCGTCCATTCTCGTGCTGCGAAAATGCGTGGGCGTGAATGCTTCCGGGCTGCCGAAACGAAGGCGCCAGATGCCTGGAGCAATCAGTTCAGACTGTGGCGCAGGCAACTCAGCTTCCGCACCGCGAACAGTCATCGCGGCGGCCAGCAGCCGCAGCCAAAACAAGGGCAGGCTTATCTTGCCGAGGGATTTCAACCATGCTTTGCGTGACGGCATCTTCATAAAGAGGAAACCAACCGGAGATTTGCTCAATGGAAATGACGGAGCACATAAAGGGCGATTCTCTCGGAAAAGATTAACCCAAAAATGGCGGCATTTCCATACCCTCAAACGGGTGAAGCCATTCCCGGGCGAAAGAAAACGATAAACACCTTTGCCGTCTTGGTCTCCCCCGTTTAATTCTGAATCCTGCCGCCGCTTTCTTCTCTCAGGCGTTGAAAGATTTGCCGCAGCCGCAGCTTTCTTTCGCGTTTGGGTTTTTGATCTTGAAGCCGCCGCCGGTCAATTCATCGCTGAAGTCCACCACCGTGCCGCGCAGATACTGCGCGCTGATAGCATCCACCAGCAGCGTCACACCTTCCTGCTCGGAAGTGAGGTCGCCGTCGCGCTGCTCGTCGAACACCATGCCATATTGCATGCCGGAACACCCCCCCTGCTCTACAAATACGCGGAACTGTTTCCCGGCGTTTTCGGGATGCGTCAAAATACCCTTCACTTCCGCAACCGCGCGCGGCGTCAGCGTAAGGACGGTTTCCGTGGTCAATGTCATCAGCGGCAAGTTAGTTTCAATCCGGCGGCCTGTCAAACGCGCTGTAGGTATGGCGCAGACATTTCTGTCTGCGAGCTCGGATAGCTATTGGGACATTTTTAACCCAAAACCACAGGACTCGAATGTCCCTTAAACCCGTCCTCCTGTGGAATCCTGCTACGGAAGACGGGCAGGCTGGAAATCCTGCGCTACGGATGCGGGACCGCAGCCCGTTTTTTTTCCAGGACGTTTTTCAACTGCGGCAATAACTCCTCCAGCCGGTTGCAAAACCGGTTCATCTGCTCCGCACTGCCGATGTCCACGTTCCCGGCGAGCGCCCATGCCTGGAGTCCGGCTTTTTTCACCCAGAACTCATTGGTTCTGGTGTACACCACGTCCAAATAGCTGTTGAGCGCCTGGGTGAGCAATGCTTTCCGGTCGTCCAGCGCCAAGCCTTCGGCCTTCTTTTCCAAAACGGCGCCCAGTCCAACCTGGGCGCGAAAGCGAAGCGCCGGGCCGTCCGGCGGCAGGTCTGTAGCGGTCAAAACTGGCGAGCTTAAAACCTGGGCATAGGCATTGGTGGCGGCGTCGAATGCGCCCATCAGCAAATCACAGTCGCCGGTTTCGCACCACGCCAGCGCGCCCGCTATGTTGGTCACGGCCTCGGCGTACATCTGGCTCAACATGTTGGTGGCGTCCTGCAAACTCAAGTTGTTTGTTTCGGAAGCGGACAATGCCCGCTTCGCTTCGCAGTAAGCGAACCGTGCCTGATCGCGCAAACTACCGGGACAATTGGTGTCGCTGATGAGGCTCGCCGAGTAACGAAGCGATTCCGGATAGCCAAACCGGCCCATCGCAGCCCGGCCGGCCATCAGTTGCGCCCGGTAAGCCAGTTCACTCATGGAAAATTTTTGAAAAATCAACTGGTAATTCAGCTCCGCCATTTCAAAATTTGTCCCGAGCCGGAAATAATGATCCGCCACCCACCAATATGCAAGTGGCGTGAGCATGGCATTGGTCGGGTACTCCACGTAGAAATTGGTGAACAGTTGAAACGCCCGGGCCTCGTCCCCGGCTTGGGCCACCGCCCAATCCCGGGCATATTCCACCTGCGGCCTTAGTTCATGGGTCGGATAGCTTTGCAGCCAGGCCTCATCACTCGTAACGGCGGCCCGCCAATTTTGCTCCCGCTCAAAAGTCCGGGCGGCGGCAAAAGCCACCTGTGGCAGCAGTGGCGAATTCGTGCGCTCCAACTCAAACTTCTGGAACACGGCGCGGGCCATGGCGTTGGAGCCGAAACTGGAAAATCCCTGGCCGGCCAGCAACAGGCTGCTGTCGGTCGGCGGATTGGCAAGGAATTTTTCCAGCAATTGCCTCATGATGTCCTCCATGCCGGCGGTGTCGTGCGCCTCCTCCTTTGCACGCAACACCTGGTATAGCGCCCGGTCGCCGAGGGAACCGGCCACGTTCGTCAGCCCGGAAAAATCCGTGAGCACGGCCAGATAATTGGTCCGCGCGCCGCTGAAATCTTTCAGCGCAAATTGGGCGTCGCCCATCTTGAATCTGGCCAGTGCCAAATCCTCCGACACGGGCAGGCGCTCGGCAGCCGCCTGAAAATCCGACAGGCTTTGGGGATATTCTTCCGACAGCCAATCGCACCAGCCGCGATCCAAATATGCTTTGCCTGCCAGCGGACTGTTCGTGTAGGCGGCAATGAATTGATTCAGATTTGTCAGCGCCGCCGCGAGGTGATTGGTCGCCGATGGCTGGGCGATGAAATCCTTCAGGTGCAACTCGCCCAGATTCAGCCGGGCCAGTTCCGCCGGCGCCGAGGCTGGGAACTGGTCGAGAAAGGCCTCCAAGCCCGCCTCCGCGTCCGCCAAAATATTCTGCAAATCCGCCAGTTCCACAATTTTCAGGATGGCCAGTTGCTGCCCTGGCACAGGGGTTTCGCTGGCGAGATTTTCACGCCATGCTGCGGCCGCGTCGGTCAGCCGTCCGGCCTGCTCCAACAAGCCGGCGTACCGCGCCACGCTTTCGGCCAGCTTGTCCGCCCAGCCGGCGCCGGACCCCTGGCGGGCGATGTGCAACAAGTTGGCCGCGGCGGCCAGGGCTGCGTCCAAATCGTTCCGGCCCGAATTGGCACGGCAGAGCAGATCCGCGCGTTTCCAATCCTGTTCCAGTGTGAGCTTTGGATGCAGCAGGTTCAGGCTGACGACCGCCGCTGAAAAATCCTGGCGGGCAATTCTTGATTCCGCCTGCAATAACCGGCCGTCAGCGATGATTGGGTTTGTCGAAACCAATCGCGCCGCCCGTTCAAACACCCCGTTGGTGTTGTCCAGCAGCGCGTCCACTTGCTGCCAGTTGCCGAGTTTGCCCAGCGCCGCCGCCCCCGCCACCACCGCGTTCAATCCGAACGACGACTGGGGAAATCGATCCGGCAGAGAAACCAACGTGTCCGCCGCGCCCTGGAGATCGCCGCTGGCAAATTCGGCCTCGCCCGTCCAATAGAGATAACGGTCAGCCAGCCCGGCGACTTGAGCCTTGGCCAGATTGTTGGTGTCAGTAAGGCGGACAATGGCCTCCGGAAACTTTCCCAGGCGATACTCCGCCTGCGCCAGCAGCAGCATGGCTTGGGGCGCATTGGTGGATTTGCGGTAATTTTGGAGAAACTGCGCCAGCCCGGTTTCCGCGCGGTCGTAGAATCCGTCCTGAAATGAGGCGCACGCGGCGGCGTAGGCCCGCTCCCCGGCTGGGCTCGCCGCGGAAAGCTGCGTCCCGCCCAACATGAGCGCAAACCCAATCAGCAGCCATCGCCGGAAAAAAGCCATGACGCAGCTTAAACGACGTCGTGAAACTAAAAAAGCGGGAAATCTTGGTCAGGCTAGCACGCTCTTGAGATAGTGCCCCGTGTGGCTCGCCTCGCAGCGCACGATCTTTTCCGGCGGACCCTCCGCCACGATTTTTCCGCCGGCCCCGCCGCCTTCCGGGCCCAAATCAATGATCCAGTCCGCGGTTTTTATCACATCGAGATTATGTTCGATGACTAGCAGCGTGTTGCCGGCGTCGCGCAGTTTGAAGAGCACCTCAAGCAGCTTGGCCACATCGTGAAAATGCAGGCCCGTCGTGGGCTCGTCCAGGATATAGAACGTCTTGCCGGTGGCCCGGCGGCTCAATTCCGTGGCCAGCTTCACGCGCTGCGCCTCGCCGCCGCTCAGCGTGGTGGCCTGCTGGCCCAGCCGGATGTAGCCCAGGCCCACCTCGGCGAGCGTTTCCAGCGGGCCGGAAATTTTCGGTACTGCGCGAAAAAAATCCACCGCCTCATCCACCGTCAAGTCCAGCACATCCGCGATGTTCTTGCCCTTGTAGGATATCTCCAGCGTCTCGCGATTGTAGCGCTGGCCATTGCAGGCTTCGCACGTCACATAGACCGGCGGCAGGAAATTCATCTCGATCTTCAGGATGCCATCGCCTTCGCATTTCTCGCACCGGCCGCCCTTCACGTTGAAACTGAACCGGCCCGGCTCGTAGCCGCGCACCTTCGCGGTCGGGAGTTTGGCGAACAAATCGCGGATCTGGTTGAACATGCCGGTGTACGTGGCCGGGTTGCTGCGCGGCGTGCGGCCAATCGGCGATTGATCAATGACGATGACCTTGTCGAGGGCCTCAAATCCGCGCAGCGCCTGGTGCTTCCCGGGCCGTTCCTTGGACCCGTAAAACTTGCGGAACAGCGCCCGCTGCAAAATGTCGCTCACCAGCGTGCTCTTGCCGGAGCCGCTCACCCCGGTGACGCAGGTGAAGGCGCCCAGCGGAATCCGCGCGTCAATGTTTTGGAGGTTGTTTTCCGTGGCTCCGATGATCTCCAGCCAGCCCTTTTCTTCCGAGGGCGAATTGCGTTTTTTGGGCACGGGTATGTTCAGCTCGCCGGTGAGGTACTGGCCGGTCAGCGATTTCTTGCAGGCCAGAATGTCGGGCAGCCGGCCCGCCGCCACCAATTCGCCGCCATGAACCCCCGCGCCCGGCCCGAGATCGAGAATGTAATCCGCCGCGCGGATCGTATCGGCGTCGTGCTCCACCACCAGGACCGTGTTGCCCAGATCACGCAAGCCCTTCAAAGTGGCCAGCAGGCGGTCGTTGTCGCGCTGGTGCAGTCCGATGCTTGGTTCGTCCAGCACGTACAGCACCCCGACGAGCGCGGCGCCGATCTGCGTGGCCAGCCGGATGCGCTGGGCTTCGCCGCCGGATAGCGTGCCGCTTTCGCGGTCCAGCGTCAGATAGCCCAAGCCGACGTTCTTGAGAAAACCGAGCCGCGCGCGAATCTCCTTGATGACTTCGCCGGCGATTTTTTGCTCGAACTCCGTCAGCACGAGCGTCGCGAAAAACTCATCCGCCGCCTCCACCGACAACCCGCAGACGTCCATGATGGACCGGCCGGGAATCTTCAAACGCGGAACGCGGAGCCCGGAGCGCGGAGTGCCGGCGGCTTTTGGCCATGCCTCACTCCGCACGCCGGGCTCCGCATTTCCCAAGGTCACCGCCAGGATTTCCGGCTTGAGCCGCCGGCCCTTGCAGACGTCGCAAACCTCCGGCGTCATATACGCCTTGAGCCGGTTGCGCATGAATTCGCTTTCGCTCTCGGTGGCGAGGCGTTCGAGATTCGGCAGCACGCCTTCAAAGGGGCGGTCGATGCTGCTTATTTTGCCGGCGCGCCAGAACTTGAATTCCAGGTTTTTCTCACCGGAACCGTACAACAGCACTGTTTTGAAATCCTCCGGCAAATCCTTCCACGGCGTGCTCAAGTCCACATTGAAGTGCGCGGCGACCGACCGCAGCATGGCCTTGTAATAAATATTCATCCGCTTGCCCGCCCGCCGCCACGGCTGGATGGCCCCTTCCAGCGGCAATTCGGGGTCGGGCGCCACGAGATGCTCGTCAAACACCATCTTCTGCCCCAAGCCGTGGCACGCGGGGCAGGCGCCGGCCGGGGCGTTGAAAGAAAAATGCTTCGGCGTCGGCGGGTCAAAACTCTTGCCGGTCGCCGGCGAACACATCTTGTTCGAATGCAGCGTTTCGATCCATTCGTCATCGCGGCCGGCTTCCTTGCCAGCCTTGGAGGGCGGCAGCTTGCCGGCCGGAAGGGACCTGGATACTTGGGAGGCAACCTTGCTCGCGGGCACTTTTCCGCCAGGCAGGATGCCCGGCTCCACGGCGGGCACGGGTGCCTGCCGCCACCCCTCGGGCAATTGATGCAGAGTGAACATCACGCCTTCGCCCCAGCGCAAGGCGGTCTCCACGGAATCGCTCAGGCGGACGCGTACCTTGTCATCGATCACCAGCCGGTCCACCACGGCTTCGATGTTGTGAAATCGCTTTTTGTCCAGCTTGATGCGCGCGACATTTTCACCGAGCTCGGCAATCTCCCCGTCCACGCGCACGCGCACAAAGCCTTCGCGCGCGAGCCGCTCGAACACATCGCGGAACTCGCCTTTTTGCCGGCGCACGACGGGCGCCAGCAGCATGACCCGGGTCTTGGGCGGCAGCGCTAGGATTTTATCCACGATCTCGCTGGTGCTCTGGGTGGAGATGGGCACGCCGGTGTCGGGACAATGCGCGCGGCCGATGTGGGCAAACAATAGGCGTAAATAGTCGTAAACTTCGGTGGTGGTGGCGATGATCGAGCGCGGGCTGCTGCCGGAACTGCGCTGTTCGATGGCGATCGCCGGGGACAACCCCTCGATGAAATCGACGTCCGGCTTTTGCAGCTGGTCGAGGAACTGGCGCGCGTAGGCGGAGAGACTTTCCACGTATTTGCGCTGGCCCTCGGCGTAAATCGTGTCGAACGCCAGCGACGATTTGCCGCTGCCGCTCAGCCCGGTGACCACCACCAGCTGGTCGCGCGGAATTTGCAGCGTGAGGTTTTTTAAATTGTGCTCGCGCGCGCCCCCGATCTTGATGAACTCTTTGCTCATGATGGTGAATTTCTCGTCGAAACGAAAAATCACACTACGCTACGCGGCGTCAAAAGCAAAGCCGAATGAAGCAGGGATGATTTATGCGTGGAGTCGGGCGCGCGGGTTTTCCCGCAGGGCCGCAAAGATAAAGCCCGCCTGGCAACGATTAGTGGTGCCAAGCTTTTGATGGATGGCCCGCCAATGCCCATCCAGCGTCCGCGGAGAAACTCCCAGATCCGCGGCGATCGCCTTGTCCGGCACACCCTCGCAAGCCGCCCGCAAAATCTCCTCCTGCCGTTTCGACAGGGTCGTGTGGGGTGGCGGGACCAGAGTGTTCATACGGGTTCACGGCAACAATATCAATTGATAGAATTTCATCATCACCAGCGGCAGGTTGGTGTCCACAAAGATGAAATTGCCGGTGGTGGACGTGTTGGTGATCGGGAACACGGTCCAGACCTCGGGCGCGAGGTTCGTAGTCCACCGAATCTGGAACTCCTCGTTCGTGGGGGCCGTCCAGTGGAAGGTCACCCCGTTGGCGGCCACCGAGATCCGGCTGAACGCCGGCGCAATGGCGTTGGTGGTCACCTCCACGGTTAGTGAATTGGTCGCACTCTTGGGCGGCACGCCATTGTCGGTGACGGTGGTGAGGATGAGATTGGTCAAGCCGGCGTAAGTCAGACCAGGCGTCCAAGTGATGACACCGGAGCCGGAATTGATGGCGATATTGGTCGCGTTCAGCGAATCTGCGAGGCTGTAAGTCAGAGTCTGGGGCGGAACGTCCCAGTCCTTCGCCGTGTTGGTGTACACGAACGTATTCGTCGGTTGGATATAATAGACGCCCGGCGCGTAGAGGAAGAATGGCGCGGTGTTCGTCGGCGAATTCAGGAGCAGCAGCCGGTAGAAGCGCATGGGGCCGAACCCGCCGGTCTGGGAACCGTCGTCAAAATACTGGAATTGGCCGTTCGTCGGAGACCCCGACGCCGCGTCGCTGATGACGCCGTTGAAATTGGCCCAGTTCCGCGGCGCGAGCGCAGGCGTCCATTGCAGATGGAACTGGTCGTTGGTCGGCGCGAACCAAGTGATGAGGAAGCCGTTCGAGCCCGACGCATTGTTGGTGGCGACGACGCTGAAAAGGCTGAAGGGCGCCACCGCGGCGAGCTGGAAGGTCACCCGGACCGCGTTGGTCACGGCAAAGCTGTTGGTGTTTTGCACGCCGAGATAATAGGTCGCACCCGGCGCCAGCGCGGGCGCAGAAGTGGCGCTGAGCACCGCCTGACCGCTGGTGGCATTGGTGAGCAGCTCCGCGTCAGCGGCGGCGGTGATCGTCGGCGGCAGGTTGGTGCTGTACCAGAGATTCACCGGCGCGGTCGCAAACAACAGGCTGTTGGTGGCCTGAAGCGCGTTGGCCGGCACGTTCACCGTGAACCAGTTGAGGCTGTTGGGACCCACGATATTGGTGTCCGGGGAGCCCGGCGGCAGCGTGGGCGGCGGCGGCCCGAACGCGAAATCAATCTCGACTATATTGGTGACGGCAATGTCATTGGTGTTTTGCAGGCCGAGGAAGTACCCCCATCCGGGCACGAGCGGCGGCTTGGAATTGGGGTTGAGGACTGCCACCCCGCTGGTGGCATTGGTGAGCAGCTCGGCGTCCGCCGCATTCGTGGTCGTCGGCGGCTGGTTGGTGCTGCCCCAGAGATTCACCGGCGCGGACGAAAACAGCAGGCGGTTGGTGGCGGCGACCGCATTTGCGGGCACGGGCACAAAAAACCAGAAGAAGCTGTTGGCGCCCACGACAATGGTCCCGGGCTGCCCGGGCGCCAAATGCGGATACTCGAAATCAACCCGCACCGCGTTGGTCACCGGCACGGTGTTGGTGTTTTGCACACCCACGAAATAGATTCCGCCGGGCACCAAATTGGTCGGCGCATTGGCCAGGTTGGTCGTCAACACGCTCACGCCGTGGGTGACGTTGCCGAGCAATTCCCGATCGCCGGGGCTGGCGGTGGTCGGCGGCAGGTTCGTGCTGTACAAAAGATTCACCGGCAGGGTGGCAAAGAGCAGGCTGTTCGTGGCGGCAATCGCGCTGTTCGGCACGATCACCGGGAACCAGTTGATGGCGCCCGGAGCGACGACATTGGTCTCCGGCAGGCCGGGCTGCAATGGCGGCGTCAGCACGACCACAAAAAATTGGTTGGTCGCGCTCAAAGAGGTGGCGTTGACCGCCGGCGGATCGTCGTCCGTAACAACCGTGGTGAACAAGAAAAAGTTGTCGGCATCCGCAAGCGTGGGCGTCCAGGTGATGACGCCGTTGGTGTCAATGGCGGGCGGGTTCGGGCCGGTGGCGGTGGTGGACAAGGAGTACGTCAGCGGATACGCCGGCAGATTTGGATTCACGGCGGTATTGGTCACCACCAATTGGCCTCCGGGCACGATGACGATTTGAACAAACGGAATCGTCGGCAGCACCGGCGGGCGGTTGGAATAGTCCACAATGATGGTGAAGGTATTGGTGGCACTGAACGCGCCGTTCGATACATCCACCTTCACCAGGTTGGTGGTTCCCCCCTGCGCCTCGCTGGGCGTCCAACTGATCACCCCGGCGCTGGAGACGGACAGATTCGTCGGCCCGCTCACCAAGCCAAACGACAGCGGCAACGGCGGCGTGTCCAGGTCGGTCGCCAGGCAAGTAACGCTCCAAGGCGCGGTTTCCAGGATGTTCGTCACGGTGGTGTTCGTCGGGAAGAGGAATTCCGGCGGGTAAAGTCCGCCGAGCAGGGTGATTTTGGCGGTGTACACCACATTGGAACCGGACTCGTTGACGGCGGCCATATACCACGTGCCCGCCTGCAAGGGCACCGCCACCGAGTTGGTCAACACTGCGATTTGCAGATTCGCGGGCGCCGCGGGCAGATTGGTGTAATAATTATAGCTGGACAGCGAGGGCAAGGGCAGACCGTAACTGACCACCAGCGCCATCGTGCCGGTGGGATTGTCCACTTCGAACAGCGCGCCGACGTTATTACTGGTGACCTGAATACTATAGAATTGCGACCCGCCGGAATTAGTGGGGTCGGAAGCCCTCCCGTTGATCAAGGGCGTGATGACCGGCGGCATGTTGCTGTTAAGTTGGGCCGGGATGGCGCTCACGATCACGCTCACGTTCACCGGGCCGAAATACGCGTACGTGTCCAGGTTCGTCACATAGAAACTGAACGAGGCGTACCCGGTGTAATTGGTCGCGCTGCCCAAGTTGTTCGTCGGCGTGAAGACGGCGAAGGTATTGCTCCAAATCGCGCTGGTATTCGTGACGAAACCCATCACGTTGGTCAAGTACACGTAGCCTTGCAGACCGTTGGTGACGGCAAAAGCCAGGTTGCCGGAATCGCCGCAAAGTTGATACAGATCCATGGTCACCGGATTGGTCGCGGTGGTGACCGCGTGGGGTTCCGAGAGCCAGTTATTGTACTCTTCGAGGTCGGTGTAACCGTCGCCATCACGATCATTGTTATTGCTGGGGAGATACAGCAGGTTCGGGGTGAAGGTTTCCTCCCAGAAATCCGGGAGACCGTCCTGGTCGGTGTCCAGATACGGCAGGGTGGCGCCGGCAGCCGCACCCGTCCCATTATACAGCTCTTGGATTTCCGCTTGCGAGAGGGCGCGATCAAAGAGTTTCGCCTCGTCAATCAACCCGGCAAACGTGGCCGATTCGGGGTCACTCGCCGTCGGAATGCGCCGGCCGAGAAACAGGGGGTAGCTGGTTTCCGGGTCGGGATTGTTATAGAAAACTTCCTGGCTCACTAATTGACCGTTGCAATAGAGCGTGGCCACTTGCGAGGCGATGTCATACGTCAGCGCCACATGTTGAAACACGTTGGAGACGACCACGCCCCCTGACGATCCCACCGAGTTCTGCGAGGTATCAGTACCCACGATGTCTGCGTAAAGCTGGCCGGGGCCCGGGAGGCCGGTGCCGGTCGTCGCCCCGTCGGCAGGCTGGTTACCGCCCTCGAGATGAAAATTCACGCCATAGGAGCCGGTTAGACTATGCCACTCAAAGATCGGATGGCTTTGCGTGATATCTGCGGGATTGATCCAAGCCGACAGGGTGAAACCGCTGCCGGTGCCCACGTCCAAGCTGGCGCTGGCCGGCACATAGACATCCTGATTGGTCTGGGTGAAATCGAACGCCAGTCCCACTTCTCCGGGGGCAAAGCCCAGCCCGGCATCGGGTGGATAGCCCAGCGCGGCATTTCCCGCGAAACCGTCTATAACGCCGTTGTTGTTGCCCGCGCTGTCCAGGGCATTGCTTTCCCCCTTCCACCACGAAACCAGCCCGGGAACCATCAGCGGCGAAGCGATGAGCCGGCCGGTCTGGTAGCGGATCTTGGTGACGATGTTCGTATCCACGCTGTCGCGCTGGCTCATGTTCACGCCGGCAAAATCGAGGACCTTCTCATACGCCTGATACGCCTCGTCCACCGACACGGGCGGGATCGTGAACGCGTGGCTGAACCGCGTGTAGTCGTTGGTGAACATGCCCCACTGCGTATCGGAGCCGTTTAAAATGCCGTTCGTGTCGCTGTCGATGAAGTTGTTGGTCTGGAAAATCCAGGTGGCGGCCAGCGCATTGGTGCGGCCGCCGAAGAAGGCGATGTTGGTGATGCAATAATTGGTCGCAAAACCCGCCGTGTCGGGGCCGGCAATGAGATAATTGCCGACGTAATTCAACTGGTTGGTGCAGCCGTTGGGGCTGAGATCGGTCAGGTCATTCGTGCCGCCGGACAAGCCGGAGAACAGGCCCCAGTTGTAAATGACGTTGTTAACGAAATCCAGAGTCAGATTGTCACCCAGGCGCGGGCTGCCGCTGTAATTGTCCGCATACAGGTTGTGATGGAAACTCAGGGCGCCGCTGCCCCCGCGCAATAGTGAGCCGATGGGTGGATTTGTGGAGTTGAAGTTGTTGGTGTTGTAAAGGCTGTCCGCCATGACGGACCATTGCACGGTCACATTGGTGGAATTCAACACGGATACCAGGTTGTCCGAGGTCCATTCGGCGGATATATGGTCGGCGATGACGTTGGACACGTACAGGAATTGGATCGAGTCGTCCGCCGAACCCCGGCGGAACCGCACGCTGCGAATGATCACATCATGGGCGTTGGTCACCATGGTCATGCCGCCGGATACCGTGATGCCGCCGCCGGGCGCGGTCTGGCCCGCGATCGTGAGGTTGGAATTCGTGATCACCAGGGGAGACCCGAGGTTGATGGTGCCGCCAATGTCGAAGACCACGGTGCAGTTGGTGGTGGCCACGCCGGCGCGCAGGGAACTGGGGCCGGAATCCGCGGTGGTCGTGACGTGATACACCGTGCTGATCGTGCCCGCGTGGCCGGCGCCGGCCGCCGCTCCGCCCGCGCCCTGCGCGGTGTCCAGGCCCGGGACGCCCGCCGAGGCATCCGCGCCCGCGAACGCCGGGAAAAAGGCGTTCGTTTCAATCCATGCCACGATGGTGTAGCTGACGTTCGTGATTTCCCGATTCGGCACGCCCAGATACCAGTTGGCGGCCAGATTCGTCAGCACATTATTCGTGAAGATCAAAATGAGTTCAGGGCTGGTCCCGGGATTCTGGCTGGTCTGGAAGAACGGCGGCGCCAGCGGCAGCGCATTGCTCTGCACCGTCAGGTCGCCGTTGCCGGTCAGATTGTACAGTTCAAAGCGCAGGCCCTGGACCAGCACATTGGTGCCATTCACCAACGAATTCGTGACCAGCAGGTGGAAGAAGTTGGTCAGCGCCGCGCCCGGCCCCGCCGTGCAGACGAAGGGCACACCGTTGGTCAGGTTGATGATGGCCGGCATAACTCCGGTGGGCAGGGTCAGATTCGTCAGGTCCAGTTCCTTGGCGATCACGCTATAAGTCACGGGGCCGCTTTCCCGGTTGAGCACGCCCAAATACCAGGTGCCGGCGGACAACGGCACCGGCTCGGAATTGGTGAACACATAGATGTCTTGATCCAACTTGCCGTTGTTGAAACTGCCGTAGGCATCGCTATTCAGGGCCGGCAATGGCGCGCCCTTGCTGACCACCAGGTCCGCGTTGCCGTTTAATTTCAGCAGTTGCAAGGTCGCCTCATACGCGTTGGAAGTCACGTTAAAGGCGAAGTAGCGCACGGAGCTGTAGGCATTCGTCAAGACGTCCGTGAAGGGCACGCCGTTGGTCAGGCTCAGGATGTCATAATCCACTGCCAAAGTCACCGAAGCGGATTGGGCATTGTTGTTTTGAACGCCCAGATAATAAGTGGCGCCGGGCTGCAACTGCAATTGTGGCGGAACCGGATTGAGCGCCAGAATGGGCGAACCGATGCCGCTGGTTGCCGGTGTGGAAATCAGCGTGGCGTCCGGCGGATTGCCGTTGCCCGGATAATTATTCGTATTATAAAACAACAACGTCACCGGCTGGCTGGAGGCGACGAGGACATTGGTCGCCTCACGCGCCCAGGACGGCACCGTCACGGCATAATACACCGTCTGCCCCGACGGCACCGTGCTGTTGGCCGGCGTTTCCGGCGGCAGCGAGGCGGAGATGACCGCATTGGATACGAGCACGAAGGACAACTGCCAGTTGACCAACTGATTCAGGTTGGTCACGTAGGCGCCCGCCCGGCTGTCCCAGGCCTGCAGCGTCCAGTCGCCGGCGGCCTCGGTGCCGTTGAACGCGGCCAGCGCCTGCTCGGGGAAATAATACTGATTGGTTTCCGGCGCCTCCTCCAAGGCGAAATCATCCAGCAGGATGCCCGGTTCAATGCCGGTGATGGTCAGCGGCATCGAATTGCTGGCGGCCGTGAAGGTGTAGCTGTTCTCCTCCCATTGGTTGTTCACGCCATAGATGACGTTGCTGGTCGTGCCAAACGTCACCAGCGCCTCGGCCAGGCCCGTGGCCGGGGTGACGGTCGGATCAAACTTGCCCACCAGTCGGTTCGTGGTGTCTGCGGACACCTGATAGATGCCCGTGATTTCCGCCAGGGACAGCGCCCGGCCGTACAGGCTCATTTCATCCATCTCGCCCCCGTAAAAGTTGTTTGTGTACAGACTCAGGTCGTAGCCCAGCAGCAGGTCGCCGTCGGTCTTGGGCGTAAAGGGCACAAAGGAACCGGTGGACGTGAATAAATTGCTCCGGGCCACGTTGGTGCCGTTGAGATACAAGGCGGCCACGCCCGAATTGGTGTCAAAGGTCAGCGCGACGTGCTGATAGACGTTGGTGGTCAGCAGGCCCGGCGCCGACCAGATTTGGTGCGACACGTAATTCGTGTCCACGATGTTCGCATACAGGCAGCCGGACATATAGTTCGTGTTGCCCGGCGTCCAATTGGTGCCGGAAATCCAGAACTGCACGCC
>Ga0302320_10014621_pt1 | contig 16218 bp, 10 predicted proteins | sample Bog_T0_3_FD_202130 | JGI IMG/M metagenome (GOLD analysis project Ga0302320, IMG submission 202130) | Peat permafrost microbial communities from Stordalen Mire near Abisko, Sweden - Bog_T0_3 | ecosystem: Environmental > Terrestrial > Soil > Wetlands > Peat | place: Sweden: Abisko, Stordalen Mire... | reverse complement strand
AGAAGATGCGATCCAAAAGGTGATCGCGGGTGGGGGCGAGTACGCACAGCAGTATCGACTGGTGTGGCCCAACGGAACTAAGTGCTGGATCGACGCGCACGGCGTGATGGTTCGTAATGGGTCCACTCACATGCTTGGCATAGGAGTGGATATTACCGACCTCAAGAAAACTGAACAGTCGCTTCAGGAGAGTGAAGAGAAATACCTGTTGCTGTTGAACTCGGCCGCAGAAGCGATTTATGGCATCGATTTAGAGGGAGATTGCACATTCTGTAACCCTGCATGCCTGCGTCTGCTTGGCTACGGGACTCCCAAAGACCTGCTCGGAAAGAAAATGCATGACCTCATGCATCACACGCGGGCGGATGGGACCCCCCATCCGAAACAAGATTGCGAAATCTATGTAGCGGTCCGCGAAGGTCGGGCCAGTCACGTCACCCATGAAGTGCTGTGGCGCGCCGATGGAACGAGTTTCCAGACCGAGTATTGGTCTTATCCAATGTATAAGACCGGTGAACTGGTCGGTGCGGTGGTCACTTTCCTCGACATATCAGATCGCAAGCGGGCAGAACAAGCGCTGCGACAGTCCGAGGAGAAATATCGGGAGCTGTTCGAGAACGCAACCTACGGCATCTTTCGATCACAATTGGACGGCGCTTTGTTAGACGTAAACCCAGCTCTGGTAGCCATGCTGGGTTACGGCTCAAAAGAAGAATTGCTCACGCGGAACCTGAGCCGTGATCTCTATGACAATCCGGCCGATCGCAGGTCGATTCTTGACAGCTACGGGCCCAGCGGGCGCGTGAGCGGGTGTGAAGTCAATTGGAGACGCAAAGACGGCAAGATCATCGTCGTTCGTATAAGCGGAGGAGCTTTCCGCGGACAGGATGGCTCGTTCAGCCACTTCGAAGTCATTGTGGAAGACATTACTGGACGACGGAGCCTGGAGGCACAATTCCGTCAGGCGCAGAAGATGGAAGCCGTGGGGCTGCTGGCGGGAGGAATTTCGCATGACTACAATAACCTTCTGGGCGTCATTCTCGGAAATGCTGACCTACTCGTCGAAACGACACCGACCGGAGCGCAGCAGCATTACGCGGAGCAGATCAAGAAAGCCACTCGGCGTGCAGCCGAGTTGACCCGGCAGTTGCTAGCCTTCAGCCGTAAGCAGGTACTTTACCCGGTCATACTGGACCTGAATGTGGTCGTTCGCGACATCGGAAAGATCCTGCAACGCCTAATAGGCGAGGACGTGCAGATTGTGACCGACCTGGAGACGAGCCTGGATTCAACCCGGGCTGATCGTGGACAAATCGAGCAGATCCTCATGAACTTGGCTACAAATGCGCGCGATGCTATGCCCAACGGTGGCACCTTCACGATCAGAACTCGGAATGCCGAACTGGGGCCAGACGATGTGGACCTCCATCCCTACGCCAAGCTTGGGCGGTACGTCCGCCTCTCGGTAAATGACACGGGAGTGGGGATGACGGATGCCATACGGCACCGTGTGTTTGAGCCGTTCTTCACCACGAAGGCAGAGGGGCGCGGTACGGGGCTGGGATTGGCCACAGTCTATGGAATCGTAAAGCAGAGTACCGGATATATCTGGGTTTCGAGCGCGCCAGGAGCCGGTGCCACCTTCGACATCTATTTGCCGCGGGTGGATGAAAAAGCTCCGCCACTGATTGGCGGCCTGGAAGAGCGAAGCGCGTATCCACGAGGCACAGAAACAATTCTCCTGTTGGAAGACGAAGAATCTCTGCGGCAAGTGACGTGCGAGTGTCTCACCACGAACGGCTACAACGTCCTGCAAGCCGGTCGCGGAAATCATGCCATCGAGGTGGCAGAGCAATACAAGGGACCTATCGCTCTGATCGTCAGCGATGTAGTGCTGCCTGACATGAGTGGACCCTCAGTTGCGACGAAAGTACGGGCGTCGCATCCGGAAGCGCAAGTCTTATACGTTTCAGGATATGCTGAAGTCCCCGTGGCTCAACAACTCATCGCAGAGGGAGCCACCCTCCTGCAGAAGCCACTATCACGAGGTGACCTTCTCAACAAAGTGGATGAGATGCTCCATCTCCGCACTTCGCTCGGCTCCAGATAAGCGCTTCCCCTCGGCAATTAGATTGAGCAAAATGCGATCGTTTCCGGTTTGTCGGCTAATCGAACATTATCCGAACCCCCGCCCCGATAGGGATCGCCTCAGCTGGCGATAAATCCCCATAGCGCTCATTAACCCGAGCCGTTGGTCAGCGTTCAGCGGACTGAATTGACTGGCCTCACCACTCCCACCTCTATCTGTAACGGATAGGGGTCAAGAGCACGTCATGGTGCGCCAAGCGAGGATTTTTGCGTCCGCTCCGGCTCAGTTGGCAGCACCAAACGGGTTTTTACGCCGAACATCTCGTAGTCGGTGAACAGCCCCCGGCACCAGTACGTTTGATTGTGCTCGGCTTGCGTCGTAATGGTGACGGGGACCAGGTACTGCGTCCCGTCCTTCTCCAGCCAGCCATAAGTCATCACTCCCCACCAGCGGTACCACGGTCCCGAAAGGTCAAGAGCTTGCGAGATCCGCAAGATGATCCCCGACTCGTCCGTCCAGACTTCACCGTGGCAGTCATAGAATTTCGTCGTGCTCCGCTGGAAGAAGCCGTAGCTCATGACCGACCGGAACAAGCACACGCTGTCCTCGACGTTCGCGGCGTACTGGAACACGTGGACGGTGCGGCCGCCCACAATGGCGTCCGGTGCTTGGTGGATTTTCAAGTTAAGCTCCGTCCCGACCATTCGAGGAAGCGCGGACCACTGATCGCCAGACACGATGGAACCGTTCAGCGGCGGGAAAGGAACGTTGTCGTAGAACTTCTTGTTACCCTGTCGACGCCAGCGCTGCGCGCCGTCCAGAATGAGCGTCTCGTATGCGTCCGTCACCTCGGGCTCGGGGTTGTCACGACCCCAGGCAAAGGTCTCGGTCGCGGTGAAGTGACGCATCGAGTCGGCGAGATGCTGCGCCGCGCGCCGCAGCTTGACTACCTCGGGCGGCTCCGCGGGACGCTGCGAAAGACCTTCGGCGCGGGCCCAGACGTAGCGCGGATACAGGTCTGCGGCAACCGGAGAGACGAACACCGTCTTCGGAAAAAGAGTCGCTTGCAGGTAGGGCTGCGCCCGTGTGACAAAGCCCGAAAGCTCCTTGACAGGCACCGCGAGCGCGATGCGGTCCTTGCCCTCGCCTATTTCGTTCAGGATGCCGACGATCTTCTTTGTGTTGCTGTCAACCACAATGCCGCCGCTGGCGCCCCCGCGCACCCGGCCTTCCTCGTAGCTGAACGCGAGCAGGCCTTGCTGGGTCTCGCCGATGAACTTACCGTGCCAGTGAACCAGCCCGCGCTTTGGGTTCCAGTTGAACGGGTAGGCGTAGATGTCCACTTCGGCGCCGTTCTCCAAATCGTTGCCGTCGAAGCCGATGCCATGGAAGTTCTTCACGGGATGCCGCATCTCGTAGATAGCAAGGTCGTGAGCCGGGGTGTACTTGAGCGAGCCGCCCCAGCCAAGGTTCATGTCTTCGGCCCCCGCATCGTCCGGGTCGGAATCTAGGTAGCGGTGCGCGGAGAACACCCCCTTGATCCGGACGTACTTCCCCATCACCTTTGCGACGTGGTAGTTGGTGCCCACGAAGCGGCAGTCCGGGTCCAGGCAAAACCCCGTGCCGAACTTCATGGAGATAGGGGCAAGATGCTTGATGTCGGGCTTGAAATCCGTGATCGGAAAGACGACGTGCTCAGGAACGAATTCCTGAGCGCACACCGGCAGGGCAAGAGCGAATAGAAGGAGTACAGGCCACAGTCTTCGAGCGTGGAGCCCTTCGCTACGGCGCGGGAAGGCATAGGGACGAGGAATGGGTCCTTGCCTGCCGAGTGCGGAGCCGGCGAACAGGTCGATGAGAAGGAAATAATTTTGCACAGCCGTGTCGATCTCTCGCTAGGTATCGGCAACGATCTTTTCCTCCTCTCCCAACATTAGTGAGGCTTCATGAACGAAGGTTCTGGGGTGCACAGACTCGGTTATCTCAGCGGACGGGCAGGTTTGTATTGACTGGCCACTGACCACTGGCCACTGATCACTGTTGTATGATTCGATTCATCCGCGCGCCACGGAATAGAGCACTGTGACCCTAACCGCCATCAGAACAGCCCGCCAGGAGCACAGAGCATCGTGCACCGCAGACCTGGCCGATCTACAGCCCGGTTCGCCCATTTCGCGCGAGCTTGCCCTCCGTCTGATCCGGTGCGGTGAGGACGATCTGCCCGCGCTGCTCGCCGCCGCTCGCTCCGCCAAGGAAAACTTCAAGCCTGGCGTCATCACCTATTCGCGGAAAGTTTTCCTACCCCTGACCAACCTTTGCCGCGACTACTGCGGCTACTGCACTTTCCGCCGCGATCCCGGAGAGCCGGGCGCGCACACCATGACTCCGGAAGAAGTCCTCACCTTCGCCCGCGCCGGCGAGAAGCTGGGCTGCACCGAGGCCCTTTTCAGTCTTGGCGATAAGCCGGAAATGCTTTTCCCCGAAATGCGCGACACCTTGCGACATCTCGGCTATAAGTCCACACTTCACTATCTGGAAGCCATGTGCGAACTCGTCCTGCGCGAGACCAGCCTGCTTCCACATCCAAATCCCGGACTGCTCAGCGCCGAGTGGATTGACCGTCTGGCGGCCGTCTCACCCAGCATGGGACTCATGCTCGAAACCACCAACCGCGCCCTGCTCGCCCCCGGCGCGGCCCACGACAATGCTCCCGACAAAGTTCCACGGAAGCGTCTGCGCACCATCGAAGACGCAGGAAAGCTGCAAGTTCCCTTCACCACGGGCTTGCTGATCGGCATCGGCGAAACTCCCGAAGACCGCGTCGATACGGTGCTCGCCATCCGCGATTTGCACGACCGCTACGGCCACATCCAGGAAGTGATTGTCCAAAACTTCCGCACCAAGCCCACCATCCCTATGGCGCTCGTGCCCGAACCCAGCCCGGGCGAGATGCTGCGTGCGGTGGCGGTAACTCGCTTGTTACTACCGAATGTCAATATCCAGGCGCCTCCCAACCTCAATGCGCCGTATTATGAAGACTTGTTGAACGCTGGCATCAACGACTGGGGAGGAGTTTCGCCGCTGACGCCTGACTACATCAATCCCGAGAAGCCCTGGCCGCATCTGGACCAACTTCGCCTGCGCACTGAGGGCAAGGGATTCCAGTTGCGCCAGCGCCTGCCTGTCTATCCTGAGTTTTTATCCTTGGTCACGTCGAAGCCCGGAATGCTTGCGGAGAAGCTTCAAGCCGCCCGCGGCAGGGATGGCCTCGCGAAGGAAAAGAGGGCCGCATGATCTGCGTGCTCACCGGCGGCACGGGCGGCGCCAAGTTCGTCGATGGTTTGCGGCAAGTGATCCCCCCGGAGGAAATCACTCTCATCGTCAACACCGGCGACGACTTGCTTTGGTGGGGACTCTACGTCTCCCCGGATATTGACTCCATCACCTACGTTCTCTCCGGCCTGCTCAGCCGTGAGCGCGGCTGGGGCGTGAAGGGCGATACTTTTCTTTGCCTGCAGGCCATGGGGCAACTCGGCGAACCCACATGGTTCCACACTGGCGACCGCGACCTCGCCATGCATCTTCTGCGCTCGCGCCATCTGGCGGAGGGTAAAACACTTTCCGAAGCCACATCGACGATCTGCGACAAGCTCGGGGTGAAAGCGCGTGTTCTGCCCATGAGCGATTCGCGCGTGGAGACACGCGTGGATACGCCTTCCGGCGAGTTAAGTTTCGAAGAGTATTTCGTGCAGCGTTGGTATCAGGATCCCGTGAACTCGGTGCGTTTCGCCGGAGCCTCCGACGCCGAGCCTGCGCCGGGAGTGCTTGAAGCCATCCTCTGCGCCGACGCAGTTCTGATCGCGCCCAGCAATCCCATCACCAGCATTGGACCGATTCTTTCCGTACCCGGGGTTCGCGAGGCACTGCGCGGCGCGCGCGGCAAAGTTGCCGCCGTGAGCCCGATCGTGGGGAATGCCGCCGTCGCCGGACCCGCGGGAATTCTGATGACCGCCCAGGGTTTGCCTTGCTCCATCGTCGGGGTAGCCAAAGCTTACGAGGATTTTCTCGATCTCCTCATTTGCGACACGCGCGATGCCCGTGCCGCCGATGGGCTTCGCGGAAACGGTTTGCGCGTGCAATGTGCGCAAACCATCATGCGCTCCGCGGAAGACAAGGCCGCACTCGCCCGAACCGTCCTCTCGTACTCATTGAGCGGGCTGCTGGCCGACGAGCCTAGTTCTGACAAACCACTTTCTGGCCAGCCCGCGGTCTCCGCCGCCGACCAGCCGTGATCCTCGTTCCAGTCAAGAATCTTTCGGCTGCCAAGCAGCGTCTCGCGGCCGTACTGGATCAGCCTGCACGCACGGAATTGGCGCAAACCATGTTGCATGACGTTGTGGCGGCGCTGGCCGCGTGGCGGCGCCGTCCCGCCTGCGCGCTTGTGACGAGTGATCCCTTTGCGCTCGGACTCGCGCGGGAATACGATTTCGAAATCATTCCCGATCCTGCAAACCCCGGCGAAACCGGCGCCATTGAGATGGCTACAAACCTATGCGTAACGCGTGGCATCGACAGCACGCTCGTCATCCCCGCCGACATTCCACTGATTCAAGCCAGCGAACTCGACGAAATCCTTGCGCATGCACCCGAAGAAGGCACGGTGCTGGCACCCGCCGCCGACGGACGCGGCACCAACGCCGCCTTCCGCCGCCCCGCGAACCTATTCCCGCTGCGCTTCGGCAACGATAGCTTTAAGCCGCATCTCGCCTCGGCTCAGGCCACGGGCAAACCGTGCGTCGTCCTGCAACTTCCGAGCGTCGCGCTCGACGTGGATAATCCCGAAGACCTGCAGCAGCTTCTCGCACATCCCGGCGAAACCCGCACGCAGAGCCTGCTTCGCCAGTGGGCGCTCGACAAGCGGTTTCCTGCGAAAGGATCGGAGGGCATGTGAGCAAGCCTCGCGGCGCCGCCGGGAAACCAGCTGCGAAGCAGCGCAGTAAGGAAACATGGAATGAGTTTCACACTGGGCTACGCCTCATCCCGATCCCGCTCGCCGACGAAATCAGCCTCGGCGATTCGCTCGCCAAGAAAATGCTGCAATCGCTGCGTCAGCACGATGTCGCGTTCGAAATCGGCGACATTCTCGTCGTCAAACACAAGATCGTCTCCAAGGCGGAGGGCCAGCTCGTCGACCTCGCGACCATCAAGCCTTCCGCGGAATCCGTCGCCTGGGCGAAGCAATACAACCTCGATGCTCGCGTCATCGAGCTCGCACTGCGCGAGAGCCGAGCCGTCATCCGGCGCAAGAACGGCGTGCTGATCACCGAAACCCGTCATGGCTTCATCAGTGCAAACAGCGGCGTGGACGTTTCCAATGTCGACGGTGGCCACCACGCCCTGCTCTTGCCCGCCGATCCCGACAGTTCCGCGCGCAAACTTCACCGCGAACTCAGGAAACGCACCGGGCTCGCCATCCCTGTTCTCATCACTGATACGTTCGGCCGGCCCTGGCGCGAAGGTCTGGTCGATTTCTGCATCGGCATCGCTGGCATGAAGCCGCTCCACGACGATCGCGGGCGCCGCGATCCGCACGGCTACACGCTGCACGCCAGTCTTGAAGCCGTTGCTGACGAACTCGCCGCCGCCGCCGGCTTGGTCTGCGGCAAACTCAACCGCACGCCGGCATGCATCATTCGCGGATTTCCCTACCAATCAGCCCGGGGCCGCGTGTGCGACCTGCTTCGCCCCGCAACCCATGACCTGTTTCGCTAGACTTCCGCTACACTGTAGAGACGTTGCCAGCAACGTCTGCCCGTTGCAGACAGAGACGTAGCAAGCTACGTCTCTACGGAGGATCCGGTGTCCCACGAACTTTCATCCTCGTTGGAAAGCTTCCCTGCCCTCGACTGGTCCGACATTGCGTCGCGAGTCACCCCCACAGTGCGCGGGTCTCTGGAAAGAATTCTCGAAACTCAGAATGGCAACTCCGTCTCGCAGCAAGAAGCTTATGCGCTGGCTCATTCCGAAGGCGATGACCTGCTCGGCCTGCTCGCTGCGGCCAACGGGCTGCGCGCCGAACTTTCCGGCAACCTCGTCACCTACGTGGTGAATCGCAATATCAACTTCACCAACATTTGTTTTGTGGGATGCAAGTTCTGCGCCTTCAGCCGCGGCCCCCGCGAGTCCGACACATATTTCCTTAACCCGGATCAAGTCGCGCAAAAGGCCGTGGAAGCCTGGCAACTTGGCGCGACAGAAGTATGCATTCAGGGCGGACTGCCGCACGGCCTGCCTCCGTTTTACTATCGCGACATTCTGCGCGCGGTGAAGACCGCCGTCCCCGCGATGCACATCCACGCTTTCTCGCCTATGGAAATCGTCTATGGCGTGGAACTTACCGGCATGCCGCTCTCCGACTATCTATCCATGCTGCGGGACAACGGCCTGGGCACACTCCCGGGCACAGCCGCAGAAATTCTCGACGACAAGATCCGGCACATTCTTTCGGCCAACAAGCTCACCACCGCGCAGTGGATCGAAGTGATTCGCACCGCCCACCGCAACGGCATCCGCTCCACTTCGACCATGATGTATGGCCACACTGAAACGCCGGGACACTGGGTCCGCCAGATGCTCCTGCTGCGCGAGATCCAGGATGAAACCGGGGGCTTCACCGAATTCGTTCCGCTCGGCTTCGTCCACCAGAACACGCTGTTGTTTCACCAGGGCCTGGCCCGCACCGGGCCCACGATCGAGGAGCACCTGAAAGTGCACGCACTCGCACGAATGCTTCTTGCCGGCTCCATCAACAACATTCAGGTTTCATGGGTAAAGCTGAACCGCCGCCTGTCACAACTCTGCCTTCATGCAGGCGCTAACGACTACGGCGGGACGCTGATGGAAGAAAATATTTCGCGTGAAGCCGGAGCCACCGCCGGCCAATACACCAGCCCGGATGACTTTCAGTCGATGATTCTGGAAATGGGACGCATTCCCGCCGAGCGCAACACCACCTATACGCGCATCAAGCTGAAGTCTCCGCTCGAAGAGTTCACCGCAGAAGAATCGCTGGAGCCGGAATTTGCATGAGTGAAGCCTCGCGTCCTATCGCCGTTCTAGGCGGCACCGGGCCGGCAGGCATGGGAATCGCCCTGCGCTGGGCGCGTGCCGGGGAAACCATCATCATCGGCTCGCGCGACGCGCAGCGCGCGCAGGCTGCCGCCGACAAGATCTCCGGCCAAATTAAAGAGAAAGCCGGAAATCACGCCCGCATCTCCGGCATGGAGAACTCTGCCGCCTGCGCCGCTGCGGATATTCTCGTGCTCACTGTGCCCTTCGAAGGCCAAGCCGCACTGCTGAAGCAACTCAAGCCCGCGCTCCGCCCCGGCAGCATTCTGATTGACGCCACGGTGGCTCTCGCTGCCGGGGTCGGCGGACGCGCCTCACGCACGCTCGGTGTCTGGCAAGGTTCCGCCGCACAGCAAGCTGCGGAACTTGTCCCCAAAGGCGTGAGTGTGGTCGCCGCGTTCCACAACTTATCGGCCGATCTTCTGAATGGGGATGAAGATCTCGATTGCGACGTTATCGTTTGCAGCGACGACGCCAGCGCGGCTCACCTCACGCGATCCCTCGCCGCGAAGATTCCCGGCGTCCGCGCCATCGACGGCGGAAAGCTGGAGAACGCCCGCATCCTCGAACAGATCACCGCGCTGCTCATCGGCCTGAACATCCGCCACAAAGGCCACGGCGGCATCCGCATTACCGGATTGCCGCCGCAGGCTTACGATTAACGAACCCTAGAACCCGTACTTCAGCGAGAACTGAACCAGCCGCGGCGTACCGATCACGGACGTGATTTGCGCCGAACCTCCCGCCGACGACACCGACGTTGAAGCTGGGTCGGCGAACGATGGGTGATTGAACAGGTTGAAGAAATCCGCTCGGAATCGCAGGCTTTGCCGCTCGCCAAGTTTGAAAGTTTTATCCAGCGTGAAATCGACGTTCTTCTGCGGCGGTCCAATGATGCAGTTGCGCGGCGTGTTGCCGTAGCCGGTGGCATCGCTGTTGCCGCCGGTGGAGAGTGCCAGGAGCGCATCCGGCTGATAGGCCAAGGGATTCACCCAGTTGGCCAATCGCGACTGTATGCTGCCCGAGCTGGGTGCATTGGCGCAACTGAACCCAGGGTTGAATGTTGCGGTCGACGACGGAGTGCTGGCCAGCGCGTAAGCGGTGCCTCCATTTGGATCATAGATCGTGAATGGAGCTCCCGATTGCAGGATGATCACGCCGCTGGCCTCCCAGCCACCCAGCGCCGCCTTGGCAAGACCGCTGGAGCTGGCGAAGAAGGGCAGTTGATAAACCGCACTGGTCACAAAGCGTTGCCGCCGGTCGAAATCGGAGAGGCCGCGAGAAGCCGCCGCGTCATTCTGATCGTTGACCCTGGTCAGGAATGCCACCGAAGCGGTGGACACGTCATCAATTGACTTGGACCAGGTGTAAGCGCTCTGGAAATAAAGCCCCCTGCCGAAGTGGTGGGCTAGAGTGGCTTGCAGCGCGCTGTAGTGGGAATCGGAGTTAGGCGCAAAGTCCTCGAAATCTGCGGGTGCGATGCCCAGATAAGGCGCACGGGCGCTGGCATTCTCCACCGTCGAATCAACGATCGAGCAAGAGCCGGGACCGCCTCCACAGGCGTACGGCAAGGTTACCGGATTTTGTGGCGTGGCCAGCGTGGCCTGATCGGGATCGAAGGTTGAGCGCAGGCGGCTGCCTTTGGTGCCCACATAGCCGAGTTCCATAAACCAGTCCCGCCCCAGTTCGCGCTGTATCGTGAAATTCCACTGCTGCGTGGTGCCTGCCACCCAATGCAGTGGCACCGCAAGCTGGATCAGGCTGTTCACATTGCCGCTAAAACCGGCGCCGCACTGCTGGGGCAGCGGGAAGGAACATGCCCCGAAGCCTTGAAAGATTGCGGCCGTGGGCACGTAAGTTTGAGTTGGCGCGGCGCCCAGCGGCGGAACCCCGTTCGGGAACGCCGCGCTCGAGGCAAACAGATTCTGCAGGCTGTTTGGTCCGGGGTCGAAACCCACCAGGAACGGGTAAGTCGGCGGAACGATGGCGAGATTGTCTACCGCTCCCAGGTCCTCGCGGACGCTGTAGATGCCGTAACCACCACGAATCGATGTGGTGTGATGGCCCGCCACGTCATAGGCAAAGCCGATACGTGGCTCCCACACCGATGCGTATTCGTTGTTCAATCCAGCTTGATTGAGCGTTCCGTTGATACCGGAGAGTCCGAACTTGTTGATGCACTTGGGATAAACATAAGGCTGCCCGGTGGTGTTCGCCAGATCGGGATCGGTGTTGCCGGTGTGGCAAAGTGTGTCGTAGGGCGCACCGAGCAATTCGTTGCGAAAACCGATGTTCAACGTAAGAGTCTTGCTCGCGCGATAGTCATCCTGGGCAAACCAGGAGTAACCCGGGATGCGGTAGTCGTGGTTGCCGAGGCCACCGCCGCCCTCGCCAAGCAGCGGATCGCCCGCCAGAAAACTCTGGAAGTCGGTGTCATATCCAGTAGCGCCTGCGATAAAAAATATCAGTCCATTGTCGGCGATAGGCAGGCTGCGGCGCATGGCTACCCGGTCAATCTCCCCGCCAAAGCGGAGTTGGTGCGGACCGTGGGTCCAGCTTACGGTGTCCACCCAGGTGTAGTTATCGGACAGCGCAGACTGCAGTTGGGTGGGATATGGACCAAAGGCCCAGCTTCCAAATTGCAGACGGTACATGTTGGGATCGCCGGCTTGGCCGTTCACACCAGTAGCCGTCGGCAGGTTGATGCCAATGTCCGCGCCGGTGATCGGCGCCTGGTTGTTCAACCTGTCGCTGATGATATTCACCCCAAAGCGGAAGTCATTGATCAGGCTATTGCTGAAAATATGCGTTTCGGTGACGCTGCCGAAGCGGCTGTGCAGAGGAATGTCCAAGGGGAAATTCAGGTTATTGGAGCCGGGCTGGCCGCCGGTTTGGATCCCGTAAGAGTCAGCCCCGAAGGGCTGGAAGGTATCGGAATTCGACCAGAAGAAGCGCTCGGATAAACGGTCCTTGCCCCCACGGAATTCGCGGTCCCAGTTTACGGTGAACTGGTTATCGCTGAATTTGCCGGGATCGCTCAAAACCAGCGGACCATAGTTGAGAACAGGGCCGTTGGGTGTTTGAGTGAAGCCTGGCGTTCCGGCGACGCTGGGAAATAGCCAGCCCCCACCTACGCCAGCTCCGAAATTGTTGCCCTGCACGTTCAACAAGTTCAATGCCACCGGATCAAGCGCGGTGGCCGTATTTCCGCCGCAGTTTACGCCGCAGAAGAAGGTATTGAGCAGCGTGGCCTGATCACGCGCGGTCGGAAGGACCGGAATGCTGGTGTTGATGAAGGTCCCCGGCGAATCGCCGCTGCGCTGCCGTGTGCCTTGAACATTCACGTAGAAATAGCCAAACTTGGCTCCGGAGCCGATCGGTCCGCCGAAGTCACCGCCGAAAATGTTCTGCTTAACCTGCACCTTGCCCAGGAAATAGTCATTCGCGTCGAGATCGGTGTTGCGGAAGTATTCCCAAAGATCGCCGTGAAAGCGATTCGTCCCACTTTTCAGCGTGGCATTGATGTTGCCGCCGCCGTTGCGTCCCTGGGTGGCGTCGTAGAGGCTAGTTGAGACCTTGAACTCCTGGATCGCGTCCGGGCTGGGCAAGGGCGTGTAGGTTAATTCGCCAAAGGCGTAGTCGGCCACGGTGATGCCGTCGATCAAATAATTGTTGTTGTCTTCCCTGCCGCCATTCACATGGATGTAGACTGCGCCGCGGCCGAGCTGCGCGGCATTGTTCAAGTCGGAAGAAGCACCGGCGGAGAGTGTCAGCAGCTGCTGAAAGTTTCGTGTGGCCAGCGGAAGATCGGTAATCGTCTGAGCCCCCAGCGATTGTCCGGTGGTAGCATCCGTCGTATTGACCTGCTCCACCTGGGACTGGACTTCTACAACTTCTTTCACCGTATTCACTTTCAGAACCGCGGTCATGCGCGTGGTTTCCGTGATGCGCACGACCACACCGGGAAACTTGGTATTGGGAAAGCCGGACGCGTTCACTTCCACGGTATACGTGCCCACAGGCAATAGCGTGGCTGTGAACAAACCGGACGCATCGCTCGTCACCTGACGTAGTAGTTCACCCGTGGCTTCGCTCTTGACGCTCACCTTGGCGTTTGCGATCACCGCCCCGGAAGCGTCTTGCACCACTCCACCGATGGCGCCCGTGGCGCCGCCTTGGGCAAACATCGTTCCCGTGAATACCGCCATGAAAAGACTGGATGCCATCATCTTCCGGAATGAACTCATCTTGTCCTCCGATCGACGATTCGTCCGTTTTCGCTCGCCCTCGAAGCAGATGGGTGGGACTAATCGTCTGGCGAGATTAGTTAGCGGATATATCACGACTCTTTATCGACCTTCAAGGAATATGCGTACGCGGAGCGCCAAATCACCAATTCTGCCGATCACAATTCTTGATGGGTGACCCGCGGCCAAAGCTTCAGGTTGAAAGGAATCGGCGCATCTCATGCGCCGTGGAAAGCCGAAGAGGTGGAAACCGAAGGCGATAGACTTCCCTTCGCACTTCGGATCTAATCTTCTACCGCCTGGGCCGTCATCTCTGACGGTTCGCCGCCGGCCGAGGCTTGGGACACGATTAATCGCCGAGCTTCCACGCGGATCTTCGGCAGGTGCAACGCGAACCAGCACGCGCCCGCCACCGACGCCGCGCCACCGATCGCTACCGTGACTTGAGCGCCCAGACGCTCGGCCAGCGCGCCGCCGAGCAGGGCTCCAATCGGAGCCATGCCCATGAACATCATGGAGTACACGGCCATCACCCGCCCGCGCAACGCGTCCGGCACCATCACCTGAATTAGTGTGTTCGAGCATGCCATTTGCAGCATCATGCAATAACCTACCGGCAGTAGTAGAACCACGGAAACCCAGAATATGTGTGACAACGCAAACACCGCCAGACTGGCGCCGAAACCGGCACAGCACCACGCCACCAATCGCCCCAGCCCCTTCACTCCCGAGCGAAACGCGAGGGTCAGCGCACCCAGCAGCGCTCCCACACCGGTCGCGCCCATCAGGATGCCCAGCCCCTTCGCTCCGCCGTGCAGGATCTGGTCAGCGAAAATCGGCATCAGCACCACATAGGGCATTCCCACCAGGCTTACCAGGCCCAGTAACAGAAGCAACGCGCGGATCGGCGCAGTCCGATTGACGAAGCGGAACCCTTCCATCATGTGCTCCAGCGGCGAAGCCATGGAGGCGCGTGCGGGACTGTGCACCCTCATCAGCAGCAATCCGACAATCACCGCGAGGTAGCTCACGGCGTTACCAAGGAAGCAATAGCCTTCGCCAATCTTCGCCACCAGAATCCCAGCGATGGCTGGACCGATCACGCGCGCCCCATTGAACATCGAGGAATTCAGCGCGATCGCATTCATCAAATCGTCCTTGCCAACCATATCCACCAGAAACGATTGCCGCCCGGGAATGTCGAACGCATTCACCACGCCCAAGCAACTCGCCAGCACAAATACATGCCACACTTGCACCTTATGCAGCAGTGTCAGCGCGGCCAGAACGGAGGCCAGCGACATCGACGCGATTTGGGTCGCGATCACGATGTGGCGACGGTTGTAGCGATCGGCCGCAATCCCCCCCAGTGGGGCAAACAGGAATACGGGAACCTGACTGGCAAATCCCACCGATCCCAGCAGCAGCGCCGAACCGGTTAGGCGGTAAACCAGCCACGACTGGGCCACGCTCTGCATCCACGTGCCGATGAGCGAGATCAGTTGTCCGCTAAAGAAGAGCTGGAAGTTGCGATGGCGCAGCGCTCGTCCCGCGGATTGCCAGCGCGATCCGCTTCCGGTGGCCGCTTCGGCACCGCTCACTGCCGGATTTTCCTGAATTGGGATTCTCGATTCAGACACGTTCGCTTCTTTGGATGACGCTAGCCGCTCTCCGGATTACTATAACTTGCGCATCGCCTACAGCATCTCTGCAAAACGGTTTTCCACAGCCGCAGCAAGCCTGGTACGAGAATTCATAATTCACTGCGCCAATTTTTAGCTTCCCAGAGAGACCGGACTGCGCTACAGTTGCAATTGCTCTCCCCCCGGCGATTCCCTAAGAAAGGGACACTACCATGACCACTCCTCCGGTTGGTGTTGAACGCCGCATTGGACAGCGTTTTGCTTTTAACCTCCCAGTCTCTCTGCGCGACATTTCGAGCGCCGCCGAAGGCGTCGGATTCACCCAGGACCTCAGTTCTCGCGGAGCCTTCCTTTTTACCGACATGGCGATCGGCGAAGGTATCGAAATCGAACTCACATTGAAGATGCCGTCTGAGATCACTCTGGGCGAAAGCATGCGCGTGCGCTGCCGGGCCCGCGTTCTGCGTGTCACCAAGCCTGCGGACAACCGGCCGCCAACTGCATCGGGTGAGCCAAGATTGGCCGAAACCAAAATCGGTGTGGCTGTCTGCTTGAAGGGTTACGAATATCTTCCTGAGTGCGAAGATAACACTGCCGATTTTCGGCGCATTTCAGCTCTGCACAGCCCCTCCGGGGTGGAACGTTCCGCCACGCCCGAGCCCGGGATTCCGCGCGCGGCTGCTCATTAGCCTGCGCTGTTCATCCCGGCAGATCTGCCGCCACCTTTTCGGAAGAGCTTCGCGATTCGTGTTTCAAGCGTCGCTTCCCACATTTGAACCTACGAAGAAATCCCGGACTGGGCTTGTGGCTCGCGAACTTTAGTTCATTTCAGCCCTTCTGAGTTCTTTTCAATCGTCGAGGCTTGGCTTAGAATATTGGCATTGGTGCGGATCGTAGGGGGGAGTTTTCCTGCTGTGCGCCTCACACCGGGGTTTTCCGACTTGCAGAAGGCTGCCCATCCGTCTCCGCGCGAATTGAGCACACGCACACTCTCAGGCAGTTACCGAAGTCACTTGGCGAACAGTACTTTCTCTTTCTAACATGCAAACACCAAGAGAAATCAGCGAGAACCGCGCCATGCATGGGATCGCCGTTGCGCTCCTGACGGAAG
>Ga0302320_10014620_pt1 | contig 16218 bp, 10 predicted proteins | sample Bog_T0_3_FD_202130 | JGI IMG/M metagenome (GOLD analysis project Ga0302320, IMG submission 202130) | Peat permafrost microbial communities from Stordalen Mire near Abisko, Sweden - Bog_T0_3 | ecosystem: Environmental > Terrestrial > Soil > Wetlands > Peat | place: Sweden: Abisko, Stordalen Mire... | reverse complement strand
GGGCTCCCGCCGACCCTCGCCGTCAGCTGCTCAGGTATTCGAGGGCCGCGGCGACCCCGCCCTTGCGGTGCGGCACGCCGAACTTGGCCAGGCCCATCTCGACGCCGCACAGGGTGCCGCAGAGCATCAAATCGTTGAACGATCCGAGGTGCCCGATGCGGAAGACCCGTCCGGCCAGTTTAGAAAGGCCGGCTCCCAGCGAAAGGTCGTATTCCTTGAGCACGACCTGCCGAAAGGCGGCCTCGTTGATGCCATCCGGCAGCAGGACGGCCGTGACCGCGTTGCTATACTCCCTGGGCTCCAGGCAGACCAGTTCCAGGCCCCAGCCGCGGACCGCGCGCCGCGCGGCCTCCGCGTGGCGGGCGTGGCGCCGGAAGATGTTGGGCAGGCCCTCCTCGCGGACAATCATCTGGATGGCCTCCCGCAGGCCATACAGGAGATTGGTGGCCGGAGTGTACGGGAAAAACCCGTTGCGGTTCTGGGGAATCATGTCGTCCCACGACCAGAAAGCCCGCGGCAGGCGCGCCTGCTTCGAGGCGGCGAGCGCCTTCGCGCTCACGGCGTTGAAGGAAAGTCCCGGCGGCAGCATCAGCCCCTTCTGGGAACCGGCCACCGTCACGTCGATCTGCCACTCGTCATGGCGCAGGTCCATGCTCGCCAAGGAGGAGACCGCGTCGACCATCAGCAGGGCCGGGTGCCCGACCTTGTTCATCGCCGCGCGCACTTCGCCGATCCGGCTGGCGACTCCGGTCGAGGTTTCGCTGTGGACGCACATCACCGCCTTGATCGCATGCCCGCTGTCCGCGGCCAGCTTGCGCTCCACGACTGCTGGATCGATGCCGTGGCGCCAGTCGCCGGCCACGTAGTCGACCACCAGGCCGAAGCGGTCGGCGACGACCCGCCAGAGCGTGGAGAAATGCCCCGTCTCGAACATCAGCACGTGGTCGCCGGGGGAAAGCGTGTTGACGATCGCCGCCTCCCAGCCGCCCGTCCCGCTCGCCGGATAGATGAACACTTGGCCGGAGGTCGTCTGGAACACCGCCTTGATGCCTTCCAGGCATTCCAGGCCGAGGGCCGCGAATTCCGGACCGCGATGGTCGATCGTCGGCCGGTCCATGGCGCGCAGGATCCGGTCCGGCACGTTGGTGGGGCCCGGGATCTGCAGAAAATGCCGGCCGGGACGGTAGGAGGAAGGTTGGTCGCTCATCGGGGGGAAGCTTGCAGGAACACAGGCGGGGAATTCACATGCAATCCTATAAGACGCAGGCGGCGGGCCAACGATCCCGTTTCTTCCGCTCCGCGCACGCCGGCTCTGCGCTGGCAGCTGGTCGATGGCGGAGAATGTGCCCGGAGCGGCGCTCCCAGGGACAACTTATCGCACCGGCCTGCGTCTGGCTAGGCGGGGCCTCATGCTGCCAAGCCTCGGGATTCCGAATTCCGGGGCGCCAACTTGGATGCCGACCAAACCCGCTCACCCTTCAATCCCGAGGCCACCGTTTCCCTTTCCCCCGAAGACCATGAACAAATCCCTGCATCTCCTGCGCCCCCTGGGCCTGGCCACGGCGCTCGCCCTCACGGCTCTGCCCGCCTTTCCGCAGGCGGCCGACACCCCGGCCGCTCCCGGCGACGCGGCCCCTCCGCCCAAGAGCTGGATCGATCCGGACACCGGGCACCGCGTCATCCGCCTGACGGACGAGCCCGGCTCCGACAGCTTTTATTTCAATTTCAACGCCTACACGCCCGACGGGAAGGAAACGATCTACACCACGACCAATGGCGCGATCCGGGTGCTCAATCTGGAGACCCTGCAGACCCGGGCGCTGGCGAGCGACGTGGTCCGGGCGATCGTCGTCGGTCACAAGACGCCGACCATCTATTTCACCAAGGCGACCGATGATCCGGCCTTCCTGACCCTCTGGTCCTCCAACATCGACACCGGGGAAAGCCACAAGATCGCCGATCTGCCGCGCCGCGCCAGCGTTGTGACGATCAACGCGGACGAAACCCTGGGGGCCGGCAGCTACATCGAGGGGGATGCCTACGGCCCCGGAGTCTATGGCGGCAAAATCACCAAGCAGAATCAAATGGGCGCGAAGAACCTCGGCGAACCCGAGAACAAGACCGAGATGATGGCCCAGCGCCTGGCGGCGAAGCTTCCGAACACCCTGTTCACGGTCAACCTGCAGACCGGCGCCATCACCAAGCTGATCGAGCACAGCACCGACTGGCTCAATCACTTCCAGTTCTCGCCGACCGACCCCACCCTCCTCATGTACTGCCATGAGGGGGCCTGGCACCAGGTCGACCGCATCTGGACCATCCGCACCGACGGCACGCAAAATCAGTTGATCCACAAGCGGACCATGAAAATGGAAATCGCCGGCCACGAATGGTGGGGCCTCGACGGCAAGACGCTCTATTACCAGCTGATGTTTCCGCGCGGCGTCCAGAACTCCTCCTTCCTCGCCAGCTACAATGTCGACACCAGAGAGCGGATCTGGCTGCACCAGGTGCCCGAGGCCGGCTCGATCCACCACAACACCTCGCCCGACGGCAAGCTGTTCTGCGGCGACGGCAACGGCCGCAATCCGTGGATCATGCTTTGCCGTCCCGTGCTCGAGGCCGACGATCACACCCTCGGCGACGACCTGATCCAGGGCGGCACGATCCAGGTGGAGAAACTGGTCAACATGTCCAAGACGGCGATCCATGGGGCCCAAAACTACCGCCTCGAGCCGAACCCTAGCTTCACCCCGGACCAGAAGTACGTCATCTTCCGGGCGAACATCTTCGGGCCCGACTACGCTTTCGCGGTCGAGGTCGCCAAGGCCAATTAGCTGCGAGGGGCGGCGCGCCGCCGGGCCCGAACGGGCCGGATTCCCCGCGTCCCCGGGGAACCTTTAGCCGTGAACGGATACCATTTAGGCAGGCGATCGCTCGCTTCTGTCCGTTTCCCCCTGTTTCCCAAGGAGCCCGATCGCCCTTCCAAAATGAGCTCCAAAATCACCACCTGCCTCGCCGTTGCCTGCGGCGGAGCGCTCCTGCTGGCCGGCTGCGCCTCGTCGCCCGACTATCCGGTCACCTATCAGATTCCAATCGGGTTTGCCCAGACCACCTCGGCCTACGGCATCCAAAACCTGAACGTCAGCGCGACCCACGATTCGACCGTTCCCGCCGGCGAGCCGATGTACTACCAGATCAACTCGCCCGTGCCCGTGACGCTCTACGTCTTTGACAAGACTGGATCCGGCCCCGGCGGAGCGCTCCTGAACCAGATGCAGGGCACGAACCTCACCGCCACGGCGACTTCCTCGTCCGGAACCCTCGAATTCGTGGTCTCCGCCGCCCAGCAATACACCAGCGGGACGGTGCAGCTCACGATTTCCGACCACCATTTGCCGCCGTCCGCGACCGCAATGGGGACCACGCAGATGACGACCGTGACGACGGTCGCGCCGGGCCCGATGGCTCCGGCCGGAACCACCACCACGACCACCTATGCGCCGGCCCCGCCCGCGCCGCCGCCCACGCCGGTGATGAACCGCACCACGGGGCCATAAGGGCTCCGCGTTCGCCTCCCAGGTCCGCATTCAAGATCGGCCGGCGCCAGCGCGCCGGCCGATCTTCCGTTTGGCGAGGAGCCAATTTGGGGCCGCGGCCGGGCAGGGCTTCGATCGGTCCCCCATCAGATCATCCCAATTTCTGGGCTTCGGGAGCAAACCGAGGGATCATATCGCGGCGGCGGCGCTTGAGTCTCCAGATATAATAAGCGGGAACCGCCATGAGCAGCCAGGAGAGCAAGATCATGGTCCCGGTGAACCCGGCGGCATGACGGAAAAATTCATTGGTGTGCATGAAGTTTTGGGCTGCCCGGTCATTCGCATGCTCGGCAAACGCGGCTCCTCCTTGGGCGAAGTGGCGAGCGATGGCGCTTCCTCCGGCTGCACCCTGCCAGCCGACGGCGCCGCCACCGTAGGCGACGTATCCGATGGCCCCTCCTCCGGTCGCGGCGACGCCCAGGCTCACCCCTCCAAAGGCCAGCATGCCGATCCCGCATCCGCCCCAGGCGAACACCCCGATCGCCATGGCCCCGACGCTGACGAGCCCGATCGCCCGCGCGCCGGCCGCGAAAACAATTCCATGGGCGACCTGGCCGACGGCGATCCAGCCCTTCGCCGGCAGCGCTGTTTCCTTTTCGTCGAACCCAAAACGAATGTGTAACAGCGGCAGGCCGAGCAAGGTCCGCCGACTCCGGTATTCATAGGAAGTCCGGCCATGGAGGAGATGGGACGGCTCCCGCATGTCTTCATTTCTGATCCGGCTCTGCACGCGCGCCATCCAGAGGCAAAAAGCCCCTTGGGCGGCGCCATAGCAAAAAACCGAGCCGATCAGCCCCCCGGCAAACCGGAGCGGATGCGCCTGCCGAAAGGCCTCGGCGAGGTGGACGCCGAAACCGGCTGCAACGCAATAGAGGGCAGCGCCCAACCACATCGCCAGCCACGCTTTTCGAACAAACCGTTTCTCGCGCTGAGAGGTCGTGGACGCGATCGCCAGTTTGGTGCCGATCGCGGCGCCAAAGAGTCCCGCCATGGGTCCAAAGAAAGCGGCCATGCCTCCGGCGGAGGCGGCCACTTTTCCCGTCGCACCCGCTTGGATGGCCGCGGATCCCCCTGCGGCGCCGGAACCCGCGACGATCGCCAGGTTGGGCAACGCCGAGAGGACGTTATGGGTGAAGGTTTGGTCGGGCGCGGTCCGCTCCAGGGCTCCCTCGACGAAGGACCATACTTGTTGCTGCAACAGTCTCCGGCCGCGGGACAGGCGCTGTTTCACCGCCTCCTCCGAAAGGTCCAAAGCGGCGGCGACCCGCCCAATGGATTGGTGCTCGCGGTAGAACAGAATGAGCGGCTCCCGATAGACCTCCGGGATGCGTTCGAGCGATTGCCAGAGGATGCCCTCCTCCTCTCGGCTGATCGTCCGGTCCGACGGCAATGGCTCGCGGGCGGCCGTTTCCGGCAACTCTTCCAGCGAGCCGGCATCGTGGGTTGGCTCCCGATGGCGCCGGCGAAAATCGTTCTTGAGGATATTGCGCGTGATTCCGCAGAGCCAGGGTTTCAAGCGGGCAGGCTCCCGCAGCTGCCGGAGCTGCTTCCAGGCGCTCAAGAAGACCTCCTGGCCCACATCTTCACTTTGGGCGATGCTGCCGGTGGCGCTGTAGGCCATCGTGCAGACGAGCGATTGGTACCGCTGGACGATTTGGCCGAAGGCGTCGCGCCGGCCAACCAGGCTCTGCGCGACCAAATCTGCATCGGATGGCTCGATTAGCTCCACGGCTTTGGTACCCATTGTGCCCTATAAGTGGCCGCTGGCGATAAAAGGTGACAACTGGAACCCGATTCCCCGCGGACGCTCAGCCAGGGGACGGGAGCGGATTGCACGATCTCCTTGCGTCCTCCGGGAAAGCTGCTGCCCGGGGATGGACAACCCGAGGTGTCCGCACCAGCCTGGGTCCCCCTCTCCCGGCCGAGCCCTGCGCGCCTATGCCAGCTCCCATCCCCGCCTCAGGCGCAACCACCCCGCCCGGCCGTTCCGACCGAGCCGCCGGCTGGGTCAGCGCGGCCATTCTCGCGGCCGGGACTCTCGCGGTGTATTGGCGGACCTTTTCGGCGCCGCTCCTGTTCGACGACTTGGACTCGGTGGCGAACAACCCGTCCATCCGCCGACTCTGGCCGATCTGGCCCATGCTGGCGCCTCCGAGCGGCGCCGGCGTCCAGGGCCGGCCGCTGCTCAATTTCTCGTACGCGCTGAACTACGCCTGCGGCGGGACTTCGGTCTTCGGCTACCATGTGGCGAACCTCCTTATTCACCTGCTGGCGGGCTGGACTCTTTTCCTGCTGGTCCGGCGGACCCTGAGGCAACCCGCCCTCGCCGGGCGCTTCGCCTCGTCCGCGAACGCCCTGGCCCTCGCCATCAGCGCGCTCTGGACCTGGCACCCCGTGCAAACCGAATCAGTAACCTATTTGTCCCAGCGGGCCGAGTCGCTCATGGGGCTGCTCTATCTCCAGACCCTCTATTGCTTCCTGCGCGGGGCCCAGTCGGCCGATCGGCGCTGGCGGCGCATCTGGTGGTCGTTCTCCTTCCTGGCCTGCCTGGCCGGAGTCGCCACCAAGGAGGTGATCGTGACGGCGCCCCTCCTCGCGCTCCTCTATGACCGGACGTTTCTGGCCGGGAGCTTTGGCGCCGCCTGGCGGCGCCGCCGGGCGATATACCTGTCCCTCGTGGCCACCTGGATTCCGCTCGGCTGGTCGCTGCTCGGCCAGCCGCGCCCGGGCTTCGGCTTCAGCAAAGGGTTTCCCTGGTGGGCCTATGGACTGACCGAGTGCCGTGTCGTCGTGCAGTACCTGCGTCTGTCCTTCTGGCCGCGGCCGCTGGTTTTCGACTACGGACTGCTCACCGCCGAGAGCTTTTCCCAGATCTGGCCCTATGCCGCGGCTCTGGCCGCCCTGCTGGCCGCCACCGGCGCCGCGCTGCGGCGATCGCCGCCCCTGGGCTTCGCCGCCGCCTGGTTTTTTCTGATCCTGGCCCCGACCTCCAGCATCGTGCCGGTGGCATTCCAGCCCATGGCGGAAAATCGCCTGTACCTGCCCCTGGCCGGGGTCGTGGCGGGAACCGTGCTCGGGACCTTTGCCCTGGCCGGGCGCCGGTGCCTGCCTGTCTTCGCGCTCCTGGCGGTAGGATTGGGCCTGGCCGCGGCGCGGCGCAACGAGGTCTACTCCAGCGCGCTCGCCCTCTGGACCGACACCGTCGAAAAAAATCCCTCCGACCTGCGGGCGCGCGCCGACCTGGGCGAGATCCTCCGGCAGACGCCCGGCCGGCTGAAGGACGCGATCGCCCAGGACGAGACGGCGCTGCGGCTCAAGCCGGATTTCGCCGAAGGGCACAATAACCTCGGCAACGCCTGGGCGGCCCTGCCGGGACGGCTGGACGATGCGATCGCCGAGTTCGAGACGGCCGTCCGCCTGAAGCCCGACTTTGCCGAGGCGCACTATAACCTGGCCAACGCCTGGCTGGCGCAGCCCGGCCGGCGGGAGGACGCGATCGCCCAATATCAAGAGGCCCTGCGCCTCAAGCCGGACTTCGCCGAAGCGCACAACAACCTTGGCAACGCCTGGTTCGATGCGCCGAACCTGCGGGCCGCCGCGATCGCCGAGTACGAAGCGGCGCTGCGCGCCAAGCCGGACTACCCGGAGGCGCACTACAATCTGGGCAATGCCTGGATCGACCTCCCGGGGCGGCTGCCCGAGGCGATCGCCCAATATGAGGAGGCGCTGCGCCTGAAGCCGGATTATTTCGAGGCCCACAACAACCTGGGCGAGGCGTGGGCGAGAACCCCGGGGCGGCTGCCCGAGGCGATCGCCGAGTTTGAGGCCACGCTGCGGCTTAAGCCGGATCTGGCGGAGGCGCATTGCAATCTCGGCAAGGCGCTTGCCCGGATCAGCCGCGCGTCCGCTGCGATCCGGGAGCTGCGGCTGGCGGTGGAGCTGAAGCCCGACTTCCCGGAAGCTAGAATGGAACTGCAGCGGATGACAACTGCGCCCGCGCCGTGACCAGTCCGGAAGAGGGAGGGCTCGCCGGACCGGCAACGCGCCAACCGGCCGCTCACCCTTCCAGGACCACGACCTCCTGGTCGAGGATGGAGGTGAGCTCAAAGCGCGTCCAGCCGCCCTCCGTGGTGAACGCGGGCTTTTGATCCGCGACCAGGAGACGCAGGCTTCCCGCCCTCAGATCGGCCGGCAGGCGCACGCCGATCTTCAGCGGGCCGACCGGGATCAGCTCCTCCGCCGGGCCACGCCAGGTGTTGGCGCTGGTCAGGTTCACCAGGTGGACGGTCGCGCGGCCGGCCTGGCGGTATAGGTGGGCGTCGATCACCCCCGGCCCCTCGACGCGGAGCGGAATGTCGTCCCGGGCCGTCCACCGCAATAGATTGCCAAGGAGCTTCCCGAAATCGGCCAGGTTGCCCCGGGCAAACCGGCGGTCGAGATCGGCGGCGAGGTAGGCCACCCGTCCGGAGCCGGGGCGTTCGTTCACGATCAGGCCGGGCAGGTCGGTGTGGTCATCCCGCAGCCAGATCGCCTCGGGCGGGGCCGTGGGGCGCGTAGGGACGAAGGTGAGCAGCACCTGGGCCGAAGGATCCAGCGTGAGCGGCTCGAGCGTGCCGCCATAGGGCAGGATGTCGGTCGCCTCGAATCCCTGCAGCACCGGGTGGCGGGTACCCTCAGCGGCCGGCTCTCCGGCCGCGTGCGGGCCGTACACCTGCGCCCGCCATTCCGGCGTGAGCCGCAGGTAGGATTGGGAATTTTCCGCGGCGGCCCGGCGGCGGCCGGCCTCCTGCCGGGCGCTGTGAGCCTGCGGCAGGTGCACCCCAAGCACGTCCGCCAGGGCGAAATCCGCGCGCGCATCCCCCCACTCATCGCACAGGCTCGCCGCGCCGGTGGCGATGAGGCCGCCGCCCTGCTGCACAAACTTGCGCACCGCGGCCGCCTGGGCGTCCGTCATCGCGCCCAGGTTGGGCGCGACGAGCAGCCGCAAGTGCCCGGCCTCCCGCTCCAGATCGTCGGCGTGCACCATCACGTAGGGGATCCGTGCGCGCAGGAGCGCCTCGGTGAACCCCCGCGCCGGCGCATTGACCTGCGCCTCCGCCTCCTCGCGCCCGAAGAAGTCGTTGTTGCGCTGCGAATAGAGGATTCCAACCGTCGCGATCGGCCGGCGCCACAGCAGATAGTCCTCGTTGCGCTCCAGCCAGCCGGCCAGCGCCATCGGGGTGGCATACATCCGCCGATCCTCGTGGTAGGCGTTGATATAATGCCACTTTGGCTGCATGCCGGCGGCGATGCCGTCCAGCGCCCACAGCCGCACCTCCGCCTCCGGCTTGCTCGCCAGGCGGAAGTCCGGGGAGCCGGCCGAGGTTTCCGCCTGGTACATCGCGATGCTTTCCGGCGCGAGCTTGTCCCAGCCCAGCATTCCGTTCACCACCCGGCCGCTGACGCCGTTCGCCTGGAAGCCGGTGGCGTCGGACCGATGCTGGTTGTCGAGCATCAGGATTTCCGCCCGGCGGCAGATCTCCCGGTAGTCGCGGAAATCCTCCGCCGAGCCGGAGATGTTCCCGCCGGTCTGCCCGATCCAGACGCAATCCGGGCCGCCGGCCTCGTGCGCCGCCCGGTTGAACAGGTCCCAGTTGTCGAGGCGGCAGGCGTAGCTCCATTCGATCCAGGCGCGGTAGGCGCGGGCGTTCCAATCCCGCTCGCGCGGCAGGTCCAGGCCGCGGTCGGCGCGGAACTTCCGCGCGCAATTGGCGCAGTAACAGATGCTCGCGCGGGGCAGGCCGCTCCAGCTGTTGTCGGCGAATCCCTCCGGCTGGTAATTCCCGGCGATTTCGCGCAGCACCGCCGGGATATGCTCCCGGAAATAACCGCCGTTGACGCACGGCACATACAGGCCGCGGGCGCGGTACGGCCGGCCCTCGGAGTTCACCGTGAACCAATCCGGGTGGGCCTGGTACGCCGTGTCGTCCGCGCCGTTCGAGTCCATGCGCGCGAAGACCGCGATCCCGTCGGCGTGCGCGGCCTGGCACAACTCGCCGAACAGATCGCGGTCGCCCAGGAACCGGGCGCGGCGTTGGAAGGGAACCTGCGTCGGATAGAACGCCACGATGCCGCCGGCGTTGGCCACGATGCCCTGCGTGCGGGTGCGCTTCCACTGCTCGCGCCACCACGGGATATCATAGCGGGTCGGATCGAGCTCCGAGATGTTGGTCAGCATCCAGCGCGTCGTCCGCCGGTACCACGGGCCCGCGGAGGCCGCGGCGGCGGCAGGCGTGGGCCCTTCCTGCCCGGCCAGGCGCAGGTACCGCGCGCCGGCGACCGCCGCGGCGACCACGGCCGACTGCTTTAGAAAAGTGCGGCGGCTGCCGCCGAATGCCGGGAAGGGGGAATCGGGGTTCATAGGGGGGGAACTTGCCCGAGTCTACCGATGGATTTCGCGGCGGGAAGACCAATTGAAGCGGACGGTCAAGGCCGGCGCGCGCGGCCGCGGCTTGAACCCTGCGGAATTGCCGCATCGCCGGCCCGCCCGGCTCGTCTTGCGCAGAGCAGCGCCTTGGGTCACGGGGCCCGCGGTTGCGGCGGCCGACCGCCGCCGGGCCCTCGCTGCCTCCAGCCCTTTCCCCCACCTTCCCATGCCCCACCCAACCCGCCGCCAGTTCGCCAAACTTGCCCTCGCCGCCCTGCCCGCCGCCGGGATGGCCGGGCTCCTGAACCGGCTCCGCGCCGACGAGGCCCAGCCGCCCCATCCCAAAGTGGACTCCAGGATAAATGGCGTCCAAATCGGGCTCAACGTGCCCTACAGCTTTGCCGACCTGCAGATGGGCGGCTCCGAAGTCCTCGACCGCTGCGTCCGGCTGGGGATCAGCGGCCTGGAGCTGCGCACCCAGCCGGTGGAAAAGTTTCTCGGCGCGCCGGCGCACCTGGTCAGCGCCAAGGCCCTGGTGGCGGCGGCGGCCGGATCCGAGTCGGTCGACACCCAGATGCGGCGGTGGCGCCTGTCGGCCCCGACCGGGCGCATTCCGGAGTTCCGCCGCCTCTATGAGTCGGCGGGCGTGCGCATTGAGATCGTGAAGGTCGACGGCATTTTCAAGATGTCGGACGCGGAGCTCGACTATGTCTTCGGCCTCGCCAAGGCCCTCGGCGCCCGGGCCATCTCGACCGAGATCAGCAAGGAGGAAAGCGATTTGAAGCGGCTCGGCGAGTTCGGCGAGAAGCACGCCTTCTGGGTGGCCTACCACGGCCACACCGCCGTGACTCCCGCGATTTGGGAGCGGGCATTCGCCCTCTCGCCGCGCAACGCGGCCAACGTCGACCTCGGGCATTTCATCGCGGGCAACAACTATTCGCCGATCCCCTTCATCAAGGAGTATCATGAGCGGATCACCCATGTGCATATCAAGGACCGCAAACTGCACCTGGGGCCGAATGTCCCCTTCGGCCAAGGCGACACCCCCATCGTCGAATTCCTGCACCTGCTGCGGGAGACTCAATGGAATATCCAGGCCACGATCGAGTTTGAATACAAGGTCCCGGCGGGTTCGGACCGAATGACGGAAATCGCCAAATGCGTTCAGTACTGCCGGGACGCCCTGGCCTGACCCGGCCGGTCCCACGGGGAGGCGGTCAAAATACCCCGCCGGCCGGCACATCTTCTCAGCCTCCCCAGCGTCTAAGCTGGGTGGCCTTCGGCCGGCGCTGATGCCGGTCTCCCGCCCCCCTCCCTCCGACCCCATGAAGCGATTCCTCTCCCTGGCCTTCCTCCCGCTCGCGATCTGCGCCTCGGCCCGCGCTGGGCTGACCCAAAACATCGAGTACGGCAATGTCGATGGCGTCAGCCTTCGCCTCGATGCCTTCGTCCCGGACGGCTCCGGGCCCTTCCCGGCCGTCATCATGGTCCATGGCGGCGGCTGGAACACCGGCGACAAGTCCGGCGGCCGAAGGCACAATGCCTACATGGCGCCGATGGACGACCCGCTCGCCCGCGCCGGTTTCGCCTGGTTCGAGATCAACTACCGCCTGGCCCCGAAGTACCTTTATCCGGCCTGCATCGACGACGTCGAAACGGCGATCCGCTGGGTCAAGGCGCACGCCGCCGAGTACCACCTCGACCCGAGCCGCATCGCCATCGCCGGCGAATCGGCGGGGGGCCACCTGGTCGACCTGGCCGCCGCGCGCGCGGACAAGTCGACGCGGGTCGCCGCCGTGGTCTCGTTTTACGGCGTCTACGACATGGTCGCCCAGGCGAAGGCCGAGGGCGTCGGCGGGAACGCCTGGAAGCTCTTCGGTATCACGCAGCTCGACGAAAAGGCGACGGCGATGCTCTGGGCGGCCTCGGCCGGGGCGTACCTGAAGCCGGGGATGCCGCCTTTCCTGCTCGTCCATGGCGAGGCGGACCCGAAAGTGGCGTTCCAGAAGGACGTCGAATTCCGCGCCAAGCTGCTCGCCCTGGGCGTGCCCTGCGACCTGATTCCCATTCCCAAGGGAGGGCATGGCATGAACACTTGGGAGAAGGTGGCACCGTGGTACAAGGAGGAGGTCGTCGCCTGGCTCCAGAAAACCCTGCCCCCGCATCCCTGGCGCTACCGTTTCCACCAGCTGCTCGGCTTCTGAGCGCAAGGCGGTCTACGAGATCGGCTCCGAACTGGCGACTCGGGCGACCAAGCTGTAGATCTGCAAACCGGCGGCCATGCAGCTCCCACTGAACATGAAATCCGGTTCTCGTTCCCGATGCGGACCGCGATGGGCCGCGGTTTAGGGATGGTTTGAACTGGCGTTGCGCGCCCACACCACTTCCATACCGGGCCTACCCATGATGCTCCGGTCTTCCGCTTCCCTTGGTTTGCTCGCCTTGATCACTGCGCCCGGCTCCGCGCTCGCCGCTCCTGAGACGGACCTCGGGGCGGCCGCCCACGCCGAGTTTCTCAACACCTGCGCGCGCTGCCACAACGCCGACGGCAGCGGCTACGCCCAACTCGGGATCCCCAGCTTCCTCGACCAGCAATGGCAGGCCGCGCACACGGACGCCGAGCTGAAGCAGGTGGTCCACAACGGCCTGAACGGCAAGATGCCGGCTTTCGGAGCAGCCTACACGCCCGCCCAGATCGACGCCCTGGTCGAGCTGGTGGTCCGCAGCTTCGCCCCCAAAGCGACCGGCAAGCCCAAGGGGCCGCGGCCGCCCGCGCCGCCGCCGGTTCCGATCGAGCCGACGCTGCCGACTCCCGGCTATGGCGCCGGACCGGTCGTGCTCGGCACGGTGGGCGTCTACACCCAGCACAACGACAACGGCCGCACGGGCGCCAATCTGCACGAGACGGTCCTCACCCCGGCGACGGTCGACGGGCGCCATTTCGGCCTGCTCTTTCGCCATGTGCTCGACGAACAGGTGTTCGCCCAGCCGCTCTACGTGCCCAACCTCGCCGTCGCCGGCGGACGCCACAACGTGGTGATCGCGGCCACCGCCGCCAACACCCTGTATGCCTTCGACGCCGATCGCGACGGCGAGCCCTACTGGAAAGTCAACCTGGGGCCCGCCGGGAGCGTGGAGCAGCACCATTTCTGGTGCCTGGACATCCTGGGCGACATGGGGATCGTCGGCACCCCGGTCATCGATCCGGCGACAGGCACCCTGTATGTCGTCGCCCTCACCCATGAGGGCACCGGCTACGCGCAGCGGCTGCACGCGCTGGACGTGGCGACCGGAGCGGAACGGCCCGGCAGCCCGGTCGAGATCAAGACCGACGCCTTCGATCCGATCCTGGAGAACCAGCGGCCGGCCTTGCTGCTTTCCCGCGGCAGCCTGTACGTCGGCTACAGCTCACACTGCGACGTCGGGCCCTACCATGGCTTCCTCTTCCGCTTCGAGCCCCGGACGCTGCAGCAAGTGGGCGTCCTCAATCTGAGCCCGGGAGCCGACGGCAACAGCATCTGGCAGTCCGGCCAGGGACCGGCGGCGGACGAGGACGGGACGATCTACTTCGTCACCTCCAACGGCACCTGGGACGGCCAGCGCAATTTCAGCGACAGCTTCCTCAAGGTCAGTCCCGAGCTCAACATCCGGGACTGGTTCACGCCGACCAATTATGTCGAGCTCGACCAGCGCGACCACGACCTGAACTCGTCCGGCGCGATGCTGATCCCCGGCACCCACGAGGTGGTCGGAGCGGGCAAGGAAGGTGTCCTTTACCTGATCAACACGCGCCGGCTCGGGCATCTGGGCGACCAGCACGCGGTGCAACATTTCCAGGCAGCGAAAACCCAGGTCAACAGCGGCGCAGTCTTTTGGAAAAGCGCCCGGCGCGGCGGGCTGATTTACCTCTGGGGCGTCGACGACGCCCTGCGCGTCTACGCCTTCAACCACGGCCGCCTGGATCCGATGCCGCTGGCGGTCGGAGCCCACACGAGCGCCTACCCCGGCGGGATGCTGGCGCTTTCGGCCAACGGCGGCACTGGCGGCATCCTCTGGGCCAATGCCGCGCTGACCCCGCACGGCAGCAGCCATATCAACGGTCCCGGCGTCCTGCGCGCCTACGACGCCAACGACCTCACTCACGAACTGTGGGACTCCAACCAGAATTCCGCCCGCGACAACCCAGGACGCATCTCCAAGAACGCGCCGCCGACGGTCGTCAACGGCAAGGTCTACCTGGCGAGCTTCGGAACGCTTCCAGTCGGCACGGGCGGCCTGGACGTCTACGGCCTGCTGCCCACGCCGGCGGGGCCCTAGCCGATTCGGCCAGGGCGGTTCGCGAGCTACTTCAGGAGCTTCAGGATCGTCGCCACGGCGGCAAGCTGGGTGACCCAAAAGACAAAGTTCCAACGGACCGTGCCCCTGATCTTTCCGATCAGCTCTGCCCGCAGGGCCTGAAGACCCGTGTTCGTCTCGCCTCGCAAGGCCTCCAGCTTGAGCTCGAGACCATGGAGGCCGGCCTGCAATTCCGCCCTGGTGGCCAGCGTGCCTTGGTGAAGGGCGAGCTCCGATTCCATGACTTGAAGGATGGCACGGGCCTGGGCTGAGGGCAATTCGGTTCGCTCCAAGAGCTCAAGTTGGGCGGCATTCATCCCCAGAGATGATAGCAACCGGCCGAGAACGGTGCTATTGCCTTTGCCGCCCGCGAGCGCCAGCATCCGGAGTGCCCCGGCAGGATGATTCGGGGACGATCCCCCCATGAGTTCTCCCTCCCCTACCCTTGCGCCTCCGCCGAAGCTGGATCGCCGCAGTTTCCTCAAGGTCAGCGCCCTGGCGGGGGGAGGGCTGCTGATCGGCACCTATTTCCGGTTCGGCGGCACTACGGCCCGGGCGCAGGCCGCCGCGGCCGCTTCCGAGCCCTTCTCCCCCAACGCCTTCATCAGCATCTCGTCCAGCGGGGCGGTTTCGCTGATCGCGCCCAACTCGGAGATGGGCCAGGGAGCCAAGACCGCCTTGCCGATGATTCTCGCCGAGGAGCTCGACGTTCCGTGGAGCCAGGTGACGATCACCCAGGGCGACCTCAATCCGGCGTATGGCCGGCAGGCGGCGGTCGGCAGCGGGTCGACGCCGGGCAATTATGCGCCGCTGCGCCACGCCGGCGCCATGGCGCGCGCGCTGCTCGTGGCCGCCGCGGCCCAGACCTGGGGCGTCTCCGCCGGCGAATGCGCGACCGAGAGCGGCACCGTCATTCACCCGGCGACCGGCCGGCGCCTGGGCTACGGCGAACTCGCGGCCAAAGCCGCGACCTTGCCGCCGCCGGCGGACGTCGCGCTCAAGGACCCCAAGGATTTCAAGCTCGTGGGTACCCGGGTTCCCGGCGTGGACAACCAGAAGATTGTCACCGGCCAGGCGCTGTTCGGCATCGACCAGAAGCTGCCCGGGATGCTCTACGCCGCCTACGTCAAATGCCCGGTCTTCGGCGGCAAGGTGGCGAGCGCAAACCTGGACGAGGTGAAGGCGCTGCCCGGCGTGCGCGACGCCTTTGTGCTCGACGGGATCCCGGCGCTCCCCTCCGGCGTCGCGATCGTCGCCGAGTCGACCTGGCAGGCTTTCCAGGCCGCCGAAAAGCTCAAGGTCCAGTGGGATCAGGGATCCGGCGTCAGCCAAAGCAGCGTCGAAATGGCGAAGCAGGCGCAGATCCTGGGCAAGACCGCGCCCGCCTTCGATCTGCCGCCCGGCGCCACCTCAGTCGAAGCCGCCTACCACTACCCTTTTCTCGCCCATGCCACCCTTGAGCCCCAGAACTGCACCGCCTGCTTCAAGAACGGCGTGATGGAGATGTGGTGCCCCACCCAGGTTCCCTCCTCGGGGCAGCATCTGGTGACCCAGGGACTGGGCCTGGCCGCCAGCGCCGTGGTGGTCCACGTCACGCGCCTGGGCGGCGGCTTTGGCCGGCGGGGCAGCAACGAATTCTCCCTGGAAGTCGCCGCCATCGCCAAACGCCTCGAAGGCACTCCCGTCAAGCTCACCTGGACGCGGGAGCACGATTTCGCCCACGACAACTACCGGTCCAACGGCTGGCATTTCTTCCGCGCCGGCCTGGACGGCGCGGGCAGGTTGGTCGCGCTGCAGGACTCCTTCGTCAAGATGCTGGGCGGCCCCGGCGACATGACCGCCGAGGGCTTTCCGTTCAACGCCGTTCCCGGCTCCCAC
>Ga0302320_10014619_pt1 | contig 16218 bp, 6 predicted proteins | sample Bog_T0_3_FD_202130 | JGI IMG/M metagenome (GOLD analysis project Ga0302320, IMG submission 202130) | Peat permafrost microbial communities from Stordalen Mire near Abisko, Sweden - Bog_T0_3 | ecosystem: Environmental > Terrestrial > Soil > Wetlands > Peat | place: Sweden: Abisko, Stordalen Mire... | reverse complement strand
TCAACTTCGCCTCCTTGCCATGGCCTTTGCGCGCCAGCTGAGCCTCGGGATCGGTCGTCGATTGGTGGGTCTCGTTCGACCGCTTCTCGCCGTGAAAGTTCACCGTCGGATTACCCGGATCGTCCGGCGGCGGAGTTTTCTCTTCTGCCTTCGGCTGAAAACTTTTCAGGCTCGCCCAGGCCTCCAGTAGCGTGCCGTCCACCGTGAAGTGCTCGTCCGAAGTCAGACCCCGCTCCCCGGCCTGCGCCACCACCTGCGCCAAGAACAGCTTGGCTACATCCGCCTGCAGCAAGCGGTCGCGGTTCTTGGTGAACACCGTCGCGTCCCACACCGCGTCGTCCGCGTTCAACCCCACAAACCAGCGGAACAACAGGTTGTAATCCATCTCTTCCATCAGCAACCGCTCGCTGCGGATCGAGTACAGCATCTGCAGCAACTGCGCCCGCAACAACTTCTCCGGCGCAATCGAGGGTCGCCCCACCCTGGCGTACATCGCATCAAAAGCCCCTGACAACTGGGCCAGCACCTCGTCCACCATGGCCCGGATGGCGCGCAGCGGATGATCCTTCCGCACCCTCGCCTCCGGCGATAAGTAACTGAATATCTGACTCTGTTGCTCGTCCGCTCTTCGCATGCTTCTTCGTAACACACTCGGCTGTGCATGGGGAGTTGTTTTTCAGCAGCCTGCTAGGGCCACACAGGCCGGAGCGCCTGGAAGCTCTAACATGGCTTTTTCAGAGTGTGTTGATAAATGTTTACAATGACTTAGCATGTCTTAGGTGGCTGCATAAGTGCTCGATAAGTCGCTGGTGACACGCTTAGGTTGGGCCGGGATGTTGGGCTCGGTCGTGGATAGCGTGCGGCATACTGTCGTCGAACGTCGTAGATGGATTGGGCTCAACATACTCGCTCTAGAACCGGCGACGACAGTGGGATTCGAGATTCGCGTTAGAACTTCAAAAACACGCAGCGCACTGGCTGTGCGATTTACGCATGTAAGGCTATGGCTGGTTGCCTAATTGTTGTGTAAGTGTTGTGTGCAGGAATGCGCAAAACCCAGGAAGTTACCGAAACCCCACGACCGTGTCGTCGGCGTAGCGCACGACCACCACTGCGCCGCGGGCCACTTTCCGTCGCCAAGCGTGGGACGCACAGGTCGTATTAACAATAATAACTGAAGATAAATGTTCGCAATTATTGTAGGGGCGAAAGCACCGCTCCATGAGGCGTTCCCATCTTCATTTCCGACCATTGGCGGTTCTCCGCCACTCCTGCCGTGAGCCATTTCTGGATTAAGCGCCGGATGCGTCGATCGGCCAGTTGAGCATCATCTTCACCCTTTTCGATTAAACGTTCTCGCTAATATTCCAGCATTGTTCATTTCAGCACTTTTCAACAAGTTCCTTAGGAGGTGATGTTACCGGTACCGTCGAAAGTGGCAAAATCAAGAATGGCTCACATCCTGCATTGGCACCTGTAGAGTTGACATCAGCGGGGAACCCCCCGCCCCCTTTTGAACCGTGCTCCGAAGAAGCTTGATTCCCCTCTTGTGACGACGCGGGCAAGTCGCTCTCGTATTGGCAACGCCTGCGGGAATCTTGGCCCGAGTAACATCATCTGTGCCTGGTCCCTCGGGGGCGATACATTTCGGCTTAGTGGTATTTGAAGAAGTAGCGATCTCCGTTCAACGACAACATTTAACCTTCAGTTATAACTTGACATATACGACACCTACCTGTATGGTCCAGGTGTTGCCTTCCAATCAGCGAACCGAACAAGATGGTTTTCGTCTTGCTCGGTCCTTCTTTACCACTTCCACTTTGGAAGTCTGCATTGCGGATTGACGCGGCCTCTAACTGACGCCGCCGCAAAGTCTGTATGCGTCGTCTGAACCTTACGATCATTTAGGCGAGGACGCGAGATCGACCGGGCGCCTGCCGTCCGGAAGTGGTGCGCTTCATTTTCTTATTCTCTACCCCGACAACTCAGGCTCTGCCGGCTAGTCGCACTTCTGCGCGGAGTGTGAAGAGTTGATACCCAAGCGCAATTTAGTAACTACAAGCTATGGAGGTCGGGTTGTGACCATTAGGAATGCGGCTGTTACATGTGTATTTGGCATTGTTCTGTGTGCCTGCTTTGTCGGCTCGGCTCAAAGCCAAAGCTGTCTCCACGAACCAACGGGAAATGCTTGTTATCGGGTATTTGGCTTTCAATTAGGACAAACCTACAGGCCAGCAGGATCGGTATGTTATTGCGGGCCGGCAACGCCACTGTCGGAGACTGACTGTTGGGTACCTCTGTGCACCAAGCATGTTTGTCCTACCTGTAGCACTCCTGCCTCGGGTCAACCTGTTTCCTTGGCTACAGGAAACACGTTTATTGCACAGCAGGATCTTAGAATTCCCGGGCTTGGGAATGGGTTGACTCTCGTTCGTACCTGGAACAGCCTGTTGCGTGTAAGCCTTTCGAGTGTGGGTTTGTTTGGGCCTAATTGGCGTTCAAACTATGAAGAACGGATATACGTTGACGACGACAACACGGTTGCCTACGGACGAGGAGACGGAAGCGTCTGGAACTTTGTGGCCGGCGCATCGTCCACGTTCACTGCACCTGCCGGTACATTGGGGACGTATACCCCGGTTGCTCCCGCCAATCTGACAGCTTGCCTATTTGAAGGTCCGACAACTTGGACTCTTATTCTCCAGAATGGCGAGCAGAGGTTGTTTGATGGAACGAGCGGAAATCTTCTGTCCATTACGGACCGCAACGGTAACACGACGCAATTGACTTACGACGCCTCGTACCGCCTCAAGACGGTCACAGATCCGGCGTCACGGCATCTCTATTTGTCCTACGCAAGCCCCACCAGCTACTTAGTAACCGGCGTCAGCTCCGATGTTGGAATATCGCTGTCTTACTCTTACGACGGCCAAGGGCGGTTGACCCAGTACACAAAGCCCGACAACACGACGGTATCGTTCCAGTACGGCGATCCGAATCCAACCTTGATCACGACTGTGATTGATGCAAACGGAAAGGTTCTTGAGTCTCACACCTACGACGGTCAAGGAAGAGGATTAACTTCAGCGCGCGCCGGAGGGGTTGAGGCCGTTACTGTCACCTATCCTCCCGCAACGCTTTTTGTTGCCGCCCCTTAACTGACTGTCCGGAATAGGTTCTTAACTGCGCCTGAAGAAAATGATCCATGAAGGACTTCCTGCACCATGAAATGTAAATGGCAGTTAACAGTTCTCTTTCTATTGTCTGTGGTCGGTTCTGAATGGTCTCTTGCGGCTCCGCTCATCACCAGCATTTCGACGACAAGCGGCGTTTCGGGTATGCAAGTGCAGATCAGCGGCAGCGGATTCGGAGCGGCCCAGGGGAGCAGTGCGATTTCGCTGAACGGAACCAGCGCCATCGCTACAAGTTGGAGCGATACAGGCGTCGGGTTGATTGTGCCGACCGGGGCCACTTCGGGACCATTTTCTGTAACGGTTGGAAGCCAGACGGCATATAGCTCTTCCTTCACGGTCACGGCACTGCCGTCGGGATGGTTGGACGCGGACGTAGGTGCAGTAGGGCTCGCGGGGACTTCGAGCTATACAAACGGGATCTTTACTGTGACCGGTGCCGGCCTGCAATTTAGCGGTACCGAGGATGCCTTTCATTTCGTCTACCAACCATTGTCTGGAGATGGCAGCATCATCGCGCGAGTCACCATGCCGTTCTACACCGGCGCCCAAGCCGGAGTGATGATCCGGGAAACATTGGACGGAGCATCGGCGAACGGAAATGCAATTGTGCCAGCTGGTGCTCTGGTCGAGTTCAACGCGCGAACAGCCGCCGGCGGAAACACATCAGCAATAGGTGCGGTGAACGGGACACTCACTCCGTACTGGGTGGAACTAGTGCGAACGGGCAGCACCTTGAGCAGCTACGCCTCGCCGGACGGACTGAACTGGACGCTGGTGGGAAATCAAACCGTGAACATGGTTCCGAACGTTTACATAGGATTGGTAGTGGCCAGCGGAACTTCTTCGCCGTCTCTATCCACAGCCACCTTCGACAACGTGTCAGTGAATTCGTCGGCCGTGCCTGCGCCGGTGATCACCAGTGTTTCGGCGACCACGGGAGGAGCCGGGAGTCAGGTGGCAATTTCCGGTTCGTACTTTGGAGCCTCGCAAGGAGGCAGCGTAGTCATGCTGGACGCGACTCCCGTAACCATCAATTCCTGGAGCGACACGTCGATCAGCATCACCATTCCTTCTGGAGCCACGTCGGGGTTATTGGTGGTTTCCGCGGCCCCCGGCATGAACGACAGCAATCCTGTGGTGTTCACGGTGACCTCCCAACCGCTGCCGTCGGGATGGTTGGACGCGGATGTGGGCGCAGTGGTTTCGAGGGGGAACTCCACTTACGTGAATGGGATATTTACGGAGAATGGAGCGGGCGGCCAGTTTAGCGGTACCACGGATGCTTTTCACTTTGCCTACCAGTCGCTGTCGGGAGATGGGAGCATTGTGGCGCGGGTGGTGAGTATGACCTCGGGAGGGACGGCCGGGGTAATGATTCGGGAGACCCTTAACCCTGGATCAGCCAATGGTGCGATGGCGGATTATGGCAGTTATGCCCAGCTCAGCGTGCGAACGGTTACGAATGGAAACACCTCGCAACCAAATTTCGCGTACGGGACGACGCCTCCTTATTGGGTACAGTTGGTGCGAAGCGGAATCACCTTGAGCAGTTACATTTCGCCGGACGGCGTGAATTGGACTCTGGTCGGGAACCAGACCGTCAACATGGCGCAGAACGTGTATGTAGGTCTGGTAGTGAATAGCGGCAGCACTTCCCTGTCTACAGCCACGTTCGACAACGTGTCAGTGAATTCGTCGGCCGCGCCTGCGCCGGTAATCACCAGCCTCTCCTCCACTACCGGAGCCATCGGGAGCGGGGTCGTGATCGCGGGTGCTAATTTTGGAGCCTCGCAAGGAGGCGGCGTGGTAACCCTGAACGCCGTGCCAGTGACGATCAATTCCTGGAGCGACACCGCAATCAGCATCACCATTCCGTCCGGAGCCACGTCGGGGTTGTTGGTGGTTTCCGTGGCCCCCGGCATGAACGACAGCAATCCTGTCGTATTCACGGTAACGTCACAACCGCTGCCGTCGGGATGGTTGGACGCAGATGTGGGCGCAGTGGGGATAGCGGGGAGTTCGAGTTACGCGAGCGGGACATTCACAGGGAACGGAGCGGGCTCCCTTGGCGGTACCACGGATGCTTTTCACTTTGCCTACCAGACGCTGTCAGGAGACGGAAGCATCGTGGCGCGGGTGGTGAGTGTGACCTCGGGAGGGATGCCCGGGGTGATGATTCGGGAGACGCTTAACCCTGGATCAGCCAATGGCTCGATGGTGGATTACAGCAGTTATGCAGGGTTCAACGTGCGAACGGTCACGAATGGAAACACCTCGCAACCAAATTTCGCCTACGGGACGACGCCTCCCTATTGGGTCCAGTTGGTGCGGAGTGGAACCACCTTGAGCAGTTCCATTTCGCCGGATGGCGTGAATTGGACTCTACTCGGGAACCAGACCGTCAACATGCAACAGAACGTGGATGTAGGTCTGGTAGTGAATAGCGGCAGCACTTCTCTATCCACAGCGGTTTTCGACAATGTTACGGTTAGCTTCAGCGCCCCAGTTCTGGCTCCCTCCGTCGCGAGCTTGTCGCCAAACGTGGCAGTGCCAACGGCTGATGTGACGATCGCTGGGGACAACTTTGGCGCCAGTCCCGGCACGGTGACATTCAACGGAACAACGGGAACACCAACGTACTGGAGCGCAACCCGCATTGTCGTTCCGGTCCCAAGCGGCGCGACCTCTGGAAACGTGGTGGTCACCGTCGGGGGCGAGGCCAGCAATGCCGTGCTGTTCACGGTGTCGCAATCGCCAATCGTCCTCAGCCTGTCACGCACATCCGGCACGGTAGGAACCTCGGTGACGATGATCGGCGTCAACTTCGGCGCCACGCAAAGCGCGAGTACGGTGGCATTCAATGGAACAGCAGGAATCCCGACAAACTGGAGTCCATCCAGTATTTCTGTACCCGTCCCAAATGGAGCAACGACCGGGAACCTTGTGGTTACGGTCGGGGGAATCGCCAGCAATGCACTGCCGTTCACAGCCTCGCAGCAACCCAGCATCGCGAGCCTATCAGCGGCGTCCGTAACGATAGGTGCACCCGTAACAATCACGGGGCTAAATTTCGGCCCAACGCAAAGCGCGAGTACGGTCACGTTCAATGGGACGGGCGGAACTCCAGCAAATTGGAGCGCGACAAGCATCGTCGTTCCGGTACCATTGGGAGCTACGACGGGAAATGTGATAGTGACGGTGAACGGCGTTCCGAGCAACGCAGTTGCGATCACGATCGTTCCCGTGTCGCTGCCAACCGTGGCGCAGGTTCGGCCTTCCAATGGAGCCGTGGGCGTCCCTGAGAATGGCCGCATCATCGTGCGCTTCGCGCAACCTGTGCAGCCTCTGGCCGTCATTTCTGGGACGGTCTCGTTATCCCAGGGGGCAAACAGCATCGTGGGTTTGCTGGCGTTGTCGAATGATGGATTGTCGGTGACGTTTACGCCCGCCATCAATCTGCCGCCTAACGGAACCTTCACAGTGACTGTGACAGACGTGACCGGCAATCAAACCGTTCCTGAGTTCACAAGTACTTTCACGACTGGATCAACGACGGATACGGTCGCTCCGACCATCGTACAAACCAACCCGCAGAACTACGAGAGTAGTGTGCCGATCAGCACACCCATCGTAGTGCAGTTCAGCAAGCCAATGGACCCTGCAACCTTGACCTTGCAGGACTTCAGCGTGACCGACGATGTGACCGGAAACAAGGTACCAGGCATGATTCAAGTGGACCCGACGGGAACAACGGCATCGTTCGTTCCCCAGGGGTTTCTTGGCGTTGGCCGCACGTTTGCAGTGTCCCTTGACCCACGGATCCACGATTCGGCGGGCAACAGCCTCAATCAAAACGGTTCCTTCAGCTTTACGACCTCTTTTGCGCCGGATACTACGGCGCCGCAAGTGCTCGGCATGAGTCCATCCAGTGGCGCAACCGCGGTGCCGGTCAATTCCCTGATCGTTTTACAATTCTCGAAACCTCTGGACGTGCTGAGTGTCTCCAATGGATTGCAGGTTGAGTCCGGTGGCCAGTCAGTGGCGGGTGCCATGGCTCTTTCGAACAGCAACCAACAAGTGACCTTTACGCCCCTTGGCGGATTAACGGCAAACACCACTTACTCCGTTGTTACGACCTCACAGATCACAGACGTTGGTGGTCTTGCGCTCGCGAACCCCGGAAGCTTCGCGCTGACTACGGGCAGCGTAGCTGACACGACCACGCCATCGGTGACGAGCGTGAGTCCAAGGAATGGCCAGATCGGAGTACCGCTCAATGCAATCGTGCAGTTGCAGTTCAGCAAGCCAGTGGATCTCTGGACAGTGACTGCGGCGACGGTCCGAGTAACGAACGCGAACGGCATCCCCGTACCAGGGACAGTTGCGGCATCGCCGGACGGTCGGACGGCTACGTTCACGCCGAGTGGACAGCTGAGCTCGTTTACTACCTATTACGTACAGCCCACGTACGGCATCACCGACATAGAAGGTCAGGGGCTGTCGGGTTTCGAATCTTATTTCACAACCGGAGTGGCAACAGACTCATCGGCGCCGTCAGTTCTGATGGTAAGCCCGGCAAACGGGTCGAGTAGTGTACCTGCGAATGTTCGTGTGGATTTGGCGATGAGCGCGCCGTTGAGCGCGGCGAGTGTAGGGGCAGGTGCGGTTGTGGTGTCATCGGGGGGCGTACCGGTCCCGGGAGCAGTCAGTTTAAGCAGTAGCGGAACGACGTTGACATTCATTCCTGCGAACCTGCTGGCCACGAGTACGACCTACACGGTGACGGTAAGTGGATTTACGGACCAAGCGGGAAATTCGGTGATGCCGTTCACGAGCACCTTCATGACGGGAACGTCGGGGATCGCAAACACGACAACACCGACTGTGGTGAGCGTGAGTCCGGTATTCGGGGCAAATTCGGTCTCGGTGAGCAGTCCGATTGTGTTGACGTTCAACGAAGCGTTAGATGCAACTACGGTGACCGAATCGACGGTGCCAATCTCAGTAAATGGATTGGGTGGCGTGTTGGCAGGGAGCTATAGCTTGGACGGAACCGGAACGGTGGTGACGTTCACGCCGTTGTCCCCGTTGCCAGGCAATGCGACGGTCACCGTAGAGGTGAACTCGGTTTTGCTCGACCTGTCAGGAAACGCGGCCAACTTCTTCTATAGCACGTTCACAACGGGAACGGGAACGGATACAACGGCACCCGTGGTAACGATGGTGACGCCGCAGAATGGAGCGACCGGAGTAGGAACGAATGCGGTAGTTGTGCTGACGTTCTCGAAGTCGCTGAATTCCAGCACAATCAATGCGAACAGCATTGCCCTGCTGGCGAACGGAAGCGCGTTCGCGACCTCGATCAGCTTCTCCGCCGACAACCTGGTCGTGGCTTTGCAGGGTTACGGGCTGCCAGCTTCGACCACGATAACCGAACTGGTGACGAATGGCGTAACCGACCTGTCAGGGAATGCGTTAGCGAGCTTCCAGAGCACGTTCACGACGGCGCCCTCGGTAAACCCGTCGGCTCCAACTGTGGTGTCGCAGCGTCCCGGAAATGGAGCGACAGGCGTGCCGCTGAACGCGAATGTGGTGTTGTACCTGAGCGAGGCGATGAATGCGTCGAGTGTTCAGACGGCGCTCCAAGTATCGCAGAACGGAGTCCTCGTAGCCGGCACGACGCAGGTGACCGACAATGGACAGGTGGTACAGTTCACGCCCTCGGCGCCACTGCAATCGAGCGCATTAGTACAGGTGTTTCTGACTTCGGCGGCACAAAGCGCAGGCGGCGTCAGTGTGAACAACTATCAGGCTTCGTTCACAACGGCTCCGAACGCGAGTGCGACAGCTCCGATGGTAGTAAGCACAAGCCCTGCCAATCAGGTCGCTGGTGTATCGACCGCTGTTGTGATTGATTTCGCCTTCAATGAACCTTTGGATCCGAATGCGCTACTGCCGGATACCGTGGTTTGCTCACAGAACGGCACATGGTTTCAGACCGGCGTGAGCTTGCTCGACGGAGCAACGCTCCTGCAAGTTACTCCGAGGCTGCCTTTGGCGCCGAACACCGCGATCTATTGCCTGCTCGGCAGCGGAATCCAGGGAGTCAATGGCCAGGCATTGTCGGCACTCTCTAGCAATGCACTTTCCTTTACCACCGGTGCAGGTCCGGACACCGTGATGCCGATGATCTTGACAGCTTCGCCTCCGAACGGGGCGACGAATGTCGGCGACAATGCTGGTGTAGAGATGGTTTTTGCCAAGCCTACCAATCCGCTGACTGTGAATTCCAGCTCGATCCAGCTGAGTGCTGGTGGCGCACCAATATCTGCAGGCTCGATTAGCTTCAGCAACAATAATCAGACTGTTCTGATGGTGCCGAGCGCTCCGCTGCCGGATGGGACGCAGATTACTATGACCATCTCGGGAGTAACCGATGTGGCGGGCAACGCTGTGCCTGCACAGACGACCCAGTTCACCACCGGCACCGGGCCTGATGTGGTGCCGCCCGCGATAGTGAGCGCGAGTCCATTTCAAAATGCGCAGAACGTTCCGCTGAACAGCATCGTCGCGCTCCAGATGAGCCAACCGGTCAATCCCGCAACGGTGAATAGCAGCACGCTAACTTTGGTCAACAGCAGCAATGGCCAGACAGCCCTCGGAACCTACTCCGTGAGTGCTGATGGACTCACGATCACATTTGTTCCTGGTGCGCCCCTGGCTGCGGGCACTGGGTACTATGTGAATTTCGCCGGTACCGGTATTGCCGACTTGGCAGGAAATCAGTTGTCCTCTAGTCCTCTTTTCTTTACGACTGGGACGACGGTCAGCACAACCCCTCCACAAGTAATGGGTGTAAGTCCAGCGAACGGAACGTCGGCAGTACCGATCAACGCGCAGGTCGTGATTCAGTTCAACGAACCTGTGGATGCAGCCAAGTTGAGTGGAGTGACCCTCAGCGGGGGAAGCGGTGCAGCGAATGTTTCGCAAAGTCTGACCGGAGGAAATCAGAAGCTGATCTTGGTTCCGGCGGTGCCTTTCTCGCCGGGTACGGTGTACACGCTAACGATTGCTGGAGTACAGGATCTGACTGGGAACGTGCTGTCGTCTCCCGTTATTGCGACCTTTACAACTGGAACTGGAGCGGATTTAATCCCCGCCACGGTCGTGGCTGTGAATCCCGCTGCCAATGCAACTGGCGTGTCGGCCAATGCTGCCGAGACGGTTACCTTCAGCAAGGTTATCGATCCCCTCACGGTGACGACGGGGAGTATGCAGCTTATTCCCGTGGGTACTTATATTCCCGTTGCGGGGACGGTATCGAGCAGCGGTGGATCGGCAACGTTCGCTCCCAACGAGCCGCTGGACTTGATGACCCAGTACATGCTGCAACTCACCGCGGGCATCACCGATGTGGAAGGGCAAAGCCTGTCCGGCACCTTGAGTTTCTACTTCACAACGACCGGACAGGGTACCCCAGCGGGATCGCCGATAATTGCTTCCGTGGTCCAGGCCTCGGGCTTCGCCGGCACTCCTGTCGTTATCAATGGGGCGTATTTTGGAACTTCCCAAGGTGGCACCACAGTCACGTTCAATGGGGTAACAGCGATCCCGACAAACTGGACCGACACCCAGATTTTTGTGCCGGTGCCAAACGGAGCGACCTCGGGTCCTGTCGTGGTGACGGTGAACGGTGCGCCCAGCAACGGGTTTGTCTTTGGAGTCGATGCCACACCGTCGATTACTGGAATTTCGCCCACCTCGGGCGCGGCGGGTACCGTCGTTACGATTACGGGGACGAATCTCGGCGATAGCGCCGATCAGGTCCTGGCGTCTTTCAGTGGTGCGACCGCTACTCCCACGAGCGTGAGTGAAACCTCTCTTGTGGTCGCCGTGCCTGCCAACGCGCCAGCTGGCGACGTAACTGTGACCGCCAACGTCGACGGACACTCCGGCGGGGGAGTAAGTTTCACTGTCATCCCGACACCGATCATTTCTCAAGTCAATCCAAACTCGGGAGTTTCAGGCACGCCCGTCTACATTGCCGGAAATAACTTCGGCTACAGCCAAGGGAACGGCACGCTCACTTTCAACGGCGTTCCGGCGGCCTCGATCACGGCCTGGAGCAACACCTATATCTATGCCGTTCCGCCCAGCAACGTGACCACAGGGCCCGTAGTCGTTGTGGTTAACTCAATCCCGAGCAATTCGAACAATGCGTTCACGGTGACGAATCCGGCGATCGGAAGCATCGTGCCGCCGGCTGCGGCTCCGGGAGCCATAGTCACCATCAATGGCTCTGGTTTCCAGCTCAATGGCTACCAGACGATTCAGGTTCTGTTCAATGGCGTCTCGTACACGCCCAACCAATTTAGCGGCACTGGTGTGATTGCTGAGGTTCCGAGCAATGCCACCAGCGGACCTGTGACGGTTGTCGTAGGGGGTGTTAGCAGCAACAGCGTCGACTTCACGGTAGAGCCGCCTCCGACCGTCACCTCGGTTTCGCCGTCCGCCGGGCCCTTTTCCACCGACGGGACCGCCGTGCCTATCACCATCACGGGCGCTGGCTTCGGAGCGACGCAGAGCACCAGCACAGTGAATTTCTTCGGCAGCAGCACCGCGCCCAATATCGTTGGCTGGAGCGATTCTTCTATCACGTTGTGGCTCCCGTCTGACGCCGGCACAGGCCCGCTCTATGTGCAGGTGGCCGGCGTCAATGCCTTTGCGCCATCGTGGTTCCACGTTAACGCCATTACGCAAATCAGCGATTCTCTTGGAAATCAGAGCCAGTACAACGTAACCTCGCAGGGTGGATCGTGGTTTGCCTCGTCTTCGCAGGGCACTGGATGCAGCACCTGCACCGGGCGCGGCAATATCACCAATTCGCCGGATGCCTACGGAAACACGCTTTCGACCACCGACGACCTCGGCAACACAACCAGCTACACCTACGACTCCAACAACAACGTGGCCTCGGTCTCGAAGCCGTTGAACTCCACCACGGCAACCACTTCCTCCACTTACAACAGCTTCGGCGAAGTGCTCACTTCGGCGGATGCGCTGGGCAATACCACGACGAACACCTACGACGCGCACGGCAATCTGCTCACCGTGACATCGCCAACGCCGAACTCCAATAGGGCAGCCAGCGTTACGCAGTTCCAGTACACCGGCCTGGGCGAGCTGACCCAGATCACCGATCCCAAAGGCAACAACACCACGCTCACTTACACGCCCGTGGGTCTGATTGCCACGATCACCGACGCTCAAAACAACACCACGACTTACCAGTACGATTCCCTGGGCGACCGCACCGCCGTCATCGATCCCATCAACGGAGCAGCCCACCCGACCAACTTCTCCTACGACTCCATGAGCCGGTTGCTTGGTATCACTTATCCCGACGGCAGCACCGTGGGCTTCACCTACGATGTGCGCGGCCGCCGCATCACCTCGACCGACCAGAACCACAAAACGACCTACTATACTTACGACGACGCCGACCGTTTGACCGCGGTCACCGATCCCGCCAACAACACGACGCAATACGCCTACGACACGGAAGATAATCTGCTCTCGATCACCGATGCCAACAACCACACCACCTCGTTCGCCTACAACGCGCGCGGCTGGGTCACGCAGAGTACGTTCCCGTCGACGCTGGCAGAGTATTATGCTTATGACCTGGTGGGCAATCTGCTCTCAAAGACCGACCGTAAGGGCAATACGATTCAGTATCTCTACGACACGCTGTACCGGCTGACGCAGAAGACGTATCCCGACTCGACCAACGTGGAGTACGTCTACGACCTGGTGGGCAAGGTGCAGCAGGTGAGCGACCCGACGGGAACCTACGGCTTCGCCTACGACAACATGGGACGGCTGATCTCGACTACGACAAATTACACATTCCTGCCCGGACCGACCTTCACCAACAGCTATACTTATGATGCAGGGTCGAACCGGACGTCGCTGACGACGCCCGATGGCAGCATTTCGACCTACGGCTACGACACGCTGAACCGGCTGAACGGGCTGGCCAACTCATGGGCGGGATCCTTCGGCTTCGGCTACGACGCGCTGAGCCGGAGAACGCAGTTAACGCGGCCCAATGGCGTGAACACGAATTACAGCTACGACTCGGTGTCGCATCTGCTCTCGGTGCTCCACAAGGCGGGAGTAAACACTCTAGACGGCGACAGCTACACCTACGACCCCGCCGGCAATCGCACGGCGAAGACCAACGACCTGAACGGGCTCACGTCGAACTATACTTACGACGCGCTCTACGAGCTTGCGCAAGTAACCCAAGGTGCGAGTACCACGGAGAGCTACAGCTACGATGCGGTTGGGAATAGACTGTCGTCATCCGGTGTGCCCAACTATAGCTACAACCCGTCGAACGAGCTGACCTCGAATTCCTCGGGTAGCTATGCCTATGACGCAAACGGCAATACCCTGACGGATGCCAGCGGGAAGAGCTATACGTGGGACTTCGAGAACCGGCTGGTCCAGGCGATCGTGCCGGGCAGCGGTGGCGGCACGACGACCTTCAAGTACGATCCCTTCGGCCGCCGCATCCAGAAATCCGGCCCGCTCGGCACCACGAACTACCTCTATGACGGGTCGAACAGCATGGAGGAGGTCGATAGCAGTGGCAACGTACTTGCCCGCTATGCCCTTGGCGAGCAGGTCGACGAGGCCTTGGCCCAAATGGGCAACCGCAAGACTATCGGACCTTAGGTCTTTGGCACGGGAATCCCCAGTTCATCAACGGCAATTCGACAGGGTGGGTACCCTGTAATAGCTCCTTTCAGCCCTCCGGGTACCACTGATGAGGAGGACAAGATGAATGCTCCAGTGAGCCGGGGCTTGCTCTTGCGAGGCCTCGTGGTTCTACTGTTTGGCTTTCTCGCCCTAGCGCTGGGGCTTGGTGCCTACGTCTGGCGTGTGCGGGTGTCGGCGGCGAAGCTTGTTACTGCCGCAAACCAGATACATTCGAGTGCCGACGCAGACCGAACGATAGCGGCCTGGCCACATGGGTCCCGGCACTATTCGGAGTCTAGATCGCCTGATGGGGAGGGTCGAGCGTACAAGATGGAGGTGGGAAACGGCCTACTCTCCAAGATTCATGTGACTCCCAGCTCCAGCCTCGTGTTGGAAGTAATCACACGCTCTGGAGAGCTACAACTTGTAGTGCTCGGGATGTATACGGATCGGTCGAGTGTTTGGGTACAGGAAGACTTCACCACAAAGGGACCGAGTCCTCTTTCGGTAAAAACCCAGCGAGATGCCTCCGGCAAGCCGGCAAAGGTGCTCGTAATGTTCACGGCCGGCTTGCCTGAAGCGGAAAAAGAGCGCGCGTTCGCGCTAGACCCGAGCTGCCTTGCGAAGATCGGTGGCTGTGAGAGTGCTGAAGAAATCCTACCTGCCGTCTCGCGGTTGAATGACAGGTGACCATGGGGGGCACCGAAATAGCCACTTCGGGAACTGCATTTGGCGATCTCGCCGCTACGATGCGGACCGATTCACCTATGACACCCGCGCCCACAGTTGCCTACGACGCAAACGGCAATACCCTCTCCGATCCCTCCAGCAAATCCTATACCTGGGACTTCGAGAACCGCCTGATCTCGGCAACTGTTCCGGGTACAGGAACGGTGAATTTTAAGTACGATCCCTTCGGACGCAGAATTTACAAGTCGTCGCCGACCTGGACGGGAGCCTTTCTCTACGACCGCGAGAATCTAATTGAGACTGTGAGTTCCAGCGGCACCGTGGTTGCCGACTACACGGATAGCCATGCGATTGATGAGCCGCTTGCCCAGCTAAGGAGCGGCACCGCCAGCTTCTACGAACAAGACGGCCTCGGTTCGGTCACGTCGCTCAGCAACGGCACGGGTGCGCTTGCGAACACCTACTCGTACGATTCCTTCGGCAACGTCACCAGCTCTACGGGCACAATCAGGAACCCGTTCCAGTACACCGGGAGAGAACTTGATTCCGAAACCGGCGTCTACAACTACCGGGAGCGTTATTACGACCCGACAATCGGCAGGTTCCAAAGCGAAGACCCAATGGGCTTCATCGCCGGAGTGAACCATTACAGCTATGTAGGCAATCGCGCCACAGTGCTCAATGATCCCCTGGGACTTTGTCCCGACAAGGGAACACACGACTGCTACAACGCATTCATCAATGGAACTAAGGTCGGTTGGCTGATAGGTTTTGAAAGCTACGGGCCAGCAAATGTGCCCGGAGTAAATGACAATGCTGGTCCGATGGTGATACTGACGGTGAGTGGGCCCGCACTCGGGTGGGGTCTGGGTAAGATCTTTCCATGGGTTAAAACGTACGGGAAGATTTTGGTGCCAGTGTCAGTGGCGGCGACGATAGCAGACATGCTAATTCTCGAAGGGTGTGCTGTACAACAGACGCTTGTAACGCCGGGTTCAGAGATCCCCCCGGGCGTTAATCCGTACGATCCAAATGATCCGTGGAACTGGGGAACATCAACAATACCTCTCAATTAATGGGCTGTGCGCGAATGCGGAAGCAGAGGAAAGCGAAGGGAGATGGCCGACTGTGGCGGGGCGGCAGGCGTTGAGAGGTATGGGGACATGAGCTCTTACAATTTATCAACGGCGAACAAAATCGGCCATTTTACTTTGGCGCTGTCGTTGGTGGCTTGTGTGGCAGGCTTACGGGGTGTTCCTGTGTTTGTATGGATTCTTGCCTACGTCATTGCGGCTGCAGCGGCCTCGACGGCATGGCGAGAAAAGCCCGATCTCTCACCCTTAACCTGGTTCCTTGGCATCATGGTTTTTTGGGGATTGGCCGGACTGATGTACTGGATCGGTGTACGTCTGACGGGTTCTGCAAACCAACCCTGGATGGTTGACCTGACCGATCTTTTGTACCAAGTGGAATGTTAGTGTAACGCCTCTTTTGACCTTTGTCCGTAGTCGTCGTCGGGGGTGTGGAGATGTGGGAAACGCGAAGCGTTTTCCACATCTCCATGCCC
>Ga0302320_10014618_pt1 | contig 16218 bp, 17 predicted proteins | sample Bog_T0_3_FD_202130 | JGI IMG/M metagenome (GOLD analysis project Ga0302320, IMG submission 202130) | Peat permafrost microbial communities from Stordalen Mire near Abisko, Sweden - Bog_T0_3 | ecosystem: Environmental > Terrestrial > Soil > Wetlands > Peat | place: Sweden: Abisko, Stordalen Mire... | reverse complement strand
CGCGCTCGCCGCCACGCTCCTGCTGGGCACGGGATGCTTTGTCGTGGCCGCCGGCGCCGCCGGTGCCGGGGCGGTAGCCTACATCCGGGGGGAGCTCGACGCCCCGCTTGATAGCGGCATCGACAACTCGGACCATGCCGCGAACAGCGCGCTGCTTTCGCTCCAGTTTCCGAAGGTCGAGGAAACCAAGGACGCCCTCAAGGCCACCCTCACCGCCCGCACGGGCGATGACAAGAAGGTGGAGATCGTCCTCACCCGCATCGGCGACAACCTCACCAAGGTGCAGATCCGGATCGGATTCTTCGGCGACGAGATGATTTCGCGGGCGATCCTCGACCACATCAAGTCCAGCCTCTGAGCCCGCGTTCGGTTTGGCGGGGTTTCCTGGCAGTAACGCATTTCGGAGGGAGGAGCATCGCATGCGTCCTGAGGTAGGGACGGGCGGCCCGCCCGTCCGGGCAAACCTCAGGGCCATTCGAAGAACCCGGACGCGCGGGCCGCGCGTCCCTACCTCGCCACCGGTCAGACTGAGTCACTCCCGGCTTCCTTCTGGGGTTGCAAACAGGCGCTTTACGGAGGAGGCTTCACCTTTACCTGATGTTACGAAGACTGATCGACAAGCTGCGCAAGAGTATTGCGCCAGCGGATACGCAGAAGAAACCAGCCGTTTCCCAGACCCAGGCCCGCGCACCGCAACGGCCGCCCGCGCCCAGGCAGGAAAGCCGGGCCCCGGGAGGCCAGGGACCGAGGCCGCAGGGCCAGCAGCCCGAGCCGCAGCGCCGCCGCGAAGGCGGCGGAGGGCAGGGCGGGTCCTCCGGACAGGGCCGGCGGGGCGGTCGCGGCCAGTCTGAAGGCCGGGGGGGCGGTGGCAGAGACCGCGGCGGACGCAGCGGAGGATTTCAAGGTGGCGGACAGCGTGGGTCGAGGGGCGGCCAAGGCCGCTCGTTCGGCGAGGAGCGCGCTCCCCGCCCGCCCAGGGACGACTTTGAACACCCTCACCGCGAGTCCTCGAAGCCGGCTGTCCACGTGGACATCCCGAAGATGGACACCGCGTTTACAAAGCTCGGGCTGAATGACGCCCTGGCCTATGCCGCCCAGGCGATGGGATACACCGATCCCACGCCGATCCAGGTCCAGGCGATCCCGATCGTGCTGGCGGGCGGGGACGTCATCGGGTCCGCCCAGACCGGAACGGGCAAGACGGCCGCCTTTGCGCTCCCCATCATCCAGCGGCTCGGCTCCCACGGGGCCCTGCGATGCCTGATCCTCGAGCCCACCCGTGAACTCGCGCTCCAGGTCGAGGAGGCGTTCCACAACTTTGCCAAGTTCACCGACCTGGAGGTCACGATCGTCTACGGCGGCGTTGGCTACGGGAAGCAGACCTCCGACCTGCGCCGCGGGATGGACATCCTTGCCGCGACCCCCGGCCGCCTGCTCGACCACCTGGAACAGCGCAACTGTTCCCTGGACAAGGTGGACATCCTCGTCCTCGACGAGGTGGACCGGATGCTCGACATGGGGTTCCTCCCCGACGTGAAGCGCATCGTCCAGCAGTGCCCGGCCAACCGCCAGACCCTCTTCTTCACGGCCACCCTTCCCCCGGAGATCGAGCGCCTCGCCAGCTGGGCCCTGCGCAACCCCACCAAGGTCGAGATCGGGCGCCACCACTCCCCGGCCGAGACGATCGCCCACGCCTTCTACCCGGTTGTCGCCTCCCAGAAGTTCGATCTGCTTCAGCTCCTGCTTGAGCGCACCGAGTTCAAGAGCGTGCTCATCTTCTGCCGCACGCGCATGGGCGCCGACCGGATCGCGAGCCGCCTTCAGCAAAAGGGGCACACCGTAGGGGTGCTGCACTCCGACCGCAGCCAGCGCGAGCGCGTCGAGGCCCTCGACGGCTTCAAGAGCGGGAAGCACGAGGTGCTCGTCGCCACGGATATCGCGGCCCGCGGCCTGGACATCGTCGGGGTCTCGCATGTCATCAACTACGATGTTCCCGAGAACGCGGAGGATTACGTCCACCGCATCGGCCGCACGGGCCGGGCCCTGGCAACGGGCGATGCCTTCACCCTTGTCACCGAGGACGATGTCCGCGACGCGCGCAGCATCGAGCGCTTCATCGGCGCCAACGTCGAGCGCAAGAAGATCGACGGCTTCCCCTACATTTACTCAGCCCTGTTCGACGAGCAGACGCAGCTGGACGCGGTCCCCAAGGCCGTGACCAGCCGCCTTCACCGCGGCCTGCGTCGCTGAGTCCGCTCCGGGGCCATGCGTGCCCACGCTTGCCAGGCAGGAACGGGCGTCCCGCCTCTCACTCCGTCCCGTTGACCGTCCGGTAGGCCAGGGCCGCGACCGAGGCCGCCGCGAGCTCGGAGATGACGAACACGCTGAGCTGCTTCGTGGATTCGAGGCCCATCCTGACGACGCCAAGCGCGACCGCCGGGTTGAAGGCCCCGCCCGAGACCCCGCCCACGGCGACCGCCCCTGTCATCACGGTCATGCCGATCGCCAGGCCGTAGAAGGAATTCCCGGCCGTCCCCTTGGACGTTCCCGTGTTCAAGACAACCCAGACCAGCGCAAACGTGAACAGGAACTCGGCCACCACCGACGGAACCGTTCCGTGCACTGCCGGGGATGCCTTGCCGGCAAATAGATAGGTAACGACCGCCGCGGCGACGAGCGCGGCGAGCGCCTGCGCGATCCAATAGGCGACGACATCCTTTCCCTCGCACTTGCCGCGCAGGAAGACCCCGAGGGTCACCGCCGGGTTGTAGTGGCCACCCGAGACATGCCCGCCCGCGAAGACCATGACCATGAGCGAGGCTCCGATTGCGATCGGCGCCAGCGGGGCTCCGCCGCGCACCGTCATGCCGACCGTGAAGACGAGGAAAAACGTGCCAATGAACTCAACGAGGTATTTTTTCATCTGACTGGGGATTGGGTACTGGGGATTTGGGTAGGGGAACGTGACTATGGATGTGGACCCGGGGAGTAAAGCCTTGGCGCTTGCGAGGTAGGGACGAGCCGCGCTTGCGCTTGCGAGGTAGGGACGGGCCGTGCTTGCGCTTGCGAGGTAGATGGCGGGCCGCGCTTGCGCTTGCGAGGTAGATGGCGGGCCGCGCTTGCGCTTGCGAGGTAGGGACGGGCGGCCCGCCCGTCCGTGCAAACCTCAGGGCCGTTCGAAGACCCGGACGCCCGGGCCGGGCTTCCCTACCTCGAAGCGCGGGCTGCTGGCGTCCAGTTTGAGCTCAAAGCTGGCCGATCCCGTCGAATCCAACTCCAACACCCTGCCAATCCCCAAAATCCGCTTACACGCCGAGGAGCGCGGCCAACCTTCCGAGGACCTCGGCCAATGTCTTCGCTCCAACCTCGCAGATGCGTTCCGCACGGCGGGCGCGCCAATCGATATTGCGGACGTGGTCCGCCAGCACAAAGCCGGCGACAGGCAGCCCCGCAGGCAATTCCACCTCGAACGGGTATCCCTTGGCCCTGCTTGTCACCGGGCAGGCCACGGCGAGGCCCGTCCTGCGGTTGTACCCCTCCGGCGAAAGCACCAGGGCAGGCCGCCTTCCTGCCTGTTCGTGCCCGGCCTGTGGGGTGAAGTCGACCCACACGAGGTCGCCCCGTTGCACGGCTCCCGGTTTCACCAGACCTCCTTGCCCAGGGGCGCACCCCATGCATCGCCGTCGGGCAGGTTGCCTGGCGTTATCTGCGCGAGCAGTGGCTTCAGCCGGTGGCGCTTGGACTTGTGGACCGGAGTGAGAACAATGCGCCCCTTTTCGAGACGCAGATCGACCTCAGAACCATGGAAAAGATTCGTCTCCCTGGCCACCGGAGCCGGAATCCTCAGCCCTAGGCTATTCCCCCAAAGCTGGGTGGTCACTTTCATGAGTTGCATAGATACAATGTTTAAACGTTCAACGCAAGGAAGACTCAGACTACTGTAGCAAGGCAGAGACGCCCCCCAATTCCTACTTCCCAATCCCCTCTCCCCGGTCCCTAATCCCACCTTTCATGCACCTCGACATCCCTCCCGGCGAATTTGACGCCTACATCTTCGACCTCGACGGCACCCTCGTCGACACGATGCCGGTACACTACCTGGCTTGGGATCTGGCCATGCGCGATTTCGGCCTTCGCGAGACCCTGGACGAGGATCTCTTTTACAGCCTTGGGGGGGTCCCGACCCACCGAGTGGCCCAGATCATTGCCGAGCGCTACGGCCTCACGATCGATGCCAACGAGGTGATGCACCGGAAGGAAACCCTCTTCAAGGAACACCTCGCGACGACCAAGGTCCCGGTCATCGGGCCCGTGGTGGACTTTGCCCGGCGGGTCGCTGCGACCCACCCGGTGGCGATTGTCACCGGGGGCGGCCCCGACGTGGCCGGGGCCGGCATTGCCGCTGGCGGCCTCCAGGATCTATTCAAGATCGTCGTTACCCCGGAGGATGTCCCGCCCGGTCGCGGGAAGCCCGCGCCGGACATGTTTCTGGTCGCAGCGGCGCGCCTGAATGTGGATCCCACCCGCTGCCTCGTGTTTGAGGACGCCGCACCCGGGATCGCCGCTGCGCGCGCAGCGGGCATGTCCGTCGTCGTTGTGGACAGCCGCCCCTCCGCCGGCTAGCTAACAGCCTGCAACTCCCCATGAACCTCGAATCCCTCGTCAAACCAGGCCTGCTCACGCAGCCGGCCTACGAGCCGGGAAGGCCGATCGAGGACGTGGCGCGCGAAATGGGGCTCGATCCTGCCGCAATCATCAAGCTCGCCTCGAACGAGAATCCGTTTGGCCCTTCCCCCCGCGCGGTCGAGGCCGCGACCCGCGCCCTGGCCCAGGGCCAGCTCTACCCGGACGGCGCCTGCATCGCGCTCCGCAACAAGCTCGCCGCCCGCCACAGACTGTCCCCCTCCCAGTTCATCTGCGGCAACGGCTCCAACGAGATCATCGAACTTGTCTGCCACGCGTTCCTCGGCCCCGGCGACGAGGCCGTCATGGGCGAGATGGCCTTTGTCGTCTACAAGCTGGTGACGCAGGTCTTTGGCGCCACGGCCGTCGAGGTGCCGCTCAAGAATTTCAGCCACGACCTGGAGGCCATGTCGCGCGCCGTGACCGCCCGCACCAAGGTGGCCTTCGTCGCCAGCCCCAACAACCCCACCGGCGCCACGAACACCGAGGCCGACCTCCTGGCCTTTGCCCGTTCGCTGCCCGACCACGTGGTGCTGGTCTACGATGAGGCCTACGCCGATTACGTTGAGAACCCTCCCGACCTGCGCCCCCTGATCGCAGAGGGCCGGAAGGTGATCTGCCTCCGCACCTTTTCGAAGATCTTCGGGCTCGCCTCGCTCCGCGTGGGCTACGGCTACGCCGACCCGGCGCTGGTTGCGCTCCTCAACAGGATCCGGCAGCCCTTCAACGTGAACGCGATCGGGCAGGCCGCGGCCGTCGCCGCCCTGGACGATCTGGAATTCGCCGCGGAGTGCGCGCGCCGCAACCGTGCCGGGCTCTCGACCCTCGAGGCCGGCCTGCGCAAACTCGGCCTGGAGTTTGTTCCGAGCTCCGCAAACTTCATCCTGGTCAGGGTGGGGGACGGCGCCCGCTGTTTTGAGAAGCTCCAGCGGCTCGGAGTGATCGTCCGCCCGCTCCAGGTCTACAAGCTGCCCGAGTGGATCCGGATCACCGTCGGGACTCCCGCCCAGAACGAACGCCTTCTGGAGGCCCTGCGTTCCTAGCGGGGTGTTGAAAAACAATGCGCTTGCGGGTAGGGACGGGCGGCCCGCCCGTCCGTGCTCCCCCCCGATTGCTTCGCAGCGTGTCAGCTCCCGGCTCGCCTGATCCGGTCGTTGATCGCCTCGGCGAGCCCCGGCCCCTCGGCGAGCTCCACGTGGATCCTTCGGAACCCGCCCTCGTCGATCCTCCGCAGCATAGCGAAGAGCCTCCTCCCGGCGCCTCTCAAGTCCCCCCGCGGATCCAGCCAGAAGATGTTCCTTCCCCGAAGCGTCGCCGGCCGCGCCAGGAACAGCCACGCCTCGTCCTTTCCGCTCCGCGCGGCCTCCCCCTCGCCCGGCCTTGCATGCGCCACGACCGGCGTATGCGGGCTGTAGTGCCGCTTGAATTGCCCCGGTGACACCCGGCCCCCGCGGACTTTTCCCCCGACCCGAACCCCGCTGCGCACGATCACGCCGAGAGCCTTCTCAATTTCCCCCCTCGTGATCTTCCCCGGCCGAAGAAGCCTCGGCTTTGAGGGGTTCCTCAGGTCCACGATCGTGGACTCCAGTCCGATGCTCGACGGGCCGCCGTCGAGGATGTGGCGCACCCTCGCGCCGAGGCCCCGCTGCACATGGGCGGCGGTCGTCGGGCTCACATAGCCGAAGGGGTTTGCGCTCGGCGCCGCCAAAGGACGCCCCGCCAATGCCATCAGCCGCCGAAGCAAGGGGTGGGAGGGAGCGCGCACGGCCACGCTGTCGCGCCCCGCCGTGACCACATCCGAAACCGCAGCCGTTTTCCGCAGGACCAACGTCAGGGGCCCCGGCCAGAATTCCTCCGCCAGCCGCTTCGCCGCGTCATTCATCTCGGCCACCTGGGCCAGGTCCCGCCAGCCCCGCACGTGGACGATCAACGGATCCGTGGCCGGCCTGCCCTTGGCCGCAAAGATCCTCCTGCAGGCCCGGTCATTGAACGCGTCGGCCGCGAGGCCGTACACGGTTTCCGTGGGCACTCCCACCAGTTCCCCGGCGCGGAGCAGCTTCGCCAGCCTGGCGAGGTTGCGCGCAGTGCCGCGGTAAATCACACGACCCCCGTCAGGGCGCGAGCAGCATGTTGCGCGCCTGCTTGAGAGTGCGGGTGACGGCGCGCTGGTGTTTGGCCGTGAGGCCCGTGTATTTGCGGGGCAGAATCTTGCCCGTGTCGGTCACAAAGCGGTGCATCGCCTGGGGGGCGTAGAAAGGCAGCTCGGCCGGCGTGGGTGTCTGTTGCTGCGGCTGCTCGGTTTCGGGAGTGCTCATGTTTAAATTGGGGCGAGCACCCTAGGGCCGGGCCCCCTGGTGTCAAGGCCGGCTTACCCGAAAGGATTGAGCACGGAAACGTCGGCTCTAGCGAAGTCGGAGACGTTTCGGGTCACCAGGATCAGACCGCGGTCCAGGGCGGTTGCCGCGAGCAGGCCATCCACAGGGGCAAGCGGCTGCCTGGAGGAGAGGCGACCCCACAGATCGGCGACCTCAGCAGTGACTGGCAGGATGCGGTTCGAGAACGACTCCGCGAGACCCCGAAGCCAGCGCTCCAACGATTGGGCTCCAACCGGGTCCCGACGCGCGAGGCGCGTGATCCCCCGCCGGATTTCGCCGAGTACGAGGACGCTGGTGAACAGGTCGGCGTCGGGTGCATCTCGGAACCAGGCCTGGACGGCCGGGTCCGCCCGTCCCCCTTTTCGAAGCTCGGAAAGAACGTTGGTGTCCAGGAGCCAGGCCATCAGATTTCTATAGGCCGGTTGCGCCCTCGTTCGCGAAGGAAAACCTCGTCGCCCCCGCACCAGGGCATCTCGAGCAGGTATTCCTTGAAGCTGGGTCTTGGCCTTGTTTCGCCAAGCAGGACCTCCCGCAGCAGCTGGCGATGGGCCTCTTCCACGGACAAGCCGCCTTCAGCAGCCCGCCTTCGCAGGTGCCTCACCACAGTATCTTCGAGGTTTCGAACAAGGAGTTGTGCCATGAACACAATGTGATATCAATGATAGCTGATGTCAACCCATTCGGGCCGGAACTCCACCCCGGCATAGTAGCAAGTCGGGCGCCTTCTCTTTCCCCCTTGTATCCCTTGCCCCCTCTCGCCTAGCTCTCGGGGATAGGGGCCGTAGCTCAACTGGATAGAGCTGTTCCGTCCTAAGGAAAGGGTTGGGGGTTCAAGTCCCTCCGGTCCCAAAATTTCCCTATGCTCGTTGATTTCTCCTCCCTCAAGGCCCGCGACATCTACGCCTGGATGACCGCCACCATCCAGCCCAGGCCGATCGCCTGGGTCTCGACCATCTCGCCGGAGGGCCGCACCAATCTCGCGCCGTTCAGCTTCTTCCAGGGAATCACCTCCAATCCCCCGACGCTGATGTTCGTCCCTGTGAACACCCGCGACGGGACAAAGAAGGACACGGTCCGCAACATCGAGCTCGTCCCGGAATTTGTCGTCAATACGGTGAACTTTGCCCTCGCCGAGAAGATGAACGCGACCGCCGCCCTCCTTCCCTACGGCGAGAGCGAATTCGACGCCTTCGGAGTCGCCCCGGCCCCCTCCACCCGCGTCCGCCCGCCGCGGGTCGCAGCCGCCCCCGTCGCCTTCGAATGCACACTGCATTCCATTGTGCACATCGGCGAGGGACCGCTCGCCGCCAACGTCGTCTTCGGCAACATCCATTTGGTCCACGTTGACGACTCCGTGCTCGGGGCCGACGGCCGCCCGGACCCCGCCCGCCTCGACCTCATCGGTCGCATGAGCGGTGAAATTTACACCCGCACCACCGAGCGCTTCTCCATCGTCCGCCCCGACCGCTGAGGGTCCGAGCCCGGTTACGGCTGGCGGACGGCTAGTTTCGGAAACCACCGTTGGAAATCCGGGCCGTTTCTGGTGACAAGCCCCCGCCGGTTTGCGGCGAAGGCGCCGATCAGGATGTCGGTGATCGGGCGTCGCGCGGCCGATCCAGCTCGCTTCGCCTTCACATAGTCATGCCATGCAGCATGGGCGCAATCGGTGTCGGCTCCGGTCCAAGGTTCACAATAGGCGATCCCGGCACGATCAAGGAATTCTTTCTGCGCAGGGAGATCTCCCCCAAAGGCGGCGCCGAGTTCGACCATGCTCACCGGGCTAATTGCCAGGCCCTGCGGCAGGAGGCGCTGGAGTGACGTGGCCGAAGCGAGCCCGAATTCCGGGTCGTTCTCCAGGACATCGATCACGACACAGGTATCGACCACCCACATGGCTAGCCGCGTTCTCCGGCCCGCAATTCCTCCATCCACTCCGAAGTGCGCCGCCCTCCGTCGCCCCTGAGCCTCGGACCGAACCCCAGAACTGCAATCGGACCCGCAGGCTTTCCGCCCCCAACCCTTACGCGGCACTCCCGTTCCGAGATCCGTTCCCAGTGAAGCACCTGCCCGGGCCGCATCTTCATCTGCTTCCGGATCGACGCAGGAATGGAGACTTGCCCGCGTTCTGTGAGAGTGCTGTCGGTTCTAGCCACGCCTTCACGGTTGTCATGTAAAAACATCATGTCAACTGTCCCGAACGAAATTGGCTCCTTACGGTCCAAAATAGCCCATAATAGCAAGCCACCCCTGCTTGCGCGCCCGCAATGCGGGCGATTGCACTGCAGGACATCCGGCCGTGTGCCGATAACTGGGGAAGCCATGATCCACGTGCTCTACGCCGAGGACGACCCTGTCGTCGTCACGTTTGTGGGCGAATGCTTTGCGCGGGCAGGGTGGGTGGACTCGCTGGAGGTCGTCCCGGACGGCCGCGAGTGCCTTGACCGGATGGCCCGCGGCGGCGTGGACGTGCTCCTCCTCGACCTCAAGCTCCCCGACATCGACGGCCTGCACGTGCTCGGCGAGCTCGCCATGAGGGGCGACCCGACGCCGGTCGTGATCGTCAGCGCCCAGGGCCAGACCAGGATGGCGGTCGAGGCCCTGAGGGCCGGCGCAGTGGACTGCGTGGACAAGGGCACGGCCCAGTTCCTCCAAATTGCGGAAATCGCCAGCAAGGTCTACGAGCAGCGCCAGGCCGAGTCCTCCGGATCGACCCCGCCCCCGCCACGGACCAGAAAGGGACGCGTGGTACTGGTCGAGGTGGCTTCCGACGTCAGGAAGGCCGTCGAGTCCTTCTTCGCCGGGGCCGCCCCGCAGATCGAACTTGCCGCCGTCGCCGAGCCCGACGAGCTCGACCGTCTCCTGGGCGACGGCGTCGATGCCGACGGGGTGATCCTCGGGCAGCCGCCCTCCCGGGCAGACCCCCTCGAGGTCCTGCGCAAGCTTCGCTCCCAGGTCGCGGACCTGCCTGTCATCCTGATCACGGCCACCAACGATGCCGAGATGGCCGTCGCCGCCTTCAAGTTCGGGGCCCAGGACGTCATTCTCAGGCAGCCCGGCTACCTCTCCCGGCTCGTCTTCTCGCTCGCCCACGAACTCCGCCGCACCGAACTGGCCCGGCACAACGCCCACCTGTCCCGCGAGCTCGTGGCGGTCAACCGTTCGCTCGAGGCCCAGGTGAAGACTCGCGTAGGCGAGGTCCGGACCCTTTCCATGCGCCTCCTCAACGTCCAGGAGCAGGAGCGCCGGGAAATCGCCCGCGAACTCCACGACCAGATCGGCCAGATGCTCACAGGCCTGAAGATCCAGCTGGAGAATGCCGTCCTCGAGGCCCCCATGCCGCTCAAGACCAAGCTTATCGATATCTATGGCCTCGCCCGGGACCTGCACAACCGCACCCGCGAGATCACCCTGGAGCTCCGCCCCAACCTCCTCGAGGATCTCGGCCTGCGCTCAGCCCTGGCATGGCATCTGGAGCTCTTCCAGCGCCAGACGGGGATCACCGTCGCCAGCGAGATTTCCCTTCCCGACGAGTCCCTTCCCTCCGAGCTCGAAATGGCGATCTTCCGTGTGGTCCAGGAGGCCCTGACCAACGTCGCCCGCCATTCAGGCTGCCAGGCCGCAAGCGTCAGCGTCGTCGAGAACGCAACCCAGGTTCTGGTCGAAGTCAGCGACCAGGGCTGCGGCTTTGACCCCGAAAAAGTCCGCGCCCGGCCCGACTTCATCGGCCTCGCCGGCATGGCCGAGAAGGTCCACTGGGCGGGCGGGGAATTGGCGGTCACATCCAGCATCGGCAACGGCACCCGCATCCAGTCCGCCTTTCCCCGGCCACTTCCGACCCAGACACCGGTTGCCATCAGGAAGACCTGATTCAGGACTGGGCCGTAACAATCGTGTGCCGAAGGCGAGCTCCCTTTGTGCTCCAGGGGTTAGCCATGCTCAAAATATTGAGTAACAATATTTAATGCAATGCATTCTTGGCAAGGCATCTGCTATACGCGTTCCCTAAATTCGAATCATTTCTCTTGATTCGTCCAATCAAAGGTCGTTGGGTCCAAGGGCGTCACCTTTGCGACGCGTATACTTTTTTGGGATTGAGCACACCACACATGAAAACTCTAAAAGCCTTCTTGACGGGAGTTACCATCGTCGGCTTTGCGGGTTCCAATTACGCGGCAACAAACGAACACCACGGCCTTTCCAGCGCCTTGGCCATTGATTTGGAAAAGGATCTGGCAAATGGGGACTCCGCCGCCCTGAAGGCGTTGATCGCCGGAAATCCGGATCTGACGGCCCAACTCACAGCAGAAGCGGTCGATGATGCCGTGGCAGCCGCCCAGAATTCAAAGGCTTCGGCCGCGACCCTGGCAGCAACCGTTGCTGCTGCAGATCCTGACTCGGCGGCGACGGTTGCCGCCGCGGTTGCGACGGTGGTTACCCCCGAGGTGGCCGCCAAGGTGGCCGGAGCTGTTGCAACGGCCGACCCGGTTGCTGCGGCCACGATTGCAGCCGCGGTCACCCAGGTGCAGCCAACCGCCGCCGCCGAAGTAGCGGCTGCAGTGGTCAAGTCAGCACCCTCTTCCGAGGGAGCCGTTGTCGCCACGGTCATTCAAGTTTCTGCAAACTCCACCACCCCGGTTTCGGCAGGCGATATCGAGACTGCCGTTGCGACGAGCACCCATGCCTCTCTTACGGACGTCGCATCGGCCACGGCCCTTGTCGCCACCAGCCCGGAGGTGACCCAGGCGGTTGCCGAGGGGGGCACGGCCGTGGGGCAGGCACAGACGGATGTTTCGCAAGGTGCCACCACCGGCAAGACGAGCAACGCAAGCCTTACCATTACCTGACGCCGCCCTGCCAACCCGTCTTAGGGATTGGGCAGGAATGAATTAACAGTCACCAACAGCTCGAGCATGAAGCGATTCCATTTTGTGAAAGCCGCCGCGGTCTCCGCCCTCGGCCTGTCGTCCGCGCATGCGGTGCCTGAGCTGAAATTTGAAGACAATGCTGAATTGTTCGCCACAGGCACCGCGTCGGCCACGTACGACGACAACATCTTTCTGAACTCAGGCAAAAGGACTGGCGATGAGATCTTCAACTTTGTCCCGGGATTGGATCTTCCGTTCGGGTCCTCCTCGGAGGTCTCCGGTGACGCCTTCGCCAGGGTCGGCCTGGTGGACTACGCCAGCAACGCGAGCCAGGATGCGCGGCTGCCTGATTTCGGCTTCGATTCCAACTACGACGAAGGCAAAAGCAAGTTCGCCCTCTCCGCTTCCTACGACGAAGTCGCCGAAAACAATGCAACGATCCGCCTGAACAACGTCATCGTCCGCACAGACCTTACCAACGCCAGTGTCTACGGAGAGTCGGGGCTCACCGAAAAGACCAGCCTGGGGGCTGGCGCCGAATTCTTTGAATCGACCTACAACCAGCCGGGCTTTGTAGACAGCTCGGTGGTCTCGGTCCCTGTGGACGTCTATTACGGCTTTTCCCCGAAAACCGACGTGAGTGTGGGATACAAATTCACGAACTCCCATCAGGGCGACAACCAGCCCAGCTACGACACCAATTTCCTAAACGCTGGCGTCCGGGGCGAGTTCACCCCGCTGCTGACGGGCCAGATCCGCGTTGGTTATGATATCCTCAATTTCGACAGGCAGCCCGCCGCGCACGCCTCCCGCAACGGCGACCAGCTCGGCGTGGACGGCTCTTTCACCTACGCAATCACGGACAAGTCCTCCTATTCGCTCAACATTTCCAACGGGTACACGAACACAGGCACGGGCGTGGTGGTGAAGAATCTCTCAATCGGCGTGGACGGCACGACCGAGATTGATCCGCAGTGGAAGATTTTGCCCGGGGTGGCCTACAGCCGCCAGACCTACCCGGGGGGCAATCCGGAGCGCCAGGACAGCATCTTGACCGGGAGCGCCGGCATCCAATACGTGTACAGCACGTACGCAAACGTGTCCCTCACGTATGCCCTGAACAATGACAGTTCAAACGTCTCCGGGATCAGTTATTCGGATTCGCGGGTTACTTTGGCCCTCAACCTGCGATACTGACTTGCGCGAATCCACCCTTTTTTTTGGCAGGCCACCGGGCTTGCTTCCAACCAGCTCCACGAGGGGCCACGGAAGCAAGAGGGGCTGGTTGGCGGGCTTTTCGCTATCCCTGGGATTGGTGATCGGGTGCGCATCGTTGCGCGCAGACGAGATCACCAAGTCCAACACCGACGCACAGGGCGCCGCTTCGACGGCAGCCAATCTTTCGGGCGACTACGTGCTGCAGCCCCTGGACCTGGTCCATGTGGAGGTGTACCAGGAGCCTGACTTGGAGCGCTCCGTGCGGCTTTCCAGGGAATCGACCGTCAACCTTCCGCTGGTCGGCAACGTCGATCTCAAGGACAAGACGGTCAACCAGGCCGCCGCCGACATCCGCCAGCTCTATGACAAGGACTACATCGTCAACCCGCAGATCACCCTCACGGTGCTGGACTACAACCAGCGCAAAGTGGATGTGCTTGGCTCCGTCAACGAGCCGGGGACGGTTGCCTTCAGGCCCGAGCAGAAAATGGGCCTGATCGAGGCCATCACACGGGCGGGGGGGTTCACCCGGCTGGCCGACCGATCCAAGGTCAAGCTCACCCGCAACCAGCCCAACGGTTCAACCCAGACCTACATCATCGACGTGGATGACCTGATCCAGGGAAAGTCGAGCGACCCCTGGTACCTGCAGAAGGAAGACATCATCTTTGTGCCCGAGAGGATTCTCTGATGTCGACACCGCCAAGCAACGAACGACCCAAGCCTGGCAACGGCGAATCCCAGCCGTACGGGACCTATGGATCCCGCGGAAACGGGCAGTATGGATATGGCACCGGCGGGTACGGCCAATACGGGTATGGCCAGTATGGCTACGGCTATGGCTACGGCGGCGGCGGCACGGGAGTGCAGCGCACCGTCATGGACTATGTGATGATCCTGCGGGAGAGGCTCTGGTATGTGGTGTTTGCCTTCCTGATCGTGTTCGCGTCGGTGGCGATCTTCACATTCAGCCGGATGCCTCTTTATAAGGCCGTTGCGAGCGTTCAGATCTTTCGCCGGGATCCCGTTGCCGCCCAGGTGCAAGGGCAGAGCGGGGGTGTTTCCACGGAGGTCACCTCGGCGGAGGACTTGAACACCCAGGTCAAGATCCTTGAGAGCACGTCCATCGCCCAGCGCGTTGCCGACAGCCTCAACGACGAGGACCTTCGCAAGTTTCTTGCCCCGTACCAGCACGCGGGAGCTCCGCCGCCTTCGGCCGCAACCATCGTCTACAAGAACCGTGCGATCCTGCCCCAGCGGCTGAGCCTGGTGATCGTCGTCGAGTATACGCATCCGGACAAAGTAATGGCTGCCAAGGTCGCGGACCTTCTCGTGAACGAGTACATCGCGTACAATCAGGGACTCCGCACCGACGAGTCGATGAAGGCCGTGGAGGACCTCAAAGTCCAGGCCGACGAGCAGGAAATCAAGGTCAAGGACCTTGCGAACAGCCTGCTCGCCTACCGCCAGAAGAACAACATGGTGTCGCTCGACGCGCGCAAGGACATCGTCACCGACAAGCTCAAGACCCTCAGCAATTACGTCACGGAGGCCAGCTCCAAGCTCCAGGACGCGGAAGTCCGCTGGAAACAGGTTCTGGAGCGGAAAGCCAGCCCGGACGACCTGCTCGGCCTGGGATTCATCGCCGCCCAGCCGTTGATCAATCCCCTCCAGCAGCAGGTGGCCACCCAGAAGATAGCGATCGCCGAGCTGGGCCAGCATTACCGGGAAAAGCATCCCAAGATGATCGAGGCGCGGAAATCGCTCCTGGAGACGGAAGCCCAGCTCCAGCGGGCGCTGGATGCCGCGGCAGCCCAGATCGAGGCCGACTACCAGACGGCCAAGCGGGACTACGACTCCGCGCACGATGCGCTCGATGCCCAGGAAAAACAGTCGCTGGACCTCGACAGCTACGGCGTCGCCTACAGCAATCTTGAGAGGGACTACCACATCAACGAGCAGCTCCTGGAGGGGATTCTCGGCCGCATGCGCGAGTCTTCGGTCACGAGCGACGTCGAGACCGAGAGCGCCCATGTCGTCGATCACGCGGCGCCGCCCAACACTCTCTTTTTTCCGAATATTCCATTCAACCTCGGCCTTGGCGCAATCGGCGGCCTGGGGGTCGGGATCGCATTTGCCCTCTTTGTCGCGGTTCTCGACGACCGCGTGAAGAGCGCGTTCGATGTTGAGTCGATCGTTGGCATTCCCGTGATCGGCATCATACCCCTGATCAAGGACAACCTCGAGATCCAGGAGCGGGCCAACATCGCCGTGACCAACGTGGAGGTGCACGCGGCCGAGGCGTTCCGGACGCTTCACGCCGCGCTTCGCCTGAAGGATGAAAGCAAGAATGCGAAGTGCATCGCCGCCACGAGCACGGTTCCCGGCGAGGGGAAGTCCTTTATCAGCACCAATCTCGCCCTTACCTTCGCCGCGAACGGCGAACAGGTGCTGCTTTTGGACTGCGACTTGCGCCGGCCGAACATCCACAAGCTCCTCAAGCTGGAGAATCTCAAGGGAGCGATCGACGTGCTTACGGGAACCGCGACCATAGACGACGTCGTCATCAAGGGCGTGTTTCCAAACCTGGATGTGATCCCGTCCGGGGGACGCTCAAAGAACCCGAGTCACCTTCTCAACAGCAAGGCGTTCGCGGTCATGATCTCGGACCTGCGCAAGCGGTACGACCGGATCATCGTGGACACGCCGCCCCTTGCCCCGGTCAGCGACGCCCTGATCATCCTCCCTCTGCTCGACGGATCCCTCTTCACGATCTTTTTCAACCGGGTTCGCCGAAAGCACGCCCAGTACAATGTCCAGCGCCTGAAGGATGCCAATGTCCCGTGCTTTGGCGCCATCCTCAATGGCCTGAACCTCAACCTGGCGCACTACTACTACAAGCAGTATTACGACAAGTCCTACAAGGACTACTACGTCAAAGCCAAGCACGACGAGGACGCAAGGTAGGGACGGGCGGCCCTGCCCGTCCGGGCTCGTTACCTCACGAGTTTCAGCATCGCCGCAATCGCTGCCAGTTGGGCGACCCAGAAGGCAAAGTTCCAGCGGATCACCTCCGT
>Ga0302320_10014613_pt1 | contig 16223 bp, 17 predicted proteins | sample Bog_T0_3_FD_202130 | JGI IMG/M metagenome (GOLD analysis project Ga0302320, IMG submission 202130) | Peat permafrost microbial communities from Stordalen Mire near Abisko, Sweden - Bog_T0_3 | ecosystem: Environmental > Terrestrial > Soil > Wetlands > Peat | place: Sweden: Abisko, Stordalen Mire... | reverse complement strand
TTCAGCCAGGAGGCCTTGTTGTCGTCTGCCATGCTAGCACCGTGGGATCCAGGTCTGGTTGATGGTCCGTGCTGGGCACTAGCAGCCGTAACGGAGCAAGCTCCGCAACGGCTGCTAGGTCCTCAAGTAGGAGGCCCCGTTGACGTCGATGATGCTGCCGGTCATGGCCGGCGGGGCGTCCAGGGCGCAGAACACGGCGGCGGCGGCCACTTCATCGGGCTGGGCCACCCGGCCCAGGGGATGCTGGGCCAGGATGCCGGAGCCTTCCGCCCCTTCCAGATGGGACATGGCCATGTCGGTGGCCACCCAGCCCGGGGCCACCACGAAGAAGTAGACCCCCTGCGCGGCCAGGGCCCGGGCCAGCGACTGGCTGAGCGCGTTCAGGCCGGCCTTGCTGGCGGCGTAGGCGGGGGCTTCGGGCTCGCCCCGGAACGCGCCGCGGGAGGAGATGCTCACCACCCGGCCGCCCCCGGCCGCCACCATGGCGCACCCGGCGCGGTGGCAGAGATTGGCCGGCCCCAGCAGGTTGGCGCCGAGGGTGTAGTGCCAGGCCTGCTGCCAGCCGGCATAGTCGGTGCCCGGCAGCGGGTGGAACTGGTAGACGCCGGCGTTGTTCACCACCACCGCCACCGGCCCCATGGCCTCGGTCACCTCGTCCCACAGCCGCGCCACCTCCCCGGCCGAGGCCAGGTCGGCCTGGAAGGCCCGGTGCCCGCCGCCGTGGAGCGACGCCACCACCACCTCCGCAGCGGCCCGGTTGCCCCGGTAGTGCACCGCCACCCGGCAGCCGCGCCGGGCCAGCTGCTCGGCGATGGCCTTGCCGATGCCTCGGGAGGCGCCGGTGACGAGCACCGCGGGACTGGAGGAGGATTCAAATGGGCTCATGACCCTACTTTACTCAATCGGACGAATCGGGTCACGGCCTCTGGCGCATTTTGCGGAACCAGGGCCGGCCCTGGGGGCACCCAGAGGCATGCTGAAGCTGCGCGCCACCTTGATCCGGATCGGCCTATGGGCCTCCCTGAGCGTCTGCGCGGCCGGCCCGCCCCGGGGCGGAGTGTTCGTCCTTTCGGCCCCGTCGGGGACCGGCAAGTCCACCCTGATCAAGCGGCTGGTCAAGGAGGTGCCCGGCCTGGCGTTCGCGGTCTCCCACACCACCCGGGAGCCCCGGCCCGGGGAGCGGGAGGGGGTGGACTACTTCTTCGTGGACGACGCCCGCTTCGACGCCATGCTGGCCCGGAGCGGCTTCCAGGAGTGGGTGGAGACCTACGGGCACCGCTATGGCCTCAGCAAGGCGTGGATGGAACAGCGGCTGGCGGCCGGACAGGACCTGCTGCTGGACCTGGACACCACCGGCGCCCGCATGCTGCGCCAGGCCGTGCCGGCGGTCACGGTGTTCCTGCTGCCCCCGTCGGCCGCGGAGCTGTCCCGGCGCCTGCGCGGGCGCGGCAGCGAATCCAGGCAGCAGCTGGAACTGCGCCTGGGCCAGGCCAGGCGGGAGCTCTCGCGCTACACGGAGTACGACTACCTGGTGCTGAACCAGAACCAGGACGAGGCGTTCCTCGACCTGCAGGCCATCATCCTGGCCGCCAGGGCCCGCCGGGAGCGCCGGGACGCCACCGCCCGGGAGATCCTGGCCGGCTTCTGGACTACCTCAGCAGCGCCTGGAACGGCGCCGGGCCGATGGCTTCCGGCCCCACGAACGGGTGGTTGTAGGTCAGCAGCAGGAAGAACACCACCCCCAGGCTGCTGCGGTGTTCCATGTATTTCAGGCGACAACCACTAGAAGCTGAACTTCAGCTCGACTTCGATCTTGCCGGAGGTGTTCTTGTTGCCGGTGCTGCCGTCGCTCTTGAGCACGTCGTTCGGGTTCACGGTCTTGACGGTCTCATACATGTATTCGATGCCCAGTTCGGCGGTCTTGGTCAGCTTGACGAAGGTGTTGACCTCCAGGTCGTTCTGGCTCTTGATGTCGCCGGTCTGGGTGACGATGGAGCCGCCGGTGCTGAAGTTCACGCCGCTGAGGACCAGGTTGGAACGGACCTTCGCGTTCCAGGTGTGGGTGTAGCCCACCGTCCAGCCGGTGTTCTTGTAGAGGTTGATGGTCTGGGTGCCCTGGATGTACTGGGCCGACTGGAGGCCGTAGCCGTACTCGCCCACGCCGCTGCCGGCGTAGACGTTGTAGATCAGGCTGTCCCGCTCCACATCAAGGCCGAAGCAGTTCACCTGGCCGGAAACCTGCACGGCGCCGCCCCACTTGTTGGGACGGGACGCGTCGCCGGTGGCGCCGGGCAGGGAGTACACGCCGTAGTTCTGGGCCAGGGCGCGCAGGGCGATGTGGCCCCACTTGTCGTAGTACTGGTAGACGCCGACCACGCTGGGATACTTGGAATCGTTCTGCACGGCCCTGGCGGGGACGGGGGTGCTGATGGTGCCAGAGCCCCAGTTCGCGCCGTCAAGCCCACCGGGGTAGATCCCCGTGTGGTCCTCGACCGAAAGGATCACGCTGTTCTCCTTGTTCAGCTGCCATTTGTAGGCGGCGAGGGGAAGCCGCGGGTTGTCATAGCCCGCCTGGCCCACGGGGCCGAACCAGTCCACTTCGTCGGCGGCGGCATCGCCGTCCACCCAGTTGCTCCAGGTCTGGCCGAGGGTGAAGTTGCCCCAGGTGCCGTAGGCCTGGCGGATATGGAAGGTGGTGGCCGTGCTCCACGCCGGGGCCAGGTCGAACTCGAAGCAGGTGCTGATGTCGCCCAGTTCGGGGTTGGGGGTGATGGTGTTGAAGGCCACGCGGGAGGTGCGGATGGTGCTGGTGAACTGCCCGCTGGGCTGGGTCCGGTCGTCCAGGCCGATGGAGCCGGTGGCGCCCTGGCCGGCGTTGGCGTAGCAGGTGCCGAAGGTCTGGATGAAGCCGGTGACGCTCAGGCGGGTGGAGGTGCTGGAGGCGGGGGTGATGTCCACCGCGAAGGTGGGCCCGGCCAGCAGCATGGCGGCCAGGGCCGTAAGGGTGAGACGGTAGCGATTCATTGGGGCTCCTAGATGGGAGTTGTGTGCGAGGTCCAGACGGGGCGCTCAGGGGGCCGGATTTCCGGTCCCAGCACGCCAGGGTTGTCAATGCAGAGCAATGGCTACAGGATGTGTTCCAGGAAGCGCTGGGTGCGCTCCTCTCTGGGATTGGAGAAGATTTCGGCGGGCGGGCCGGATTCCACCACCATGCCTTCATCCATGAAGATCACCCGGTCGGCGGCGGCCCGGGCGAAGCCCATTTCGTGGGAGACCACCAGCATGGTCATGCCGTCCCTGGCCAGGTCGAGCATGACGTCCAGCACTTCCTTGATCATTTCCGGGTCCAGGGCGCTGGTGGGCTCGTCGAACAGCATGATCTTCGGCTGCATGGCCAGGGCCCTGGCGATGGCGACCCGCTGCTGCTGGCCGCCGGAGAGCTGGTCGGGGTAGGCGTGGGCCTTGTCGGAAAGGCCGACCCGGGCCAGCAGGGTCTCGGCGCGCTGGATGGCCACGGCCGGCTTCTCGCCGCGGACCAGGGTGGGCGCCAGGGCGATGTTCTCGGTCACCGACAGGTGGGGGAACAGGTTGAAGCTCTGGAACACCATGCCCACTTCTTCCCGGATCTTGCGGATATCCGCATGGGGGCCGGTCACGCAGTCGTCCTCCACCCAGATCTCGCCGGAGGTCAGGGCCTCCAGGCGGTTCACGGAGCGGAGCAGGGTGCTCTTGCCCGAACCCGAAGGGCCGACGATGAGGATGACTTCGCCCCGGTCCACTTCGAGATCGACCCCGCGCAGGGCATGGACTTGGCCGAAGCTCTTCTTGGCATCCTTGATCCTAATTATTTTTTCGGCCATGGGTCCGCAACCTCTCTTCCATGAGGCCCACCAGACGCGACAGGAACAGCGTCATGACGAGGTAGATGAGGGCAACGACGGTGTAGGCCTCCAGGTAGAAGAAGGTCGTCGATGCGTATTCACGGCCGCGCCGCAGCAGGTCGGAGACGGCCAGGATGGAGACCAGGGACGAATCCTTGAGCAGGGCGATGAACTCGTTGCCGATGGGAGGCAGGATCACCCGGATGGTCTGGGGCAGGATGATCTTCCACAGCGCCTGGGTGCGGGACATGCCCAGGGCCAGCGCGGCTTCCATCTGCCCTTTGTGGATCGACTGCAGTCCGGCCCGGAAGATCTCCGCCAGGTAGGCGCCGTAGCAGAACGACAGCGCGGCGATGGCGGACATGAAGCCGTTCAGGTGGAGCAGCGGGCCCAGGGCGTAGTAGATGTAGAACAGGTGCACCAGCAGGGGGATGCCGCGCACCACCTCCACGTAGACAGTGGCGATGCGGTTGATGATCGTGGTCCGGGCGATGCGGCCCAGGCCGGCCAGAAGGCCGAGCAGCAGGGCGATGCAGATCGAGGCGAAGGTGACCGTGAAGGTCGCGATCAGCCCGTCCGGCACGAAGGACATGATTTCCAGGAACGGGCTCGGCCGCCAGATGGGCAGGATCACCAGGACCGCGATGGCGCCGAAGAAGGCGATCTTCCATGCGGCGATGGTCTCGGCGTCACCCGGGATCAGGGAGCTCTCGGCCAGGTGCATGGAATCCTTGGTCGGGCCTCCCGGCGGCAAGGACTTGCCGCCGGGCTTGGCGGCGGCAGGGGCGGGGTTCGTCATCGTTGGCCTAGTCCAGCCACTTGTGGGCGAGCTTGGCCAGGGTGCCGTCCTTCTTGATGATCTCCAGGCCGCGGTTGATCATGGCCAGGGCCTTGGTGTTGCCCTTCTTCAGGGCGATCCCGTAGTGCTCGTCGGTGAACAGGTCGCCGACGATCTTGAGCTTGCCCTTGTAGCGGGCGTTCTGCAGCACGTAGGACTTGGCCGTGGGCGAGTCCACCACCACCGCGTCGATGCGGCCGACGTAGAGGTCTTCCACCGCAAGGCCGGCCTCGTCATAGGACTTCAGCTTGATGTTCTTGAACTTCATCACTTCGATGGCGCCGGTGGTGCCGATCTGGGCGCCCACCTTCCTGCCGCCGAACTGGGAGAGGAGGGTGAGGCCGTTGAGGTTCTTGTTGACGATGAGGACCTGGCCGGCGTCCACGTATGGATTGGAGAAGTCCATGGTGCGCTCGCGCTCCTCGGTGATGGTCACGGCGGACAGCACGGCGTCGTAGTCGCCCGCGGTGAGCCCGGCGAAGATGCCGTCCCAGGCCACGTTCTTGACCACCGCCTCGAAGCCCCCGGCCTTGGCCACCGCCTGGATCATGTCGATGTCGAAGCCGACGATCTTCTTGTCCTTGTCCAGCATCTCCATGGGCGGGTAGGTGCAGTCCGAGCCGAACACCAGCTTGGGCTGGGCGGCCAGCGCCGGCATGGCGGCGATGGCGAGGGTGGCGACAGCCAGTAAGGCTTTCTGGAGCATTTTCATGAGGGTTCTCCAAGATGGGGAAGAAGGAACAGGGCCCGGGCAACAGCCTACCGATGCATGCCATCCCGGACAGCGGACAGGCGAAACTTTCAGATGGTCACTCAAAAAACTAACCGACGGCGGCCCTGGTTGCCATGGCAAACTTCAGCCGCCGAGCCAGTGTGCCGGTTTTTTGCCCGGCCGGGGAAGAGAGCGGCTTGCATATAGATAACAGAGGACAAATGGGCGACCATGAAGGAGCCCCCTTTGCCATTCATTGAACTGAGGGAATCATGACCTCCCCTTCGCAAAAGCTGCTGCGGACCATCGCCGCGAATCTGGCCGGCGCCCGGCATGCCCGGAAATGGAGCCAGCAGGAGCTGGCCGACAGCTCCGGCGTGAGCCTGCGGATGATCGGGCTGATCGAGACCGGAGAAAGCAACGTCAGCCTCGCCACCCTCGGCAGCCTGGCCGCCGCCCTCAACCTCACCTTCTCCGAACTGGTTTCCGGCCGCGCGTCCCAGGATCTGCCCAACAAAGGCGTGCGGCTCTGGCAGGGCATCCGCTCCGGCACCAAGGTGGACCTGCTCCAGAGCTTTCCCGCCACCCAGGTGATGGAGCTCTGGAAATGGACCATCGCCCCCGGGGACCGCTACCAGGGCGAACCGGATCTGCCGGGCTACGCGGAGATCGTCTATGTGATCCGCGGCGAGCTCACCCTCCAGTGGGCCCAGGGGACCCAGGCGCTGCGGGCCGGGGATTCCTTCAAGTTCCCCTCGGACCATCCCTACGCTTTCATCAACAGCGGCAAGGGCAGTCTGAGCTTCACCTTGAACGTGGTGGCCTGAACCGGCCAAAACGGTGGAGCCGCTCCACTGCATTGAATGAACCCGCAGGCGCGAGGACCGGATTCTTCCGATGTATCTTTCTGTAATTTCTTTACTTATGCAATGGCTCGAAAGATGCGTTGGAACCCCTGGTAGAAGAGGATACATGCCCACCAGTCCGAATGGTTCGGTCCGGCAATGATCCAGGCCTCACCAGGAGTCAAAGTGAAAAAAGCCTTAACCATTCTCATCATGGGAACCGCCCTCGCCCTGTCCGCCCAGGAAGTGCGGTTCGGAGTCCAGGGCGCCCTGTCCCTGCCGGCCGGCGACCTCACCGACAACGCCGGCGCCGGGCTGCAGGTGGGCGCCAATGCCAGGTGGGCCTTCAACGGCGGGCACGGGATCATCGCGCGGGCCGACGCGACCTTCTTCGGCCAGAAGTATGGCGTCGACGTGACCGACCTGGCCTTCGCGGGGGACTATACCTACCACTTCGAGCGCCGCCAGCGGGGACTGTATGTCCTGGCCGGCCTGTCCCAGCAGAACTACCACACCTCGTTCCAGGGCTATTCCCGGAACGACAGCGGCCTCGGGCTCGACCTGGGCGCCGGCTATGACCTGGACCGGCACGTGGGCCTGCAGGCCCGCTACACCACCAACAGCTTCAACGACTTCACCTATTCGGCCCTCAACCTGGGTGTCACCTATACGTTCTAATGGAGGACATCATGTCCATCATCACGTTCATTCTCGGCCTGGGCATCGGCTTCGGGGTCGGAACCGGCTACTGGCGCATCATCCTGGCCAGGCTCGGAGCCTTCGCCACCGCCGCCTCCACCTCCAGGCCCTTCGCCAAGCCCGTGCCTGTGCGGGTCCCGGTGAACGTCAGGGAACACCGGAACTGAACAGCGAATCTCCAAAAAAAGGGACCGCCATCGCGGTCCCTCTTCTTGTACCCGGAGCCCGGGCCTAGTTGCGGGCGGCGAGGCCCACACCGGTGACGACCAGCTCCACGCGGCGGTTCTCCTGGCGTCCGGCCGTGGTCCCATTGGTGGCGACCGGGTTTTCTATCCCGAACCCCTTGTAGGAGATGGAGGTGGCGGGGACGCCCTGGGCCACCAGGTAGTCCATGGCGTTCTCGGCCCGCTGCCCGGACAGGCGCAGGTTCATGCTGGCGCTGCCGGTGCTGTCGGTGAAGCCGTCGGCCTCGACCATCAGGCCCTTGTGGGTGGAGAGGATGCCGGCGATCTTCGCCAGCTTCTCCCGCGCGCCGGGCACCAGCGTGGACTTGCCGGTCTGGAACAGCATGCCGGACATGTTGACGATGAGCCCGCGGGCGGTGAGCCGGGTCTCAAGGACGGCATTGAACTGGGCCAGCAGCTCGGCCCGAAGGTTCTCGTTGTCGGCCTCCGATGCCTGGACCTTGCTGAGGGCCAGGTTCTTGCTGGCGTCGGACTGGGCGGCCTGCTGGAGGGCGTCAGCCTGGGCGGCGCTGGCGAGGGCCGCCTGCCGGTTGGCATCATCGATCTGGGACTGGGCCAGGCGCTGGTCCATGGCCAGCTGCTCTGCCGCCTGCCGTTTGATGGAGATCAGCCGGGCGTCCTCGGAGTCCTGGATGGATTCCCGGGCCGCCATGATCCTTTCCTTCGTCCCGGCCTGCTGGTTCTCGGAGAGGTTGAGGTTGACCACGGCCTTGTTCATGGCGGTGGCGGCGTAGACCTGAGCCCCCGAGGCCTGGGCGATGAGCACGGCGTTGCGCGCCTGGTAGACGTCGAAGGGCGTCTTGTCATCCATCACCCTGGGGGTCGAGGCGTTCATGTTCAGGGTGTACTGGCCCCGCCTCAGCAGGGTGTACTGGGCGTTGATGAATTCCACCTTCGCCTCGGAGCCCTTCCGGGCCACGTTCTCCAGCACCACCACATCGCTCGGCTGGCTCACCGCGAAGTAGGGCTCCGCGGTCACTACCAGGCCGAAGGTCTGGAGGGAGTCGATGGCCTTGACCTCACCCTTGCCGTGCTTGAGGACGATCTCCCCGAGGTTGGTGGCCCGGCCCTCGGTGGAGACGCCCCACAGCACATAGGTCAGGTACTCGCTGCCGAAGGTGGAGGCGTCGGGCATGTCCCTGAACTTGGCCTTGATGTGGGTGCCGCCCTGCTCGGGCTCCACCTTGGCCATGCCCGAAGCCTTGGGCATCAGGACGGTGCCGGCGAAATCGATCTTGGTGGTGCCTTTCAGGTTCCCGTAGTTGATGGCCTTGGCCATGTTCTGGACCACCGTCACCCGGTACAGGGGCACCGAGCCCGGGGAGTTGGTGATCATGGGAGTGCCGTTGGCGGCCGGAGTCTGGGCCGGGAGGACCAGGACGGCCATGGCGAAGGGGATGGTCTGCCAGAATTTCATGTCGTTACCTCGTGGTTGGGTTTCGTTGAAACGGGACTGGCCCTACGCCTGGCGCAGGGTCATGCGGTTGTTCACGTGCTTCACGCCCTTGATGTCCTCGGCGATCCGGGTGACCCGGTCCTTCTCCGCCTGGTTCACGGCCTCGCCGTGGAGGGTGACCACGCCGTGGCGGGTGGTCACCTTGGTGGCCAGGGCGTGGGTGGACTTGTGGAAGAGGATGCTGGTTTTGACCTCGGCGGTGATGGATGAGTCGTCCACCTTCCTTTCCATGCGCTCCATGGGCTGCTTGCCGGGGGCGACCACCAGGTCGTTGCGGACCTCGGTGACGCCATCCACATCCAGGGCGTACTCGCCGGTCAGTTCTTTCTTCGCCTGGGTGTCCACGTTGCCCGACAGGGTGACGACCCCGTTCTGGGTGACCACGGTGGTGGCCATGGCGCTGACGTTCTTGTGGTAGGTCAGGGCCGACTTCACCTTCATGGTGATCCACTTGTCGGAATGCTCGGAGGGCTGTTCACCGACTACCTCCAGCATGTTGACCACGCTCGCCACCCCGGGCAGACCGGATACAGTCTCCTGGGCCAGGGCCTTGTGGTCTTCCTGAGCCACGGTGCCGGTGAGGGTGACCACGCCGGCGGAGCACTGCACCTTGATGGCGTCTTCCTTGAGGTAGGTCTTGAAGTTGTAGCTGTTCCTGGCGGAGACCTCGATCCTGTGGTCCATCCCGCTGGCGAACGCGGGCAGGCCACCGGCAAGGGCGAGGGCAGCGGAAGTCAGGATCACCGCCGGTAGATTGAGGTTGAGTTGGCGCATTGTTTTTGTTCCTTTTCGGCCCTCATGGGGCTATGCGGTTGCAGAAAGAAAGGCCTCGGGGCATCAGTCCGCTGGCAGCGGGGTTCCCCGGATGAACAACAAGGCACGATTCAGGCCGTATTGTATGTATATATTTTAATTGCGCTTAGGAAGTAAGCGTGATCATCGTCCGCATTCGATCCCACAAAATGAATGACAATCCTATTCATTTCGAGGGAAGCGTCAGACTTCGCTTGTGCAGAACTTGCAACGGGTCGCGCCCAGCCGGATGGGTTCCAGGCAATGCGGGCAGATCCGGGTGGGCGTCTCGATCTTGACCACCGCCTCCGCCTCCAGCAGCCTGCCCAGCAGCTTGATGCAGAGCACGAACACCACCGAGGAGATGAGCACGAAGTGGGTGGCCGCGCCCAGCACCAGGCCGATGCGCAGCTTGCCGAGGGTGAATTCCTCCCAGGCCATGCGGGCGGGCAGCACGTAACTCACCAGCGGCATCACCAGCCCGTACACGAACGCTTTCACGAAGTCACCGAAGGCCGCGCCCAGGGCGACCGCCACGGCGAGATCGATGACATTGCCTCTTTTCATGAAGGTCTTGAAATCATCGATCAGGGACATGGGTCACCTCAACCGGCTACAGAGAGACGGAAAGTGCGATCTGGGACCCGGGATAGCTGCGGTTGTAGAGGTAGTAGCCGCCGCCGGAGAAGCCGATGTACATGTCATCGTCGGCGTACCAGTTGGGCCCCCAGAATTCCGGCCATGGGTCCAGGACGCTCAGCCAGACCCCGCCGTACTGGAAGCGCGGGTGGCCGCCGTACATCCTCATGGGATAGCTGGACATGCGGAACCGGTGGTCTTCCCCGAAGTGGCCGCGGAAACGGCTCTCGGGGATGCGGTAGCCGTGGTAGCCGCCCCGCTGCTGCCAGTCCCGGTGCTCGGACTGGAAGTTGCCGGCGCGGTGGTCCTGCAGCCTGGCCTGCCTGGCGCCGGCGCGCTGCGGTTCCGGCTGATGGCCTCGCGCCTGGGGCTGCCCGGGCCGCGCCTGCTCGGCCCGGGCCGGCTCCTGGTGCTGCTGGGGCCGCGCCTGCTGGGCCCGGGCCGGCTCCTGGCGCTGCTGGGGCCGCGCCTGCTCCTGGTGCTGCTGGGGGCGTTCCTGCTGGGATTGGCGCCTGGGCTCCTGCTTTTCGGCGGGCCTCTCTTCCTGCTGCCTTTCGGGGCCGCCGTGCTTCTCCTGCACTGCGAAGGCGGGAACGGTTCCCAGCAGCAGGAGCAGGATTCCCAAACGGTCGAATCGAGCTGTCTTCATGATTTTCATCTCCACCAAGGCGGTTGACTATTCAACAGGAGATGAAAAGGGCATTTCCCGTACCAAAGTCTAAATATATAATTTTATGATACTTATTTAAAAATGGCAGGGCCGTCATGGGATCGCCCCCCCAGATTGAAGGACCGGGCCAATCAATTCGACCCCATGCTGTTTCAACCGCTGGAATGAATAATACTTATCATCTGGAATGGTTCGTGCTTTCTTCTTCGGCAAACGCGAGCGCGGGCAAGGGGCCCGCCCATGCCGATCCCCGGTCGCGGTTAAAGGAGTTGAAAAATGCTGATCCGAGAACTGATGACCCCCAGCCCCGCCGTCCTGACCCCGCACATGACCATGCCGGACGCGTTGAGGTTCATGAAAGAGAAGGGCCTGCACCGCATGCCCGTGGTGGACACCCAGGGCATGCTGGTGGGCATCATCGCCGACACCGACCTGCACAACGCCGCCCCGTCCCAGGCCACCCTGCTCGCCTACTGGGAGATCCCCGCCCTGCTGGCCAAGGTGACCGTGGAGATGCTGATGGTGCGCGAGGTGGTCACGGTGACTTCAGACACCCCGGTGGAAGAAGCGGCGCGGATCATGGCGGACCGCAACATCGGCTGCCTGCCGGTCATGGACGGCGAGCACCTGGTGGGGATGGTCAACCAGGGCGACCTCTTCCGGACCTTCATGGAACTCCTGGGCGGCCGCCGGAGAGGCGTCCGGATCTGGGCCACCACGGCCTCGGAAAAGGGCACAGTGGCCCGGATCACCGGCGCCATCGCCGGCGCCTCCGGCAATGTCGTGGGCCTTGGCCTCCTGGAGATCCAGGATGCCAGGGGCGCGCGGGCGGAGATCACCCTCAAGGTGCAGGACGTGCCCCAGGAGAAGCTGGTGGCGGTCCTGAAGCCCTTCATCCATGAACTGCTGGATGTGCGCGAGTGCTGAAGGGTCCGGACCAGGCACAAGACCAGGGCCCCCGGATGGGGGCCCTGGCCATTGGAGGACGGTCTTTCCGCTATTTCGGGTAGGTGAAGAGGATGTTCACCCTGCGGTTTTCCCGCTCGCCCTCGGCGCTGGTGTTGTAGGCCACCCGCCGGTTGTCGCCGTAGCCCATTGAGGTGAGCCGGGCGCGTTCGATGCCGAGGTTGTCGACCAGGTAGTTCACGACGTTCTGGGCCCTGCGCCGGGAGATTTCCATGGCCAGCGCCCGGGTCGCCTGCAGATTGCCGGTATGGCCTTCCACGGTGGCGGTGACGGAGGGGTTGGCTTTGAGGAAGCGGGCCACCTTGCGCAGCTCGCCGTCGTATTCCGGCTTGATGTCGGCCTTGTCCTGGTCGAAATCGATGAACAGCGCCATGGTCATCCGGGCGGGGGCCACGGTGAGGCCCTCCACATCCGTCACGCAGGCGACCACGGCATCGACCCGCCGGTTCTGCCGCTGCCCCTCCTGGGTGCTGTTGTCCGCCACCGGACGGGAGGGCCCGTAGCCCTTCGCCGACAGGCGGGAGGGATTGATGTGGAGGCTGTCCACCAGGTAGTTCACCACGCTCTCGGCCCGGTGCTGGGACAGTATCAGGTTGTGCTCGGGCGTTCCCACGTTGTCGCTGTGGCCTTCGATCACGGCGGTGGTGTCGGGGTACTTGGCCATGAAGGTGCCCAGCACCTTCAGCTTCTCCTTGTCCTCGTTCCGGATGTCGTCCGTGTTGATGGCGAACTCCAGGTCGAGGATGGTGCAGTACTGCTGGGTCGCGGCCTGGATCGGAACGATGACCAGCGCCGGAGCTTCGGCCGCGGCGGGCGGCGGCAGAGGCGTCACCTCGGGCTGGGAGGCGGCCGCGCTGGAGGCCGGCGCATGGCGGCCGAACCGGGCCACCACGCCCAGCGAGAGCATGTCGATGTCGCCCCGGTTGCCGACGGCATCGTCGATCCGGTAGCGCTCCGCCTCGAGCCGCATGCCCACCTGCCGGGTGAAATCGTACTGCAGGCCGCCGCCGAACTTGTAGTCGAAGGCCTCCTTCCTGGGACTGGGATTGGTGACAGCGACGAACCCGGCCCCGTTGAAGGCGTCCTTGGACTGGGCGTAGGTGAGCCCGGCCCTGGCGAAGGCGGAGAACTTCCGGGTGATGGGCAGGGTGAAGACCGGGTCGACGTTCAGGCCCTGGATCCGGATATCGCCATTCAGGGTTCCGTCCGGAACGGTGGTGGCGGTGTAGCCGAAATGACCCAGGTTGAAATAGCCGCCTTCAATGCTGAAGTACCGGTTGAACTGGTAGCCGGCGAAGACCTTGAAGCCGGTGTTGCGCTTGTTGTCGTCGATGCTGGTGCTGGCGAAGCCCTGGCCGAGCAGGCCGTTGGTGATCCCGGCGTCATCGATCTTGGCCCTGGTCCGGCCGATGTTGGCGCCGGCATACCATCCGGCATCCTGGGCTTGCGCGAAGGTGCCGGCGATGACGGCGAGGGCCGTCAGACCGAGCATCCTTGAACCTTGTCCGAATCTCATGTTCTTCTCCTAAGGGGGGTTGTCGGTTCCAATACAGTCGTTACGAGGCGGGGACGTTGACGGTGGTGTCTTGCAGGGCGACGGCGCCCGCTCCGACCGCGCCGGCCAGGATCCGGCCGTTGATGGTCGCGCCGGTATTCCCGGTGACACTGACGCCGGCCAGGATGGTTCCGTAGAAGGTCGTGCCGACCCCGATGGTCGCCGATGAAGTGGGAACCCAGAACACGTTCTTGGCCTGGGCCCCGTTGGCCAGTGAAACACTGGCGCCGGTGGTCAGGGCGGAACCGATCTGGAAGACCCAGACGGCGTTCGCATTGCCGCCGGCATCCAGCACGAGGGGGGTGGAAACCAGCATGGTGCTGCCGGAGGTGTAGGTCCCCGGGGCGATGCCCGTGGGATACAGGGCCCCCAGATCCGCGCCGCCGCTGATGGGGAATCCAGGCGGAAGGCCCTTGGCGGAGGTGTAGGCGGTCAGCAGGTCGGTATAGGCCAGAGCGGATGCGGCGTCATTGACATCGATGTTGCCGTTCACCACACCGGGAGGGAACCCGGTCATGGAAGTGCCCGGCTGCAGCGCGACGTTCCCGTTGATCACGGAATTCCCGGTGCTGGTGATGGCGGCGCTCGCCATGATCCCGAAGGTGCTGGCTGAGCCGAGATTGATTGAGCCTGTCCCGAGGGCGACGCCAGTGGTGAAGATCCACGGGTTCGGCACCGGGCCGGCCACCAGGGCATCCCCCGCCAGATCAGTGGCGCCGGTGAGGGTCGCCGTGTAGCTGGTGCTGGCTGTGAGATTGCTGGTGGGCGTGAAGGTGGCGATGTTGGCCGCCGGGTCGTAGGTGACGGCCCCGGTGATGGGCACGCCGCCGGTCTCGACGGTGAAGGTCGCCGTGGAGAGGGTCGACGGATCCATCGCTTCACTGAAGGTGGCGCTGACGGCGGCGTTGAGCGCGACGCCCGTGACCAGGTTTGCGGGGGAGGTGAGAGTGATCTTGGGCGCGACGGCGAGGGCGGACCCGGTGGTGAAGGTCCAGACATACTTGCTGGCCGCGGGCAAGGGGGCCTTGTTGCCGGCCAGCTGGTTGCCAGCCAGATCCGTCGCCGCAGTGGTGATGGTGGCGGTATAGGTGGTATTGGCCGCGAGCACCGCCAGGGGCTTGAAGATGGCGGTCCGGCTGCTGCCCGAATAGGTCACGCTGCCCATGGGGGAAACACCCGGCAGAGGCGTGGTGAGGGTGAAGCTGGCCGCGTTGATCGTCGCGGGGGCCATGTCCTGGGTGAACGTGGCGGTGATGGCCGTGTTGGTGGCGATCCCGCTGGTGGGGCCAGGGATGGTCGTGGCGGGGACGGTGAGGGTCACCTGGGGCCTGGTGGTGTTTGAGCTCAGGCCGGTGGTGAAGGTCCAGACGTAGTTGCTGGCCGCGGGCAGGGAGCCCTGGTTGCCCGCAAGCTGGTTGCTGGACAGGTCCGTGACCGCGGTGGTGAGGGTCGCGGTATAGGTCGTGCTGGCGGCCAGCGCGGCCGTGGGGGTGAATACCGCGGTGCTGGAGGCGTAGCTCACGGCGCCGGCCACCGGCGTGACGCCGGGCCCGGTGAGGGTGAAGCTGGCCGCGGTGACTGTCGCGGGGTTGAGGGGCTTGGTGAAGGTGGCCGAGATGGCGGTATTGGTCGCGCTGCCGAGGGTCGGACCCGGGATCGTGGTGGCCGGGACGGTGACGTTCACCTGGGGCCGGACCAGGTCGGGGCCGGCGCCGGTGGTGAAGGACCAGACATAGTTGCTGGGGCCAGGCAGGGGGGCCTGGTTGCCGGCCAGGGGCTTGCCGGCCGGATTGGTGGCGGCGATGGTGATGGTGGCGGTATAGGTGGTGTCGGCCGTCAGGATCGATCCGGGCGTGAAGATCGCGGTGCCGGAGGCATAGCTCGCGACGCCCGCCACGGGAGCTCCGCCGGGGCCGGCCAAAGTGAAGCTCCCGGGGATCGTAGCGGGGTTCATGGGCTCGGTGAAGGCCGCGGTGATGAGGGTGTTGGTCGGCGCGCCGGCGGTGGGGCCCGGAATCGTCGTGGCCGGGGCCGTGAGCGTCACCTGGGGCCCGGCGACCACCAGGACCGCGCTGTCGTTGCCGCCGAGGATCGGATCCCGGGTTCCCTGGCATCCGGCTGCCAACGCGGCCAGCAGGATGGCGGTGGACCACATCATTTGTTTTCTATAGCTGCCTGGCCTGTTCACTTGCCTCTCCTTTTAGTTGTAGTGCGGAGACCTTGTGGAGTTTGCATAAAGAGTGGAAAACCGAATGAACCCCCTTCGATGGGGGATTGCCTCCAAGCCATTGAATACCCTGAAATCCGGTGAAGCATTTCTTGAGCCAGTTCATTAATATGTTTATTTTCAAATTTTACGCATTGAACGCAGCATCAGGACGTTTCCTGGCTGGCTCAGAATGGATGAGCAGTTCCTTCAAATGAGCCATGCGGTGGCATCAGATTGAAAGGGATGGGTCTCCTTTCTGATTGCCATGGTCCCTTGATCTTGATTTATTTATTTTTAATTGTTGTATTTAAAGATCTTGATCGACGGCATGAAAAATGCTCATGAACCGTTTCCCGCGCGTCCAGGATCATCCTGCCAGGCCCGGAGCCCCCCCATGAAGAGAGGTGCAATCCCATGAACATGATTGGATTCTCCGCAGGGCCGTGCTGGGCTAAGCGCGGCTTCGTTTCGCTGGCCTTGATGTTCGGGGCCGGCGTCGGCCAGACCCTGTGCGCCGAGAACCCTGCCCCGGCGGCCGCCTACCAGCCGGAATCCGCCGCCCAGCTGCAGCAGGCGGTGGCGCCGATGGCGCTGTACCCCGATTCCCTGGTGGCGCAGGTACTGGCGGCCTCCACATTTCCCGAGCAGGTGGTCCAGGCAGACCGGTGGGTGCAGGCGCACCCTGACCTGAAAGGCCAGGCCCTGGGCGCCGCCGT
>Ga0302320_10014612_pt1 | contig 16224 bp, 8 predicted proteins | sample Bog_T0_3_FD_202130 | JGI IMG/M metagenome (GOLD analysis project Ga0302320, IMG submission 202130) | Peat permafrost microbial communities from Stordalen Mire near Abisko, Sweden - Bog_T0_3 | ecosystem: Environmental > Terrestrial > Soil > Wetlands > Peat | place: Sweden: Abisko, Stordalen Mire... | reverse complement strand
CGATGAGGAGGGTGGCCTCGCGCGCCTTGCGCAGGCGTTTAGGCTTGCGGCCGGGCAGCTCGTCCTGGCGTCCCTCCTGGGCGGCAATGCATAAGTGCGGCATGGGACACACCGTGCAGGCGGGATTGGCGCGGGAGCACACGGTCGCGCCCAAGTCCATGATGGCCTGGGTGTAGGCCGCGGCCCGCTGCTGCGGCGTGCAAGCGTCGGCCTGCTGCCACAAAAGGCCAAGCACGGCCGCGGAGCTGGGATCGCCGGCGATGCCGAACACCCGGGAGAGCACCCGCTTGACGTTGCCGTCGAGGATGGGATGGCGCTCGCCGCGCGACAGCGCGAGGATGGCGCCGGCGGTGGAGCGGCCGATGCCGGGCAGCGCCTCGACTGCCTCGAGGGTGGCGGGAAACTCGCCGCCGTGGCTCGCGACCAGGCGCTGCGCGCAGGCGCGCAGGTTGCGGGCGCGGGCGTAGTACCCGAGGCCGGTCCACAGATGCATCACCTCGTCCTCGGGCGCCTCGGCCAGGGCCTGGACGTCGGGAAAGCGGGCCATGAAGCGTTCGTAGTAAGGAATCACGATCGCGACTTGGGTCTGTTGCAGCATGACCTCGGACACCCACACCCGATAGGGGGTGGGGTTCTGCTGCCAGGGCAGGTGCTTGCGGCCGTTGGCATCGAACCAGGCGAGCAGCGCCTCGCTGAAGGCTTTCGGGTGGGCGGGGTCCTCCACGGGCTCTCGACTGCTGGGGTTCGTGCTCGCGTTCGGATTCGCCTCGGTCATGGCTTGCCGAACAAGTCCTTCAGCTTGGATTTGAGGACATCCTTGGCCTTCTCGGCGAGCTGCCCCTTCGCCAGCGCGGCCAGGTCGGGCCGCACCGTGGGATCGGCCCAGGTGCCGGTGACCGTCGCCGGAATCTGCAGGGGCGTGCCGCCCACGATCGTGGTGTCGGCCACGAGCGCGAGATCAAGCGCCTGGCTCGCGAGGTTGGCGGTGCCCTGCCCCATGACTTTCAGCACCGCGGAGGAGATCAGCAGATCGCGGGTGGTGGCGACGCCATGGACGATCTCCGCCGACACCTTCAAGGCATCGAAGGCGGTGCGGTGGGTGTTCTGCGCGGGCGCCGCCGAGTGGCGCAGCAGCGCTTCGGCTTGCCCGAGCTCAAACCCCAAGTCCAACCCCTCGAGCGCGCCGCCGGCCACATTGGCGTCGAAGTGGCCGTTCAAGCTCTGGAGCAGGGCGTCGGCGCCCACTCCCTCGCCCGTGGCCTTGAGATTCAAGTTGCCGTGGCCGCTCAGCTTAAGCTTCTTGGACTGCGCCGCCATGAGCTTGCCCACGTCGATGCCGCTCAAGTGTTCGTCCAACGACAGCGTCGGCGTGGCGCCCCCGTAGCGGAGCGTGATGTCCCCGGCATACTGCCCGCCGTCGATCTGCGCGGTGAGCGGATGCAGGTGCAATACGCCGTCCTGGGCGCTGAGCGTGACTTTCACGTCGGACAGATCCAGCGGCGCCGCGTGCACCTCGCTTAAACTGAGCGTGCCCTCGACATTCAAGGGCGCGGGCTCTACGGGCAGCGCTGCCGGCGCGGGCGCGGGCCCCGGCGCTGCCGCACGAGCCGGCGCCGCTTGCGGCGGCGGCAGGTAGCGGTCGACGTCGATACGATCCACGCCGAGCGCGAAGGTGACGGCGTGGGTGGCGAGATTCACGGCGGTATTGCCGGTGAGATGGGTGTCGTCCAGCGCCATGCTCAGGTGATCGACGCGCAGGGCCTTGGCGCCGTAGTCGACATAGGCCGTGGCCGACACCGTGGAGAGCGCCTTGGGATCGCGCATCGCCGGCAGGGTGATGCCAAAGCGCGGGACGAACTCGCGCAGCAGCAGCGGGCTCAGCGTCACGTTGCCCGCGAACGCGGGCGCATCCAGGATCGCCGTGCCGTCGAGCGTGCCGCCCACGTCAGCGCCGGCGGCGGTCAGTGCGAATTTCGGCACGCTCAGCGTTTGTTTGGCGAGATCGACGTCGACCGCGGGCGCCACGAAGCGCCCCTTGATGGCGCGCGGATCGCCAGCGAGCGTCACCGCGCCATCCAGGTCGAGTGCCTGCAGGCTCAGGCGCTCATCCGTGGAATTCGCGCTCAAATCCAGGCGCACCTCCAGGCTCGCCGAGTCGCCATTGCCGCGCTTCGCCTCGAGATGCAGCGTCACAGGCACCACGCTCCCCGACGCGACGGCGCCGGTCTCGAGCTGAATATTCTCCACGGTCAGATCCTGGTAGGTGAGGCGCGCCTGCGTCACCGTGATCGAGGCAATCCCCGCCAGGGACTCGCCCGCGCTCGGGTGGCCCGGCGCCGCGGCGGCCGCCGGTGCGACCGTTGTCCGGCCCAGGCCCTGCCAGTTGCCGCGCCCGGCCGCATTCTTGAGCAGCCTCACGTCCAGGCCGTCGAGTTCCACGCGCCCGATGTCCAGGCGCTTGGCGAGCAGCGGCCATACCCGCACGCGCACCGCGGCGTGGTTGAACGACAGAAAGGGCTCGGCCGCGAACCCCGGGGGATTCCCCAGGGACCCCGGACCCAGCTCGAGCGCGATCCAGGGAAACACCGAGAGTTTCAAATCGCCGCTGAGAACCAGTTCACGTCCCGTGGAGGCCTTCACGGCCGCCGCAATGCGCGGCTTGAAATCGTTGGGGTTCACGAGCAGCCACACCGCCAGCAGCGCCGCGGCGACGAGGGCCACCCCGACAGCCACGATCAGGGTCAAGATTCGGGCGATGCGCATGCTGTGTTCCCGCAAAAAAGTCCACCGGAATCATAGCTCAAGACACGCGCCGTCCGGCCGATATAAGGCGAGTTCCCTCATCGTTCGCCAAGCCTCAGGCCCGGGTATCGAATGCGCGTTTGGCCGATTCGCCTAAAATTGTTTGCGTTCCCGCTGGTCGCGGTACTGCTGCTCGGAGTCACCGCGTTCACGCTGTTCCAAACCACGCACACCTATCTCGACGACCTGCACCGCGCGGTCGCGGCGGCCATCCTGCCGCCGGAAGCCGCGCATGCGCCGGGCGATGCGGCGCTGAGGGCGGCGCAAGCGGCCGCCGGACAGGCGATGGACCAGGCGGAGCAGAACTTCGCCGACAACCGCCTCGGCCTCGGCGCCTGCCTCAGCATCGCGGTGGTGATCCTGCTGGGCGCCGCCTGGGCCGAAGCCAGCGCCATCGCCGCGGGCCTGCCGCGCCGCTACGGCTTAGGCCTCGACGCAGCGGACGCGGGCGCGCCGGGCAGCGAGGCGTCAGGCGCCCGCGGCTCGATCCCCGCCGCCGCGCTCCTGCCCGCTCCCGCCGACAGCGGCGCCCACCAGGGACGCCTGCGCCGCTCCTCCGAATTCCTGGAATTCGCGCAGGCCGCGGGCGGCTTCGGCGTGTTCGAACTCGACCTCGTCACCGGCCAGGTCACCGGCACGCCGCTGTTCTACGAACTCGCCGGCATCGAGAATTCCAGCGCGCTGTTCTCGCGCGACGAGTGGCTGGCCACGATTCACCCGGAGGACCTCGAGATCGTGATCCAGAGGCTGAACGAGGCCATCACCCGCGCCGGCAAGTTCCAGATGGAGTACCGCACGCTGCCGGCGAGCGGCGATGCCCGCTGGCTGGCGGGCGCGGGCCGGGTGCTGCGCGACTCCGAGGGCCTGCCGGCGCGCGCCATCGGCACGGTGACCGACATCACCGAACGCCAGAAGCTCGAGTCCTCGCTGCGCTACACCACCGAATCCTTGAATCTCGCGCAGGCCGTGGCCGGGGTCGCCACCATGGACTTCGACCTGCGGCGCAACAGCTGGTTCGCGTCCGCGAACTTCAACGAGATCCTCGGCATCCCGAAGGACACCCGGCTCGACGATCTCGAGGCCCAAATGCAGGCCGTGCACCCCGACGACCTCGAACGGGTGCGCCGCGCGCCCTGGGACACCACCCCCGATAACCCGTCCTATCACTGCGAGTTCCGCGTCATCCTGCCCGACGGCGCCGAGCGCTGGATCTCCGAAACCACCACCTGCGCCCACGACCGCGCCGGCAAGCTCACCCGCATCACGGGGTCGATGGTCGACATCACGCACCTGCGGCGCACCGAGCTCGCGCTCGATTCCATGGAAAAGCGCCTGGCGCGCACCGTGCGCGGCACGCGCGACGGCGTGTGGGAACTCGACCTCGCCACCCACCGCGCCTGGGTCGGCGCGCGCTTCGAGGAACTTCTCGGCTACCGCACCGGCGAGCTGGAGCACTCCCGCGAACGCTTCGAGGCCCTCATCCACCCGGAGGACGTCGAGCTCGCCCGGTCCGCCCTCGACTTCCATCTCGCCGGCGGGCCGCCGATCGACGTCGAGGTGCGCATCGCCCACAAGGCGGGGCACTACGAATGGGTGCGCCTGCGCGGCCAGGCCGATCACGATGCGGCCGGCAAGCCCACCGGGCTCGCCGGTTCCATGCAGCTCATCACCGACCGCAAAATGGCCGAACAGGCCGCTATCGAGGCCAAGCTCGCCGCCGAGGCCGCGAATCGCGCCAAGAGCGACTTCCTCGCCAACGTGAGCCACGAGATCCGCACGCCCATGAACGGCGTCATCGGCATGTCCCAGATGCTCGCCGAGACCGCGCTCAGCGACACGCAGCGCGAGTACGTCGACATCATCCGCGGCAGCGCCAGGGCGCTGCTCTCGCTCATCAACGACGTGCTCGACCTGTCGAAGATCGAGGCCGGGCAGCTCGAGCTCGAGTGCGTGGAGTTCGACCTGCGCAGCGTCATGCACGAGACCGTGGCGGTGATGGCGCTGCAGGCCGCCGCCAAGGGTATCGAGCTCATCGTCGATTGCACCGATGCACCGGCCGTGCTGCGCGGCGACCCCAGCCGGCTGCGCCAGATCGTGATGAACCTGGTGGGCAACGCGGTCAAGTTCACGCACGAGGGCCACGTCGAGATCGATTGTTCGGCCGTTGCGGGCATGGAGCCGCCGGTCCTCAAGGTCGCGGTCACCGACACCGGCATCGGCATCCCCCCGGACCGCATCGACCGCCTGTTCAAGATGTTCTCGCAGGTCGACTCCTCGACCACGCGGCACTACGGCGGCAGCGGCCTTGGGCTGTCCATCGTCAAGCGCCTCACCGAGATCATGGGCGGCTCGGTGGAGGTGCGCACCGAACCCGGCAAGGGCTCCACGTTCTCGATCGCCGTGCCTTTGGAGGTGGTCTCCTGGTCGCCCAACTTCCCCCAGATCGGCGCCGGCAAGCGGGTGCTCATCGTCGACGATGTACTCGCCAGCCGCCGCAGCATCGGACGCAAGCTGCCGCTCTTCGGCTACGACGTCGTCAGTGCCGGCAGCGCCGAGGAGGCGCTCGAGCTGCTCAACGCCGGGGAGAAATTCGACATCATGGCGGCGGACGACATCATGCCGGGCCGCGGCGGCCTGGACCTGCTCGCCATCCTGCGCGAGGATCCCCGCCACGCGACGCTCCCCTTCGTGCTGCTGTCCCTGTTCGGCGCCGATCACGACATCGACAACTGGACGCATCGCCCCGACGCGGTCGCCTCCAAGCCCATCCGGGTGGTGAAGCTCGTGGGCGTCTTCAACAAGGTGCTGGGCGGCGAGCGACACCTCGTACCGGGGCGCACGGCGCCGCGGCCCGCCATCGCGAGCTTCCACGGCCGCAAGATCCTGCTGGTCGAGGACAACGCCGTGAACCAGCGCGTGGCGCAGCGCATGCTGCAGTGGCTGGCCGCGGAGGTCACCATCGCCAACAACGGCGCCGAGGCGCTCGAGCGCATTGCCGAAACCGCCTTCGATGCGGTGCTGATGGACTGCCAGATGCCGGTCATGGACGGGTTCACCGCGACCCGGCAGATTCGCGAGAACGAGCGCCGCGGCGGCTCAGCCCGCCGGCTGCCCATCATCGCCCTGTCCGCCAACGTCATGACCGAGGATCGCGAGCGCTGCATTGACGCCGGCATGGATGCGCATCTGGCGAAGCCGCTGGATTCCGCACGCCTGGTGGAGTACCTGGGCCGGTTCTTGACGGAGCAGGCGCGGGCCGCCGAGGTGGATCTGACCGCCCTGCGCGAACTCACCAGCGGCGATGCCGAGTTCGAAAGCGAGCTGGTCGGCACCTTCCTGCAAAGCGGCGATCAATGCCTGGCCGACATCATCCAGGCGCTGGCCGCGCACGACCTCGACACCGTGGGCCGGCGGGCGCATTCGCTCAAGGGCGCGAGCGCCAACATTCACGCCCACTCCTTGAGCGCGGCCGCTTCGCAGCTCGAGACGGCGGCGCGCCAGGGCGCCTTGCCGAAGGTCACCGCACTGGTCGATGAGATCCGTCAGCGCCTGAGCGCCGTGGGTCAGGAACTCGCCCAGGTGGGATGAGCTTCGCGCCGGAGCGAAGCCTGCGCAATGGATCGGACGTCAGTGGCCGGCCGGCACCGGCACGCGCGAGACTTCCATCCCGCGGGTGCAATTGCGGCCGGCGGCCTTGCTGGCGTAGAGGCACTGGTCCGCCGCCTTGAGCAGCGCATCGACCTGGACGGTCAGATCCGGTCCGCCCGCCGCGGTGGCCGCGACGCCGAAGCTGGCGGTCACGGCGAGGTCGCCGCAGCGGCTCACGAAGGGCTTGGAGGCGATGATGCCGCGGATCTTCTCGGCGACGACGCTGCCGCCTTTCAAATCCGTTTCCGGGAGCACGAGCATGAACTCCTCGCCGCCGTAGCGCGCGATCCAGTCGCTCGCCGAGCGGATGGAGCCGCCGATCCGGTGCGCGAACTGGTGCAGCACCTCGTCCCCCGAGGCATGGCCGCGGTCGTCGTTGATGTGCTTGAAATGATCGATGTCGCACATGATGACCGACAGCGGATACCCGTAGCGGCGCCCCCGATCCACCTCGCGCGGCAGCTGGTCCATCAAGTAGCGGCGGTTGTAGACGCCGGTGAGGGGGTCGGTGATGGACAGGATGCGGTTCGATTCATTGGCCGCGCGCAGCGATTGCTCGAGCTTCAAGATGCGGTTGCCCGTGTTCAGGCGGGCGATGAGTTCGGGCTCATGCACCGGTTTGATGAGGTAATCGTCGGCGCCCGCCTCCAGCCCGGCGATGACGTGCTCCTTGGCGTCGCGGGCGGTGAGCAGCAGCGTGTACACGTAGCCGTCGAGTTGGATGGTGCGCACGGCCCGGCACAGCTCCAGCCCGTCCATGCCCGGCATCTCCCAATCCGTGATGAGCACCGGGTAGTAGCGGTGCATCATCTTGTCGAAGGCCGCTCGACCATCGGCCACGGCATCGACGTCGTAGCCCGCCTTCTTGAGAAAGCGCGTGAGGAGCATGCGCGTCACGGGGTCGTCCTCGGCCAGCAAAATGGCCGGCCGCACGTTCTCGGGGGCAGTGGGCAAGGACTTGGAATTGGGCAAGGCGGGCTCTCCGGCACCCTGGTATGCCTCTGTTATCGGCACGCACAGGCCGGTCTTGATGCGCCGGCGGCGCTATTTTACGAAGGGAGCTGCCGCGCCAACCGCGACGCGGCCCACGCGCAGGAGCGTCAACGCTGCGCGCCGCCCCGGCATGGGGGCTGTTACGCGGCCGAGGCGCCCGCGTCCGGCGAGGCCGGCATCGGAACCTCGCTCTCCCGCCCCGTGAACCAATTCACCGCGTACTGCACCAACTGCGTACCGGTCGTGAGGTTGAGCTTGCGCTTGATGCGCTGGCGGTGCGATTCGACGGTCTTGATGCTGAGGTTGAGCGACTGCGCGGTCTCGCGCGTGCTCATGCCCTTGCCGATCATGTGCAGAATCTGCAATTCCCGGTTGCTCAGGCGATCGATGGGATTCGCCGAGGTGTAGGAGGCCCCCGTGGCAAACTTCTGGATCATGTTGTTGCCGACGGCTTCGGAAACGTAGATATTGCCGTCGAGCACGCGCCGCAGCGAGATCAGGAACTGATCGCTCGCCGCCTGCTTCATGATGTAGCCGTTGGCGCCCGCCGAGAGCATACGCTCGGCGTAAATGGTCTCATCGTGCATGGAGAGCACCAGGATCGGCAGCGTCGGGTAGTGAGCCCGCACGTCGCGCACGAGCTCGATGCCGTCGCCCTGTTTCAGGCTGATGTCGGCGACGATCACGTCGGGATTCAGCTCCTTGATGGCATTGCGCGCATCGCGGGCCGTTTCCGCCTCGCCGCACACGGTAAGGTCATCCTCATTCTCCATGACGCGGCGCAAGCCCTGGCGCACGATGGGATGATCATCGACGATCAAGACCCGTCTGACCCGGCGCTTCCCGGACATCCCCGGCTGGTTCACCGAGGTGCGGATAAACGCATTGCTGGCACCCATAGATAACTCCTTATATCGCGTTTGCCGACTCCATGACCTTCGCCGCCGGCGCCCGCTGGCCGGAAACGCAGATCATGGTTCCGTGCGGGTGGTTCGATACCATCTCGAACGTCGCACCAATCATACTCGCTCTGTGCCGCATGATTTTGAGGCCCATGCCGCATTCGCCCTTCTCGACATCGCCCATGCCGACGCCATTGTCCGTAATGCGCAGCACATATTTGCTGGCTGTCACAAAGAGGTAGATTTCCACCGCAGTCGCATGCGCGTGGCGGGCCGTATTGGTCAGCGCTTCCTGCGCAATCCTGTACATATGATTCGCCATGCATTCCTTCAAGGGGCGCTTCGGCGAAATTTTCACCCGGCAATCGACCTGCAGCCCATAAACGTCGCGGCAATGATCCGCCAGGGTGTGCAGCGCACCAGCCAAGCCGCCCCCGTCGGCGCTCACCGGCATGAGCCCTCGCGCCAAGCCGTGCGCGCTCTCGATCGACTGGTTGACCAGCCGGACGATTTCATTGATCTGCGGAACGCAGTCGGCCGATTCCCGTTCGAGCCGCGTGGCCAGGCCGCGCAGCAGCAACGCGACGCCGGTCAGATCCTGACCGAGGCCGTCGTGCAAATCGCGCCCAATGGCCTGCCGCTCCCGGCTGGCCGCGTCCAAGATCTCCTGTTCCAGGCGCTTGCGCTCCGTGATGTCCCGCACCGTGATGGAAATCCCGGTGCCGATGCCGTCCTCGCGAACCAGCACGGCGCGATTCTCGAAATACGCCGCCTCTTGGCCGGGCGCATCGACGTCGAATTCGTAGGTCTCGGGGGCGCCGGTCAGGAGCACCCGGTTGAGCCTGTCGAGGACCGCGTCGCGTGCGCCTTGCGGCAACAAGATGGCATAGGACTGCCCCACCAGATCATCGACTCGCAGGTCCCCGACGGCGCGGTTGATGAAGCGGATCTGCAGCGCCGAATCCACCAGGATCAGGGTGTCGGCGATGTTCGAGGTGGTCGTTCGCAGCAACTCCTCGGAGCGGCGCAGGCGCACCTCTGAGTCATGGCGGTCGGTGATGTCCTTGGTCACGCCCATCAGGCCCATGGGCTGGTGGGAGGCATCGAACAACGGTCTCGCCACAGCGAGGTAGACGCGATGCCGGTCGCCCCGGACCCTCACGCGAAACTCCCGCTGCACTTCGCAGCGCTTCGCGAAGGCCTCCTCGATGCCGGTCCGCACCAAGGCCCGGTCCTTCGGATGAAGCCGCGCCATCAGCCACTTCATGCCCGACACCACCCGGGGCTGCGGCACCCACTTGCCGTCCACGATGGCGAACTCCAGCGTGTCCTCCTTGCGGTCCCAGCGCCACGCGTTCATGCGGACCATGGTCATGGACAGCTTGAGCCAGTCGGTGCTGTTCTCGAGCGCAATCTGGGCCTGCTTGCGAGCCTGGATGTTCTGCAGCGCGCCGTAGGCCCGCACCAGCCGGCCGTCCAGCTTCTCGATGTGGCCGACCAGGCGCACCCAAATGCGCCGATCCAAGAAGGTGACGATCTCCAATTCGACGTCCAGTTTGCCCTCGCCGGCCGCCGCATCGGCAAAGGCCTGCCGCACGAGCACACGCGACTCCGGGGTGAGCCGCTCCAGCATCGCGTCCCGCGTCACCACCAGGGAGGCCGGATGGGTCTCGAAGATCCGGTACAGATCCTCCGTCCACTCGAACTCACGCGTCGTGAAGTTGTATTCCCAGCCGCCCATCTTGGCGATCTGCAGCGCTTCGGCCAGCAGATCGGTGAGGCGCGACATATCCGAGACGTCCACCGCACAACCGATGGCGCGGACCGGATCGCCGCCGGGGCTGCGCTGGACCAGGCCGCGCTCGACGATGGAACGGTAATTTCCCCGCTCATTGCGAATCCGGTAGTTCGCCGTCCAGCCGCGGCCTTCGCCCAAGGCGCCATTGATCGTCGACTCATAGGCCGACCGGTCCTGTGGATGGATGCGCGCAGACCATGCCTCCCGGGACTCCGACTCGTCTGGTTCCACGCCCGGCACCTCGTCAACCCCGCGGAATCGCCGCACCCCGCCCAGGATCAAGTCCCATTCGAAGACGGTTCCGTTCACCGCTTCGGCCGCCAGCCTGAACACGTCATCGCCGTCGCGCGGGCGCGCCTCGGTCAGTTGGCGGTCGGTGAGATCCCGGGCGCTCACCACCACACCCCGGATGAACGGGTTGTCGAATGCGGAGACGCAGCCGAGGTCGATCCACCGATAGGCGCCATTCTTGTGGCGAATGCGCAGCTGGCTCGAAAAGCCATCGATCGAACCCGCCACTAGCCCCGCAAACTGGGACTGGAACGCGAGGACATCCTCCGGATGAATGTGATCGAAGAGCGAATGACTCAACCGCTCCAGCGGCGAGTAGCCGAGCGACTCCTGGACCCCGCCGCTCACGAAGCGCAGGCATCCATCCCGGGCGGCCACCGTCACCACTTCCGGCGCGCACTCGGCCAGAGCGTACTGCCGCTTATCGCCGCCGGCGCCGGGGCGCCTGCGCTCCCGCCGCTCGGTGACTTCCAAATACACGACGGCGATCCCCACCACGCTGGACTGGTCATAGATCGGCTGCAGGTCGACGTCGAACCAGCGGGTGGCAGCTCCCGGCGTCGTCACGGCGATGGCGTCATCGTGAAAGCTCTCGCCCGCCAGGGCGGCGATCAAGGCTTCCCGCGGAATGCCCGACGTCGGCAGAACCAGGAGACCGGACAGGTTCAGGAGAGTCTCCGCCGGCGAGCCGGCAGCCCGACAGGCCCCCGCATTCGCGAAGGTCACCGTCAGTTCCCGGTCCAAGATCAAGACGTCCCGCGGCAAATGTTCGATGGAAGACAGCACCGAGGGTTCGGGTGCCGACCGCGCCTCAGGCTCGGAGAACCTCAACATGAGGACGGGGTGGCCGGGGGACAACTCCAGCAATTTCAGTTCAGTCAAAAGAGGAATTTCGCCGCGGGGGAACGCCCACGGCAGCACCCGGCTAGTGCTGAACGTGCCATCCGGCGCCCTGCCCGAAACCGCATCCATGACGGAATCGGTGGCCGTTCCCAGGAAAGCGTACAGCGAACATCCATCCAGCGACGCAGAGTTTCCACCCCCGGCGAGGCACCGTTCAGCGGCCCCGTTGGTCAATATCAACGGGAGTCTCGCGTCATTGGCGTCGACGACGACCACCGCGTCGCTCAGCGCCTCAACCACATTGTCGGTCAATGGACGAGGAGCGTCTCCCGCTACCCGTACACGTTCCGGGGAAATTGCCATCCGACGGTATCCGATTCAACTCGCTTATAGCCTATTGACATCTTATACGCCATCAGCTCCGGATCGCATATGGTCATTGTCAATATGAGGGTTTCCCTGAACGCCCCCAATGTGCGGAACCGCGCAAAACTGAGGAACCGCAGTAACGCGAAATGCCTATTTTCCCGGGGATATTCTATATGGTCGTATAGAAATGGGCGCTATTGCGAAAACTCGACTTTTGTCGAGTATGAGGGAGGGGAAAGGGAAATGGGGCGCGACTAGTATTTCAGATATTTGGTAAAAGCGCCGATTGAAAATTCGCCCACTTTTAAGGTCTGTTGCCAAAGTAAACTTGACCCACCCTGGCACCTGATCGCCGGTTCTTGCTGTCGCCCTTTACGGCTGCAGCCTTACGCTTGTTCTTTCAATCGATAGCTTTCACCTGAGATCTGCGCGATGAGCGTGTGATGCAGCAGTCGATCGAACAATGCGGCACGATGTTCGGCAACGCGCTGCGGGACATCGACCAAGTACGCGTACGGATCGACGCCGTGGCGCCGGCAGGTGACGTTCAACGACGGGGTGACGTTGATGCGCTTGTAGTAGTGTCCCGACCAATCTCTTAACACAGCGCCACGAATGTGCCATCCATGAGGTATGGCGCTTGCACGCCCATGATGGAACCTGGCTCAATCGAACCCAGGTCATTGCCGCCCTATTGAAGCGGCAGTGTCCCGGTCGTCAGTCGCGCAATTCAAATGAGAGCAAACGCTGATAGATTGAAGGACTGAATAGTCCCCTGGGATGCGTGGTTGAGCAAGGCAGTGTACGTGCCGCTACTGGTCCACGGCTTGTCGAAGTGTAGAAAACCTAGACGCCACAGGACGGTAGGCCGCAAACGGTGGCATTGGTTATGGTCGATAGCGTCGCGCCGTTCGTCGGAGCTGCCGGCGTTATTGCATGCTGGATGAACCGCATCGCCTGCGTCCGATTTGACAACGCCAGACACGTTGTAGATAACCGCAATGAAGACAGGACTGGCCGCAATCTCCATGGTGCAACCGGAATTCGACTGCACTCGGCTAATGTCGGTATCGTGGAACGCTCACGATCCGAGGAACAAGGGATCGTGGAGTACGATCTAAACGATGCCCGACTGCGCACCGTAAATGAGACTCGCAGACCAAAAAAAATGGCACAGAGGCAACTTGCCACGCTCGTGCAGATGTAACCGTAGTTAAAGCCGCGTGCCGAGTGGAAGGAGCGTCCGGGGTGCAAAGACCCACCTGCGCAGTTGATGCTGTAGCCGATTGAATTCGGTCGCGGAAGCCGCGGCGCTCGGCGCCGTCAGGATGGGCGGTAGAGTTTCAGCCCGATCATTTGCGAAACAATTCATCGAGAGCCGACTTTGCACGCGCGACTTCGCTGGCATCCTTCGCAACGTATGCGCCTGGTTTCGGTCTAAAGAAATCGCAAAAATTGGCTTCGTCTTTTTTTCTTACTTCTTCCGCGGTTGGTTCTTTGCAATGTTTGGCGTAACTCACGTCGTATTCAACGCACATCTTGCATACATGCAACTCCGCATTGCACGCCTTGCACACATCAAGTCGGCGCAGCGGCAAACTCAATGATGTCAAAGATGCTCCGCAGGACCAGCAGACGAGAGAATGCGACATCGGCTATAGAGAGCTATAGAAAGTCCCATCAAAATTCAGGCAGAAAACCTACGCCTGAATTTCGCAGCACCTAACTAGACAGTGATTCGCGTGGTCCCGCCATAGGACCATCCAGCCTATGCAGCATCGGGCGCCCTTTGATGTCAAATGCGATCAGTTGCCGCCAACTTGGCCATTGGGGTCAACCGTGTTCCCGCCGACCTGGCCATTCGATCGAATAATGTTCCCACCAACTTGTCCGTTCGATCGGATGATGTTCCCGCCGACCTGACCATTGATACGAATCCCCGCGTTGCCGCCGACTTGGCCATCGGAGTGCAGCGAGTTCCCACCGACCTGACCATTGATACGAATCACCGCATTACCGCCCACCTGACCATCGGAATGCAGCGAGTTCCCACCGACCTGGCCATTGGTGCGAATCACGGCGTTGCCGCCGACCTGACCATTGGAGTGCAGCGAGTTCCCACCGACCTGGCCATTGGTGCGAACCACCGCATTGCCGCCGACTTGGCCATCGGAGTGAAGTGAATTCCCGCCGACTTGGCCATTGATACGAATCACCGCATTACCGCCCGCCTGACCATCGGAATGCAGCGAGTTCCCACCGACCTGGCCATTGGTACGAATCACGGCGTTGCCGCCGACCTGACCATCGGAGTGAAGTGAATTCCCGCCGACTTGGCCATTGGTACGAATCACGGCGTTGCCGCCGACCTGACCATCGGAGTGAAGTGAATTCCCGCCGACTTGGCCATTGGTACGAATCACGGCGTTGCCGCCGACCTGACCATCGGAGTGAAGTGAATTCCCGCCGACTTGGCCATTGATACGAATCACCGCATTACCGCCCACCTGACCATCGGAATGCAGCGAGTTCCCACCGACCTGGCCATTGGTACGAATCACGGCGTTGCCGCCGACCTGACCATCCGGCTGAATTGCATTGCCGCCAACTTGGCCACCTGTCTTCTCGAGAACCTCTCCATTATCAGCAAATAGGCTCGAATCGTGCGAAAACGAAAGCCCCGAAAATACCGCAACCGCTCCTACCGTCAGCGTATCCGCAGAGAGGCTGTGCAGCGCGCCGCTGTAAACCACGGAGTAATTTCCGATCTTAAGGCTGCCAGCAGCGCTATCGATTGATGTAATGAGGCCCTTTAAAATCAGTTTCGTGGCCCCTGGAACATAGGAAGAGGACCCGATCTTCGAGACCGCCGATACTTGGTACGTTCCATCTGGTCGAACGACACCATAAATTGCAACCAGTTCACCAACCATAACGTTGCCATCACTCTTGGCAACATGCAGCGATTGGCCAAGAACCTGAATACGCTCATCAGCCGATGAAATAGATTCAACAGGACCAAACAGCACCAAGTTCGAATTGGCAAGAGATTGAATGCTTGCGGTGCCCGGATCTACGCTCGCATTTGCTTGGTGGTTAACCGCAAACAGAGCAGCCATTGCAACGGTAAGTGCGGTCGGCACTAAGCGACCCGCTCGTAATTTCTTAGTGTGCATTCTTTTTCCCTTCCGTAATTCCCGCTTGCCCAAATTCTTGCTCATCTTCGTCATTCACAACGTAATGGTAGATACCTATCCCGGTGTGAACTGTCTCTGCATCAGACGATTCAGATGGCGGCCGCGACGACAGCCAGATGTCGATATCATCTGCAAATTGCTGCCCTCGCTCGCGAACATATTTGTCGAAGGCCTGAAGGTCAGCTCGAGTAATTCGATTGTCAGTAAAAATCGCTCTTTCGAACAGCCCGTTGCCACCAATGGATTCCGTTCGGAGGTTTCTTTCGCAGGTCTCGCAAACGTTGTGAACTACATGGGCAAAGTGCGCGATGCTCATAGCGCTTAGCGGATCTGGGATATGCGACCGCTTAGCCGCCCGATAAAAGCCGCTCCCGACGCTAACCACACATCCGGTCCTGATGCATTCATCGAGCAAGATTCTTGGAGAAACTTCAGGGCAACATTCTCGGGAAAGATCGGAAAATGTGAGGCCCCCTCGATCTGGGGAATCTCCCGGCGCGGCAAAAGGCAAATCCACTAGTACGCCATAGGGCCCGCTATACCGAGAGTCGTTGTGCCACGCAGCCAAAACCTTAGAGACGGGGGTGGTTTGGGGCTCTTCGAACTCAGAGTTCTTGCCCAACGGCGAGGCCAGAACCTCCCCGACTTCTTTAACATCGACATTTAGCAACACTGCGATCGCCTCCGCGGTTGGATTACCGCCGGACATCCCGATTTGTCTTCCCGCCGAACTGACGTAAGCAGTCTTTAAGACATCCTCAAATTCGCGCAGCGTCACCTCATTTTTTATCGCCAGACGGACTAGCGGTTTCAGGAGATGTCTAAACGCAGCAAGTAGGTTGCTCTTAACAGATTGCGGCACTGTCAACATAATACAAGCAAAATGTTGCGCCAATCCACACTTTTGCAAAATGCCCGGGCGCTCTGGAGAATCCTGTGAGATGTCATTAAGGGACGCTCCTAAATCATCGTGCTGCTATTGCATTGCGATGAAGCCCCATCGAAGACGACAATTTTTCTATTAATTTTAGTGAGTTATCTCTAATTTTGGCGTCGGCTTCGAAAGCCCGTTGGGTCGTTGACTGTGATTCTCAGTCACTGGCAGATAATTGGTCTGCAGCTCGGATTTCGAACTGCTTAATTGAGGGAGAATGACTCCGCTTGAGGGCATTAGCGCGTCGCTATCTATACGCACTGCATCATGGGGGGTGCAGGCAACCGCCAAGGACGTCACCCGTTCACAGTCCATTTAACATATTTCATATAAGATGCCATTCGCGCTTAAGCCCCCATCGACCGCCACGCTGATTATTGCGATGCAACACATATGTGTGTTGTTAGCCCTGACGCTCTTCGCGGCGTTGTCAGGTTGCGGCCAATC
>Ga0302320_10014611_pt1 | contig 16227 bp, 9 predicted proteins | sample Bog_T0_3_FD_202130 | JGI IMG/M metagenome (GOLD analysis project Ga0302320, IMG submission 202130) | Peat permafrost microbial communities from Stordalen Mire near Abisko, Sweden - Bog_T0_3 | ecosystem: Environmental > Terrestrial > Soil > Wetlands > Peat | place: Sweden: Abisko, Stordalen Mire... | reverse complement strand
TACGATAACCTGCACAGCCGCCGCTTTTACCTGGTCGGTTCCGACTATGTTTTTCCGCGGGCCGCGAACGCGGTGATCAGCGACCAGGTGAAGGCGCTGGGCGCGAGCGTGCTCGGAGAGGACTACATTCCCCTGGGCGGAACCGATGTGCAGGCCATCGTCGCACGGATTGTCGCCGCGCACCCGGACGTGATCCTCAACACCATCAACGGAGATACGAACCTGGCGTTTTTCCGCGCGCTCCGTGCGGCGGGCATTTCCCCGGCGGCGATCCCGACGATTTCCTTCAGCATCGGCGAGAGCGAACTGCCTTCGCTCAATCCTTCGACCTGCGTGGGAGACTACGCCGTCTGGAATTATTTCCAGTCGGTGGATAGCGATCGCAATACGACCTTCGTCGATACGTTCCGAAAGCGTTACGGTGCCACACGGGTGGTGTCCGATCCGATGGAGGCGGCCTATTGCGCCGTGAAGCTGTGGGCGCAGGCGGTGGAGGACGCCGGAACGGAGAATACGGATGCCGTGCGCAAAACGATTCTCGACCAGAGTATGGCCGCGCCGGAAGGGGTCATGCTGATCGATCCGGAAACCCAGCATACCTGGCGTCCCGTGCGGGTGGGCCGCATCCGTGCGGACGGGCAGTTTGATATCGTCTGGGACTCGCGCCGCCCGGTGCGTCCGCAGCCGTTCCCGCTTTCGCGCACGCCGGCCGAGTGGCAGCGGTTTCTCGACACGTTGCAGGAAGGCTGGGGCGGCCACTGGGCCGCGCCTTCCAACTAACCCCGCCCATGCTCACCCTGCCCATTCATCCGAAACGATTTCTGACGGCGCAGCTTTTCTGGCGCTTCTTTCTCCTGTCGCTGCCCGTGATCGTGGTGGGCGACGCGGCGCTTTCCTATGCGGCCTTTGGTCAATTGCGTTCGCAGGCATCGCAAAACCTGGCCGGCATCGCGGCGGACCGTGCGAGCAAAATCGAGGCGTATGCGCGGGGCAAAGTGCGGGAGATCCAGTTTCTTGCGGCGCAACCGTACATGCCCGGCCTGGTCACGACTGGAAAAACGGCGACCCAACAGGAAGCGCTGCTCGCCTTCCTACGCAACGTGGGCGGCTACCAAAACCTGTATCTCTTCTCGCAAGACGGCAATTTGCTCTTTTCGCAGAATCCGAACGATGCGCCGACCTCCGAGTTGCTGCGCACGGTGGACCGCACCCGCACGCTGATGAGTGCGGAGATTTCCAACTACACGCTGGATCCGAACACAAAGACGCCGGCTGTTTATGTCGCCGCGCCGATCTTCGGCCCCGGCGGCGCGATCTCCGGCATGGTCGCCGCGCGGCTCTACAACGAGGAGATTTACCGCGTGGTGAACGACTACGGCAGCCTGGGGAAGACCGGGGAGACTGTGATTGCACAGACGGACGGCGGCCGGGTGATGGTGGTGGCTCCGTTGCGACATCAACCGGACGCGGCGTTTCAACTGAGCTTCCCGGCGGACAAAGTTCCGCCGGCCATTGCCGCCTCGGTCGAGGGGGTGCGCCTACAGGCGGTGACAGAAGATTATCGGGGGAAACAAGTGCTGGCGGTCTCGCGCTATTTGCCTTCGCTCGGCTGGGGGCTGGTGGTGAAAATCGACGCGAGCGAAGTCTTCGCCCCGGCGGCGCGGCTTCTGCAGGGGATGGCCCTCGGCGGCTTGTTCTTCATTCTCGTTTTTGCCCTCGGTGCGCACGCGGCGGCCCAATCGCTCAACCAGCCGTTGAGCCAACTGACCCTGGCGGCGCGCAAGATCGAGGACGGCGACCTCTCGGCCCGCGCGGGCCTGGAGGAACGCCGGGACGAGTTCGGCTATCTCGGGCACGCTTTCGACGAGATGGCCAGCCGGATTGAGGAAGCGACCGGGAACCTGCGCGACGCCAACGCGCTGCTCGAGCAGAAAGTGACCGAGCGGACGATGGACCTCAAGGCCAAAACGATTGAGGCGGAACGGGCCAACCACGCCAAGAGCGAATTTCTCGCCAACATGAGCCACGAGTTGCGCACGCCGCTCAACGGCATCCTCGGTTACGCGCAGATTCTCAGCAACCAGATGCTTCCGACCAAGGCGCTCTCGGGCCTGCGGGTGATCCGGCAATCGGGCGAACACCTGCTGACCCTGATCAACGACATTCTCGACCTGGCCAAGATTGAGGCGCGCCGGATCGAGATCATGCCGACGGACATTTATTTCCGGGAATTTCTGCGCGGGCCGATCGATATCTTTCAGATCCGCGCCGAGGAAAAGGGCATCGCCTTCGAGGTGGAGATTTCCACCGGGTTACCCGAGGTGGTCCAGGCGGATGAGAAGCGGCTCCGGCAGGTGCTCATCAACCTGCTCGGCAACGCGGTGAAATTCACCGACCGGGGCAGCGTCCGTTTCACGGTCGCGCCGCACGAGGGGAAAATACGATTCTCCTTCAAGGATACGGGCATCGGCATCGCGCCTAATAAAATCGGCCTGCTCTTCAAGCCGTTCAGCCAGGTTTCCGATGCCGCCAGAAACGCGGAGGGAACGGGCCTGGGCCTGGCCCTGAGCCAGAGACTGGTTCAACTGATGGACGGAACCATCCGGGTCGAAAGCGAATACGGAAAAGGAAGCACGTTCTCCTTTGAACTCAACCTGCCCGCCTCGGTCTCGACGGCGACCCTGACCCGGGCGGCCGAGACCCCCTTACGTATTACCGGCTACCTGGGGGACCGCAAAAAGATCCTGATCGCCGATGATATTACGTCCAACCGCTCGATTCTGGTCGAGATGCTCGCGCCGCTGGGTTTTCAAATGGTCGAGGCCAAGGACGGCAAGGAAGCGCTCGACCTTCTCCCGAAGGAGCATCCGCATCTCGTGCTGGCTGATCTCGCCATGCCGGTGCTGGATGGCGTGCAATTCATTCAATACGCGCGGCAAATTGACGCCTTTAAAAATCTGCCGATCATACCGGTTTCCGCAAGCGTGGGTGAGGAGGAGATCAGGCGCTGCCGCACGCTCGGCTGCGAGGATTTCCTAAGCAAGCCGGTCGATTACGGGCGATTGCTCGATTATCTCCAGCGCCATCTCGGTCTCGAGTGGATCGAAGCCGAGGAAGAGACGGACGAGAAGGCGCCCGAGGATGCACCGGAAACCGGAATCCCCTCTCCTCTTCTTCCCCCCACGGAGGCCGGCGAATTCGCCGACCTCGCCCGGCGCGGCGATCTGCTCAACCTGGTCAAGGCGGTGGAACAATTTGCCACGGCCAATCCCGCCTACCGGCCGTTTCTGGATCGCCTGCGGAAACTGGGCGAAGGCTTCCGCGTGCGGCAGATCCGCCAGCTTATCGATGAGAACACCCCGCCGCCACCCTCGCCATGAACCTTCCCACTCCCCCGACGATCCTGATCGCCGATGACAACCCGACCAACCTGAACGTGCTCTTTGAGTATCTCTCGGCACAAGGCTACCGCGTGCTTATCGCGGAAGACGGCGAGAGCGCGATCGAGCAAGCCAACTATGGCCTGCCCGACTTGATCCTGCTGGACGTCATGATGCCGGGGTTGGATGGCTTCGAGACCTGCGAAAAATTGAAGCGTTCGCTGGAAACTCGAGACATTCCGGTCATTTTTATGACCGCGATTTCAGAGACGCCCTACGTCCTCAAGGCCTTCTCGGTCGGGGCGGTCGATTACATCACGAAGCCGCTCCAGCGGGAGGAAGTGCTGGTGCGCGTTCGCAATCATATTTCCACCCGGCTGTTGCAACGGGAACTCAAGGCTGAGATCGCCGTGCGGCAAAAGGCCGAGGCGGAACTGCGCGTGATCAATTCCGGCAAGGACGTCTTTTTCTCGGTGCTGGCCCACGACCTGAAGAACCCGATGGGCGGATTGCTCGGCCTGAGCGAGGCGCTGATCGACATCCTGCCGGAGGATGCGGATGAGGCGCTGCGGGAAACCGCCCTCGATATCCGCAACACGGCCGGGCAGGTGGGCGACCTGCTCCTGGATCTCCTGAGCTGGGCCCAGATGCAGCTTGGCAAACTCGAACCGGCGCCCGAGCCCGTCTCCATTCTAAAGGAAGTCGACTTCGCCGTGGCGCTGGTCGGTGTGGCGGCACGGACCAAAAACATTGCGATCGTGAACGAGATCACCGAGCCGATTCAGATCTATTGCGATTTGCGGATGAATGACACCGTGCTGCGCAATCTTCTCAGCAATGCGGTCAAGTTCACTCCCCCCGGAGGAACCGTCCGGATCTCCGCCATCAGGAAAGAGCATGAACTGGAAATCACGGTGGCCGATTCAGGCAAGGGGATTCCGCCGGACCGCATCGGCGGGCTCTTTCGGCTGGGCGAAAACAAAACCACTTTTGGCACTGCAGGCGAAAAGGGAACCGGCCTCGGCCTGCCGCTCAGCCGCGACATGGTCGAGAAAAACGGCGGCCGCATCCGGGTGGAATCAACTCCCGGCCACGGTTCCTCTTTTCACTTCACGGTGCCCCTGGCGAAAACGACCTGAGCAGAGCGCACTTAATCTTCCTGCTATCTGACCGCGTTGCGCAGGCGAAGGCTGTTGCCGATGACGGAGACGCTGCTGAGCGCCATCGCCGCGCTGGCGACCATGGGACTTAAAAGCAGGCCGCAGACCGGGTAAAGAACACCCGCCGCGAGCGGAATGCCGAGCGCATTGTAGGCAAAGGCGAAGACCAGGTTAAGACGGATATTATGCATGGTGGCGCGGCTCAGTTCGATGGCTCGGACCAGCCCGCTCAAGTCGCCCTTCACCAGCGTGAGTCCGGCGCTCTGCGTTGCGACATCGGTTCCCGTGCCCATGGCAATGCCCACGTCTGCCGCCGCAAGCGCGGGCGCGTCGTTGACTCCGTCGCCGGCCATCGCGATCCGCGCGCCTTCCTGCTTGAGCCTAACCACGATCTTATATTTTTCTTCCGGTGTGATTCGGGCTTCAACCCGATCGATGTTGAGTTTTTCCGCCACCCGTTTTGCCGTGTCGGCGTGGTCGCCGGTGAGCATGACCAGCTTGATGCCCAGTTTGTGCAGGGCGGCCACGGCCGCAGGCGTGGTCTCCTTGATCGGATCTGTCACGGCCAGCAGGCCCTCGACCTTCCCGTCGATGCCGATAAAGAAAACGGTCTCGCCTTCCTTGCGCAAGCTGGAGGCTTTCGCCGCGAGTGATTCGGGAACGGGAGCGCCGGCGAGTTCAGCCTGGCCCACGGTTACGGCATGGCCTTCCACTTTGCCGCGCACGCCCTGTCCGGTTACGGAAGCAAAATCTGCCACGGAGGCCAGGGTCAGGTTTCGTTTCCTGGCGCCTGCGACGATGGCGGCGGCGAGCGGATGTTCGCTGGCCGTCTCAACCGAAGCGGCCAGCCCGAGCAACTCATTTTCATTTCCACCGGAGCAAACGGTCATTTGGGACAGCGTTGGCTTCCCTTCGGTCAGGGTTCCGGTTTTATCGATGGCCAGGGTATCGATCTTTTCCAGCCGTTCCAGAGCTTCCGCCTCCTTGATCAAGATACCGAGTTGGGCGCCCCGGCCGACACCAACCATGATCGACATCGGCGTGGCCAGGCCCAGGGCGCATGGGCACGCGATGATAAGAACAGCGACCGCGTTGACGAACGCGTAGACGAAACGGGGCTCCGGCCCGAAGATTGCCCAAACCAGAAAGGTTACGCCTGAGCAAAGCACGACCACGGGCACAAAATAACCTGCGACCGTGTCGGCGAGGCGCTGGATCGGGGCGCGGCTCCGCTGGGCGGTGCCGACCATCTGGACAATCCGGGCGAGCAGCGTTTCGTCACCCACCTTTTCGGCTTTCATGACGAAGCCGCCGGCGCCATTGACGGTGCCTCCGGTGACGGCGCTGCCCGCTTCTTTCATGACCGGCACCGGCTCGCCCGTTACCATCGATTCATCCACTGCGCTTTTGCCTTCCAGGACGACGCCATCGACCGGCACTTTTTCGCCGGGCCGCACGCGCAGGCGATCTCCGGCTTGCACTTGCTCGAGGGAAATATCGACTTCGGTTCCGTCGTCTTTGACAAGGCGCGCGGTTTTCGGGGCCAGATCGAGCAAGGCCTTGATGGCCGTACCTGTCGCGGCGCGAGCCTTGAGTTCGAGCACCTGGCCGAGCAGCACCAGAACGGTGATGACCGCCGCGGCCTCGAAATAGACCGCGACGGCGCCGTCCATGCGGAATGACCCGGGAAAGAGTGACGGCGCGACCGTTGCCATCACGCTGTAGAGATACGACGCGCCGGTGCCCAGCGCGATCAGGGTGAACATGTTGAGATGGCGCGTGACCAGCGATCGTCCACCCCGCTCGAAGAAGGGCCAGCCCGCCCCCAGGACAACCGGCGTGCTCAGGATGAATTGAGCCCATACCACGGTGGACCGGCCCAGCGACGAAATGACCTCGTGCAGGCCGGGAATCAAGTCGCCCATCGAAAGAACCAATACCGGAACGGTCAGGACGAGCCCGATCCAGAAGCGGCGCGTCATGGCCTTCAGTTCCGCGTTCTCCTCCGTCGCCGCGGCGGTGTTTTTCGGTTCGAGGGCCATTCCGCAGACGGGGCACTCGCCCGGATGATCCTGCTCGATCTCCGGATGCATCGGACAGGTGTAGATCGTGCGCGACACGGGCCGGTACGCGGGGTTGGGTTCCAGCGCCATCCCGCACATGGAACATGTGCCGGGCTGGTCGCTCCCGACACCCGGACACATCGGGCAGAAATATTTGGCCGCAGCCGGGGGCACGACCGCGGCCGGCGCATGATCCTGCGCGTGCGCGCAGTGGCAGCAATCGTGTTCGGCCTCGACGGGAAGTTGCTCAGGCTTTTCCATTTTATTTCAAAGGGAGCCTGGGTGCGGTGAACGTCGTACCGTTCTGGTGATGAATCGCGCTCGTCACTTTTCCATCCGAGCCTTTGACGAACTCCACGCTGGCCGGAATGACCTTCCAGAAAAACTCGTGATCCGATTGGGGGTAGATGGGGAACTCGGATTGTCCGGTGAGTTGCGCGTAGAGCTGATTTTCCCGGCGCGTCACGGTGAGAACGGCATCCGGCCCGTATTGATATTGGCCGACGATGGCGTCAAGCGCATCATTGGGGAGAACCAGCGCGGGTTGGTCCGGCAGTTTGGGCGCGGTGAAGGTGATGCCATTCTGATGATGAATCGCGCTCGTCACTTTGCCGTCCGGTCCCTTCACAAATTCCACGCTGGCCGGGACGATTTTCCAGAAAAACTCATGGTCCGATCTGGGAAAGATCGGCATCTCCTGTTGCCCGGTCAATTGCGCATAGAGTTGATTGTCCCGGCGCGTTACGGTGAGAACGGCCATCATGCTGTATTGATACTGACCCACGATGGCATCGAGAACGTCATTCGAAAGAACGGGCGCATCCGCCTCTGAAAGTTTGGGCGCGGTGAATGTCATTCCGTTCTGATGGTGGATGACTCCGGTGACTGCACCGGACTTGTCCCGCTGAAAAACCATGCCAGCCGCCGCCACCTTGAAGAAAAAGGCATCCGGACCGGACGGGAAAACCTCGAACTTATTTTGTCCGGTGAGCCGGGCGAAAATGTGGCCATTATCCACCGTGATTTCCTGGATACCGCTTTTGTAATCGTATCGCCCGACATAGTCGGCATAGACCTTGGGATCAATCGTCGGGTCGATTTTCGGCGACTGCGCCTCCATTTCCGGCCCGAGAACCGCGCGGGCCACCAGAGGTACGATTTCCTCCGGCGACGTTCCCGGCGGCGGCGGCATGGCGTTGATGAGAACAGCCACGGCGACTTGTTCCTCCGGGAACCACATCACCTCGCTCAGGTAACCATCGAGGCCGCCGTTGTGGCCGAGCGCGGGCAGCCAGCCAATCTCGGAATGGTAGATTCCCATGCCGTACTGCAGGGTCAGCGTATCTTTTTTCCTTACGCTGGCCACAGTGGTCATGGTCTTGAAACTGTCAGCCGAGAGAACGCGGCCGCCCTGCAACGCTTCCGTCCAGCGCCAGAGATCTTCGACAGTGGAGTAGAGTTCGCCCGCGCCGCCGGCCCAGCTCATATCCCAATCGACCGCGGGCTGGAGTTGGGTTCCAACAAACGAATAACCTTTGGCCGCATGGTCGGGAGGCGTGGCGTTGAGCCAGACACCCGTGTCGTGCATACCGAGCGGACCGAAGAATGTCTTTTGCAGGTAATCACCCAGCGGCAGGCCCGACACCTTCTCCACGATCTGCCCGAGCAGGACATAACCGGTATTGGAATAACGGAACTCCTCACCGGGAACAAAATCGGGCGGATCGTCCTGGAACCAGGCGACCAGGTCATCGGGTGCAATCGGCTTGATGACCCGGGCCATGAAATCGGGATGGCCCGTAAAGTTATGCAGACCGGAGGTGTGATTGAGCAAATGATGCAGCGTGATTTTGTCGCCGCCCGGGTAATGCGGAAAATATTTGGCGAGCGGATCGTCAATCGAGAGCCTGCCCTCCCCGGCCAGATGCAAAATGGCGGCAGCGGTGAACTGCTTTGTGATCGACCCGATACGAAAACGCGTCTCCGGCGTGACCGGCAGCTGCTTGTCGCGGTCAGCCAAGCCATAACCATGCGCGAAGATAATCCTTCCATCACGGGCGGCGAGGACAGCCACGCCGGGGCCGTCGGCAGGGAACCGTTTCGCCAGCTTTGATTCCAAGTCCGTCAACCCGGGTGTCCCGCCCGTTTGCGCCGTTAAAGGAATTGGGCCCAGGAAATAAAGCAGCGCCGGGAAAACAAAATACCGGATGGAAGTTGAAACCAGGCGCAAGGACCGGGCGATTAAAAGCGAGGCCATGGCCATGCTTTTAACCCTACAAAATCTGCCGCTCCAGGCGCAGAACTTCGCCCATCGACCAGGCCTGGAAAGGACAACCTCGCGCGGTGTGGGGCGGCTCGGCGTCGGCGATTTCGGGGACGTGACGCAGGCCCGGCAGATCGGGACGCGAGATCTGCTTGAAGAAGAGCTCGCGCGCCTTCGCCCTCGCTTCCGGCGTTTCGCCGTGCACGCGCACCCAGGCCTCGATAAACGGACCCGCCAGCCACGGCCAGACGGTTCCCTGATGATAGGCGGCGTCCCGCTGGCCCGGGTCGCCTTCATAACGCGGGGCATAATCCCTTTCCCCCGGCGCGAGGGAGCGCAGGCCCATCGGGGTCCATAATTGCTGTTCCACGACGTTGACGATTTGCGCGGCTTGTCTGCCTTCGAAGAGAGCAAGGGGCAGGCCGCCCACGGCGAAAATCTGGTTGGGTCGAATCCGGTCGTCAACCGCGCCCGGCTGGTGATCGACGTCAATCACGTCGTAGAGGCAGCCTCGCGCTTCATTCCAGAAACGGTCCTGGAAGGAGGCGCAGCCCTGCTCGAACAGCTGCTGCCAAGCGGGATCGTGGCGGTTGGCGAGACCCAGGGCGGTCAGCCAGAGCGCCTGCACTTCCACCGGTTTGCCGATGCGCGGCGTAATCACCCGGGCGCCCACTTTGGCGTCCATCCACGTCAGTTGCATGCCCAGCACGCCGCAGGCCAGCAAGCCGTCCTTGTCCGCGTGGATCCCGAAGCGCGTGCCCAGGGAGTATCCGGCCAGAATCGCGTCGACCGCACCAAGCAGCGTGGCCCTGGCGGTGTCCATGGACGGGGCAGCCTTCGCCGCCTCGAGAAATTCGTGGACGACGATGACATACCAGAGCGAAGCGTCGACCGAATTGTACTCAGGGGCCTCATTATGGTCAGGAAAGCGGTTCGGCAGCATGCCTTGCGAAACGGCCGCGGCCCAGGCGACGAGAATTTCCCGCGCATCGCGCAACCGGCCGGTGGCAAGGCAGAGCCCGCGCATGGCGATGAAGGTGTCGCGACCCCAATCGCCGAACCAGGGATAGCCCGCAATGATCGTCTGTCCCGGATTGCGCCAAGCCAGGTAGGCGTCGGCCGCGCGCAAGCGGGGCGAGGCAAAAGCCGCGCGCCGCGCTTTCTCCCGGCGGGTCAGTTGGTCGGCCAGGTCGATCGGTGTCGGCGCGGTCGGCGGCAGGACCGGTCCTTCGGCGGAGAAAATCAGGACGGCCGGCCCGGTCGCAAGGTCATACTCGTAACGGCCCGGCACGGCCAGGTCCTCCACGGCGTCGAGGCCGCGCGCCGCTTCCTCCGCATACAGAAAATTCCGGTACCAGCGCGGGTCATGCCGGTAATCACCGTTGCTCCGGGCCAGCACGTGGGGAACGCCATCGTAGAACTGCCACCGTTCGCCCTCGGGCAAAAACTCGGGTAGAAAATGAAACGCCGGGTTTTCGTGGTGCGTGGCATGAAAATCACGACCGGAAAAAAAAGGCCGCACCTGCAGTCCCACGGGGAAACCGGCCGCACCCTCCCAGCGCCAGCGCAGGACGACCGCGGGTGTCCCTCGCGCGACGAAAATCTCCTGGATAATCTTTCCGCCGGGTATCGCGTAGGTCCATTGCGGCCATGGGTCCGGGGTAAAACCTGCCAGCCGGGTGACGCCGTTCGGGTGCTCCACGCCGGGCGCATAGCGTTGGGTGCTCAGCGCATAACGGCCTTTTGCCCTCTCCACCTCGGCGTCGAAGCCATTGACCAGCACCATGCGTCCGCTCGGCGGCGTGGTCGCCGTCAGCAGCAGCGCGTGGTAGCGCCGGGTGCGAATGCCCGAAACTGTACCGCTGGCAAACCCGCCGAGGCCGTCGGCCTCCAGCCATTCCGCCGCCTTCGCTTCCGGGGTGATCGTCTGGATCATGGCAGGATCATCGCACAAATCTGCGTCCGTTGGTATGGCAAGTTCGCAGGTGCATTTGTTGGGGAAAGGCCCGGGTTACCAATCGGCGTCCGGCGCGTCCGGTTGGCGACGCCAGAGCATAACGCCCGCCACCAGCCACGCGGCCAGCATGACGCCATCGCTGAAAAGGTTCACTGCCTCCGCGGGCAGCGTCAGCCTCAGGATTGAATTGTAGATATGATAGTGGGCCACGTAATGCATCTTGATTTCAGACCTGCCCGGCGGCACCTCCACGGCCCGCATGAGATAATCGGCGCGAAGCAGCGGAACATCGTCGCCGTTTAACCGGGTCTCCCAGTCGGTATCATATTGATCGTTGACGAGGACGTATCCGCCCTGGGCCGATTGAACGTCGATGACAATGTCCGTGGGGGTGTAGGTTTTCAGTTCGGCCTCGTCCGGTGCCGAGGTGTCAACGTTGGTCCCTTGCGGCGGACGGGGCGGCGGGACTGACGCCATCGAGGTGAGCAGGATGCTTTCCCGTGGATTCCAGCCCGGGTCCTTCAGCCGCTCGAGTTCGGCTTCCCGGGTGCGGAAATACTCCGCCCGCGGCACAAACGTTGCCTTGGCCAGGTAATCGTGCATCCCCACGAGGGCATGGGAGGGTAGATCCGGCGAACTGCTCGGCCCGAGCATGTACCCGTCAATGTGATCGATGTTGGCGGTGATGGCGGGATCGCTCCGCAGGTGCGCCACAAACGATTCCGGTATCGCCACGTTCTTGACGCCGGCCAGGAACCATTTGCGCTCCCAGTCGTCGTTGAGTGTGCCGAAAAATCCATCGATATCGTCCGGGATGCGTGAGGCGGCGGAGATATCCATGCAGGAGATATTGGCGGTGTTGAATTGGTTCAGGAGCAGGCCATTGAGGATCGGGTCTTCGGTCGCGACACTGACCCGGACGGCGGGCCCCTCGCTGCGCAGGGCTTCCACGAGGGGGTTGGTGTCCGTCATGACCGAGAGCGGCGTTGGCGCAATGAAGTGATTCGTGACCCAGGCGAGTTGCGCGACGCTGAGTGCCGACAGGCCGAGCGCCAGGGTCAGCGGCAGATATTCGGGCGTGAGCATGTCCTGCCAGATCCGGTTGAGCCACGGATTCACGATGGTCAACTCGCGCAGCCGGCCCGGACGCCAGACGGCGTAGAGCAGGGCGCCGAAGAGCACCATGAGCAGCAACGCCAGAAAGACCGAGTTGAGCAGGGTGCCCATGATGCCGGCGATGTAGGCCTGATCGAAGCCTTCGGCCGGAAGTTTGACCGGCAGGACAAACGTGACGTAGGGATAGCTGGCCATCAACCCCAAGAACAGGACGACCAGCACCACGGTCGTAAACCAGAACACGCCCCGACGCACGGCTTTCACCTCGATTTCGTCACCCACCAGCGAAGCCATGAGATGCTGCGCGCCCACGGCGCTGAGGGCGACCAGGGCAAAATTGGTTATTTCCAGCCACTTGAGCGGGTTGCGCCATTTGTCCATCAGCGGCAGCTTGAACAGGATCTCGTAAAAGGGCGTGTGCCAGCCCCACGAGAGCACCAGCGCCACCGCCCCGGCAATCAGCAGAACGTGCCCGTAGTAGCGTTGCCGTTCCGACATCCGGCTCGGCCCGATCAGATTGCGGGAAAGCAGCACGCAGATGCCCAGCAGGGCCAGGACGGTCGCCACTGTTCCCGTCGTGCTGATGGCGAGGTTGAGATTGCGCACCCCTTGATGATTTTTCGGCCAGTCGGGCCACTCCCCGATCCAGCCCCAGTACGGCCCGTCGAAATTATGGATGTGCCAGCCGAAAAAGCCGGGAATCAGGTAGGTGAGCGTTTCCGCCGGCGCGAGGCTGAACTGGGTGCAGAAGTTATAGGTCTCCTTTGGGTCGACGTGGGAGCCAAGCTCCACCCCCTCTACATTGGTTTGAAAGAGCGACAATAACGCCGCCAGCGAGACCAACCCGGCCACGCCCCCGCAGAGGGCGAGATGGCCGATGCTGCGCAGCGCCATCGCGGGCCGTTGCAGGATGGGCGCCAGGTAAAGCGCGGCAATGAGCAGGCTGGCAATCGCGCAACGGTCCGCCGCCGTGGGCAGCGCCATCATGATTCCGCAACTCGCTCCGCTGATGACCGCATAGGCCCAGTGGCCGGTCCGTTGGGAACGCAACGCCCCCCAGGCCGCCAGCGCGAAAAAGGGCCACGTTGTGATGTAGGGATAATGGCCGGGATAAATAAACGGGATGATGTCGCCCTGCCACGCATAAATCACCGCGCCGAAAAGTGCCGCGGGCCGGGAACATTCGAACTCGCGCAGAAAAGCCGCCATGGCCAGCAGGGCCAGCGTCGCCATGATCGGCGCGTAGCTGGTGAAGAACACCCAGGGTACCATGTGCGCGCCCAGGCTGAAGGGATTGAGCGGCTGCGGCAGAAAGGGAACTCCGAACCAGTTCAGGACCTGAAATGTGCCCGTGGGCGGAAAATGATAGATGAATTTCCAGAGGTTCGACGGGTTGATGTCGATCGAGACCGGCACGTTCTCGCCCAGGGAAAAGAACTGGCACAGCCAGAGCTGGGCCAGCAAGGAAAGCGCCGCCACCACCCAGAGGGAAGTCCAGCGGCCCTGGCTGGCGGGGGAGCTGACCGGAGATTTCATCGTTGATACATAGCGGGACTGCGTGTTTCAGGGAAGCGAGATCAACTTTAAGAAAAAGTCATGTTTACCCGGCCAAAGGCTGGTAGCTTAAGTGAGCTTTCCCATGAAGCCCTCCCAACCCGATCCACCGGCCACCGTGCCCCGCGAGGAGTTCGAGCGTTTCCTGCTCGTCTTCACCCACGAGATCCGGAACCGGCTCAATGTCATCGCGCTCGAAGCCGCCGACCTGACCGAGCAGGCCGGTCCCTCGGTTGATGCGGCCCGGCTTCAGCAGCAGATCCAGGAATGCTCCGCCTTCCTGAAAAAGGTGCGCCAGGCCCTGGCCCCCGATGATCCGCGGGCCGAAAAGGCGGCTCTGGCCGGGTGCATCGAAAAAATGCGGGAACGGGCGCCCTGATGGAATCTCTCAATCCTTGATCGGAAGCTCGTTGAGCCGTTCTTTCAATGCGTCCAGGTGATCTTTCCAGTCGTCACCGCCGCTCTCCTCCCAAAGTTCCAAAGGCTCGGAAGGTTCCGTCATCACGCGGTCCACCACCTGAATCGCGCGATTGACCAGCTCCTGCGGAACCTCGACTTTTTGTTTGGCCACCCACTTGTCCAACGCTTCCGTGTAGGCATTCCTCACATAAAAGTGGCCCCGTAGACGCGCGATGGTGTCCGCTGCCGCGATACCTTGCTCGGCCTCAAAGGAGTCAAGGTAGTCGTCTCCCACGGCGAGAACATTATCCAGCGTCTTCTCGATCAGCTCCAGGCCGGTCGTTTTCTCCACGTCGTAGACCCAATCGCAAGCCATGTCGTTTCCGAATGGATCTGAATCCCATGCGCCCATAAATCTCCTTCTAAAGTTTGTTCGTCACTGAGGTGGTGCGATATCTCTATCTTCACTCGAGTGAGTCGACAACCGAAAAGAAAGTAACTTTCCCGTGTCGGGGGCTGTGCTAGGATCGGCGACCTTTTATGAAACTGACCCTCGGCCATTCGCCCGATCCCGACGACGCCTTCATGTTCTACGCGCTGGCCAAACACCTCCTGCCCACGCCCGGCTACGAGTTCGAGCACATCCTCCAGGACATCCAGACCCTCAACGAGCGCGCCACCCGCGCGGAACTCGACATCACCGCCATCTCCATCCATGCCTACGCCTATGTCCTGAAGGACTACGCCCTCCTGCGCAGCGGCGCCAGCATGGGCGACAACTACGGCCCCATGATCGTGGGCAAACGCGCCTTCAGCCGGGCGGAACTCGTCCAAAGCAAAATCGCCGTGCCCGGCTTGATGACCAGCGCGTTTCTCGCCCTGCAACTTTACCTCGGTGTGCCGAAGGAGAAGATCAACTTCATCGTTGTCCCTTTCGACCAGATCTTCGACGCCCTGGCGCGCGGCGACGCCGATGCCGGCCTTATCATCCACGAGGGCCAGCTCACCTACACCAGCGAGGGGCTCGTCCTCAGCGCCGATCTCGGCCAGTGGTGGTTTACCGAAACCGGCGGCCTGCCCCTCCCGCTCGGCGGCAACGCCGTCAGGAAATCTCTCGGTAAGGAGAAGATCACCGAACTCTCTGAAATCCTCTACCAGAGCATCAAGTATGGCCTCGACCATCGCGCCGCCGGCGTCGCCCACGCGCTGCCCCTCGGCCGCGGCCTCGACAGCCAGCTCGCCGATAAATTCATCGGCATGTACGTCAACGAACTCACCCTCGACTACGGCGACCGCGGCAAGAAAGGGGTCCGCGAATTCCTCGACCGCGCCCACCACGCCGGCCTCATCCCCGCTCCCGTCGAGCTGGAGTTTGTCTAAAAAATGCCGTCATACTAAGCGAAGTCGAAGTATCAGTTCTGCTGGTCCGGGCTACGAGACAGGCGAGCCTTTCGTAGTCCGGACGTGCGAAGCGCGCAGGAAGCCGCCCCTTTCCTCCGTTACCGCCCCGTCAATTTTTCCAACTTTTCCGGATACCGGTTCCCCTCCACTTTGATTTTTGAGGCCACCGCTTCGATTTCGCTGAGGTCGTCCGGTGTGAGTTCGACCGCAACCGCCCCGATGTTCTCCTCCAGGCGATGCAGCTTGGTCGTACCGGGTATCGGCACGATCCACGGCTTTTGGGCCAGCAACCACGCGAGCGCAATCTGCGCCGGGGTTGCCTTCTTCCGGTTGGCGATTTTGCCGAGCAAGTCAACCATGGCCTGATTCGCCTTCAGCGCTTCCGGTGTAAAGCGCGGGAGCGTACTGCGAAAGTCGGAACTGTCGAACGTGGTGTTCTCGTCGATCTTCCCCGTGAGGAAACCCTTGCCCAGCGGGCTGTAGGGAACGAGGCCGATGCCGAGATCCTCCAGCAAGGGCAGCACCTCCTCTTCCGGGCGCCGCCACCAGAGCGAATACTCGCTCTGGAGCGCCGTGACCTGCTGGACGGCATGGGCGCGACGGATCGTTTGCGCTCCCGCCTCGGAAAGGCCGAAGTGTTTCACCTTGCCGGCCTGGATCAGCTCTTTTACCGCGCCCGCCACGTCTTCGATGGGCACGTCCAGGTCGACGCGGTGTTGATAGAAGAGATCGATGACCTCGAGCTTGAGCCGCTTGAGCGAGGCATCGGCGACCTGTTTGATCCGCTCCGGCCGGCTGTTCAGGCCCGCGGCACCCGGCCGCTTATCGCTGCCGCTCAGGTCGAACCCGAATTTGGTGGCGATCACCACTTTACCCCGGAACGGAGCGAGCGCCTCGCCCACCAGTTCCTCATTCGTGAACGGGCCGTAAACCT
>Ga0302320_10014604_pt1 | contig 16231 bp, 4 predicted proteins | sample Bog_T0_3_FD_202130 | JGI IMG/M metagenome (GOLD analysis project Ga0302320, IMG submission 202130) | Peat permafrost microbial communities from Stordalen Mire near Abisko, Sweden - Bog_T0_3 | ecosystem: Environmental > Terrestrial > Soil > Wetlands > Peat | place: Sweden: Abisko, Stordalen Mire... | reverse complement strand
AGGTAGTCGTCAGCGCCGGCCTTCAGGCCCTTGACGCGGTCCTCCACCTCGCCCCGGGCCGTCAGCACCAGCACCCGCGCCGGGCAGGCGGCCTGGCGCAGCCGCGCGAGCACGGACAGGCCGTCGAGATCGGGCAGGTTCAAGTCCAGGACGATGAGGTCGGGCGGGTGTTCCAGGGCGGAGCGCAGGCCGCTCGCCCCGCTCGCCTCGGCGCTCGGATCGTGCCCATGCCGGGTCAGGGCCCGGTTGATGTGCCGGGCCAGCTCGCGTTCGTCTTCGACAACGAGAATGCGCATGATCGGGGGTGAGAGCAGGAGCGCCGGCGGCTGATTCCCGCATTCGCGCCGGCGCAGCCTGGCGGCCGGCGGCCCCGGCGTCAAACCGGGGCGGCCGCCGGCGCCGCGTCGAGGCAAGCCCGGACGACGGCGGCGAGCGCGCCCAATTCAAAGGGCTTGGCCAAGTAGGTGGTGGAAGGGTCGGAGGGCACCCCCGCCTTGCGCAGGTCCACGCTGTAGCCGCTGGTCACGACCACCTTGAGCTCCGGGCGCTCCCGGCGGAAGCGCTCAGCCAGGTCCAGCCCGGTCAGGCCCTTCGGCATGACCATATCCGACAAAAGCAGGTCGATCCGGCCGCCGTTTTCCTCCCAGCGGCGGATCGCCACTTCGCCGTCTTCGGCCTCCAGGACCCGGTAGCCGCAGCGGATCAGGGCCCGCTGGACCGTTCGCCGGACCGGCGCCTCATCCTCGACCAGGAGGATCGTCTCCCGGGCGCCGTGCTCCGGCGGGGGCGGGGCCGGCTTCTTGGCCGCCGGCGCGGCCGCGACCGCCGGCAGAAACACCCGGAAGGTGCTGCCGCGGCCGACGGTGCTCGTCACCTCGATCCAGCCGCGGTGCTGCCGCGTGATCCCGTAGATCGTGGCCAGGCCCAAGCCGGTGCCCCGGCCGAATTCCTTGGTCGTGTAGAAGGGCTCAAACAGGTGCTCCAGCGCGGCCGGCGACATCCCGCAGCCGGTGTCCGAGATGGCGAGGCAGGCGAACAGGCCGGCGCGCGCCTCCGGATTGGCGGCCGCGTCCTGGCCGGTCACCTGGCGCAGGCTGGTCTCGATCTCGAGCCGGCCGCCCGCGAGCGTCATCGCATCGCGCGCGTTGACGCACAAATTGGTCACCACCTGCTCGATCATGCCGACGTCGCCCTGGATCGTGATCGGGCCGGGGGAGCGGTGAAACTCCAGCTGGATGTTTTCGCCGAGCAGCCGGCGGAGCATGTTGAACAGATTCTCCAGCATCGGGTTCAAGTCGATGGCGTCGACCCGCATCATCTGGCGGCGGCTGAAGGTCAGCAGCTGGCGCGTCAGGCTGGCGGCGCGATTGGCATCCTTTTCCAGTTCCCGGAGCGCCGCGCGGGTGGTCTCGGAGTGCTCGCCGCCCTCGAGCAGAAGTCCCAGCTGCATCAGGGTCGAGGTGAGAATGTTGTTGTAGTCGTGCGCCACGCCGCCGGCGAGTTGTCCGATGGCCTCCATCTTTTGCGCCTGCCGCAGCTGCTCCTCCAGGTGCTTGTGCGCCGTGACATCGCGCGTGATCGCCAGGAGGCAGGGCACGCCGCCCAGGTCCAGGACGCGGGCCGACAGCGCCCCGGCGAACACCCGGCCGTCCTTGCGCCGAAAGGTCGCTTCGAAGCCCTTCACCTCCCCGTGCTCCCGCAGCTCGGCCAGCAGCCGCTCGCGGTCGGCCGGATCGGCCCAGACATCCAGGGCATGGGCGACCCGTTCCGGACCGAGCACGTCCGCGGCCGCATAGCCGGTGATCTGGGTGAAGCTGGAATTGACCTCCAGGTAAACGCCGTCGCTCAGCCGGGTGATGCTGATCGCGTCCGGCTGGGTGTGGAAAGCCTTCGACATCTTCTCCTCCGAGGCCCGCAGGGCCGTCTCGCTCTGCAGCAATTCGCGCGTGCGCTCGGCGATCCCCCGTTCCAGCCGCTCGTTTTCGCGCCGCAGCACGGCCAGGTGCCGCCGATAGACGCCGTGCGCCGAGCCGAGGGCGGCCAGGGCGACGGCCCCGTAGAACCACCATGTCTGGTAGAACCACGGCCGCTGCGTGAAATCCAGGGTGTCGCCGACCAGGTTCCAGACCCCGTCGTTGTTGCAGGCGATCACTCGGAAGCGGTAGGAGCCGGGCTTCAGGTCGGTGAAGAACGCCGTCCGCCGGTTCTGCGCGTCGATCCAGTCGCGGTCATGACCGAGGAGCTGATAGCGGAAGCGCACGGCTTCCGGCTGCGCGAAACTGAGGGCCGTGTAGTCGATCGCGACGCTGCGGGTGCCCGCGGGGAGCACCACCGGCTCGGTGTTGGCGATGGTGATGCCGTCGACCTGCACGCGCTCGATTCGGACGGGCGGCGGGGCGGCGTTGGCCTCGATTTGCGGCGGGTGCACGGCGACCACCCCGAGGCGGGTGGAGAACCAGAAGGTCCCGTCGGCCGTCCGGCAGGCCGGTGGCTGCGCGCCGGATCCGACGGCGCTGGGCGCCATGCCCTCGTTGCGGCCGGCGAAGTGGAACCGTCCGGCCGGGGACTCGCCCTTTTCCGCGGCCAGAAAATCCGATGTTTGCCCCCACACGATCCCGAGGGGGGTCCCCAGCCACAAATTTCCATTGTCGTCCTCCTCCACGCTGGAGACGAGGTCGCGGAACGACTCGCTCAAGGTGGACGAATTGTACCACCGGCCCTGCTCATACAGCACCAGGCCGTGCCGTTTGGTTCCGATCCAAACCTCGCCACCAAGCCCCGGATGAAGCGCGAGCACCTCCAGGTCCGGCACCGCTCCGGCGGGATCGAGCCGGGCGATCGTCTGGCCCCGGACCGTAAATAGACCTTCCTCGAAACCGACGTACAAAGTGCCGGCGGCGTCCTCCGCAAAGGCGGAGGCCGTATACGCCGGCCCTCCGATCGAACCGCCCAGGGACTCGAAGGCGCCGTTTCGGAAGCGCACTAGGCCATGCCGGCGCGGGCCGAACCAAAGCGCGCCGGTGCGGTCCTGATACATGCAGCGGACGTCGGAAAGCGGATAAGTGCGGGTTTGCCGGCCATCCCAGGAGAGCAGGGGGCCGCGGGTTCCGCACCAGAGCCACCCGCGGGAATCGACCAGCAGCGAATTGGGGTCCCGATAGGCCGCGCCACTGAGCGGCTCGTCGGGCAGGAGGCCCTCGGGCCCGATGGCCAGAACCCCCCGGTCGCCGACGGCCGCCCAGACCGAATTGCCGGATTTTGCGGCGACCGATCGCAAGTTGCCCGTGACCGGAAAGACCAGGCGGAACGCGGAGGCGCGGAGCCGAACCACTCCGGTGCCGGAGGTTCCCACCCACAAACTGCCCTCCCGGTCCTGCATGATGCTCCGGCAGAAGCCGACTCCTTCCAAAGGTACCTCGGCGAACGAATTGGCGGCCGGCGAGGCCGCGCGGTAAAGTCGGCGCGCTGCGATCCAAAAACGACCCTGGGCATCGGTGAAGAACCCGGACACGAGCTCATCGGTCGGCAGGCCCTCCTGGGAGCCCAGGTGCTGCAGCAATCCCGCTCGCCTGCGCCAGGCGCCCCGGTCGGTGCCGATCCAAAACGAGCCGTCGGCCGTCTCAGCCATTCGGCCGATTTCGCCGCCGACCGCGTCGGCCCAGGGCACCGGGCTGAATTTTCCGTCGGCATAGACGGCGAGGCCGCGATTTCGGAAGGCGATCCAGATTCGATCGCTGGAATCGTGCAACAGTCTGACAACGAGAAGATTGCTGGATAATCCGGCCTGATTCGCCTGGGAGATTAGGCGGCTGTTTTCCAATTCCAGCAGTCCCGATCCCAAGGTCGCAATCCAAAGGCGTCCGCGGCGGTCGAGGGCCAGATCGGTGACCGGCACGTCGATTCCCTCGATGCGCTCGAACTTGCCGTCCGCGTAGCGGCAGAGGCCCCGCTGCGTGCCGACCCACAATGCCCCCGTCCTATCCTCCAGGAGGCAGCGGATGAGATTGTTGCCCAGTGCCGGCGTGGTCGACAGGCGGAAGGTCAGGATCCGGGCTCCGTCAAACCGGCAAAGCCCCCCTTCGGTGCCGATCCAAATATACCCGTCCCGGGTTTGGAGCACGATCTGCGCGACATCGTTCGGCAGGCCCGCCTCGATCCCGATGACGGATGTGTTATAAGCAATTGATGGCAGATTTGATACGGCATCATTTGGCTGGGCCGATTGGGCCGATGCAGGCGGACAAAGCAGTGCCACTCCGAGGGCTAAGAGCCCTCCGGCAATAAGCTCGTGGCGGCCAAACCGAGTGGGACGGTCGCCGCTTGCGAATAAGGACATGGCGGCGAAAAGGGCCGGAAAAATCCGGCTGACAGGCTCCTAATCGGCCCAACCCAGGATTCGTTTAGGTCTGGAATGGACCCGGCGAGCGTTTTCGGCCGTCCCGGGGAGAGGTTAAATCGGATTGCCGGAGCGATTTCGCGGTTGCTCCTAGGGTTGAACCCCCTCCAAATGGGAAACCTTTCAAATCGGCGCCCCCCCAAGGGCGCGGATTACCCAGACCGTCTGCAAAACCGCAATGGCTACCCCCACGCTACGCTCGCTGGCGCGCACGCTTGGCCTTTCGCATGCCACGGTCTCGGCCGCCTTGAGCGGTTCCGGCCGGGTGAAGCCGGCGACGGTCCGCCGGGTGCTCGACGCGGCGGAGGTGGCCGGGTACCGCTCCAATCCGCTGGCCAGCGCCGTCATGTCGGAACTCAGGCGTTCCCGCAACAGCACCTTCCGTGGCGTGCTGGCGGCAGTTGATTTTGCCGAACCGGACCGGCCGCCCGATGCGGTGCGCTATCACGGGGAAGTCGTGCGCGGGGCCGCCGACCGGGCGGCGGCGCTGGGTTACAAGCTGGAAACATTTTGCGTGGGCGGCGAAGGGCTCCCGGCGCCCCGGCTCGATTCCATCCTCAAGGCGCGGGGCATTCGCGGCGTCGTCCTGTTGCCCGCCTGGCACGAGCCGGATTTTTCCTGCCTGGACTGGACGCGTTATGCCGGCGTCTACACCGACTACGCGATCCAGCGCCCGGCGCTCAATTCGGTCTACCCCGACCATTACCGGGCGATGATCACGGTGCTGCAGCACCTGCGCGCGCTCGGCTACCAGCGCCCGGGCTTGTTCATCGCCCCGCAGAAGGACGCCCGCATCCAGTACCGCTGGCAGGCCGCCTTCATGGCCTTCCACGCGAACGTGGGCCGGGTCGCGACCGGCGTGCCGACGCTGCAGTCGCCGAACCTGGACGCCCGCGAGTTCGGCCGCTGGTTCAAGCGCCACAAGCCCGACATCGTGCTGGGCCACCGGATGGAGGCGATCGAGTGGATCGAAGCCGCGGGCGGATCCGTGCCGGCGACCCACGGGTTTGTGTGCCTGAATCTGCTCTCGCGCGAGGTCCCGTGCGCCGCGCTCGACCTGCAGCCCCAGCTGGTGGGGGCCCTGGCGCTCGAGCAGCTGGTGGTCCAGATCCACCGCAACGAATTTGGCATCCCGACGATCCCCTCATCGACCACGATTCCGCCGCGCTGGATCGACGGGCCGACGGTGCGTGCGGTCGGGCTGCCGGCGCGGGCCGAGGCGGCCGCGCCCTGCCCGGTCGGGATCCCCGTGCTCTTCGGGGCCCAGGCGGACGGCGATCCGCTGCCGCGGACCGGCTGAGGCCGGGCGCCGCCGGCGCCATCCGCCGCGACCAGCCCGGCCTGTATCGAATAATCTGGGACGACCGGATCAAAGCGCAAGTGCAGCTCAACTGCACGGACCTGGCCTCGAACGGCTGCCTGGAGCCGATCCAGTTCAACCTGGACGGCACGCCCAACACGTACCGCATCATTCCGCCGCGGCAATTTGCCCTGACCTGTAGCTTCAGCTTCTAGACGAGTTCTCCCGACCCTCCCCGCCGATCCGACGGGTGAGGGGATCGAAGCAACGGCGGCCGCAGACCAGCGGCCGCCGTTTTTCTTTTCTCGCGGGACTGCGATGCGGGGGCCGGTGGTCCCGAGAATTGAACTGTTCGGCTAATTCACCCTTGCAGAGCCGCAATACCATCGCTGCCTTTGTTCTCCGCGTTCCGGACAGTCCATACTAGCTCCGCGCCTTTTGCCCCCGGTCCGCTTGCCCTCCCCTGGATGCCTTACCGTTCTGTCGGAATGCGATTTCATCCCTTCTGCCAGTCGAAAAAAACCAACACCAAGCTATGAATCGACCCCGTGCGTTCTGCGCTAGAGAATCCGCCGCCCTGCGTCCGGCTTTTGCCGCCCTCTTGGCCGCCGCCCTGATGCCCGCCACCATCTGGGCCCAGACTGCCGACACGACGCCGCCCGCGGCGCCAACCCCGCCGGCCGACCAGACCACTCCCCCGGCCGCCCAGCCGCCGGTGGCCCAGACTCCCGCCGCCCCGGAAACCTCGAACGAGACGGTGAAACTGACCCCCTTTGAAGTCAGCGCCGACCAGGCCAAGGGCTATTTCACGCCGAACACGACCACGGGCACGCGCCTTTCCAACAATATCGGCGACATTCCCTCTTCGGTGACGGTCATCGACAAGCAGCAGCTGCAGGACACCAATTCCCAGGATATCAACGATGTCATGCTGTATGAGGCGGGCACGCAGGGCTCCCATACGTACACTCCGGTCACCGGCTTTTCCGAAAGCGGCCGCATCGACGACGCCCTCGCCGGCTCCAACGACGTCTCGTCGGGCATCGGCGGCGCGGAGACCTTGAGCGCCCGGGTCAACGGCCTGGGGGCGCCGGACAACGAAGTGGACGACTTCTTCGGCAGCTACCGGATTCCCTTCGACACCTACAACGTCCAGTCGATCGAGATCGACCGCGGCCCGAACTCGCTGATGTTCGGCTCCGGCTCGGCGGCGGGCATCGTCAACGCCACCAGCGCCGAGGCGCAGATCAACAAGTTCTCGGGTGACGCGAGCATCCAGGGCAGCAGCTTTGGCGGCTTCCGCGAGACCTCGGACCTCAACATTCCCCTGCTCCGGGACCATGCGGCGCTCTACGTGGCCCAGGAATTCACCTCGCAAGGAATGCAGCGCCAACCCTCTTCCGACCTGACGCGCCGCCAGTACGCCGAGATCACCATCGACCCGTTCAAGTCGCACAAGACGAAGATCACGGCGTACGCCGAGTTCTGGAACAACTACGCCAACGACCAAAACACGCTGGTGCCGACCGACTATGTGACCCCGTGGCTGGCCGCCGGCAAGCCGGTGATGAACCCGATCAACGGGATGGTTACCTACCTGGCCACCGGCAAGCAGTCCGGCCCCTATGTGAGCTCGACCACCAGCCCCAATTACGTGCCGGGCGAATTGACGGGCACCGGCGCTTTGACGAGCATCACCTCGCCGCTGTGGGTGCCGTCCCTCCAGGCCTCCTCGAATCACTTCACCGAATTCTACGCCAACGGCAACTTCCTCTACGGCTTCCAGCCGCAGCAGACGATCGGCTCGAACTACGGCGGCCTCGTCCCGGCCCAGGTGCCGACGACGCCGCTGACGGCATCCCAGGCGCTGGTCCGCTCCGAGTTCCTGACCAACTCTGGCGCGCTCCCGATTCCCGGCGTCGGCACGCCCGGGGCGCCCGGCGGCTACTCGTCCTATACGGTTCCCGGCGTTGTCGATCAGAGCATCTACAACGCGCAAAACGGGCCGAACGTCGATGGGACCGACTACACCCAGGCCCGGGCGCGGACCTATCACTTCGACCTGCAGCAGAACCTCCTGCCGAACCTCGACCTCGACATCGGGTTCTTCCGCCAGGAGTTCCGCGACAATGAGGAAGATCCGGACAACCAGCACAATACCGGCAACGCGCTCATCGTCGACACCAACGCCTACCTCCTGAACGGGGCGCCCAATGCCTACGCCGGCTCGGATTATATCGAAGACTACCAGGGCGACGGTTTCCAGCGCCCGGAAGTCAATCAGAACTGGCGGGCGATGCTGACCTACAGCCTCGACCTGCGGGACAAGGTCCCGAGCTGGCTGAGCTTCCTGGGCCACCATCGGTTCATGACCGAAGCGTCGACCCACGACGACGTCCAGCAGGCGACCCGCTTCCGCTGGGTGATCGACGGCGGGGACGGCTCCTACACTTCGGAACTTTATCAGCTGAACAACACGCCGGCGATTCCCGGCAACTTCAGCATCGCCGCCAACGGCTCCGACGCCTACCGCTGGCAGTACCTGAGCGCCCCCGGCAGCTATGCGGCCACGATCGGACCCGGCCTGGTCGGCATCCCCGGCTTCGGCTCCCCGCAGAATGTCAGCGCCACGACCTACAATTACACGACGGGCCAGTGGGTGACCTCGGGTCTGCACCAGACTGCGGCGGGAAGCCTGGTCCTTGGCGCCATCGCCTACTCGGAGGACGTCCAGGACCAGAAGACTTACTATTGGCAGAGCTTCTTCTGGAATGATCGCATCATCGGTTCGTTCGGCCTCAACGATGACGTGGTCAAGAACCGGGCCACCCAGCCGCCCCTGAACGCGATCATCAATGGCGTGGCCACGGCGACGTCCAACAATCCTGGGCTCGTGGAATACACCGGCGGCATCGAAAATCCCAACTACAAGAATTACGTGACGCCGTGGAACCCCACCACGGTCGCCGGCGTGTACCAGCCGGGCACCAATCAATTGGCCTATTCCAGCCTCGGCGAGGTCGGCGGCAACACCTACAGCGAAGGCTTCGTGATCAAGCCGTTTGAGAATTGGTCCGGCATCGACGAGGCGGCGAACAACGGCAATATCCTTGCCGGGGTCATCCGCACCCTGGGCTTCACCTTCAACAAGGCGGATAACTTCAATCCTCCGGTCGCCAGCTACACCGACCTGTTCGGCAATCCGCTGGGCAAGCCGGCCGGCACCGAGAAGGACTACGGGCTGGAAGTCGCCACGCCGGACAAGAAGTTCTACCTGCGGATGACGTGGTTCAAGAGCAGCAACCAGAACAACGTGACCGGCGTCTCGCAGACGCTCACCGACCGCACGCTCTACGTCGACCAGAACGAGTTCAAGAACTGGGCGACGACGATCGTCGAGCTGAATTCGGGCGAAAATCCGACCCTGAACACGTTCGGCAACCAGACGCAGTTCCCGCTCAGCACCGCCCAGCAGCAGCAGGTCGCCTCCATCACGGGGCTGAGCTACAACTTTCTCTACCAGGGACCGGCGGCCCCCCTGTCCGGCGGCTACTATAACGGCGAGGCCACGAACACGACTACCGCCGGCGGCTACGATGTGGAACTGACCTACAACCCGCTGCCGAATTGGACCATGAAGCTGACCGGCGGCCGGCAGGCGGCCCAACTCTCCGCAGTTGACACCCAGGCCAAGGCCTACGCCGCGGTCCGGATGCCGGTTTGGCTGGCGGCGACTACCACGGCTTATCCCAATGTCTTCACCAATTGGCTTGGCGGCGGTGCCGGGTCATTCACCTACCTCGGTAACTTCTGGAATTCCTACGGTTACGACGGCAACACCAACTCGAACGGGACCAACGGAGGGCCGACCACGGTCGGCACCTACTACTCGGGCGTAGTCGGAGTCCCGATCGCGGTCGAGGAGGCGGCCCAGGGCACCGATGTTCCCGAGGAAACTCCGTATACGGTCAACTATATCACCAATTACACGTTCACCGACGGGCTGTTCAAGGGCCTGGGGGTCGGCGGCGGCCTGCGCTGGTACTCTTCGACCGTCGAAGGCTATTACGGGGCCACCGAGTCGTACCTGCTGAACGCGGCGGGCCAGGTGGCGGCGGGCGACATCACCAAGCCCATCTACTACCCGGCGCAGCTCCATGCCGATGCCTGGATCTCTTATGCCTTCAAGCTGCCGTGGGACGACGGCCGGATCAAAGCCAAGGTGCAGCTCAACTGTACGGACCTGACCTCGAACGGCTACCTCGAGCCGATCCAGTTCAACCTCGATGGGAATCCGGACACGTACCGCATCATTCCGCCGCGGCAGTTTGCCCTGACCTGCAGCTTCAGCTTCTAAAGCCAGGTCCTCGATCCTCCGGGCGCGATCCGCGGACGGACTGAATCGAAGCGACGGCGGCCGCAAAGCGCGGCCGCCGTTTTTTTGGGTGGACGCGGAGGCCGGGCCGCGGTGCGCATATTTTGGCATCAGGCCGCCTGATACCGCCCGGTTTACCTCACGGTCAAGTGACCCAGCCATTGCGAATCAGCGGTGGTCGGATTGCCTCCGGTTCTCTGCCCGCGGGCTGTTCGCCTGCGTTTTAAACCCCTTCCGCCATTTCTGCGCTCGATCGCCCTTCCCCTGGAGGAAGGCTTTGCGCTCAGACGAATACCAACACCAATACCATGATCCGAATCCGTAAGTTCTGCGTCAGCGAGTCTCCCGCCCTGCGGCCGGCCTTGGCCGCCCTGCTGGCGGCGGCCTTGATTCCCGCCAACCTTTCCGCCCAAACCGCGGACACGAGCCCGCCGGCGGCGCCGCCCGCCCCGGCGGATCAGACGGCGCCGGCGAACCCGCCCCCAGTCACCACCAGCCAATCACCCGAGACGACGAACGAGACGGTGAAGCTGACCCCATTCGAAGTGAACGCCGACCAAGCCAAGGGTTACTTCACCCCGAATACGACCACCGGCACCCGCCTGTCCAACAACATCGGGGACATTCCCTCCTCGGTGACGGTCATCGACAAGCAGCAGATCCAGGACACCAATTCGCAGAACATCAACGACATCATGATGTACGAGGCGGGCACGGAAGGCTCGCACACGTACACGCCGGTCACCGGCTTCGGCGAGACCACCCGCATCGACGATGCACTCGCGGGCTCGAACGACGTCGGCACGGGCATCGGCGGCGCCGATACCCTGAGCTCCCGGGTCAACGGCCTGGGCGCGCCGGACAACGAAGTGGACGACTTTTTCGGCAGCTACCGGATTCCCTTCGACACCTACAATGTGCAATCGGTCGAAATCGACCGCGGCCCGAACTCGCTGATGTTCGGCTCGGGCTCGGCGGCGGGCATCGTCAACGCCACCAGCACCGAGGCGCAGCTCAACAAGTTTTCCGGCGACGCCAGTCTCCAAGGCAGCAGCTTTGGCGGCTTCCGCGAGACCGCCGACCTCAACATTCCGCTGATCCGGGACCACGTCGCCCTCTATCTGGCCGAGGAGTACACCTCCGTCGGCATGCAGCGCAAGCCGGCCGAAGACCTGACCCGCCGCCAGTACGCGACGATCACGATCGATCCGTTCAAGACGCACAAGACCAAGATCACGGCGTACGCCGAGTTCTGGAACAATTACGCCAACGATGAAAATTCGCTGGAGCCGACCGATTACGTCACTCCCTGGCTCGCCGCCGGCCGCCCGGAATTGAACCCGATCAACGGCATGGTCACTTATCTGGCCACCGGCAAGCAGGTCGGCCCCTTCGTCAGCTCGACCACCAGCCCGAATTATGTCGCGGGCGAGCCGACGGGCACGGGCGCCATGACGAGCATTACCTCGCCACTTTTCGTTCCGAGCCTGACCGCTTATTCGAACCATCTCACGGAGATGTACGCCAACGGCAATTTTCTCTACTCCTTCCAGCCGCAGCAGACGCTCGGATCCAACCTCGGCGGCCTGATTCCCGCCCAAGTGCCGACGACCGCGCTGACGGCGTCCCAAGCGCTCGTCCGGTCGCAGTTCATGACCGAATCCGCGCAGCTGCCCATTCCCGGACCCGGCACCCCCGGAGCACCCGGCGGCTATTCGGCGTACCTGCAGCCGGGCGTCGTCAACGACGCGATCTATAACGCCCAGAACGGGCCGAACATGGACGCGACGGACTACACCCAATCCAAGGCGCGCACCTATCATTTCGACGTCCAGCAGAACCTCCTGCCGAACCTCGATCTGGACGTCGGCTTCTTCCGCCAGGAGCTGCACGACCTGGAGATGGATCCGAACAACCAGCATAGCAACGGCACCCCGGCCTCGAACGCGCTCTACATCGACACGAACGCGTACCTGATGAACGGCGCGCCCAACGCCTACGCCGGATCGACCTTCATCGAAGACTATGCCGGCGACGGCTTCATGCGGCCGGAGGTCAACCAAAACTGGCGGGCGATGCTGACCTACAGCCTCGATCTGCGGGACAAGCTTCCGAGCTGGCTCGGCTTCCTGGGCCATCACCGCCTCATGGCCGAAGCCTCGACCCACGACGACGTGCAGCAGTCGGTCCGCTTCCGGACGGTCATCAACGGCGGCGACGGTTCCCAGCAGTCGGAACTGTACGCGCTGAACAACCTGCCCGCGATCCCGGGCAACTACAATATCGACGGCGAGGGCGGCAACGTGATCCGCTGGCAGTACATGAGCGGTCCCGGCAGCTACGCGGCCACCATTGGGCCCGGCCTGCGCGGCATTCCCGGCTTCGGCACCCAGACGAACATCACGACCACCCAGTACAACTACAATACGAGCCAGTGGGTGACCACCGGGCTCACCCTGGGTTCATTCGCGTTCAACGGCTACGAGCCCACCGAGAATGTCCAGGATCAGAAGACCTACTACTGGCAGAGTTTCTTCTGGAATGACCGGATCGTCGGTTCGGTCGGACTCAACGACGACATCGTCAAGAATCGCAGCGGCGCGACGATCTACAATGCGACGATCAACGGGGTGTCGACGGCCACCAGCAACAATCCGGGCCTGGTGACCTATGTGAACGGCATCGAGAATCCGGCGCTGAAGTATGCGATGGGACCGTGGAATCCGACCACCATCAACGGCGTCTACCAGCCGGGCACCAACCAGCTCGCCCAGACCAGCCTGGGGGAGATCGGCGGCAACACCTACAGCGAGGGATTTGTCATCAAGCCGTTCGAAAACTGGGCCGGCATCGACGAGGCGGCCAACAATGGAAACATCCTGGCCGGCTTTGTCCGCACCCTCGGCTTCACCTTCAACAAGGCCGACAACTTCAATCCGCCGTCGGGCACCTTCACCGACCTGTTCGGCCAGCCCCTGGGCAAGCCGGCGGGCACGGAAAAGGACTACGGCATGGAAGTTGCCACGCCGGACAAGAAGCTTTACCTGCGCATGACCTGGTTCCGCAGCAGCAACCAGAACAACACCACGGGGGTCTCGCAGACGCTCACGGACCGCGAGCTCTATGTCGACGGGAATGAGTTCAAGAATTGGGCGACGACGATCGTGGAGCTCAACTCCGGCGAAGATCCGACCCAGACGTCGTTCGGCAACCAGACGACCTTCCCCTTGAGTCTGGCCCAGCAGAACCAAGTTGCCGCGCTCACCGGCCTGAACTACAACTTCCTTTACCAGGGACCGGCGGCGCCGCTGACGGGCGGCTATTACAACGGCGAGGCCACCAACACGACCACTTCAGGCGGCTACGACCTGGAACTGACCTATAACCCCCTGCCAAATTGGACCATGAAGATCACGGGTGGCCGGCAGGACGCCACGCTCTCGGCGGTTGATACCCAGGCCAAGGCCTACCAGGCCGTCCGGATGCCGGCCTGGCTGGCGGCAACGACGACCGCCTATCCGAATGTCTTCACCAATTGGGCCGGCGGCGGCAGCGCGGCGTACGCCTTCATCGGCAGTTTTTGGAATTCCTACGGCTATGACGGCAACACCAACGCCAACGGCAACAACGGCGGGCCGACGACGGTGGGCAACTACTTCCAGAACGTCGTCGGGATCCCGATCGCGGTCGAAGAAGCGGCCCAAGGCACCGAGGTGCCGGAGGAAACCCCGTATTCGTTCCGCTATCTCACCAATTACACCTTCACCAACGGGACCCTCAAGGGCCTCGGAGTGGGCGGCGGCCTGCGGTGGATGTCATCGACCCTTGAAGGTTACTACGGCAATACGGCCGCGTATGCCCTGAACGCTTCGGGCCAGGTGGCGGCAAACAATATCAACGCGCCGATCTACTATCCGGCGCAACTCCATGCCGACGCCTGGATCTCCTATGCCTTCAAGCTGCCGTGGGACGACGGCCGGATCAAGGCCAAGGTCCAACTCAACTGCACGGACCTGACCTCGAACGGTTACATCGAGCCGATCCAATTCAACCTCGATGGCACGCCCGACACCTACCGGATCATTCCGCCGCGGCAATGGGCTTTGACCTGCAGCTTTAGCTTCTAACGATCTGACGCAACGGCCTCGCCCACTTGGATCGAGGGGGCAGGGGGTCGACCCAACGGCGGCCGCGACTAGCGGCCGCCGTTTCCTTTTGGCGGACTGTCCGGCCCGCCCTGGGCAATCGGCTTCCGGACAGTCCGGAAAATTGAACTGTTCGGCATTTTCTGCCTTGCGGCACGATTTTGAAGCCATTGCATGGCGGTTCGTCTGTTTTAAGTGACTAGCTGCTCGTTTGCCCCGTTTACCCCCTTACCCTGCCTCGGATTTGCATTCCGCCCGGAGGAATGCGCGTCCGTCCGCGTCTGAAGCCAAATCCAACACCGAACCTATGAACCGACTCCGTGCGTTGAGTATGAAAAGAAATGCCGCGGTGCGCCCGGCCCACGCCGTCCTGCTAGCCGCCGCCCTGATCCCCGCCTCCCTTTGTGCCCAAACCGCGGATACAACACCGCCGGCCGCGGCGACCCAGCCGGCCGACCAGACCACGGCGAACACCCAGCAGCCGCCGGTCGCCCCGGCTCCCGCCCCCGCGGGCGGGAGCGAGACCGTCAAGCTGACCCCGTTCGAAGTCAGCGCCGACCAGGCCAAGGGTTACTTCACCCCGAATACGACCACGGGGACGCGCCTTTCCAACAACATCGGGGACATTCCCTCCTCGGTGACGGTCATCGACAAGCAGCAGATCCAGGACACCAATTCGCAGAGCATCAATGACATCATGCTCTACGAGGCGGGCACCCAGGGTTCGCACACCTACACGCCGGTCACCGGCTTCAGCGAATCCACCCGCATCGACGACGCGCTCGCGGGCTCGAACGACGTCGGCACGGGTATTGCCGGCGCCGACACGCTGAGCACCCGCGTCAACGGCTTGGGGGCGCCCGACAACGAAGTCGACGACTTCTACGGCAGCTACCGGATCCCCTTCGACACCTACAACGTCCAATCGGTTGAAATCGACCGCGGCCCGAATTCGCTGATGTTCGGCTCGGGCTCGGCGGCGGGCATCGTCAACGCCACCAGCACCGAGGCGCAGCTCAACAAGTTCTCGGGCGACGTGAGCATCCAGTCCAGCAGCTTCGGCGGCTTCCGCGAGACTTCCGATCTCAACATCCCGCTCATCCGGGACCATGTCTCCCTTTACGTTGCGCAGGAATTCACCTCGCAAGGGGAGCAGCGCCTGCCGGCTTCCGATCTGACGCGCCGGCAGTATGCCACGATCACGATCGACCCCTTCAAGACGCACAAGACGAAGATCACGGCCTACGCCGAATTCTGGAACAACTACGCCAACGACGAGAATACGCTGGCGCCCACCGACGCGGTCACCCCCTGGCTTGCCGCCGGCCGGCCGGTGATGAATCCGATCAACGGCATGGTGACCTATCTGGCCACCGGCAAACAGGTCGGACCGTTTGTCAGCGCGACGACGAGCCCCAACTATGTCGCCGGCGAGCCGACCGGCACGGGCGCCATGACGAGCATCACTTCACCCCTCTTCGTGCCCAGCCTGACCGCCTTCGGCAACCATTTCACGGAAATGTACGCCAATGGCCACTTCCTTTACGCCTTCCAGCCGCAGCAAACGATCGGCTCGAACTACAACGGCTTGATTGCCGCTCAAGTACCGACGACGCCGCTGACCGCGGCCCAGGCGCTGGTCCGGTCTGAATTCATCACCGATTCGGGCCAGCTGCCGCTGCCCGGAGTCGGCACTCCCGGCACTCCAACCACCCTGATCAACGGGGTGGCGAGCGGCGGCTATGCCTCCTACCTCCTGCCGGGCGTCGTCGACCAGAACATTTATAATTCGCAGACCGGTCCAAACGTCGACGGAACCGACTATACCCAATCCAAGGCGCGCACCTACCACATCGATGTCCAGCAGAATATCCTGCCCAACTTGGATTTGGACATCGGCTTCTTCCGGCAGGAACTCCACGATCTGGAAGAGGATCCGGACAATCAGCACAGCAACGGCGGCAATGCAGCCCTCAACACCCTTGAGGTCGATACGAATGCCTATCTCCTGAACG
>Ga0302320_10014603_pt1 | contig 16232 bp, 17 predicted proteins | sample Bog_T0_3_FD_202130 | JGI IMG/M metagenome (GOLD analysis project Ga0302320, IMG submission 202130) | Peat permafrost microbial communities from Stordalen Mire near Abisko, Sweden - Bog_T0_3 | ecosystem: Environmental > Terrestrial > Soil > Wetlands > Peat | place: Sweden: Abisko, Stordalen Mire... | reverse complement strand
CCGACCAGCGGGCTGTTAGAGCGCAGCTCGTCTAGGTCCCGCCCGATCACCGCGGCGCGACGGGCCACTTCGGCGTCATCGCGGCCGGCGCAGAGCACAAAAGCGCAGGAGTAGACGATCGAGTCGGCCGGTCTGCCGGCCGCGGAAACCGCGTCAGCCACTCGCCGGCACTGGGTTCGGGCGACGTCGATCGGCGCGAACGGGAGATTGAATTCGGCTGCATACCTGGCGGCCAGTTCCGGAGTGCGCTTGGCGCCGACGCCGCCGATGATGATCGGTGGATGCGGGGTTTGCACCGGTTTGGGTAGCGCTGGCGAGTCGGCGACTGTGTAGTGGGTGCCGGCGTAATCGAACGTCGCACCCGGTGGCGTGGTCCATAACCCGGTGACGATCGCCAGTTGTTCGCTGAGCCGGTCGAACCGCTCCCGCACCGAGGGAAACGGAATCCCGTATGCCTGGTGCTCCTTTGCGAACCAGCCGCTGCCTAAGCCTAATTCGACGCGACCGCCGCTCATTTCGTCGACCTGTGCCACCGTTATCGCCAGCGGGCCCGGGTAGCGGAACGTTGCGGACGTCACCAGCGTGCCCAGCCGGATGCGGGAGGTTTCGCGCGCGATGGCGCCCAGCGTCACCCACGAATCGGTCGGTCCGGGCAGCCCGTCGCCGCTCATCGCCACGTAGTGGTCGGACCGGAAGAAGGCTGCAAAGCCGAGCTGTTCGGCGAGTTGGGCGACGGCGAGCTGGTCGGCGTAGCGGGCGCCTTGTTGTGGCTCGATAAAGACACGGAATTCCATGGGACCCTTTATATTTTGTCGTACGGCCGAATCATAACGAGGATACCCGTGGGGTGCACGAACTGCGCCCGCGCCGTCGTTTGGCGGCCGAATCATCGGGATCGCTCAGCCGGCTCTCAGCTATCTCGGCTGTCGTGGTGGTAGAAGTCGATTGAGACACCTAGCGAAGGAGAGCGCGGCAGTGGACACCGAGACCGTGGACCGCCAATTCAGTGCGCTGCAGCAGCAGGCGCAACAAACCACGACACTGATCCAAACGCTGGCCGACAAATTGTCGGCCGCGACCAGCGCGGGCGACCCGAATGCCCGCGAATGGGCTTTGGATCTCAAAGAGATCGCGTTGGCGATCCGAGACGAGCAAAGCACCACCACGGAGCTCCTGCAGGCGATTCACGCCGTGGTCGACAACCATGTCGCGAACGTCGAGCCGGCCCCGGCCGTGCAGCCCTATTACCCGCCGCCCGCGACCCCGTACGCGCAACCGCCGCAATACCAGGCCCCGTACCAACCGCAGTACCAGCAGCCCGCGCCGGCCGGCGGTGGCGCGTTGCAGCGGTTCCTCGGCGGACGGTTCGGCCAGGCGATCGTCACAGGCGCGGGCATCGGCATCGGCGACGACATCGTCAATAGCATTTTCGACAGCTTCTGAGCCGCAGCGGGTTTCGGCCGGTATCGATCTAGTTCTGCCGGCCGGTCAGCTCGGCGACGAACCGATCGATGAAGCCGTCCAGTGGCGCACGACCGGCGGGTCGGATGACGAATTTCGTCAGTCCGGCTTCCAGATAGCCGTCGAGTTGCCGGTGCAGCTGGTTCCAGCCGGCGGCGATCAACTCGCCGGGATCGAGGTCTGGCCGGCGCCTGCGGACCCCGGCGGCCAATTCCGCCGGCAATTCCCCGTCGGCCCCTTCCACTAGGGCCAACGAGATGCCGAAGTGATCGGGTTCAATATGCCGGCCGGCCTGCGCCGCGGCGCGTTCGATGGCCTCGCGCCCCGCCCGAGCCTCGTCGGGGGTGAGAAAACTGCCCAACCAGCCATCGGCCAGCGCGCCGATGCGCCGAAAGGCCGCCGGCGCGGAGCCGCCCACCCAAATGTCCAGCGCAGGCACCGGCCGCGGTGCGACGGCCGGCGCGGTGACCGTGAAATAGCGGCCTTTGAAGGTGGTGTCGCCGGCCGTATCGGAGGCCAGCGCCGAGCGCAGCACCCGTAGCGACTCGTCAAACACCGCCGCGCGCTGGCCGTCGGGGACCACGAACACCTCGCGCTCGGCCGGAATCGCCGAACGCAAGCCGAAAACGGGAAGAACCCGCTTCGGCGCGAGGGCCGCCAGTGACGCCAGCTGTTTGGCCACCAGCACCGGATGACGCCCCGGCAGCACCGCCACCGAAGTGCCGACCTTCAACCGGGTCGTCCGGGCCAGTGCGTAGGCCATCCCGACCATGGGATCCACCGCGGGGGAGTAAACGAGTTCCGAGAACCACAACGAGTCCACCCCGCTGGTCTCCAGGTGGTCGACGATTCCGGCGAGCTGATCCGGAGCAGTGTCCGCACCCAGCCCGATCCCGAAGCGAACCTTCACTCGCGTCTAGCCCACTTTTTTGAGGGTGTAGTGGGCAGTTGTCCGGTTCGGGTCGGCCGCGAGCCTGTCGACCTCCTGGCGGATCGGATCCACAGCGCCGCCGAACGCGCCGGGGCACCCCTCGGGGCACCTGACTTCCCACCACCCGTCCGACTGGTGTGACGGCCACGCGCCCAGTTGGCCGCCCTTCTGGCGATAGCCGATCTGGGTGGAAAACTTGAGCAGGTTGCCGATGTGATGTTGCGCCGGGCAGAAGAGCGATACGTCAATACCGAGTTGCTCTGTTTCGTTCATGGCCGCCATTCTGCGCTGTCCGAAGCGGCGGAGTTCGCCCACCATCGGACGACCGGCATCCGCTGGCGGCGACGAAAGCAACTCTGATCACGGTTGAACCTCGAAAAGTCTTCTCTACCAATATTGTCGGCCCTTCGCTATCCTTCATGCTTGTGCTGCTTTGCACCGGCACGCTACTGGCGGCCTTGCTGACGCCAAGAAGAATGGAAGGGAATCGAATGCCCTCACCTCGCTGGCTGGCCAGACTTACCATCCCCGTGATGGCTGGCGTTGCCCTGGTCGGTAGCACTCCGATCGCGAGTGCCAATCCCGAGGATGACGCCTACCTTGCAAAACTGCGCGCGGTCGGCCTCGATTGGCCGCCGAACAGCGATCAGGCGGTCATCGGGGTGGCGCATCTCGTCTGCTATGACCTCACCTGGGGTTGGGCGCCACAACAGATTGCCGACGACATCCACGCCACCATGGCGCCGAAGGGCATGTCGTTGTTGGACGTCGGATCCATCGTCAACGCAGCACACTCGACCTATTGCCCCGGCAATGTGTGCGACGCACCTCAACTTTGCACATGACAGCGTGAACCTTCGGGTTCGCCTGGTGGGACGGACGACCGCACTCCCGCGGTGCCGGTGAGCGCTGTTTGACGAACTAGTTTGTGCACGAAGCCCAGCTTGCGGATCACCGGCGGCGGGATGTTGATGCGGTTGAAGAACAGCGCCAACCACTTCCAGTCGCAGTGCAGCTGTTCGATTGGGACGTCGGCGTAGGACGCCAACGGGACGATGTCCCGGGGAACGGCGACGCGCACCCGGTCGGCGATCAGAACGAGACCGGCCTCGCCCACGGTGTTGATCGTGTCGGTGGTGTGCAGATAGTGCGCAAAGCATTCCGCGAAATCCTCCCACGGGACCCATCGATGACCGCCGCACCCGAAGAGGTAGCGACCATCGCCTTCGTCGGCGCATGAAATCCCAACGCGGGCTGGCAGTTCGGGTAACAGTGCGATTCGAATCCGACGAACCCGCGGCATACCGGGCAGGCGAGTGCGCGCACCGCATCATCGTGGCACACAATTCGAACCAGTGGTGCTTTCAAGTCGAACGAGCGGCGCAGTCAAGCGATAGCCGTCAACCAGGTTCGGCGGCCGACAAGAATTCGGTCGTGGCGCGCACCACCAGGGCTTCTGGATCCTCGTGAATGCCGACATCGCAAAGATCGCCGCCGATGGCCAGCGAAGCGACGCCATGCACCAGCGACCACATGGGTCCCGCGATCGTCAACGGGTCTTGGCCCTGTAGTGCACCCGTCTCGAGGCAGCTCGTTATCGCGTCGACCAAGTTGTCGAAGGCCCGGCCTCCGGCGACCAGCAGGTCGGGATGATCCCGTTTGACCGTCTCGGTACCGAACATGGATAGGTAATAATCCGGATGAGTGACCGCCCAACGCACATAGGCTCGTCCGAGTTCAATTACCCGGTTCTTGGGGTCGGGGATACCTTCGCCGGCCGCGCGAAGCGCCTCGTGGAGCTGGATGAATCCTTCTTCCGCGACGGCTGCCAGCAGCTGGGCCTTGTCCGCGAAATGGCGGTACGGCGCTGCGGCGCTGACGCCGGCGCGCCGGGCCGCCTCGGTCAAACTGAAGCCTTTGGGGCCTTTCTCCGCCACCAGGGCCAGCGCTGCCTGGGTGAGCGCGCGTTTGAGATCGCCGTGGTGGTAGCTGCCGCGCCGCGCCGCCTCGTCCGCCATGTTGACGACATTAACATTGGTGGTATGTTAACACCATCAACATGGTCGTCGAACATAGTTTGGAGGGACCAGAGATGGCCGAACCGCGCAGGGTCGAAGAGGTGCGTGATGCCGAAGCCGGGTGCGCCGTGATCACGGGCGCCAGTTCCGGGTTCGGTGCCATATTCGCCGCGAAACTGGCCCAGCGGGGCCTGCCCCTGGTGTTGACCGGGCGTGACGAACTGCGACTGACGGCAGTGCAGGAATCTGTTCACCGGATCGCGCCGGGTCTCGGCGTCGAGGTCGTGGTCGCTGATCTCGGCACCGACGCCGGTGTCGACGCCCTCCTGGCCCAGCTCGACGGGCGGCCGATCGACGTCCTGGTCAACAACGCGGGGTTTGGCACCTACGGCCCCCTGTCCAAGGCCGACGCGGCGCGGGAGAACGAATTGGTCGCGGTCAACGTGAACGCGTTGGTGCGGCTCAGTTGCGCCGTATTGCCGGGGATGGTGGCGCGCGGCAAGGGCGGCGTCTTGAACGTTGCGTCCACGATCGCGTTTCAACCCGCCCCGTTTCAAGCCACCTACGGAGCCTCCAAGGCCTTCGTGCTGTCGTTCAGCCAGGCCCTGTGGGCTGAAATGAGGGGATCGGGGGTCACGGTGAGCGCCCTGTGTCCGGGGCCCACGCGCACCGGGTTCGTCGATGCGCTCGGCTCCGACGTCTCGCACACCGCCATCTATCGGCACCTCGCCGAACCCGAACCGATCGTCGTCGCCGGGCTGCGCGCCCTCGATCGCGGCCGGCCGGTGGCCATCCCGGGCCTGCGCAATCGGGTCATGGCCAACTCCGGACGATTCGCGCCCGGATGGGTTACGGCTCTGCTCGCCGGGAGGATGCTGCGACCCACAAAAGGAGCAGAAGGCTCAGGGGCCAGCCGACTGGCTGTCAGGTGAGAACCTTTTGGGCAACGTGAGGAGAGCGGCGATCAGGAAGCAGAGCGCCCCGACGAAGGTGCCCACGTTGGCCAGCGGAGCGTCTTCAGTGACGCCTCTCTTGGTGATGAAGGCGCCGACTGCCGAGGCGGCGAAGGCGATGCAGCCGATCACGTTGATCCACGCTGTCAACCACTCGCGTGATTTCGGTTGAACGAGCCCGACCGTCAGGGTTACTGCCGACACCCCCAGTGCGCTGCTGGCCAGGAAAGCGATCGAACCCTGCGCATCCGGCCACCACACGAAGCGCCGGCGGGTGGGTACTCGATGCGCCCATAGCGCCGCACCGGTGCTGACGTTGAAGCGCACGGTTCCGGCGAACTGTATTGCTGCCGAAGCGAATTCAAGTCGCTTTGCTGGCGTTCTCCACTGCCGAATATGTGACGGTCGGCTGAGGAGCAGCTGCATCACCGCGGCGCCGGTGAAAAACCAAGAGCCGACGAAGCACAGCAGATTGGTGGCGCCCGCACCGCCGACCATGGAAAACCCCGGAGCCGTACCGATCGCGAACAAGGACGAACCGATCGCGAATAACCAGCACTGGCGCCGCAGCATCTGATTTCTCCGCAAGGTGTCGATAATCTGCGCATCCTAAGAGTCCGTCGCCACCGAATTAGATGTCCGACATCGTCTGTTCACCTCGATGGCACCGAAATATCGTCTGATATCCAGGTATCGAGACTCATCAGGCAATGCGCAGCCGGGACCGGTAGCGTTTCCCATTGCTTTGACGGGTTCGTGGTGAAGATACCCGATTCTTTTTGCGCATTGAGTTCTTGACGCCCATACCGCATCCAGTCCATGCGACCAAGGTGCGGTCCTACCAAACGAGGATCTCGCCGTGCAGACAAGTACAGAACCCGCACCGCCGGTTCCCACGGTTGCCGCCCCTGAAGCGGTTCGAGCGGTTCGGCTGGCCGTTGTGGTCGGCGCGCTCGGCGTCGTGTTCGGCGACATCGGGACCAGTCCCATCTACACCATCCAGACGATTTTCAACCCCGACGACCCGCACCCGGTGCCACTGAGCACCGACAACATCTACGGCGCCGTTTCGATGATCTTCTGGTCGGTGATGATCATCGTCACGCTGACCTACGTCACCCTGGTGATGCACGCCGATAACGACGGCGAGGGCGGCATCATGGCGCTCATCACGCTGCTGCGCCGTTGGGGCGGGGGACACAGCCGTCGCACCCTGGCGACGCTGGCCGCGCTGGGTATCTTTGGTGCCGCTCTATTCTTCGGCGACAGCATGATCACCCCCGCGATGTCGGTGCTGTCGGCGGTGGAGGGTCTCAAGGTCGTCGAACCGTCGCTTGCCGAATGGATCGTCCCGATCACCGCGGTGATCATTTTGGTGCTGTTCGCGGTTCAGCGCTACGGTACGGCCGCCGTCGGTCGCCTGTTCGGGCCGGTGATGATCGTCTGGTTCGCCTCTATCGGCGCCTGCGGTGTGACGGGCATCCTCGGGCACCCACATATCCTGCAGGCGCTCTCGCCGACCTACGCAATGACGTTCATGTTCGGGCACTTCGACATTGCGTTCTTCGCACTCGCCGCGGTCGTGCTCGCGGTCACCGGCGCGGAGGCGCTATACGCCGACATGGGTCATTTCGGTCGACGGGCCATCACCCGGGGCTGGCTGTTTCTCGTGCTGCCGGCGTGCACGCTCAGCTATCTCGGCCAAGGGGCGCTGGTGCTCGGCGACCCGTCCGCGGTGAGTGCCCCCTTCTTTTTGCTCACCCCGAGCTGGGCGCAGTTGCCCATGGTGCTATTGGCAACCGCCGCAACGGTTATCGCCTCTCAGGCGGTGATCACCGGGGCCTATTCGGTGGCGTCACAGGCCGCTCGTCTGGGCTATCTGCCGAGATTGCGGATAACGCACACCTCGGAGTCGACGATTGGCCAGATCTACGTGCCGTGGATCAATAGTCTGCTCATGGTCGCGGTGCTCATCCTGGTGTTCGCCTTCCGCAGTTCGGCGGCGCTGGCCTACGCGTTCGGTATGGCGGTGACGGGCACGATCACCATCACCACGCTGCTGTTCTTCTACATCGCCCGGACGAGGTGGAAGACGCCACTGTGGCTGGTCATAATTGGCGCCGGCGTTCTGTTGCTGGTGGATCTGATGTTCCTGGCGGCGAACCTGACCAAACTGGTGCACGGGGCGTGGCTGCCGCTGCTCATCGCCGTCATTGCGTTCACCGTGATGACGACCTGGCAGCACGGACAAGACATCGTCACACGAGCTCGGACGCAGGCCGAGGGACCGCTGCGCGAGTTCGTCGATCAGCTCACTAATGGACAGCCACCATTACTGCGCGTCCCCGGCACGGCGGTATTCCTCAACCGCGGCAAAGAGACCGTGCCCCTGGCGATGCGGGCCAACGTCGAGCACAATGGTGTGCTTCATGAGCACGTGGTCATCTTGGCGATCGACACCCTGCCATGCCCACGCGTACCCGACTCCGAGCGGACGGAAATCGATGATCTGGGCTACGGCGAGGACGGGATCTTCCATCTCACCGCGCGCTTCGGGTACATGGACAAGCCGGATGTTCTTGGCGTCCTTCACCTGTTGAAGCCGGAGCAGACCGAAGGCTCGATCGCGATCGAGGACGCTTCCTACTTCCTGTCCAAGCTCGAACTGACCAAGGGTACGGCGCCGAACATGGCGCGATGGCGCAAACAGCTGTTCATCGCGACCTCCTACATCACCGCGGACGCCGCCGATTACTTCGGGCTGCCGCCCGACCGCACGGTGGTCATGGGTTCGCGGATTGAGGTTTAAAGCCCGCAATCACTCCCGCACCTGGCGATTGACAAGGCCCGTGACAAACCGGGAGTCGATCACTTCACCCCCGTCGCCGTGGTAGACGCGATATCGCTCCGTGGCCTCGGTTGTTTGGGTGACCTTGATCCATTTGCCAGACCTGGGGTCTTGCAGCATGTCGCCCTCTTGAATGTCCGACAGGGCCACCTGTTCTGTTGCGTGTTCCGAACTCATGGTCCTCCTGGATCGTCGCGGGCAGGTCGGGTAGGCCCACCCTTGGGCCCGCCTTCCGGGTATTCGCCCGGCGATAGCTAGACGATTCTCTCGACGGCGGCTGCGGTCAATGGCGGATTTCCATAGCGTCTTAAGCTGGCACCGTGGACGTCTATGCCAGGAACAACATCAACGTTGTTGGTGCCGGCGACGGGCCGCTTATCATCCTCGCGCATGGCTTCGGCTGTGATCAGCAGCTGTGGCGTCCTGTCGTCGACCGTCTGAAGAGCGAGTTTCGCCTGCTGCTCATCGACCACGTCGGTTCCGGTGAGTCCGATCCGGCTTGCTGGGATGTCCAGAAGTACTCGTCGCTGGCCGGATACGCCACCGACGTCGTAGAGATCGTGCGTGAACTCGACCTGCACGACGTCGTGTTCGTCGGCCACTCGGTCTCCTCGATGATCGGCGCGCTGGCGGTCATCGCCGAACCCAGCCGGATCGCGAAGCTGGTCATGCTGACACCGTCACCGTGCTACATCGACGACGGCGACTATCGTGGCGGATTTTCGCAATCCGATATCGACGAGCTCCTCGAATCGTTGGAGCTGAATTACCTGGGCTGGTCGCATGCCATGGCGCCCGTCATCATGGGAACCCCGGATCGCCCCGAGTTACAGAACGAATTGGCGGAGACCTTCTGCCGCAACAACCCCGCGCACGCTCGCGTTTTCGCACGCGCCACATTCCTGTCCGACAACCGCGACGACCTCGCCCGGATATTTGTACCCACGCTGGTGATCGAATGCGCACAGGACGCGATCGCCCCGCGCGAGGTCGGCGCCTTTGTGCAGGAACGCATCCCGGACAGTCGACTTGTCACCCTGGACGCAACCGGACATTGCCCGCAAGTGAGTGCACCGGACGCCACTGCGTCGGCCATCGCGGCTTTCGCTCGACCGACGTGAGCATGGACACGACCCAAGTCAGCCTGGAGGACTTCTGGGAAAACGGTCCCTGCGGTCATCTCATCGCGGAGCTCGACGGTCGAATCGTCCGAGTCAACGCCACCTTGCTCCGATGGTTGGGCTATGACCGAAATGCATTGCCGGGGAGATTGTTCAGCGACCTGTTCACCGTGGGGGGCCGCATCCACTACGACACCCATTTCGTGCCGCTGCTACGCATGAGCGGCGAGCTCACCGGTGTCACGCTGGACCTCGTCACGGCCGACGGTGCGCGGCTGCCCATGTTTCTCACCGCCAACATCAAGACAGACGCCGCCGGCCAGCCAGAATTATTGCGAATCACGGCCGTCGATGCCGCCGACCGTCGCTCTTATGAACGAGAGCTCCTAGAAGAGCGACGGCGGGTCGAGACCGAGCACGCGCGCGTCCTGGCATTCGCCGAGACACTGCGACGCTCGCTACTCCCGCCAGTGCTGTCACCTCCCGCCGGATTGGACGCTTCCGCTTGCTACTTCCCCGCGTCGGCAGACGATGTAGGCGGCGATTTCTACGACCTCTTCCCGCTGTCGCGCACCAAGTGGGGCTTCTTCCTCGGCGACGTCTCGGGCAAAGGGGTTGACGCCGCTGTGGTAACGGGGCTGACCAGGTATGCCTTGCGCGCCGCTGCCGTATCCGACGACGATCCCGTGCAAGTGCTGCACAATTTGCACTCCGTGCTGGGTCAGAACCTCGGTGCTCAACATGACCGATTCTGCACCGTGATCTATGGCAATTTAACCAAGCGGGACAACGGCTTTGACGTCGAGTTGGCCAGCGGAGGCCACGTGCCCCCATTGCTGCTCGACGCAGATTGCAGCGCCACCTACGTGGACAGCGTCGGTGGCCACGCCGTCGGCCTCGTTGCCGCACCGCACTTCGTTGCCAGCCGATTCCACCTCGCGCCCGGCGACACACTGGTCCTTTACACTGACGGACTGACTGAGGCCCTCACCGGCGTCCGCCGCGAACGCTACGACGATGAAGGTGCGCTGTTGCGTTTCGCGAAATCGCACGCACCGGCGACGGCGTCGGCAATCGCCGAAGCCATCCACGCGTTACTCGACAGCTTCGGCTCCGGGGTTGAGGACGATGTCGCTGTCTTGGCACTTGGCGTGCCGTTGGTGACCAGCGGCTGATGCCACCAGCGTTGTGCTCGTCAAAAGGCCCAACTAGTGACAGGCTGGAGGGATGATGTCCCCGCCGATACCCTCGGGCGCCTCCGCAGTTGCCCGGACCCTGTTCGGCTAAATATGGCGATCCACGAGCAACTCCTCGCCGCCATCGACGGCCAGCGCGGGGTAGAGGCGGCCGACCGTCTATGCGAGGCAAGTGTGGCTCTGTTCGACGTTGACGCAGCGGCGATCTCGCTGGTCTTCGACGGCGCGAGCAGCGGAACATTGGGATCCAGCGGCGCGCCCGCACGTGTGTATGACGAATTGCAATTCACCTTCGGCGAGGGACCGTGCCTGGACTCTGTCGCGGGCCGGGCTCCGATTCACGTCGTCGATCTCGCCGATCCCGAGGAGGCTCGCTGGCCCGCCTATGGGCCCGCCTTGCTGAGCCACCAGATCAGATGCGTCACCGCGGTCCCCATCGTCGTGGCCGGCGAATTTGTTGGTGCCCTCGACCTTTTCCGCGCGCGCCCGGGTCCACTGCCGGACGAAGACTTGGTCGGCGCGATCGCCGCCGCGGAGCTGAGCGCCATCCCGGTTTTGGACCTCATGGGCGGCGATCTGCAGGCTGCCGTCGCGGATCCCAGCAGCAATGCCTGGGCCGAACTCAACACGCTGAGCCGTGCGGAGGTCAGCCAGGCCACCGGCATGCTCGTCGGCCAGCTGGAGATTGAGCCGGCCGAGGCCCTCGTCCGGCTGCGCGCCCACGCCTACGCCTCCGGCCGCAGCGTCACCGACGTCGCCGGCGACATCCTCGACCGCCGATTAAACCTCGACGCCGACTGATGCGCGCTCGGCGAATTCTGAAGGTCCAGAAAGAAGGGCACCGTGACTGACACCCCTCGTGAAACCCGGGTACTGAACGCCGTCGTCGCGCTCGTCGACAGCCTGCTCGAAGACTTCGACGTAGTCGACCTGCTGACCGCGCTCACACAACACTGTGTTGAGCTGCTCGACGTCGCGGCCGCGGGAATTCTGCTCGCCAACCCATTGCAACAGCTCCGCCTGCTGGCCGCCACCTCGGAGCAGGCCCGCGAACTCGAAGTCTTCCAGCTACAAGCCGACGAAGGCCCATGCCTGGACTGCTACGCCACCGGCCAGCCGGTCTCGGTCGCCGACCTCCAAGCGGAAATAGAACGATGGCCGCGGTTCGTGCCCGTCGCGGTCGAGGCCGGGTTTGCGTCCGTGCACGCCGTACCGATGCGCGCCGCCGGCATCGTGTTAGGCGCGCTGAACTTGTTCGGCACTAGCCCTGGCGAGCTCGCCGAGGCTGATCTTCTTGTCGGCCAGACCCTGTCACACATCGCATGTGTCGCGATCCTGCAGGAACACCCACCCACACCCTCCACAGTCATGCCGCCGCTACGCACCGCGCTGACCAACCGCGTCATCGTCGAGCAGGCCAAGGGCTTACTTCACGAAATGCTGGATGTGTCCGTCGAAGGCGCGTTCGATCTGTTGCGGACCTATGCGCGGGACAACGGTGAACACCTGACCGACCTCGCTCGCAGGTTGATGACCGATCGGTATTCCCGGCTGCTACTCCTGGCGGACTTGGCCGAACTCCTGGCTGCGCCAACGGAGTAGACGGCTTCAGGGACGTCGTGCGCGGGCGCGCCGCACGGCCTCCTCGACCAGTCGCTCGGCGACGGCGTGCAACTTGATGTTCTCGGTTTGGCTGATGTGGGTGAGCCGTTCGAAGGCCTCGTCCGCGCTGCCACCCGACCGGCTACGGATGATGCCGACTGCCTGATCGATCACCGATCGGCTATCCAGCGCGCGCTGCAATCGTAACGTCCGCTCGTGGGCGTTGGCCAACAGCTGCGCGTTGTACACCGCCACGGCTGCGGTGTTGGCGAACTGAGATCCCAACCGTACGGCGTGGTCGCCGAACGCGTCGCGGCTCTTGGCGTAGGCATTGATCGAGCCGATCACCTGGTCGCCCACGATCAGCGGCAGCGCCAGCGCGGAATGCACGCGCATCCGGGCTACTCGGCCACCGAAGTGCGGCCAACGGCCGTCACTACCTAGCGAGCCGCTCACTGTGGGTCGCCGCGATTGCATACACGTGATGCACGGCCCCTCTTTCAGTTCGTCGTACTGAACAGCGTCGATGTCGTGGACAAGTAGCTCAGTCGCAGCCCAGGTCTGCACGCTATGGATGCCCTGCCGTGTGTCGATCAACGAAACACCCGCACCGTCGACGCCGGGAATCGCCTGGACCGCGAACTCCGCCACGTCGCGGAGTATCTCGATCACCCCTCGGGCGTCCGCCACGATCCCGGCGACTTTGTTGAGTCCGGCGTGCAACTCGGCCTCGTCTGACTCCCGCTGGGTAGGGGAGACCATCGGGTCTGCTGGCACACCACGACCAGGCTGGGCGTCGAAGTCGGGCAAGAAGTCGGGCAACATGCTCCTTATGTGCACCCTCGCTGACGTCCAAATATACTCTGGCTCGGGCCCCGCAGAGTCAGTTGACGAGCGCCAATGTATGCGCGCGCCGAAGCTTCCCGGACGGCGTTTTGGGGATCATCCCCGGCTCGACCACAACCACGTTGCGGGGCCGCACATCGACCTCGGCAACTACCTCGTGGGCCACCTGCTGCTCCCTGCGGCGCACCTCGGCCGGATCCTGCCAGCTACTGGACTCGACAGCGACCGCGAACGTCTCCCGCGAGTGTCCGGCATCCAGGCGTACCGCCATGGCAAACCCCTTGCACTGGAGCGGGCGGCGGCATACGTCGTTTCGGTGAATTCGCTCAAGATCGTTCCTTTGGTTCCGGCGCCCCCGCGCCGCGGCTGGCCTCCGACCGTGCTTCGAGGCGGTCGACGGCGAATACAGAAGGCCGAATGAAGAATCGAATGTGTCGGAACTGAACCGAGAACCGTGAACCGAGATCGCGGGCGGCAAAGCCTGCCCCTCCCAAGCATGCCCCAGATGAGCACGTCGGGACCGAACATACGGACTGATGGGCAAACCGGCGGCCAGGCGCGCCGATAATGTCGAGGGGCGCGGCGATCACCGTTGCGGCGCTGAGCACGGGGACTCCGTCAGCGTCAGTGCAAACGCACGGACCTGTAACTGTCGGCTGAGCCAGGCGGTGCAGACGCGTTACGGCAGGGACCACTGATGGATCGCCACCGGACGTTCCGGGGAGGCTGGGGAGTCAACCTCTGCAAACGGTACCGCAGTGGCGTGATCACTAGGGATCCCTAGGGATGCTGCGCGGTGCCGATCATGAGGCACTGTCGCTGTGCAGCCGCACCAAGCGCGTCGTGCTGGTTTCGTCGCGGTCGACGAGGTCGCCACGGGAGCGCAGGAAGTCGCTGAACGATTTGAAACCCAACGACTTCTCGCTGAATGACGGGTCCATGCGCTTCATTTGGGCCTTGACCGCGGAGTTGTGCAGCCAGTCCGCGTCATCCTTCTCGTGCCCGATTCGCAGCGCGCGTTCGAGCAGCCCGGTGGCGGCGGCTTGCGGATCGGCGGTGGCCGACTCGTCGTCGGGGTCGGGGTCGGGCTCAGGGGGGCTCGCGCGTTGGCCACGTTTTTTGGGTTCGGTTGCTTGCGTTGCGATGGCCGGTATTCCGGGCAGCGCGTCGTAGGTGACGAACTCGTCGCAGGCGGCGGCCAGCGACCGGCTGCTGGCACCGGCCACGCCGATGCCCACCACGTAGCGGCCGAGGCGTTTGCAGCGCTGAGCCAGCGCGATGTAGTCCGAGTCGCCGCCGACGATCACCACGTGAGTCAGATCGGGCAACCGGAACATGTCCTCGACCGCGTCGACGGCCAGCCGAATGTCGGCTCCGTTCTTGCCGTACGCGGCGGCTGGAAACAGTTGAACGAGATCGACCGCGCGGCCGACGAGCTGACCGTGGTAGGCGGCGTTGACGTCGGCAGACCAGTCCGCGTAGGCACGGGTGAGTACGAGTGTGCCGAAGGACGACGCGAAGTCGATGATGGCGCCGACATCGACCATCGCCAAGCCCAGCCGGTCCTTATCCAGCCCCTTCGTCTTGTCTTTGTGGAACGAGTTGCGGCCGTGCACCTGGTCATACCGCGAGATGACGATGTTGTCGAAGTCGAGGTAGACGGCGACGCGGGTGGCGCCGGATTCGGTCACGGTGCCTGCGCCCCGCGGATTTCAGATTTGGTCAAGTCGGTCGCAACCATTCGGTCATCGTGCGCTACGGGGCCAATCGCATCAAGCGTGGGGGACCGGATCACGAAGAGTCGAATAGCGAGGCAAGGGTGTCATGGAGTTCCGGATCGGCCAGGATGACCACCTCGTCGCCGGCCTCGAGTTCGGTCTCGGCCTGCACCGGCACCAGGCCGCTGGTGCGGACAACGATGCTTACCCAGATGTCGCCGGTTTGGTCACCGAGGTCCTCGATGGTGGTCCCCTCGGCTTTGGAGCCGGCGGCGACAGTCATTCGATGCACCCCGTGCGGTTCGTCCTGCAGTCTGACGGCGATCGCCCAGGGCTCGGGCTCAACGGTGCGCATGGGCAGGCGTAACAGTTTTGCGATGCTGGGCACGGAGCTGCCCTGCACCAGCACTGAAAACGCGACGACGACGACCACGATGCCGTAGAGGCGCTCGGCGTCGGGGACGTGCGCAGCCCGCAAGAACTCGCCGAGCAGGATCGGCACCGCACCTTTGAGGCCGGCGACGAGAACGAAGGCGCGCTCGTTTCGTTGCAACTGCACGGGGAGCAAGCAGATACCCACCGCCAACGGCCGGATCAACACCGTCAGTGCAGCGCCGAGCGCGATCCCGGGAATCCACACATCGGGCTTGGCGATGGTGTGCAGGTCGACGGTCAGTCCGAGAACCGCGAACGCGACGATTTCGGCCAACCCGGCCAAAGCGGCGTGGAATCGCTTGACTTCTGGCTGGTAGGGACCGCGGGCGTTACCGATCATGATGCCGGCGACGAACACGGCCAGGAATCCCGAGCCGTGCGCAAGCGTGGCGATGCCATAGAGCGTCAGGCTGCTGGCCAACGTTCGTAGCGGGTAGAGACCCTCGCTGGGCAACGTTACGCGTCGGATGAACACGATCAGGGCGCGACCGCCAATGACACCGACGACCGCACCGATCACCATTTGCAGAACGAATTGGGTTCCGACGCTGGCGAAGCCGGCCGCGCTGAGGCCGCCCGCCGCGATCAGGCTGGCCATCAGGGAGATGCCGACCGGATCGTTGGCGCCGGACTCGCCCTCCAAGATGGTGCTGCTGCGCCCGGCGATCTGACGTTTGCCCAGGACTGAGAAAACCAGGGCCGGATCGGTCGGGGCAACCGCCGTGGCAACCAGCACCGCGAGGTACCAGCTGATCCCACACACGAAGTGCAACAGGAGCGCGGCGCCCGCGGTGGTGAGGAAGGTCCCCAAGACGCCGACCGACAGGATCGGAAAAATAGCCTCGCGGAAGCGCGACAAGCCGATGTGCATGCCGCCGTCGAATAGCACCAACACCAGCGCGACGGTGAGGATCCGCTCCACGGTCTGCTCGGACGGCGGATGCAGCGCGGGTAGCGCATTCACCGCCACGGCGGCCCCGACCAGTACGAGCAGGGCCACGGGCACCTTCACCCGCTCGGTGAGACGGTTCGCCAGCACCGCGACCAATCCGACGGCGCTGGCGAACAAGATGATCAGCGCGTAATGGGAAGCGTCGCTCATG
>Ga0302320_10014602_pt1 | contig 16233 bp, 14 predicted proteins | sample Bog_T0_3_FD_202130 | JGI IMG/M metagenome (GOLD analysis project Ga0302320, IMG submission 202130) | Peat permafrost microbial communities from Stordalen Mire near Abisko, Sweden - Bog_T0_3 | ecosystem: Environmental > Terrestrial > Soil > Wetlands > Peat | place: Sweden: Abisko, Stordalen Mire... | reverse complement strand
ACGAAGTCGGCGTGCAGGTGAGTCTCGAAGATGTGGCGGATTTTCAATCCGCGCTGCTCGGCGGCTTTCAAATAAATGTCGACATCGCGTTGAGGATCGACCACGACCGCTTCGCCTTCCGAGGCCAGCATGTAAGACGCGTGGGCCAGACAGCCGAGATAAAACTGCTCGAAGTACATGCCGCCTTCTCGCTGCCGAGGGAATGCATGAGCGAATGCGGCAACCGGTTGCTTGCGCGGAGGCAGAACATTTTCTTTCCGCTCATCGCGCTCCGCCCTGCGGAAGGTAACCAGCAACTTCGACAGCTCGGATGCCTGCACTCGAAGCTCCGGCACGGCGATGGTTTCCCACAAGTTCCCTTTGCGCACCGGACCGATGGCATAAAGAAGATTGGAAGGTGTTCCGTGAGCGTCGATCAAGGCGCCGTTGGCGGAAACATCCAGGCCCAGGAACAATGAGTCGGGTCGAGCCTGTTTCTGGCGCAGGAGATCCCCGAGCAGAGGATGATCCACTCTGCGGCAATCACTTTCGGGACCGGTGCAGTTGATCACACGATCCACGCGAAGTTTCTTAAGTTGCCCGGACTCGCGGTCGCGATACGTGATCTCGACGCCGTCGAGATCTTCGGCATATTCCTTGATACGACCGGCATGCAATTCGATTCGGCCATCCTGAATCTGTGAAGCGATCTTGGCGCCGATCGCGGGCGCGATGCGGTGGCGATGCACATCCCAGTAGGGGCGAACGTGGCGCAGGAAACGGCGCCGCTCCGTGAGCGAGAGGGAACGCCAGATATCTTGCGTGAAGGGTCGAAGCGAATCGAGCACGCCGCGCCAACCGCTTCCGGCTTTTTCCGCGGCTTCCACTTGGGAGCGAATCAAGCGCCACAGTCCGCGAACCGTTCGAGGGGATTGCTGGGTCCAGAACGGCGGCCAGGGAGCAGTCCCCTTGTGAGTCTGCGGCAATAAGCCGCGGCGCGAGAGGATGTGAATGGTTCCGCGGAATCCGCGTCCACGCAGGGTGAGCGCGACATCCACGCTGGTGAGACCCGAACCAACCAACAGAACACTGCGGTCGTGAGAGACGTCGCCGAGCGCGCTAGACGTCCCCACAGACGCCCCAAGAATCGACTTCCACGGATTCGAAATATAACGGAGGCTGTGCGGGGTTTTTCCCGGCAGCCGCGGGTCACCCGGCGGGAAATTGCCCAGGGCCATCACCACCTTGTCGGCGGACAATGTCCGGCCGCTGCGGAGCCGAATCTCGGCACGCTCCATCTCTGCGGTCTCGATCTGCGCAGTCTCGCCGAAATGAGTGATCGAGATTGCTTCGTCTTGCACATATTCGACCTGGCCGGGATGGCGATCGATCTCTTGCTGAAGCACAGATGCAATGTACTGGCCGAAGACCGGCCGCGGAAGATAGTCGTCCCGAGAAGCTGCGGGATCATAGTTGAGGCGCGCCCATTCAGTGAAGTGATCCGGATCGTCGGGAAAGGCGCTCATGTTCCTCGCCCGGACATTTAATAAATGCTCGGCGCATTCGGTGCTGTAGGCTACGCCGCGGCCCAGGCGCGCGCCCTTCTCGATGAGAAGCACCGAGACGCTGCCGCCAGAGTTGCGTAACAGTTGAGCGGCGAGCATGGCGCCCGTGAATCCGCCACCGATAATTGCAACGGTGAATGGGGGCGTCTTCTTCTGGTCCCGGTCTTTTTGATTCATGAGCATCGCAAGAACCTCAGTAAAACTCGGTGTTCGGATCTTAGTTGCAAGTCAGGAGCCCATCGGACGCTGCCGGGATTCAAGCACTTAAGCCCGCCAGTTCCCAGGTCCGTTGCGGCAAGAGGGAAACTATTTCCCTTCCGGAGGAAACATCTTGCACTTGTTTCGTGCCGCCCGCCTCTTCAGTAGCTCTCTAAAAGTGTCTGTCACAAATAACTGTCACGAAAGCTACTCTAATGTCTAGTATTGACATCGACAATATAGTATACTCCCCGCTGGTCGGTTGAAATACCAATTCGGTGGTGGTCACCAATCGAGAGTGAGGGAGATTTCAAAAATGAGTCAGATCCTTTCCGAAGTGCTTGCCTCCAACCGCGCCTACGCCGCCAACTTCGGAGACAAAAGCAAACTGGCTTTGCCTCCGGCGCGCCGCTTCGCGATTCTTACCTGCATGGATGCCCGGCTCGATCCCTCCAAATATGCCGGCCTGGCGGAAGGCGACGCGCACGTGATCCGCAACGCGGGCGGACGAGCCAGCGACGATGCCATTCGCTCGCTTGTGATCAGCTACAAACTGCTGGGCACGCGCGAATTCTTTGTCATCCACCACACCGATTGCGGGATGGAGTTTTTTACCAACGAAGTCATGCGCGGACTGTTGGCTTCGAGCCTGGAGACCGCGGAATTGACGCCCCAGGGTTTTCGCGACGTGGGTCAAGGCCCGGGATCGAGCGCCGGAGAGTATATCGAGTGGCTGACCATCCGCGATCAGGCCCAGGCTGTGATTGACGACGTAGAGCGCATTCGCACTCATCCCCTGGTCCCGAAGTCGATCCCGGTTTATGGATTTGTGTACGACGTTCGTTCCGGAAAACTGATTGAAGTGGAAGGCGCCAGCACAGTCGGGAAAGCTTCCTGATACGGCGTGCATTTGGCCATCCGTCTGCTGGACTGACCGTATCGTAAGCGCCGACGGGCGAGGGACTCAATCATGCAGTTCAACTACTCTTGGGGAAAAACGCGCAACGATCTGCTGGCCGGCGTTACCGTCGCGGCTATCTCTCTGCCACAAGCCATGGCTTACGCGCTGATCGCTGGGGTCGACCCGCGATTCGGGCTGTATTCCGCCATCGTGGTGACCCTCGTGGCCTCGATCTTCGGTTCGTCTTCGCACTTGATTAACGGTCCGACGAATGCGATTTCGCTGGTGGTTTTCAGCGCACTCGGGTTCTTCAGTCCGGACGCACGGCTCGAGGCCTACCAAGCCATGTTCCTGTTGGGAATCATGATTGGCTGCATCCAGATCCTGATCGCGATATTCAAGCTTGGAGATCTGACGCGCTACATCTCGGAGTCGGTGGTGATCGGTTTCATGGCCGGAGCCGGCACTTTGGTGGGACTCACGCAGTTGGGCAATCTGACGGGGCTGCGCGATCGCGGAACCGGCCAGCAGCACGTGCTGTACCGCATGTGGCTCACGCTCAGCGCCGGCCACGTGAACCCGCGGGCCCTTGGCATTGGAGTGGGAACGATTGTTCTCGTCGTTCTGCTCAGGAAATTGGCGCGCAAGTACCATCTGCCGCAAATTGACATGCTGATGGCATTGATTATCGCCGCCCTGGTGGCAGCCTGGTTCGGCTGGTCCCAGCCGGGGCATGATGGAACCACTGTAATTTCTGTGGTTGGCAGCGTACCGCGCAGCCTTCCCATGCCGCATATTCCGCAGATTCAGTTCTGGTGGGTGAAGGAGTTGTCGGGAAGCGCGCTGGCCATTGCTTTTCTCGGGCTGCTGGAGGCATTGGCGATCGCGAAATCGATTGCCAACACTACGCGTCAACCGCTCGACTACAACCGGCAGTGTCTGGCGGAGGGCCTGGCTAATCTTACCGGAGGGTTTTTCCAATGCTTGCCGGGGTCCGGGTCGCTGACGCGCTCTGCCATTAACTTTCAAGCCGGCGCGGTGAGCCGCGTATCCGGCGTATTCGCGGCGGGCACGGTCGCACTCACCCTGCTTGCGCTGGCGCCTTTCGCTCGCTACATTCCCAAGGCCGCGCTGGCTGGTTTGCTCATGGTGACCGCTGTCCGCCTGGTCGATTGGAAGCGGTTGAGCTATGCCATGCGAGCCTCGCGTTACGATACCGCTTTAGTCCTGGTTACCGCCTTCTCTGCGATCTTCATCAGCGTCGAATTCTCCATTCTGATCGGAGTGGCGATTTCGATTCTGCTGTTCGTTCCCCGCGCCGCCTCGATGCGCTGGACCGAATTGGTGGTGAGCAGCAACCGCGTGATTCGAGAACGGCTTCCCGAGGATCGACCTTGCACCGCGCTGCTGCTTTACGATCTCGAGGGCGAATTGTTCTTTGGCGCGGGGCCTGAGCTCGACCGTTGTTTCAATCATTTGAAGCGGCGCACGGAGGCCGAACGCATTCGCTTCGTGGTGTTGCGGCTGAAGCGCACCCGCAATCCCGACATGGTTGCGCTCGAACGCTTCGACCACTTTCTACATGAGATGGAGACCCGGGGAGTGACCGTATTGCTGTGCGGCGTTCGTCCGGCTTTCGCGAAGGCCATGGCGAACCTGCGCTTTCACGAATGGCTGCCGGCCGATCGTGTCTTTCGGGAAGAACCGGAAAAGTTTTCTTCCACGCTCAAAGCCGTGCGCCGGGTTTACGAACTGCTGGCGGATAATCCCTGCGACCATTGCATGGAAGCGGCGTTTTCTGGAGTGGACCAGCAGCCCCTGTATTACCTGGTTTAAACTAACCGATTCCCAGATACGCTTGACCGTAGCGGCATTGACGGCGGTCGGCATATACTCGGGTGCGTCAATGGGCTGTGTAGATTCTCGCGAGGAGATCCTCCGATGCTATGGAAAACTGATCCGACGTTCTATCCATCTCCCAAGCTTGCCATGCAGGCGCCGGGAGAGAAGCTGGCGTATGTGGCCACGTTGAATGCCAACGGTGGCAATCATCCGGATGCGCTGGTTGTGGTGGATGTGGACCGCGCGTCGGAGAAATACGGTCAGATCGTGGGCCGGGTTGATATGCCGAATGTGGGAGATGAGCTGCATCATTTCGGCTGGAATGCTTGCAGTTCCGCCTTGTGTCCCTACGCTCCGCACCCGCATGTGGAGCGGCGCTATCTGATTGTTCCCGGGCTGCGCTCGTCGCGCATCCATGTGATCGACACGAAAGAAAATCCTAAGCAGCCGAAGATTGTGAAGGTAATCGAGCCAAAAGAAGTGGTGGAGAGAACTGGTTATAGCCGTCCGCACACCGTCCACTGCGGGCCCGACGGCATCTACCTGAGCGCTCTGGGCTCGCCGAGCGGCGATGGTCCGGGCGGAATCTTTGCGTTGGATCACTACAACTTCGAGCCTCTTGGCCGATGGGAGGTGGATCGCGGACCGCAATACTTTGGCTACGATTTTGCTTGGCATCTGGGCCATGACATTGCTGTGACCAGCGAGTGGGGCACGCCGAACATGGTCGAGTATGGGGTGAATCCTGAACTGCTGCTGGGCGGCAAGTACGGGCACAACCTTCATTTCTGGGACCTCCGCAAACGGCGCCATCTGCAAAGCCTGGACTTGGGCGCGGAGCAGCAGATGGTGCTGGAACTGCGCGCGGCGCACGATCCCACGAAGGCTTATGGTTTTGTCGGGGTAGTCGTGTCGCTGAAGGATCTCTCCAGTTCGATCTGGTTGTGGCATCGGCCGAATGGAGGGTCGAACGGAAAAACGAACGGCGGATCGAACGGACATTTTGAAGTGAAGAAAGTCATCGAGATTCCCGCCGAGCCCGCGGACCCGAGCCAGTTGCCGCCGCTGTTGCAGGGCTTCAAAGCGGTGCCGCCGCTGCTTACGGACATCAATCTTTCTGTGGACGACCGCTTTCTCTACGCTTCCTGCTGGGGCACGGGGGAGATGCGGCAGTACGATGTGTCCGATCCGTTCAATCCCAAGCTGATTGGGTCGGTGCACCTAGGCGGGATCGTGCGTCGCACGCCGCATCCAGCGAGGCCGGGCGAGCCGTTGAACGGCGGACCACAGATGGTCGAGATCAGCCGCGATGGACGCCGCGTCTATTTCACCAACTCGCTGTACGCTGCGTGGGACAAGCAGTTCTATCCGGAGGGCATTCGGGGCTGGATGGTGAAGCTCGATGTCGCGGAGGATGGGGGCATTCAGCTCGATCGCAGCTTATTCACCGAGTTCGGGGATCTCCGTCCGCATCAGGTGAAACTTCAGGGTGGGGACGCTTCGTCGGACTTCTACTGCTATCCGTGAGTTACCACTGACAATTGACCATGAATCATGACTGGCCGTGGGTTGCCTTGGCGCTGCTTGGCGCGTACCACGGCCTGAATCCCGCCATGGGCTGGCTGTTTGCGCTGGCGCTCGGGTTGCAGGAAAAGCGGCGGTCAGCAATCATGGGCGCTCTGCTCCCGATTGGTCTCGGACACGCGGCCGCGATCACACTGGCGATTCTCGCCTTGCGCTTCGCCCAGCATTATCTGCCGATGAATATTCTGAAGTGGGGCGTGGCGTCAATTCTCTTCGCGCTCGGCGTGTATCGACTGTTTCGGGCGAGCCATCCGCGTGGGGCTGGGATGAGGGTTGGCGGTAAGGATCTGTTCGTGTGGTCGTTCCTCATGGCGTCGGCTCACGGCGCGGGGCTGATGCTGCTGCCGGTTCTGATGGCGCAGCCGATGGCTGGGATGACGCATAGCATGGCGGAAGGAATGTCCGCGATGGCTTCGTCTTTCACATCGTCGGTCAGCGCATCGTCGTTGACAGTAACTACGATTGCACTGGCGGTGCTGATCCATACGGCAAGCATGATGGCCGTGGCTGGAGTGCTCGCGATGGCATTCTTCGAAAGCTATGAGAAGGTGGGCTTGCGGCTGCTGCGGCACACGTGGCTTAACTTTGATCTGGTGTGGGCGATTGCGCTGCTGGTGGCAGGATTTGTGGTTCTGTTCTTCTGACGGAGCATTCAGATCAAGAAAAATGATGACATTCGCGTAAAATCAAGGAAATAAACGGGTTGCAGGATTTTGACCATAAAGAATCCCGCTAAAATATTGAAGGTAAACAAGTTATTCGTAAAATATTATGTTCAAAGGACTTACGTCCCGCCCCGTTGGGAAAGACCAGCATATTCGATACTTCGGCTGGCAAAATATTGGATTCAGGAGAGTTATCTAGATGATATTCAGTTGTCAAATAACTAATGCCTAGAGGAATAGGATCGCCGGTTATGGCAAGAAAGTCAATGGAATTCTTGGTAGTGAATCAGGGGGAAACCGTGAATCTCACAACAACGTGACCCCGGTACCGCCACCGAGTGGCCATTCTCAGGCGCAGCCCCCACTGGTACTCTCGCAACAGTTACCCAAGAGAATTGTTTTTGACGGTTGGGAGATAAAGTCATGCGCTTGAATCGTATTCACGTCACAGCTGTAGTGCTGGTTTCATTCCTGTTTCTGGCTGGCACCGCCTTCGCCGACTCCGTAACCTTGACTTACAAGGGCCACGGGCAAGGCAATCCTACAAGTTATCCCTACCTCATCTCGATCAATGGCAGCGCCAATCTTACCGGCATGATTTGCGACAGCTTCGACAACTCGATCTACAAGGGCGAAACCTGGGAGGCAACCGCCACTCCGCTGCTGCAAGCCATCGGCCTCTGGGGCTCCGGAATGTCGCTCGACTATAAGGCCGCGGGCTTGATCTACAAAAGCATTCTCGCCGGAACCACCAGCGCCGGCGCCGGGCAATGGGCCATCTGGGGATTATTTTCGAAAAACGCGACGCAGAACCGCCTGTTCACGATCAGCGGCGGTGCCACCGTTGAAGCGCAGTACCTCGCCATCGCCGGATCGGCCAGCAACAGCGCCTTCAACGGCCTCGTGTTATACACGCCTATCGCCGGAACCCAGACGGGCAACGCCGGCCTGCCCCAGGAGTTCATCGGTTACAGTCCCGTTCCTGAGCCGGGCAGCCTGTTATTGCTGGGAACCGGATTGGTTGGTCTCGGCGGAGTGCTCCGCCGGAAACTTGTAAAAGCTTAAGAGTCAAGCTGAAGAGGCGCAAACCAGACTCGTCCACATCAGCCCAAAGATCCGCGCCGCGAACCTGCGGCGCGGAATCTCTTTTTAAGTTCTTTCCTCTAAGTTTCGCAGCCTACGAATCTCCGCCGAGCCCGAGCCGCTCCCGAATCTCGCGTACGATCTCTGCTGGAGCCCGGTCGCCATCGATCATGATCGCGTCCTCCGGCTCTTCGAGGGTTGCCAGTTGGCTGGCCAGCATCTTCCCGGTCATGTAATGTCCATGCCGGGCATGTAAGCGTTGCATGAGGATCGGGGTTGAAACCTTCAGATAAACGATCTTCACCTCCGGGCTAACTCGCAAGCGCAGTCGATACTCACTCTTCAAGGCCGAACAGGCGAGTAGTGCAGGCTGTTTGCCCTCAACCCAGCCGGAAATCAGATTGCGCAGAGCTTCCAGCCAGGGGGCGCGGTCGGCATCGGTCAGCGGAATCCCGTTCCTCATCTTTTCGATGTTGGCGGCTGAATGGTAATCGTCCGCGTCGGCAAAAATCCAACCGAGTTCTGATGCCAGCAACTTCCCCACCGTCGTCTTCCCCGCTCCGGCTACTCCCATCAGCAAAATGACCACACATCCTCCGTCGCAAGAACGCAGACTCAATACTATTCTGTCGGAAAGCGTGTAGCACTCTTGGGCCATTCCTTCCCGGTTCGTGCCATTGTCATCTAACGCTCGCGGCCTCACTATGCTTGTGCCCGCGGGTTGAGATTTTTATCGAAGCCTACTTCGGGCCAGCGAACAAGCCTGAGTCGACAGAAGTATGGGAACGAACGAAATGCAGAAACTCAATCTAAAAGCGGAGCCACTGCAGGCTAGAGCGGTAGCTGGAAAAAAGCAGCCTCTTCGCCTGATGGTCGCGCTCGTGCTTTTGCTCATCGCCTTGTCCGTCGTAATCATGAAGGACCGCGACTTCTGGTTTGGGGCTGAAGACACTGCCGATTCTGACTCCGGAAGTTCGGGAGTCCTTCCCGACTCCGCCGCCACGAAGCCCGCCGTAGTCGCTCCTGCTCCCCAAACGCCAGCCGCGGATACAAACAAGAGTCTGATAGCCGCGAACGCGAACCCGAACGAAAACAAGACCGCTGAAATTAAGAGCCCTGAAACCAAAAACGACGACAAGAAGGTTGTCGACAGCAAGAGCGGAACTAGGACTGTCGAGGCCAAGACTGTCGAGAGTAAGAATATCGGCAATAAGTCTGTCGAGTCCAAGCCCGCTGCAAAGGCCATTGCCAAGGCCACGCAGCCGGCCGCCACCGAACCCGCTCCATCGCGTGTTCAGACCGCGCCATCCAAGTCCGCAGCGGAAATCCCAGCCGCCACCACGACCAAACGAACCGTCCTGCCTCCGCTGAATGTAGAAGTGATCGCGAGCGACGCGCATCAAAACGTTCATCCCGACAGCAATGCGACGAAGGTTGAGATCCCCGGCGATTCCAACCGCGCCGCAACCACCGCGGCCAACGCGAGTCCGTCGGTCAACGCCGCGGAACACGGGAGTCTCTCAACCGGGGCCGTTCCAGAAGTGCGGCAAGCCATCGAGTCGCCCATGCCCTTGCTTGGACAACACTCCAGGGTACAGGGCTCGGTCGTTTTGCAGGCAGTGGTGGGCGTCGACGGCAGCATCGAAAATCTACGCGTGATCAGCGGTCCGGCGATCTTGACCACTGCCGCCCAGCAAGCCGTTCGCGCCTGGCGCTTCAAACCTTATCTGCAAAACGGACAACCGGTCGAGACCAAAGCCCGAATCACCGTCAACTTCTCGATCCGCGTTTCCGACACTCCTTCGTCCACTTAAATACCCAGCGTTAAGCAGAGCGGGCACGTCCGTGGGCCTTCGATTAAATTGTTGCGGCTCGCAGCTCGCCTGCTCGCGACTTCAGAAGAGCCAGGAAATCGTCCATGCCTTCGCCCGATTTCGCGGACAACGGAAAGACCGGCATGCCGGGGCGCACCGCCTGAATGTTGCTGAAGGCGGCCTGAAAGTTGAACTCCACGGCGGCCGCGAGATCCATCTTGGTGATGACTGCGACGTCGGCGCTATTGAAAATGGTGGGATATTTCAGCGGCTTATCTTCGCCCTCGGTGACCGAGATCAAAACCATGCGGAGATTTTCGCCGAGGTCGTAGGAAGACGGGCAAACCAGATTTCCTACGTTCTCGATGAAGAGCATGTCCAGTTGACAGAGGTCCCAGTCCTCGAGTGAATCCTCGACCATGGCGGCTTCCAGGTGGCACAGAGTGCCGGTGGTGATTTGTTTGACCGGCGCCAGGCTCCGGGCCAGGCGGATGGCGTCGTTTTCGGTGGCGAGATCCCCCACCAAAGCGGCGACGCGGTAATTTTCCCGCAGGCGGGTGAGAATTTTTTCGAGGAAAAAAGTTTTACCCGAGCCGGGACTGGAAACCAGGCTCACGACGAATGTGCCGGCCTCGCGAAAGCGCTCACGAAGGGCGTGAGCGACCACGTCGTTTTTCTTCAGAACATTTTTGCGGACTTCGATTAAGCGGGGTTCTGAGCCCATTCTTCCATCTCCAAGGCTACGACTTCGAGTTCTTTGCCGTGCACAATTTCTGACGAAGGACTGCCGCATTCGGCGCAGCAAAAAAATTGCAGGGAACACACCGGGCGCTCCGCATTGCAGGTGCGGCAAAAAACTGAGACCGGAACCTCTTCCACTTTGAGGCTGGAGCCCTGCAGTGGAGTTCCTTCACATGCGAGTTCATAGGCGGAGAGCAGAGCCTCTTTGACAACTCCGGACAAAGGGCCCAGCTTCAAGTAAACGGCTGTGATCTGACCTCCGCCACGTTTCTGAGCCTCTTCCTCGGCCATTTCAACGATGCTCATTGCGATGGAAAGTTCGTGCATAGTTTAGCGAGAAGCTCCCATCTCGCCGCTGGGATAAATCGGCCGATTCCTTTCAAACGCGGCGATGGCGGCCTGTCCCAGGCTGATGCCACCATCATTTGGTGGAACGGCATGATTCGTCCAGATCCGCAATTGCTGGGGTAGAGAGGTTTTCAGATCTTCCAACAATAATTCGTTTTGAAAAACGCCTCCGGATAAAACTACCGTGTCAATGTTCTCGGTCTTGCACATTTCAATCACAGCATCCCGCAAGCCTTGCGCAACGCCAAGTTGGAAGGCGCGAGCGATCTCTTCCACCCTACGACTGCGGAGGCGGTCGCGCATGATCGACTGGAGTAACGGGCGGAAATCCAGTTGGTGATCGTTGTAAGGGAAAGGGTAGCAATCTTGCGCGGGCATGGCGCGGGCAATTTGTTCGAGCCACATGGCGGCCTGACCTTCAAAGCTAACGGGGCGGATGAAGCCAAGAAGCGCCGCGGCGGCGTCGAAGAGACGTCCTACCGATGTTGTGGCAAAGGTCCGAACGCCGCTGTGGACCAGCCGTAACGCTTGGCGATAGGAGTCAGAAAAATTGAAAGGCGATTGAGTCAAGTCTGGCAACGCGCGCGATTCAGAATCATGGAGGCCCGCCAGAAATCCGGCTGCGGCGTGGACCGGGAAAAGCGCGGCAGAGTCTCCGCCGGGCAAGGAGGCCGGGCGCAAGTGAGCAGCGCGGCGAAAGCCCTGGCGGACGCTGCCCACAAAAATCTCGCCGCCCCAGATGCCGCCATCGTCGCCGTAACCGGTGCCATCGAAGCTGACGCCGACGACTTGCGCCTCCCATTCACCCCGCTCCGCTAACACCGACGCAATGTGAGCGCGGTGGTGTTGAACCGCCACCGCGGACGCAGCGGACATTTCCAGCGCGTGCGCGGTTGAAAGATATTGCGGATGAGCGTCGTGCACCACCAGCAATTCCTCTGAACGCACTTCATACATCGAAAGGAAATCCTGAATGGTTTGGTGAAAGGCGCGGAGCGATTGGTAATCCGACAAGTCGCCGATGTGCTGGCTGACGAAGGCCTGGCCATCGACGACGAGGGTGATGGTGTTCTTTAAATCCGCGCCCAGCGCCAGGATTGGACGATCGCTGGGAATTCCCGCCACCGCGCCCGGCGCATATCCGCGCGACCGGCGCAAGATAACCGGGCCGAACGCCCCGGCGCGCGCCACGGAATCATCGACGCGCCGCGCGATGGGGCGTTCTCCGATGAGAAAGGCGTCGGCAATTCCGGAGAGACGCTGCAAGGCTTCGTCGTCTTCATAAGCGATGGGTTCGCTGGAGCGATTGGCGCTGGTCATCACCAGCACCGGCGGTGAGCCGGCGGCAAAGAGCAAATGGTGAAGTGGCGTGTAAGGCAGCATCACTCCGAGTTCGGTGTTGCCGGGAGCGACCTCGGCTGCAACATCGTGAGCGGACGTTTTTGCTTTGGCCAAGACGATCGGGCGCGCGCTGGAACAGAGTAGTCGCTCGGAGTCCGCTGAGAGTTCGACCAGAGGGCGAGCGGTACTCAGATCTCTCACCATGAGCGCAAAAGGTTTTTCCTTGCGGAATTTGCGCTGGCGCAAAGCCGCTACGGTTGCGGAGTTCGAAGCATCGCAGGCCAGGTGATATCCGCCTAGTCCCTTGATGGCGAGAATGCTGCCCTGATTGAGCAGGTGCGCGGCTTGGCGGATGCTGGGTTCGCTGCCCAGCACAGTCTCCGTTGATGTGCGCAAGAAGTACCCGGGACCGCACTCCCCACACGCAACCGGTTGCGCGTGGAATCGGCGATTGTTGGGGTCACGATATTCTGCGCGGCAGTAATCGTCGAGCGGCCAAGCCCGCATCGTGGTGTTGGCGCGGTCGTACGGCAGGCTAAGCACAACCGTGTAGCGAGGCCCACAGTTTGTGCAATTGATGCAGGGATACCAATAGCGGCGGTCGGCGGGATTGAAAAGTTCCTGAAGGCAGGCGTCGCAAACGGGGAGATCGGGAGAGATGCGAACCGTGGGATGCTGCTGGCGCCGGCTTTCGCGGATGCGGAACTCGTGCAGGCCCAGCGGATCGGCGGGGCGGACTTCGATGGCCGAGATGCTCGCGGCTGGCGGTGATTGCGTTTTCAGATTTTCGACAAAAGCGCGCAATCCAATCTCGGCGCCCTCCAGATAAATTTCAACACCCTCTTCGCCGTTGAGCACCCAGCCGGCCAGCGTGTTGTCCTGGGCCAGGCGATAGACGAAGGGACGGAAGCCGACGCCCTGGACCACGCCGCGCACGCGAATGGAGCAGGCGCTGGCCACGGTTGTCATTCCGCTTCCACCATGCAACTTTGGCCGCGCCAGCCGACCTGCACAACTTTGCCCTCTTCAACCAGCAGCGGAACGCTGCGCTGGCCGGGCGCCAGGGCGCTCATGCGGCGGCGGGCGGCAGGGTCGGCTTCGACGTCGTACTCGACAAATTCCGAGCGCTGCCACTCCAGCCACTCGCGCATTTCCTGCGTGTGAGGGCAGCGGGCTGCTCCGAAAAGTTCAAGCCTGGCCACGGCTCAACGCCTCCAATGATTCGCGGATTGACGACGATTCAGTCAGCAAATGCGCGGGAGAGGATCGCCGACCAGCATATCGACAATCCTGCTGCCGCCGTACGATGTCGTCACTACCACCACGCCCGCGGATCCATCCCGCACTTCGCCGATGATCTTCGCATCTTCGCCGCCGGTGCAAAGATTCAGGGCGTTGCGGGCGGCGTCGGCGTATTCAGGCGCGACCACCGCCAGGAACTGGCCTTCGTTGGCGATGTGGAGCGGGTCGAGTCCCAGCAACTCGCAAGCGCCACGCACTGCATCATGGATCGGGATTGCTTCTTCGGTGATCGAAATTCCGAGGCGGCAGTCGCGGGCGAGTTCGTTGAGCGACGTTGCGACGCCTCCACGGGTCGGATCGCGCATCCAGCGAATGCCGGGTCCGGCGGCCTTTGCCATCACCTCGACCAACGGAAGTACGGAGCGGGTATCGGAGCGGAGGTCGGCTTCGAGATCGAGATCGCCGCGCGCCAACAGGATGGTGATGCCATGGTCGCCGATGGGGCCGGAGAGAAGAATCTTGTCTCCGGCACGAACCGAGCGGGCGTCGACCGTTAAACCTGGGAGAGGGCGGCCAATGCCGGTGGTGGTGATGTACATAAAGTCGGCCTTGCCATGTTCGACAACCTTGGTGTCGCCACCCGCGATTCTGACTCCGGCGCGGCGCGCGGCATTGCCCATGGCGCGCACTTCACCCTCGAGAACAGGCGTGGGCAAGCCGGCTTCGAGTACAAAAGTGACAACCATGGCTTCGGCTCGCGCCCCGGAAACGGCGAGGTCATTCACGGTTCCATTCACGGCGAGTTCTCCGATGGAGCCTCCGGGGAAGTGAAGAGGTTTCACGACGAAGCTATCCGTGGTGATCGCAATGCGCGTGCCGTTGAAATCGAGAAGCGCGGCGTCCGCCAGCGGTTCGGAAGATGAGGGAAATAGAAGCGGAGCGAAGAGGCCTTCGACCAGCCTGCGGCTGGCTTTGCCGCCGGCGCCGTGAGCCATTTCGATTTGCGGATCGCGGAAACGCAGTGGAGGCAAGGCGTTCACGGCGGATGGTTCTGCCGCTGAGTCCGTCAAGCCATCGACGCGATGCTGGTCAGCGTCGCCGTTTTGCGGTGTTCGTAATTGAAGTAGGCTGCGCATGATCCCTCGGATGACACCATAAGAGCGCCGATTGGATGTTCGGGCGTGCACTCCTTGGCGAAAAGTTTGCATTGATGCGGCTTGAGGACGCCCTTCAAAACTTCTCCACACTGCGCCGCCTTGGGATCGGTGACGCGCACTCCCGGCACTTCAAAGCGCTGCTCCGCGTCCCACTCCGCGTAACTATCACGGATGCGCAAGGCAGACTCGGGGATGAAGCCGAGGCCTCTCCACTCGAAAGTAGGGCGCAATTCGAAAGTCTCTTCCATGACGCGCAACGCGGCACGATTCCCTTCCCAGGTTACGACGCGCGTGTATTGATTTTCGATTCTGGCTTCCTGCGCGCGAAGCTGGCGCAAAACCATCACCATCGACTGCAAAATATCGAGCGGTTCGAAACCCGAGACTGCGACCGGCTTATGCGCGTCTGCGGCAATCCATTCGTACGGGCTGCATCCGATGACGGTTGAAACATGACCCGGGCCGATGAAACCATCGAGCCGCATGTCGGGCGAATCCACAATCGCGCGAATCGCGGGAATGACGGTGACGTGATTACAGAAGACGGAGAAGTTGTGCACCGCCTGATTTTTGGCTCGAACCAACGTGAGCGCGGTGGAGGGCGCGGTGGTTTCAAAGCCGATGGCAAAGAACATCACATGCTTGTCGGGATTGGTTTGCGCGAGCTTCAGTGCATCCGACGGGGAGTAAACAATGCGCACGTCCATGCCGCGCGCTTTGTGTTCGAGCGGGCTGCCTTGGGTTCCCGGCACTCGCATCATGTCGCCGAAGGCGGCGAAGATAACGTCGGGATTTTGCGCGATGGCCAAACCATCGTCGATGCGGCCCATGGGCAGCACGCACACCGGACAGCCGGGACCGTGAATGAGTTCGATGTTCTCGGGAAGCAGATCCTTGAGTCCGAAGCGATAGATGGCGTGGGTGTGGCCGCCGCACACTTCCATGATGCGGTAGTGGCGATTGGGGTCGGCGAGCCTTTTGATCTCTTCGGACGCTTTGGTGATGGCCTCGGGGTCGCGATACTCGTCAACGAACTTCATGATGGAATCCTCTGGCTGTAGTGGTCTTTGCTAGGCCCATCTTCGCTACTCTTAATTTCGCCGCTCTCATTTTTTAAGATGCCGGGCTGCGCGGCTGCGTCTTCGTCATTTTCCAGGCCGTAGCCCTCCACTTCCTGCATGGCGGCTTCGGCTTCGCCCAACATGCGGAGAGTCCGCATCTGATCGACCGCGTCTTCTTCGCTGATCTTGCTCATGGCAAACCCCACATGAATCAAGACCCAGTCGCCTTTGATTGGGAGATCGTCTTGTAGAAGTCCGAGGTCGACCCGGCGCCGCACGCCCACCACGTCGACCATGGCGGCGGTGGGAAAGTCAGGATAGAGTTCAACGATTTGTCCAGGAATGGCCAGGCACATACTTTTCCTTCAATCTTTCTTGCGCGCGAGAATATTGAATGAGAACTTTAATTCGTCTTTCACCTTTAACGCGCCGCCGGCAACCTTCACCGGTTTGAGGTCGTAATCCGATTGCAAGATGCTGAAATTTCCGAAGGCCCTAAGCGAGTCCTCAGTGAGGGTCACGCGCGCGGTAACCGGCTGTGGGCGAGAGGTTCCGTGCAGAGTCAACTCGCCATTGAGGGTGGCGGAATATTGCCCTGCTCCGCTTTTGGCGGCTACGATATCCGAGCAGTCGTAGACGATTTCAGGGTACGAGGAAACCTCAAGGACATCCTGCTTCATGGTCCGCTCGATCTCGTTCCGGTCTTTGTCGG
>Ga0302320_10014600_pt1 | contig 16234 bp, 17 predicted proteins | sample Bog_T0_3_FD_202130 | JGI IMG/M metagenome (GOLD analysis project Ga0302320, IMG submission 202130) | Peat permafrost microbial communities from Stordalen Mire near Abisko, Sweden - Bog_T0_3 | ecosystem: Environmental > Terrestrial > Soil > Wetlands > Peat | place: Sweden: Abisko, Stordalen Mire... | reverse complement strand
CTCACTTTGATCTTGGCCTCATACCCTTGGTCTGTCGGTTCATAATAAACCGCCTCATGGGGCATATATTTCTGATCTACATAATGTTGAGGATAATCATGCGCATATTTATACCCTTCCCCATGGCCTAATTTTTCTGCCCCTTTGTAATGACTGTCTTTTAAATGGGCGGGAACTCCATGGGTCCGCTGTTCTTTGACATCAGCTAAAGCTTTATCAATGCCTAAGTAAACCGCATTGGATTTAGGTGCACAGGCAACGTACACCGCGGCCTGTGCTAAAATAATACGCGCTTCCGGCAATCCGATAAATTCCGCGGCTTGAAATGCGGCATTCGCCAAGATCAAGGCTTGAGGGTCGGCATTGCCCACATCCTCTGATGCACAGATCACAATGCGTCTGGCAATAAATCGCGGGTCTTCCCCGGCATAGATCATCTTGGCCATCCAATAAAGGGCCGCGTCTGCATCTGAACCGCGCATGGATTTAATAAAAGCTGACGCGGTATCAAAATGAGCATCGCCATCCCCGTCATAATTCACCTGTTTTTTCTGGATGGATTCTTCGGCGATGGGTTTGGTGATATGAATACGCCCATCAACGGATTTAGGGGTCGTTAGAACTGCCACTTCCAGGGCATTAAGCGCCTTTCGGCCATCCCCGTCGCTGATCGTGGATAAGAATTCTAAGGCAGACGCCTCCGCTTGGATCGGCAAGGCCCCTAATCCGCGCTCTTTGTCCTCAAGGGCGCGACGCATCAAGATCATCAGGTCTTCCGGCGATAAAGATTGCAGTTCAAAGATCAAGGAGCGTGATAGTAGAGGTGCTACCAGGGCAAAGAAAGGATTAAAAACCGTGGCCCCGATCAAAATAATATTGCCTTCTTCGATATCAGGCATCAAGACATCCTGCTGGGCCTTATTGAAACGATGGATCTCATCGATAAAAAGAATGGTCTTGCGTCCAGACGTGCTCCGGCGATGCTGGGCCGCGGCAATGATCTTTCGCATCTCATCGACGTTGGAAGCCACCGCGTTGATCCGCTCGAAATGGGACTGTGTTTTTTGACTGACGCATAAGGCCAGGGTTGTTTTGCCAACGCCCGGCGGCCCGTACAGGATAAGCGATGAGATCCTGTCTGCCTCAATGGCGCGCGTAAGCAATTTGCCTTCGCCTAAAATATGCCTCTGCCCCACATATTCTTCCAAAGAAGAAGGGCGCATGCGGGCACTTAAAGGAGAGTCCGCGGCAATGACTTTTTCATCGGGAGAAAATAAATTGGTAGACATCATATTGAGAATTCCCCTCTTTTTTACGACCCTACGGAGTCCTCGGTAAGGAGAGGATAAAGAGGGGTTAGGGGAGTTCAAAAAAACCCCGCCTCTGCCGTTGGATCTGGTGTAAATGAGAACCATCATTCTCAAGTGGGCACCAGTGTGAGGCCGCCAAAGGCGCGCCACAGGTTACCGGCGCCCGTAGTATTGTTTTGTGGTTCAATACATCCGAGATCCTGTCGAACAGCGCAGGGTTAGCTGTATTATAGCACTAACAAACTATTATGCAACCCGTCTAATTTTGCCGTTAACGACAGCAGAATCATCAAAAATAATCTGTCCCCTGCAAAGCGCGCAATCCATGGCTTTTTATGAGTTGGTATTGTGTTTTCTTCGAAGGCAGTAGAAGGCCGATTTTGCTGGTCCCCGAACGTTCAGTTCGGGGAAAATCGGCCTGGGGACTAGCGATGCTGCAACGCTGGTTGCAGCGAGCGTGCCTAAGAAGGAAATACAATGCCAACTCATAAATTGCGTAAAACGTCGACTATGGAGCATCTCATCATTCTTTCTCTGCGTAACAAATTAGGAAAGAACCGATATTTTGAGCGATGGGGAGAAAGCCCAACAGGTATTCTTGGGCATTATAGAAAGGAAGCAAGAAACGGGCCTTGGGGGATTCCAGATAGGAAATGGTCACGCCACTGATCGCCGTCGTTTTAATGTTGCTGAATTTAGATTTTTGCAACGCGTCCTTCATGTCCTTCTTGGAAAGTAACCTCTCATTATCGGTTATCCCCTCTTTAGAATAAAAAATTGAACTCGGATGACGGTAAAGCCACATGCCGGGATTATTAATGTGCGGGTCATAGGAAATCACCATCCCTCCTTTTTTAAGGATACGATACGCCTCATTGAGGCAGGCCGTCATATCGGAAAAATGATGCAGGACCCCTGAAAAAATAACAAGATCCATGGACTCACTTTTAATTCCCACCTGATCAATATCAGAAACAAAATACTTAGTCCCGTCATTCTTATTCTTGGCCCTTCCAATAGCCTGGATGGCAATATCTACACCAACGGAATCTATGCCTGTTTCATTAAAAAATCGACGGGTGAATGAACCTGTACCGCAGCCAAGATCAACGGCCTTGCGCACTTGTGAAAATCTTGCTCCCATGCATTGATGGAATGACCTTATGATAGATCGATAGCCGTAAGGAGTAAGGCTGTCGTAGTCTTTGTCCTGGGTGAACTTATTAAAAAAACCTATCTCTTGAGATTTGTTCTGGAAATCAGACATCTTGGTTCCTGATGATCATGGCTTTAGGCAGAGGAAGTATAAAATCTCCCCGATATCCCCGCATTTTAAGTTTAGGCATCAATTCATCGGCAATATGCCAAGACAGCATCAGTGCATAATCCGGTTGTTTTATAAAAAACTCCTGTTCTGAAGCGATCCTGAGTTTTGTTCCTGGAATTATTTTTCCGATCTTATAAGACCCCTCTGTTTCCACCACGTTGTCAAGAATACTATTATCAATGCCCGTATAATTCATCAGCACCGTGGCCCTCCCCGGCGCGCCAATGCCCTGGATGGTTTTGTGGGTGCTTTTAATTCCTGCTAATAACTGCTGCAGATCACTTTTGTGCTCCATGACCTTTGAACGAAAATCACGCAGTAATTCCGGGCTAAGTTTTTTCTTCTCTTCTTCCTTTAAAAGATCAACCACGCTTGCGTCGATAGGATACTGCCCTTGATGCGCCGAATATATCCGCAAAGAACCTCCATGAGTGGCTATGCGCTTGGCACGAATGATCTCAAAGCCATGTTTTTCAAAAAGATATTTTAAACTCGTCAACGAATAATAACGCAAGTGCTCATGGTGAATAGAATCATACTGCAGCCCTTCCAACATGGAAAAAAGATACCCTGACTCTGAAATAAAAATACCGTCGGGTTTCAATAATCGCTTGATGCTTTTAATGGTCTCATCAATTGGCTTAAAGTGGGCCAGGACATTGGTTGCGGTAATGACCTTCGCCTGACCATGCTCAGAGGAGATCCTTTGGCTTATTTCAGGGGTAAAGTAAGATTGGATAACGTTGATCCCCTTTCCAACGGCCAACTGTCCCATGTTCTCAGGAGTTATTCCCAATACTTGCGCCCTGTTTTTAAAATTCCCCAGCAAGGTGCCATCATTACACCCAATGTCAACAACCAGGTCCTTCTTGTCTAACTTGATAAATTTTTCTGTCTCCCTGGCTAACTCAACAAAATTATCACGCAATATTTTTGTAGTCCCGCTTCTGTATGGATAATCTAAGGGAAAAAGCAACTCCTTGTCTACAATGCACCCTAGCCCAACGAGCTGACAATGCGGGCAGTACAGTAATCGGACGGGATATCTCTGTATCTCCGTCTCTGTCCCCCCAACGGGAGTTATCAATCCATCCACTAAGGGAAGACTTCCCAGAGAAAGCACCTCTTCGGTGGGGTTATTACAAATTTGGCAATGATCTATTAAAATATATCCCGGCATTCATTTTTTCCAAAGTTTAAAAATCCCTCTTAAAAATATTGGCCCATATTTAAATACCCTGCGCATTATTTTAAAGTGCGACTCCCCTCCATCCATACGATTAGACGAGTTAAAGCCAAGTTCGGTGACCTTAAGATCATGATACTGGGTTTCAACGGCAAGTTCAAAGGCTATAGCCCAATCTTCATCTGCTTTTAAGTTTACTTTTGGAAGGATATCCTTGCGGAACATTTTGATCCCACATGTTGGGTCAGATAATTGACAATGCGCTAGCCGGCAAAACAGGCGATTGCCCCAAGCCGAAATAACTCTGGCCCAAAAACTGCCTCCCTGGATGCTTCCGCCTTTGGCATAACGGGTGCCTGAAACCAGATCATAGCCTTGCTCCATGAGGTCGAACATGGGGTTAATTATGGCTATCGGCCCTTGATCATCCGCTACCAGAAAAAGAATGTACTGGCCCGAAGACCTTCCCAGTCCAGTCCTTATGGCGCCAGGAATGCCTGGCCTGTATTTGTTTAACAGTACTTGTATCGACGGGTCTTTCGTTTGAATGCTCTTAATAATAGGTAAAGCAGGATCGTCTTTATCATCGTGAATAAGAAGAATTTCATACGGGATGGCCAAACATTCCCCAAGACGACCCAGTGTTTGAGCAATATTCTTCTCCTCATGGTGAAAAGGCATAATGATCGTAAGAAACGCCTGTGTGTCAGGAGACATGGGAAGAAGTCCTGATTATTTTTTTCCAAAGACTGCAGTCCAAAGAAGCATTGCGAGACAGAATAAATGGTGTCTTACTTTGAATGTCTTTAAGCTGACAAGGCCTGATAGCGGTTTTGAGTTTTTTATACCGCGCATAATCTGAACTCTTCTTTGAGCCCACATTGACCGTTCCTATAAACCTAGAATATAAAAGCGTGTGTATGGCATGAGCCAATTCATTTAAAGGAAGGCTGGAATTAAAAGAATCCTTCGCATATATTTTAAAAGGAATATGCGCGGGATCATGAAAGCGGGTACGAATAATGCAATGGTCCTTTAACAAATGGACTGCGCACTCTGCTCCAAGCTTGGTCCAGCCATAATGATTATACGGGATGGCAGGGTCTGATTCTTTATAAGGACCGCGCGTGCTGGGATATACGCCGTCGGTAGAAACGTACAGATAACGGATCTTTTTTTTCATCTTTTTTTCTTTGCGCAGGGTTTCTTCGACAAGACGGCATGTTCCCATGAGATTTGTTTGCATGGCAGACACCGGATCTTTTTGACAATCCCGCATGCGGGCTATGGCGGCCGTGTGAATGATGGCATCAAAAGAATGTGCCTGAAAATATTTCTTAATGGATGGGGTATCGCACAAATTAAGGATCTTGCGCGTAGGGGTGAGAATATTCCCGAACAGACCACTGGAGACAAGATAGCTCCCTAATTGACCGGTGGCCCCAACGATAAGGATATGGTGAAATTTTTGGCTCATGAACAAAAATAAATTTAACTAAGATAAGAAGTTTATCATAGATGCGCGTCTGAAAACAAGATATTATATACTATCAACCATTCATGAAAGAGGCAAATTGATGGCTATGCTCAGGTCTAAAGGGGTTACATTTTGGGGCTATTTACTGATCTGGAGCTCTATCTATCAAATATTGGCCTTGCTCTCCGGAGGGTATGCTCATTATGCCTATCTGCATCAGGAATATGCCCCTAAGGTCATTCTTTTTCGCTACTGGGTTTCCTGGATCATCAAGATCGCCGGGATCATCGCCGGGATTGGGATATTAAAGCTCAATGACTGGTGCAGGAAATTCGCGATATTCAATAGTCTTTTTACGATCCTTACCGTCAATCTTAAGCATACCTACGCCGCTTATAGCCTTCATACAAAATACTTGGACCAAACCATGGTCGGGGTTTTCCCTAAGGGAGGATTTTCTTCGATCACCTGGACGGCGTTGATCATTCAACGATCGATCGATGTTATTTTTGGGCTCTTGTTGATTTATTTCTTTACCCGGCCGGAAGTACGAAAACAATTCAAAAAATTGACAGCTGGTTCCTAATAAACCGTCTGTCTCTCACCTGCGGATGGCAGAGAGCTCGCGGATCAACACTTGCAGGATGCGCTCATGGACGGCTGTGACTTCATCCTCACGTAAGGTCTTCGTGTTCGATTGATACTGGCAGGAAAATACCAGGCCTTTGTAGCCGGGTTGGATCTTATCGCCTAAATACTGCTCGATAAATTGTACGGATCTTAAAACATCTGCCCCCTGCTGGCGGCAGATCTCTTCAACTTTCTTATACGACACTTCTTTTTTAACGGCCAGTGAAACGTCTCTGATAATGGCCGGGAATTCTGAAATAGGCTGATATTTTAAGGTCTTACCAGGTAAAGAACATACCTCATCTAAATGAAGGCCTGCAAAATAAACATCCTGATTCTTGATATCCCAATTGTTTAATATCTTTCGATCAACCTTGCCTAAGGACCCCAGATATTTCCCGTTAAACATGATGGACATCGCGCATCCGGGATCAAGAACTGCCAATGGGCTGGCTTCATAAACAGGACTGATGCCAATGCTCTGGACAATACGCTCGACGATGCCTTTGAGATCAAAGATATCAACGGTGTCTTTCTTAGATAAGCGCCAATCCTGCCCACGGCGTCCCGTCAATAAAACCGCTAAGGTCTCTTTTTCTCCATCTATAAAGTAACGCTTACCGATCTCAAAGAAACGCAGATCTTTTTGACCGCGATTGATATTGGTAAGGGCTACTTGCAGCATGGATGGCAACATGCTGGGACGCATCAATTCCTGGTCCTGATTAAGAGGGTTAAATATCTTCACGGCCTTGATATCTGCCATATTGCTTTTAACAAGCATCTTGGTATTGATCATGTTATGCGTGATCACCTCATCGACGCCCCCTGCCGTTAATACCCGGCGGATCTTGTCCTTGATCTCGCGCGGTCTTTTATCCACAGGAATATTGACCGCCTTGATCACCGGCATTGACGAGGGCAGACGGTCAAATCCTATCATGCGGGCAATTTCTTCGATCACATCCACGTCAGCCTGGATATCCGCGCGATTAACAGGAGGCGTCACTGTTAAGTCCTCGGTACTCGCCGTTACTTTAAATCCTAATTTGGCTAACCATGCTTTGGCCTTGCCTGATGTGACGGCCACTCCCAACAAAGATTCTATGTCCTTGATCTTGACCTTCACCTTTATAACCGGGCTTTTTGATTTTGATGCTATCTCCCCACGCCCAGACGATAGTCCGCCAGTTAATTGCAGCAAAAGATCCGTCGCCCGATTGGCCCCTGTCAAAACCCCCTCATAATTAACATTGCGTTCAAAACGATAGGAAGAATCACTACGAAGCCCCAGGGCACGAGAAGCCCGTCGGATAAGACCCATGTCAAAATGCGCGCTTTCCAGAAAAATATTCTTTGTGCCTGCTGTTATCTGGGCATCTCGGCCTCCCATAATACCGGCAATAGCCACTGGTTTTTCAGCATCCGCGATCACTAAAATGGAAGTGTCCAGTTTTCGCTCTATGCCATCGAGCGTTACAATGCTCTCCCCTGCCTTGGCCCGACGCACAACGATCTTGCCACCGGCTAATTGATCCTGATCAAAAGCATGCAACGGTTGTCCTGTTTCCATCAAAACGAAATTGGTGATATCAACCGCATTGTTGATCGCATTGATCCCTAGCGCGGCTAGCCGCTGCTTCATTTCTGGGGGGGCGTCCTTGATCTGCACATCACGGATCAGCGTGCCGATATATCGACTGCAGTCCTTTTTATTTTCAATTTGAATGAGTCCTTTTAAGGAGGCTTTGTAATTTTTGATCTTGGGAGATTTAACGCTCTTGCCTGTAATAGCCCCGATCTCCCGTGCCAATCCTAAAATACTCAAACAATCCGGACGATTGGGAGTGATCTCAATCTCTAAGATCGTATCACTGCCAACGGACTCCACCGCCTCTACTTCAAGCCCTGCCATGGTCAGCCGCTCAATCAGCGCATCCGTCGATAACTTAGGGTCAATATAATCTTTAAGCCAGTTCAAAGAAAGTTTCATGTGTTTTATCCGATGCGTTAAACAGACGTTGGGATAATTCTTATAGCCGAAATGCGTGCTTTTGCTCCTGACTTATCCAGGAATCAGTTGGTAGCAATTAGCATTTTGGCGGAAAAAATTGATCCCAAAGGCTGTTTGTCCCCTCATTTAAAATTGCTTTAAAAACCTTACATCATTCTCGTAAAACAAACGTATGTCGTTAATGCCATACTTGAGCATGGCCATGCGTTCAACGCCCATCCCAAAAGCAAAACCTTTATATTTGCCCTTGGGATATCCCACCGCTTCAAACACCTTGGGATTAACCATGCCACAGCCTAATATCTCCAACCATTTTTTACGTTGAATGCCTAATATCTCCGCATTGATATCCACTTCTGCGGAGGGCTCGGTAAAAGGAAAAAAGTGTGGTCGAAAGCGCATGATGACCTTGGGGCCAAAAAATCTCCTGCAAAATTCCGTCAACAAGCCCTTTAGCTGGGAAAATTGCACTTTCTCATCCACTAAAAGACCTTCGATCTGATGGAACATAAATGAATGGCTGGCGTCCACTGCATCAGGTCGATACACGCGGCCAGGCACGATCACCGCCATGGGAGGCTTATGTTCTTTCATGATCCTCACCTGTCCGGGAGAAGTATGACTGCGCAGCAAAAGACGACGGCCGCGGGCTGACGGATCTTCAGCGTCTAAGTAAAAAGTGTCGAAGGCGTCTCTTGAAGGATGGTCGATGGGAATGTTTAATCCTGTAAAGTTATGGAATTCTGTTTCTACTTCCGGAGTTTCGATCGTCGCAAAACCCATCTGCTCAAAGACCGCAATGATCTCTTGCATGGTTTGAGTGAGGATATGGGTACGCCCTAAAACTTCGCCTGTGCCGGGCAAAGAAATATCCACCTGTTCTTCGAGTGTTTTAGCCGCATTTAACCCGCCAGATTTTTCTGAGATCAATTTCTCAACAAGCCCTCTGAGATCATTGGCCCCTTTGCCGATGGCCGCTTTATCAGCAGGAGCGGCGGCCCCTAATGAAGCAAAGACAGCGGCGACGATGCCCTTCTTGCCCAAATATTTCAAGCGAAAAGCTTCCAGCGCCTGCGGACTGCCAATGGCCAGGGCCTCAGCTTGGGCTTGATCGTTAATCTCTTGAAAATTCCATTGCATATTAACCCCTGATAGCGGTCGTCGTTACCTTACTTCGGGGAATCGGACACTGATTTAAAGAAAAATGCCCCGCCTTTTTTAAGCGGGGCAATATTCCCTATTCCTTGATCGATCGGTCCGTCACGCCCCGAGAACGGGCGGCCCGAGTTTACGCCTTCTTGGCCGCTTTTTTAGTGGCTAGTTTAGGCTTTAATATTTTTGCCTTCTCAACGATCTGCGCGAAAACTTCCGGCTGGGTCACGGCCAGATCCGCCAGTACCTTGCGGTCAAGCGTGATGTTGGCGGCTTTAAGACCACTGATGAAACGGCTATAGGTGATCCCCGACTCGCGGCAAGCCGCGTTAAGACGGATGATCCACACGCTTCGATATTCGCCTTTTTTCTTCTTGCGATCAAAATACGCATATTGACGGGAGCCGATCAAAGATTTGATGGCTTCTTTATACCGTTTGCTGCGATCGCCGAATTGGCCTTTGGCTTCTTTTAATACACGTTTTTTGCGCCTATGGGAATAGACGTTTGTTTTAATTCGTACCATACGGTAACACCTTTCTTATACGCTTGGCGTCCGTCGCTGATACGTATCCGCTGTGGCGCAACTGGCGTTTATGTTTGCGGGTCTTTTTACCCAAAATATGCTGACGTCCGGCATTGCGCTTTTTCAATAGACCGCTTTTGGTCATACGCAAACGCTTGGACGCTGCTTTCTTAGTTTTCAACTTCATTCTTTTTGCCATAATAGTATACCTTTCAAATTCTTCTTACTCTCTGTCATTCCCGCGAAAGCGGGGATCCATTTCCTAGTTATTTCTCCGATTTGGGTGACAACACCATCGAGACAACGCGCCCCTCGGCCATGGGTGCTTTTTCAACCGTTGCATACTGGGCGGTGGCTGCCACTACTTTTTCCAGGACCGATTTCCATTGGTCACGGAAGCTCATTTCCCTGCCCTGGAACATCATGTTGATCTTGACCTTGTCCTTCTTGCTTAAAAAAGCGATGGCCTGGCGCATCTTTGTTTCCAGATCATGATCGTCGATATGTGGCTTGATACGGATCTGTTTCAAGTGGGTCACATGTTGATGCTTTTTGACCTTGCGCTCTTTTTTTTGCTGGTCATATTTGTATTTACTAAAATCTATAATCCGGCAAACCGGAGGGGTTGCGGAAGGCGCCACCTCGATCAAGTCGAGTCCGTACTCTGCCGCTAACTCCAGGGCCCTGTTAATATTCACCACTCCTAATTGTTCGGAGTTTGGTCCGATGACTCTGACTTCTTTGGAACGAATTTGACTGTTGATCCGTATGTTCTTTAGAATAGTTAACCCTCCGTGATTTATACTCTTATTATTAAAAGCGTTCTATTATCCCTAAAATCTATAGCTTGTCAATAATCTGCTGCTTAAGGCGCTCTAACAAGGCTTCCACGCTCATGGCCCCTAAATCGCTGCCGTTTTGCAAACGTACGGACACTTGGGATGCTTGCATCTCCTTATCCCCTATAATTATCTGATACGGGACCTTTTTAACGGAGGCCTCCCTGATCCTTTTGGACAAAGATTCATTACGATCATCGACGACAACCCTGATATCCGCCTGCTGTAAAGTTTCTTTTATTTTTGTCGCAAATCCTGTGTGTTCATTCTTGATAGGAATGATCGTCACTTGATTAGGGGCAAGCCACAAGGGAAAATTCCCGGCATAATGCTCGATCAAGGTGCCGATGAATCTCTCCAAACTTCCTAAGATGGCCCGGTGAAGCATGACCAACGGAGCTTGGGCCCCGGTTTCATCCACATAATTAAGTTCAAAGCGTTCCGGCAAAAAGAAATCGCATTGGATCGTTCCGCACTGCCATTGACGGCCGATGGCATCTTTTAATTTAATATCTATTTTAGGGCCATAAAAAGCCCCATCCCCTTCATTGATATCATATTTTAAACCCTTGGTGTCCAGGGCGTCCTTGAGCGCCGCCGTGGCCTTGTCCCAATTGGCGATACTGCCCATGAATTTCTCCGGCCTGGTAGAAAGCTCAATGTGCAGGTCATGGAACCCGAAATCATTCATGGTATCAAAAACAAAATCAATGACATTGATGATCTCGTTTTTGATCTGGTCCGGACGTAGGAAAATATGCGCGTCATCCTGGGTAAATCCGCGCACGCGCAAAAGTCCATGCAAAACCCCGGCCTTTTCCTGACGGTAAACCGTACCCAATTCAAAATAGCGGATGGGCAGGTCGCGGTACGAGCGCGTCTGGGATTTATAAATAAGGATATGCCCCGGGCAATTCATGGGCTTGACCACATAATCCTCTTCATCCATCTTAAAATAATACATGTTCTCGCGGTAATTCTCGGCATGACCTGAGATCTCCCAAAGCTTGCCTTTTAAAATATTCGGGGTCACCACCAATTGATACCCGCGTTTCAAATGCTGGGTGCGCAGATAATCTTCCATGATCTTTCGAAGCATCGCCCCGTTAGGATGATAAAAAACCAGCCCTGCTCCGGCGGTATCGTGATAAATATGGAAAAGATCAAGCTGAGTGGCTATTTTGCGATGGTCCCGCTTGCCTGCTTCCTCGAGCATTTTTAAATATTCATCTAATTCTTTTTGGGTAAAAAAAGCAGTCCCATAAATACGCTGCAGCATGGGCTTTTTTTCATCCCCGCGCCAATACGCACCGGCCACGGAAAGCAATTTAAATCCTTTGATCAAGCCCGTCGAGGCCACATGCGGACCTTTACAAAGATCTACAAATTCCCCCCCCCCTGTTTTGTATATGGACACTTCCTGGTCGGGGATGCCATCGATCAGCTCCAGCTTATACGTTTCATTAGCCGAGGCAAAAAGCTTCTTGGCTTCTTCACGATGCATGAATGACTGTGTCAGGGGCAAATTCCTGTTGATGATGCGATGCATGCCCTTTTCGATCTTGCGCAGGTCTTCATCAGAAAAAGGCTCTTTCTTGTCAAAGTCATAATAAAACCCGTTATCAATGGCCGGGCCTATGGTCACCTTAACATCCGGCCAAATCTCCTGTACGGCCTGAGCCATGACATGAGCGGTGGTATGCCTCAACTTATCTATTTCCTGGCTATATTCCATAATGTTTTAAAATCTGGTGGACCCGACAAGACTCGAACTTGTGACCTTTTCCATGTCAAGGAAACGCTCTAACCAACTGAGCTACGGGTCCGTCGCTACTAAATTTATTATGGGCGGGGAGGGACTTGGCGCCTTACTCTCAAGACATGCCCTCTGGCATGTCTTTCGCTCCAGGTCGGCCACCCGCTCTATAAACTGCTCCTATTCGTCGCAGTTTATATGCAGAGCTCCTTCAAGCCCCTCCTTCTTCATTCTAATATTCTTTATGGGCGGGGAGGGACTTGAACCCTCACAACCTTACGGTCATAGGATTTTAAGTCCTACGTGTATACCAATTCCACCACCCGCCCTAAACCTTCATTACGAGTGTGCCTCAACTATTGTATTTCTTAATGATTCCGCGTGCATATGCTATTACAAATTCGATAGCCTGTCTGCCGCAGAGAGCGGCAGACCACCCGCCCTAAAACACCTCAAAAATCTGGAGGCGTGGAGCGGAATCGAACCGCTGAATAGTGGTTTTGCAGACCACTGCCTTACCACTTGGCTACCACGCCGTCGTCGTTTTTAAAAATTATGCCCTTAAAACTGCTTTGACGATCTCGTCTACTTCTGCCAAGTGACCGACGCCGACGGTGCCACACGCCAATTTACCTTTCACAGGCTCAATGAATTTAAACCCGTGCTTTTTAAGTTTGGCGCAATTTTCCCTGACGATCTCGTTGGCATACATCTCATCGTTCATCGCCGGTGCGATAAAGACCGTTGCCCGGCTGGTGATGACAAAGCTTGTCAATAGGTCATCCGCCAAACCGTTGGCCAATTTCCCTATGATATTTGCCGTCGCTGGCGCAATAAGGATGGTGTCCGTTCCCTTGGATAGTTCGATATGCGCCATGCGCCATGCATATTTATCAAACATATCGCTATACACATTCCTACCCGACAGGGCAGATAATGTCAGCGCAGTGATGAACTGCTCCGCCTCCTGGGTCATGATCACGGTGACTTCACAATGATTGTCCTGGAGACGGCGAATGATATCCCCCGCCTTATACGCCGCGATGCTGCCGCAGACGCCTAAAACGATCTGTTTAAGTTTAGGATTTTGCATTCTTTTTACTCTTTAAATCGTGGTACTGGGTAAAGATATCCCCGCCTTTTTCAACGACCTTACCCGCACGGATCTCATCGAGTGCAGTGGTCGCTAATTTCTGTTCAGCAGGTGTATTGACTAACTTGACACCCGTCGTGGCCAACTCGGTGGCACGCATGGAAGCTAAACGCACCAAACGATAAACACTGTTGCTTGCCTTAGGCAATAATTCTTCGAGCGGCTGATAAGCCATACGCATGTTACCTCCTGTTTTGAAACATGAAAACCAAGACAGTTATACCTTCCCTATCTTGTAAGAAAACACTTTTTATAACATATCCGAGGGGAACTGTCAACGAATCCCTGAGGCGCCTTTGAAATCAAGGCCATGCAGTTTTCTGCAAATAATCTGCTGCAATGCCTCCAAGGCCTTGTTTAGATCCGCGTTGATGACCACGTGATCATAATGCTTGGCTTCTTTTAATTCTTCCCTGGCAACTTTTAAACGCAGCCTTAAGCTTTCTTTGCTTTCAGAGCCCCTTGCTTTAAGTCGATCTTCCAATATCTTCAGGGAAGGCGCTTTGATGAATATCTTCAGTGCTTGCGGAAACTCCTTGGCCACGGTCCTTGCGCCCTTGACATCAATACACAAAAGAACATTGATGCCTTTCTTAAGCAGTTGGACCGCTTGCTTTTTAGGCGTTCCATAATAATGATCAAAAACTTTCTCCCACTCCAAAAAATAACCCTTTTTGATCCTCTCTTCAAAGGTCTTTGTATTTAAAAACAAATAATCTCTTCCTGGAACTTCCCCCGGTCTTTTGCTTCGGGTGGTCGCTGAGATGGTTTTGACGACCTTGTCTTTGATCAAAGGGCTTGCCAATAATGCTTTATGCAGTGTTGTCTTTCCGCAACCTGATGGGCCGGAGAGAATGACGATCTGCGCCTTGGTGGACGTGGGGACTTTATTCGACATTGTTAGACTGCTCACGAATTTTCTCAACCTTGCTCTTAATGGCGATCACCGCTGCGGCAACCTCTTTATCCTGGACCTTGGAGCCGATGGTGTTGGTCTCTCGTTGCATTTCCTGGGCGATAAAATCCAGTTTTTTGCCAGATCCTGCCTCTTGTTTTAAAAGCGTTTTAGCTTCATCAATATAGTGGGCCAAGCGCTCCAACTCTTCATGGATATCATTGCTTTTTTGATACGAAGAAAACTCCTCTGATGTCATCTTGGCTTTACTGTCCTTTAAAAGAGCATTTATTCGCCCCTTGATAAGACTGATCTGTAAAAGCATACGCTTAAGCTGTCCCCCGATGTCAGCGCTCAGGGCCTTGCCTTCCCTCCGGCGCATGGCCACGACCCCTGCCACAGCCTTTTGCAAAGACTTCTCCAGGGTGGGCCAAAGCTCCCCTGCCTGCACAAAAACTTCCTTGGTCTCGATCACTCCGGGGAAACGCATCACATCAGCGACGGTAATATCATTCTTGATGCGATGTTTTTGTCCCAGCGACTTGGCAAAATCCAAATAACGTTTGACCGCCTCTTGATTTAAAATAATGCTCGTTTGCGGCCTATCCGTGATCTTAACAGACACCGTGACCCTGCCGCGTTTCATCGCTGCGGCCAATACTTTCTGTATCTTGTCTTCCAGCGACGAGAACCCTACCGGAAGATAGAACGCTACATCCAAATAGCGGTGATTGACCGTTTTGACCTCAATCACACCCTTGATCTTCCCAAAGGTGATTTCACATGCCCCAAACCCTGTCATTCCTGTGATCATAAGCCCTCTCAAATTAATATTTCATTTTTCTTGAACCACAAAGATATTTCCCGACGAGCTTCCTTGTCGTCTGAAGACACATGGACTAAATTCTCAAAAACTCCCTTGGTCGTCACTCTCCCGAATTTGCCGCGCACTGACCGGGGGTCGGCCTCTTCGGGATTAGTGGCCCCGGCAATCCTGCGCGCTTTCTTCACCGCGTCTTTTCCGGTAAAGACCATGGCCACGACAGGATTTTTCCCGTGCAAGGCCCCTGTCAAATAACTGACGATCCCTTTAAAAAAATCTTGGCTTTCCAAATGCCTGTAATGCTCTTGGGCCATGGTCGGCGACACATTCACCAGTTTCATGGCCACTAATTTCAGGTCACCCGCTAAAAACAAACTGATCACTTCTCCGGCAATGGCCTTTTGCATCCCGTCGGGTTTGATCAATACCAATACCGACTGTGCGCTCATTTTCTTAACACTCCTAAAATACGGTCCAGATCATCCAGGGTGTAATATTCGATCACCAGCTTTCCCTTGCCCTTTTTATCCTCAACAAAAACCTTGGTCCCCAAAATCTTGCGCAACTCTTCTTCCAATATCTCAATGTCCCTATTTTTAGGCTTACTTTTGGCTTCCTGAACAATATTTTGCCCCTGATGTGCTTTTTTGACCAGCTCTTCTACTTGGCGGACAGAAAGGCCCCTGTCTATAATGACCTTTGCTGTTTTTTTCTGAATGGTCGCGTCTTCAAGGCTTAATAAAGCCCGTGCATGCCCCATGGAGAGCTTGTCCTCTGCCACTTGTTTTTGGATCTCTTCGGGGAGGCGTAAAAGGCGCAATAAATTGGTCACTGTCGAACGGTCTTTACCAATAGCTTCGGCAACAGCTTCCTGGGTGAATTGAAACTCTTCCATTAATCGCTTAAACCCCTGGGCCTCTTCAATAGCATTCAGCTCTTCTCTTTGAATGTTTTCAACCAAGGCTAATACCAAGGCTTCCCGATCGGTCACATTCTTGATAATTACCGGAACCTGTTCCAGTCCAAGAGCTTTGGCTGCTCTTAATCTTCTCTCCCCCGCCACCACCTCATAGCCATCCTCATGCTTGCGCACTAAAATTGGCTGAAGAACGCCTTTTTCTTTAATTGAAGCCTTCAAATCTTCTA
>Ga0302320_10014598_pt1 | contig 16238 bp, 14 predicted proteins | sample Bog_T0_3_FD_202130 | JGI IMG/M metagenome (GOLD analysis project Ga0302320, IMG submission 202130) | Peat permafrost microbial communities from Stordalen Mire near Abisko, Sweden - Bog_T0_3 | ecosystem: Environmental > Terrestrial > Soil > Wetlands > Peat | place: Sweden: Abisko, Stordalen Mire... | reverse complement strand
CGCGCGGAAAAAATCCCCGGCTCAACCAACCAGCCGGGCTGGACTTTCCGCGTGAAGGACCAGATTAACGGCGCGTTAAGCGATTCGCGCATCGTCGGCGCGACGGCGGTGCCCAGCGGCAAAAACGCCACGCCGTCCATTTTTCTGTTCGACGCGGAACACAAGCAGTTGACACTGTGCGAACGCGACGCGACGGGCGTGTGGCAGGTGGTCCGCAACCTGGACTTGCCGGTGACGGATTTCAGTTCCGTGCAGACCGTTGCGCTCGGCGGCAAGGACGTGCAGAGCGTTGCGTTTCTCGGTCAGAACACGGTGGCGTGGCAGGCGCTGGCGGGCGATGTCTGGGATTTCACGCCGCTCGACGGCTACGAGACGTCCATCAAGGACGGTTTTCTCAACGATGAAATTTCCGGCGACCTGACCGGCACCGGACGCAAGGACATTGTCTTCATGGAGACGGCCAAGAATTATCTCGACCTCGTCAGCTTCAGCGCCGCGCACAAGCTGGTGCCGCAGGATCGCTGGCAGGTGTTCGAGCAGCACACGTTCCGCGCCCGCGAAAACGCCGTGCCGGAGCCGCGCGAGGCGCTCATCAAGGATGTCACCGGCGACAAGAAGAATGATCTGATCGTGCTCGTCCACGACCGGATTCTGGTTTATCCGCAGGAGTGAAAGGCGGGTTGAACCGTTAAATCGAAAATCGTTGCATCGGTTTCCCGGTGCAACGATTTAATTTTTTTTATCCTCAAAAAGCTATCCGCATCACGGATGGTTCTGACTGTTCGTTGACGACAGAACGTTGGCGATGATTTGGTCAATCTCCGGTTCGCCGGTCTTGCGCGGATGCGCGGCGCGATAATCGCGGAGTTGCGCCAGCAGCCGGAGATCCCGGGGCTGAAGCTGGCCGTCGGGCATGGTCTGAAGCATCGCTCCCAGCGCCATGACCTGGCCGTCCAACTGGCTCTCCAATAATTCCGCCGTCCCATTCGTGTCGCCCGCGCGCAAGGCGGTCAAGGCGGTCAGACGATCATTCACGCCGTCCAAGGCACTGTGGGTCTGGTAACGCCGGATCCATTTGTCGTAGAAGTGCTGCGTGGAATACAAGCCGATGGCCCAGCCCGCGAGCAGGGCGATGAGCAATAACAACAGAGGGCGGATGTTCTTCATATTGCGTCAATTTTTAACGTAAAAAGCTGAACCACCGTCGATTTGCAACGGGAACCGCGACGGCGAAACGGAAAGCGCCAACGGCGGTTGGCTCCTCCAGTCAGACTGCTCCGTTATCAATTAATTTGGGCCCAAGAACTCACCATAATTTCTGGCACATGCTTTTCGGTGATAATTTTGCCACTAACAGAAAGAGGTTCTCCCTTTGCAATCAAGTTTTCAAACACTTTTACTGACGGTGGGTCATTAGTGCCGGGCCAAACAGCGGCAAATTGGGCATGTGGCCTTCAATTCAACCCCGGCGGGCGCGGCGCAAAGGCCTTGAACCCGATCCCGTCCGTCGTGGTGCTGCCGTTGAACACGGAGAAGTAAAAGTATTTGGACACCGCGTCGTAGTCCGGCAGCAGCGAGAAATCCATCCAGTCGCGGAAACTCTTGGGCAGCGCCGCCATCGAGCCGAGTCCGGTCGCGCTGTCGGATTGGTTTTTCAGCAGCGTGAAGGCGGAGCGCATGATTTCCTTCTGGTTTTCGTAGCCGAACAGCCCGCCGCTGGTGCCGCCGATGTGCTGCGCCGCGTCCGCCAAGCCGGCGGTTTCACGCAGCGGCTTGGTCGGGGCGCCGGTGCTGCGCAGATAATTTTCCATGATCGAGGAATCGCCGCTGACCGCGACGTAGCCGCCGCTGCTGGTGAGGTAAAGATAGCGGGGAGCCGCCGCCGCACCGGGCATGCGCGCCGCCGGCAGGGCGATGCTGTAAATTTTCTTGCCCAGAAAATCACGCGGGTCCGCCGCTTCCTGCCGGCCATACAACATCGAGGCAACCGAGCGGACGGCCTGAAGCGCCTGGTCGGGATTGGCCGCCGCGAACAGGAAGATGGACGGGGCGTTGTTCAAATCCGCAATGGACGTGCCGGCGGCGGCCTTCTGGTAGCCGAGGAAATCGTCGCCGAGGTTGCCGATGAGATTTTTGCGGAAATCAAAGCTCGGATCCTTCTGCTGCGCGCTGGCGTTGGCCATGGAAATGGCGGCGTTGAGGCTGCTCAGGATGGCCGGCGAAAAATCTCCCAGCATCGTTTCCAGTGCGGCCCAGTCCTTCTGGCCGTCCGTCCGCCAGCGCCAGAATTTCACTGCGTCCGCCGGGACAAACAGCGGCGCGGCCGAATCCTTGTTCGCGGCGGCCAGCATTTTGAACAGTCCGGTGCGCTCGGTTTCTGGCACGGCGAAATAAAAATCCGCCTCCGAGCCGTCGTGCGAATTCCGGCAGGCAAAGCTCGCGCTCTTCAGGCCCATCGCGCCGGACGCGGCGAGCGCCTTGTTCCAGGAAAACGCCGGCATCGGGCTGGGCGCTTCGGGGTTCGGTTCGGGCTGCGGGATGCTGGCCAGCACGTTGAAAAAAGTTTTGGCATTGAACCAGCCATAATACAGTGGCGATCCGCGAAACTGCGCCAGCTTGTCGGCGGCGAAGACGGCGTTGTCGGCCAGCGCGGGCGCGGAACCGCCGGTGAGGTGCGCGACGACGGGTTCGACGGCCTTGAGCGAATTGCCGACGATCAGCAGCGAGTCAACCTGGCCGACGACCATCTCAATGGATTTTTCGGGCTGCGGTTCCTTGCCGAGTTCCGAGACGGGCTCTTTTTTTGGCAGCAGGCGCGAGACCGATGATGGCATATCATTGCTGGAGAGCGGCACGATGGAAAACTTGACGCCGCGAATGGTTTCCGAACGGATGGGCTTGCCGCTGTCGGTCCATTTCTTTTGCAGCACGGCGAGGTTGGTTTTCAACTGGCCGCTCTTGTCCTTGGCATCGAGCAGTAGCACCAGGCCGGGCATTTGGTCACTGGAACCGTTCCAGCCGTTCTGCGTGAGGGCGAAGGTGAACTGGCCCTGCGCCAGGTCGGTGAAATCGCTGACACTCAGGCCGAGGTCTTTTTCCAGCGGCGCGACGAGCGTCTCGTTCCACTTGCCCATGAACTTGTCGTGAAACGGCTTCATCGCCGGGTCGTTCCAGCACAGCGCCTGCGGCGACTGGCGGACGGCGGTGCGCAGCGCCGCGCAATCCGGCGCGGTGACGAGGAATAAGGTGTCCGCCGGCAGCAGATTTTCGGCGGGCGGAACCGCCGCGCGCAGGGCGGTGGCAAAGTTTAACGACACGGCAAACGCGGCCAGAAAAAACAGGCGGAGGTATGTTTTCATTATGGATTAAAGTTCGGCGGCGACGAAAGGTTGCGCGGAGAAATAAAATTATTTCGCGTCCACTTTCACTTTCGTGCGGCTGGGCGGTTCAAGATAGCGATAGGGATTGTTTGGATTGTCGGCGGCATAGGCGAACGCGTCGCGGTGGTCGAGGAAGTTTTTCACCAGCTCCACCGGAATCGCAAAACCGAGTCCTTCACCAAAGGTGATCTTCATGTTCGTCACGCCCACGACTTCGCCGGCAAGGTTGAAGAGCGGGCCGCCGCTGTTGCCGGGATTGATCTGCGTGCTGGTTTGAAGATAAAGATTTCCCTCCATCTGGCGCGTCTTGGTGCTCAGGATGCCCTGCGTCACCGTGCGTTCGAGGCCGAGCGGGCTGCCGATGGCGAACACCGCGTCGCCCACGTTCAGCGCGTCGGAATTGCCGAGCGTGATGTATTTGAACTTCGGCGCGTCCTTGTCCTCGATCTTCAGCAGCGCGAGGTCGTGAAATTTGTTGATGGCGATGATCTTGACTTGCTTGTAAGTCTCGCGGTCAAGCTGGCCGTCCTTTTGGTGATAAACCTCCACGGAAATTTCCGTCTCACCTTCGATGACGTGGAAGTTCGTGATGAGATAGCCGTCCGCGTTGATGAAAAAACCGGAGCCGAGGCCGCCCGGCGTGCGGACCTGCACGACCGCCTCGCCAATCTGCTTGACGAGCGAACTCACGTCGCGCGCGGGCGAATTCAGCAGCGTGGCGTAATAAAACTGCGGCGGGACGTTGACGCTGGCGACGGCGTTGGAAACTGCGGGCGCAACGGACGGCGTGGTGGTGGCGGCCGTCTTGGAAATGCCGGCGATGGAGCTGCGCGGCACGACCAGCACGGTGTAGCCGACATCCACGACCACGGCGTCCGGTTTCTCGGCGAGCACGGTGCCGGTCACTGCGGCCTTGTCCTTGAGTTGGATCGTGTCAGCGGACGCGAGATTGGCGGCGCACAACAACAGCGCCAGCCCTGCAAACTGTTTCTTCAACGACATTGGCAGACAATAAAGCAGCCCGGCAGCTTTGACAAGTGGCGGGCGAAGATTCCATTTTCCAATAATGTCATCCGCCGGAGCCAAATTTCCGCTTTAGCTTTCCCGCGCCACGTCTTAACTTGCGCGCTGCCAATGGCTCTAAAACTGTTCAACACGCTGTCCCGCTCCGTTCAGGAATTCGCGCCGCTCGATTCAACCGGGAAAAAAGTCGGCCTGTATTGCTGCGGCCCGACCATCCACGACTTCACACACATCGGCAACTGGCGCATATGCGTCTTCGCCGACCTTGCCTTGACCCGGCTGCCATTGCCCCCCTGCCGCTGTGGCGGCCATTTGCGTTCCGGGAAAGTTATGCTAGTTATGCTAGATTAGGCATCCAAAAGGAGTATTGACCGCAGTATGCGTTTGTCACCAAAATGAACTGTTTTATGAAAACGAGGCTCTTTGTCTTCAAACATTTTGGATTGTTCACCGGCGTTCTTGTTGCGGCCCTCGCAGGTCGCGCGGCGGCGGGGGGCTTTCCGATTGCCACGAATCCGGCGGTGACGCAATTTTCCGGCGGCGCGGTGGTGGCGGGCACTAATTATCTGGCGCTGTTTGTCTCGGGCACAAACCTTGCCGCGCAGGCATTCACCACCAACGGCACGCTGCTGGGGAGCCCGCTCACCTGGCCGGCAAGCGTCGGTTTCCCGCCGCTCGCGGCCCTCGCCGGCGCGAAGTCCAACAGCCTCGCGGTGTGGTCGGACAATGCCCTCAGTTCGGGAGCGACGGCGTTTGGCCAGTTGCTTTCCAGCAGCGGCGGCACCGTGGGCAGCCGGTTTCAACTGGTCGCCTCGCCGGGCAGCTACGGATTTCAATCCGTGCAGGAGGCGGCCTCGGACGGCACGAATTATCTCGTGGTTTGGCAGGATATAAACAATGGAAATTTTTACGCGCAACACATCTCGGGCGCGGGCACGCTCACGGGTTCGCCGCTGCTATTGGCGAATGAACTCAACGGCATCGGTCAGCGGAATGTGGGGCTGTCGTTCGGGGCAACGAATTATCTGTTTGCGTGGCAGACCGGCAACAACAGCAGCAACCAGGTTTATGGTGTGTTTATTTCCCCCGGCGGCAGCGCCAGCGGCCCGTTCCAAATCAGCGCGACGGCCTCGCAGGACAACAATCCCGTGGCCACTGCCTTTGACGGCACGAACTACCTGGTGACTTGGAGTACCGACACGCAATACGCCAGCGGCGGCTGGCCGCTATGGGAACTGTATGGCCGTTTGGTATCACCCAACGGGTCGTTGCCTGGCAATGAACTGGTGCTGGCGACTGAACTGGCAAGCCTCCCCGCATTGGCCTTCGACGGAAACAATTACCTGGTTCTCTGGGGCTTCGACACCTTCACCACCAACAACGACAATACCATCCATGGCGAGTGGGTGGATCGCAACGGCAATTTGCTGGGTGCCGTCTTCACGCCTTTTTCCACGCAAGGCACCAACCCGCCGCTGCTCCCCGTCAATGGTGTCCTCTATGACGGCAAGCGCATGGTCCTGACGCCCACGTTCGGCACGTTCAGCACGGACGGCAGCGGAAACGTGACCGGACTTTCGGGCGGACAGGTTTATGGAACGTTCCTGCCCAACAGTCAGCAGCGGCCGGTGTTATTGCGGCCCGGGCTGACCAATGGAAACATGCAACTGACCTTGTCGGTGGTTCCGGGCCAAACCTACACCTTCGAGACTTCCAGCAACCTGACGGCATGGACGCCGGTGGGCACGGTGAGCAGCAGCGGCACTAATCTGCTGACCGTCACCGACGACCGGGGAGTGACCTACGCGCCGCGCCTGTTTTATCGTGCCGCCATCGGCAACCTCATTGGGACGACGTTCAATTTCGGTTTTCATCTGTATGCCAATGCCGTCGGCTTTGGGAGCGGAACCACACCGGTGGTGAGTTATCCCGTGGCGCTAAACAGTTACAGCGTGGATCTGGAGGTGAATAACGACAACAACCTGCCGGCGGCCACCAATGTCCTTTTCACCGGACCGGCCGGTTCGGGTTTGAGCGGCACGCCCGCCGACCCGAACAATTCAAGTGTCTCCGGGCAGTATTATCAGTCACCGGCCGTCAACAGTCCGGCTTCACCGCCCGGCGGCGCGTGGACGGTTTATTACAAGGGCACCAACGTCAACTTCACCGTGGCCAACCCGCAGACGGGGACCGACTTTGTGGTGCCGGTGCCGACCGCGACCATTAACAATGGCGTGTTGCAGAGTGTCAGTTGGACTTACCAGAACGCCACCACCGGCTCGACTATCAGCGGCACGCCGGCATTCATCACCGACATCCAGGTGCAGGTTGAAGGACTGGTCGGCGGACGCATTTACAATTCGCCCAATCTCACCGGCGGCGCCCTGAGCCACACGCTGACTTCCACAGTGAACTGGACCAACGTTTCGGTAATCAACATGGCCTACGACGACACACTGGGGAACAGCTACATCGTGTTTTTCTCCAAACCCTGACCGTTGGCCTCCGCCCGCGGCGCGGCAGGATTGACTTGGCCGTCCGGCTCTGGCTGGACTGCCAATCCGCCGGGCTATGATTCGCCGCGAACGGTTTGACAAATTGCTTTCGGTTTTCCCCGACGGGCATAAACTTGCACCTGCACATGGCTCTAAAACTGTTCAACACGCTGTCCCGCTCCGTCCAGGAATTCACGCCGCTCGATTCAACCGGGAAAAAAGTCGGCCTGTATTGCTGCGGGCCGACGGTCTATGACTTCGCACACATCGGCAACTGGCGCACGTTCGTCTTCGCCGACCTCGTCCGCCGCACGCTCGAATTTTCCGGCTACGACGTGCGGCACGTCATGAACATCACGGACATCGAGGACAAGATCATCAAGCGTGTCCGCGAAAACAAAACCACGCTCCGCGAGTTTACGGGAAAATTTGAGACGGCATTTCTGGAAGATTTGGAGAAGTTAAACTGCAAAAAACCAACCGTCATGCCGCGAGCGACGGAGCACATTCTTGATATTACCAAGCTGATCGAAAAATTGATCGCACGCGGCATCGCTTACAAAGCCGGCGACGGCTCGGTTTATTTCAGCATCGAAAAATATCGCGGCTGCGGCTGCCACTATGGCCAGTTGCTGAAATTAAATTTCGACGAGATGCGCGCCGGCGAGCGGGTTTCCAGCGATGAATACGAAAAGGAATCCGTCGCCGACTTCGCACTCTGGAAGGCGCGCGTGCCGGACGACGGCGACATCTTCTGGCCGGGTCCGTTCGGCGAAGGCCGGCCCGGCTGGCACATCGAGTGCAGCGCGATGAGCATGAAGGTGCTCGGCGAAAGTTTTGACCTGCACCTTGGCGGCGAGGATTTGAAATTCCCGCATCACGAGGACGAAATCGCCCAGAGCGAAGGCGCGACCGGCAAGCCGTTCGTGAAATACTGGCTGCACGGCGCGCATCTGCTGGTCGAGGGCAAGAAGATGAGCAAGTCGCTCGGAAACTTTTTCACGCTGCGCGATCTGCTGGCGAAAGGTTTCTCCGGCCGCGAAGTGCGTTATCTGCTGCTGACGGCGCATTACCGCGAGACGTTTAATTTCACGCTCGACGGTCTGGCCGGCGCGAAGACCGCGCTCGCTCGCATTGATGAGTGCGTCGGCAAACTGCGTGAAGCCGCAGCTAATTGCAAAGAAGCTCAAGAGCCAGAAAAAGAAACTATTGAACAGTTTACTGAAGCCTTAAACGACGACTTAAATATTTCTCGCTCATGGGCTGTCGTTTTTGATTGGATTCGTAAAAAAAACACATGGCTACTGACAGAATTTGTAGCTGAATCTGAATCAGTGCATTCGCTTGTTACAAATTCTCCTGCTCCGGGACAAGAAGCGCACAAGGTTTCTATCATGGCGGCAAGACAAATTCGTGCAGCCAAAGCTGCATCGGCTTTGGCAACCTGGAGTAAAATAGATTCCGCTCTCGGCGTCGGCGCAAAAACCGAGGCGGAAATCCCCGCCGAAATTCAAGCGCTCGCCGACACGCGCGCGGAAGCAAAAAAAAATCGCGATTTCAAAAAAGCCGACGCCATCCGCGATGAATTAAAAGCCAAAGGCTGGGTCATCGAAGACTCGCCGAAGGGAATCAAATTGAAAAAAACTTGAACCAACCGCGAAATACACAAAATATGCGAAGGCAAAAAATGAAATTGAATTCCAAAGTTTTTTCCGTGTTCGTGTATTTCGCGTGGTTCGCGGTCAATAAAAAATGAAAGGTCTATTCATCAGCTTTGAAGGCACGGAAGGTTGCGGCAAATCCACGCAGGTCGAATTGCTGGCGCAGCGGCTGCGCGCGCTCGGCCATGTCGTCCGCCTGCACCGCGAGCCGGGCGGCACGCCCATCGGCGAGGAAATCCGCCACACGCTCAAGCACAGCCCGCACAACCACGCCATGACCGCCGAGACCGAGCTGCTCCTGATGAACGCCAGCCGCGCGCAGCTCGTCCGCGAAGTCATCCGCCCCGCGCTGGAAGCCGGTGAAATCGTTTTGTGCGACCGTTTTTACGATTCGACGATCGCCTATCAAGGCTACGGCCGTGGACTGGATTTGGCGCAGGTGAAATCCATCGTCGAGTTCGCCATCGGCGGGACGAAGCCGGATTTGACGTTGTTTCTGGAAGTTCCGGCGGCGGTCAGCGAGGAGCGGCTGCGTTCGCGCCAATCCACCCTGCCGTTCATCCGCGACCGCATTGAGCAGGCGGACCGGAAATTTTTCGAGCGCGTAGCTCATGGCTATGAAGCCATCGCCGCCAGTGAGCCGGAGCGCATCCGGGTGATCAACGGCGCGCAGCCGCTGGATGTTGTTTGCAGCGAGATTTGGAATATCGTCCAGCCGCGTTTTCCCAAACCCGGCCGCTGGTGATTTTGTTTGCCGGATTCAAAACGCAAGGTAAGTTCTTTTCAGGACATGATTGAAAAAACCATCAGCGAGATTGAGGCGAAAATCGGCGGCGCGGAATCCGTGAACGCCGAGCGCAAGGCCGAACTGCTCAAACTGCTCGGCACGTTGAAGACCGAAGTCGCCAAGCTCTCCGAAACCCACGGCGAGCAGGCCGACAGCATCGCCAATTTCGCCAGCCTGTCCGCGCACGAGGCCACGCGCGCCACGCCCAATCCGCAGTTGCGCGAACTCTCCAATCAGGGTTTGCAGTCATCCGTGAACGGCTTTGAGCAGTCGCATCCGCGTCTCGTCCAGATCGTCAACGCCATCAGCAAGACGCTATCGGATCTGGGAATTTGATTTTTTACAGAATAACAGAATTTACAAAATTAGATTCTGTCATTCTGTCATTCTGTCTAAAAAATAATCTTCCTTCGGCTCCAGCTTTGCGATCGCCGCCATGATTTCGTCAGCGACCTGCTGGTAAATTTCCTTCAGCCGCGCCTTGTCGCAGGTTTTTGCCTCGGCGCGCAGTTTTTCAAATCGCATCGGTCGGCCGTATTTCACCGCGACGCGATGCGGGCGCGGAAATTTATGATTGCGCCCAAACGCCTCGAATGTTCCAAACGTCCGCACCGGTATCACCACCGCGTCCGATTTGATGACCGTCAGGCCGATGCCCGAACGCGCCGGCTGCAACTTGCCGTCCTTGGTCCGCGTGCCTTCGGGAAACAAAATAATGCCGTTACCCTGAAGCAGCCGGTCCAAAATCGTTTTCAATCCCTTTGCGCCGCCGCCGTCGCGGTCCACGGGCACGGCGTTCCACGAACGCAGCAGCGCGCCGATGCCAGGAAAACGGAACAGCGATTCACGCGCGAGATAATTGATGTCGCGCTTCAGGCCGGAACCGACCAGCGGCGGATCAAGAAAGCTGGCGTGGTTCGAGGCCAGAATTACGCCGCCCTGAAGCGGCACGCGCTCGGCATTGAAGACGCGCCACCGGAAATAGGTGGCATACATCACCCGGAAACAAGTCCAGCCGATGCGATAAGACAGGTTCATCGGGGCGCGGCCATCAGCTTGTGGATTTCTTCCAGCAGCAGCTTGCTCGTCTGCTCCGAGGTCATGGCGGAATTGTTGATGACCTTCGCGCCGAGCGCGATCATCAACGGCGCGACGGCGCGCTGGCTGTCACGCTGGTCGCGCGCGGCAAGATTTTCGTGAACGCCGTCGGCGGCGCGGCGCGCGGAACGTTCCGCCAGCGTCGCGTCGAGATAAAATTTATAATCCGTCTCGGGAAAAACATTCGTGCCGATGTCGCGGCCTTCCATCACGAGGTCGCCGAACTGGATGCAGTCGCGCTGCGTTTTTTTCATCCACTCGCGCACCTTCGGCACGGCGGCGACGTGCGCCACGGCGGCGGCGGTCTCCGGCGTGCGGATTTCCTTCTCCGGAAAATAGCCGTCCACCAGCAAATGCACGACGCGCAGGCCGTCCTTTTCCACGCAGCACAAATCGGTCTGCCAGCGGCGGCAGGCGTTGGCGACGAGCTTGGCGTCATGCACGTCGACATTTTTCTTCAGGCAATGCCACGCCAGCGTGCGATACATCGCGCCGGTGTCCACATAAACGTAGCCGAGCGTGCGGGCCACGAGCTTGGCGTTCGTGCTCTTGCCGCTCGCGCTCGTGCCGTCAATGGCGATGACAATCGGATGTTTCGTTTTCAAAATAAATTCCTAATTCAGCCGCAAATGCTTGACACGGATGACACGGATTAACACGGATTCAATCTGTGAAAATCCGTGGAATCCATGTCACAACTTTTAGTCAGCAAATAAATCGTCGTCGCTCAATTTTCGCGTGCGCTGGCCATCTTTGATTTCCCAAATCTCCGCGCCCAAACCGTGCGGCGGTTGCGCTGCCAGCTTTTGAAAAAAATTCGGGAATGTCTTTTTCACGCAGGCGGGATTTTTAATTTTAATGCCGGGCACTTTCAATCCCAGAATCGCAAAACACATCGCCATGCGATGGTCGTTGTAGGTTTCAATCTCCGCGCCGTGAAGATCTTCGGGTTCCCGAGGATAAACCATCAACGTATCGCCTTCCTCGATCACTTTAGCACCGCACTTGGTCAATTCCGTCCGTAAAGCTGCCACGCGCTCACATTCCTGTATGCGCAAACGTCCGAGATCGGTAAATTGAATATTATTGTAATACTGTGTGAATCCCAAACTGTGGGCGGCATCGCGATCTACCGCCAAGACAATTGCGGTCATAATGCTATCACCCAATTGATTCTCGCGAGAAATCTTTTTCGGAAACGGAAGAAAATCTGGGAAATCCGCATCAATTTGCCAACCGGAGTCAGGCCAATTTTTTACAACAACGGGCGACCCAATCCAATCAGCGTAGCGTCGCGGGTTCACTGCAAAACGTGTCAATATATGCATTAACCAACCCGCACCCCAAAAATAACTTCCACTCGAAGCATCCGGCTCGATTTGAAAAGTTCCGCCATTTTTCGGAAACACTTCCATCAATTTTGCTGTCATCGCCACATATGGCGATTCCTCTGCATTCTCACCGACGATCTCGATTTCCCAACCGCCAATCTTGGACGACAACAGCAGTGCTGACGCAAATTGAGAACTGTCTTCGATGCTGACGCGGCATTTCCCTTTCTTCGGACCTGCGCCAAAAATTTTAACCGGCAGCTTGTCGTTGCCCTTTTCCGCTTCGACGCGGTAGCCGAGTTCGCGCAACGCCAAAAACAACGCCGCCTGCGGACGTTCGTGCATCCGTGCCACGCCGTGCAACCGGTAAACACCGCTGCCGAGGCAAAGAAACGGTGCCAGAAAACGCGCCGCCGTCCCCGCATTGCCGACGAACAAATCCAGCGGCTGCGACTCCGTGCCGCCGGGCGGCACTGCACCACCGTTGCCATAGACCGTGATGTTGCGGTTGCACGGCTCGGCGGAATCCGGTTCCACGTTCACCATCAAGCCCAGTTCCTGCAAGCACTCGACCATGATCTGCGTGTCCTCGCTCCAGAGCGCGCCCTGCAAAACCGTCTCACCGTCCGCCAGCGCGGCGAGAATCAGCGCGCGGTTCGTGATGCTCTTCGAGCCAGGCACGGTGATTTCCGCGCGCACGGGCGCAGCGAGCGGGACGATTTCGATGAGATCAGGCAAAGCCATGAATTAAAATGTCGTGCGAAAACCGCGAAGTTGGCGAAGGGAAACGGAAAAATTCCTTCGCAACCTTCGCGTTCTTCGCGCGACTCTGAAAAGGGTTTTCATTCTGATGAGGTTGAAGCCAGACACGCGCACCAATTATCCCGACGTTGCTTGGCGGCGGCGAAAAATTTCTCGACGGCTTTCTCGTCGTTTCGCTTGAGCGCGGACTGGAATTTTTTAAGCTCCGCCGCAAACGCATCCACTGAACGCGAAACATTCTTGCGGTTGGCCAGCGCGATGTCGCGCCACATCTCCGGCGAGCCGGATGCAATGCGCGTGGTGTCGCGAAAACCGGTCGCGCACAAGCCGACATGTGATTTGGGGTTTGTCGGATGCAAAACCAGATTTGCCAGCGTCGCCGCGACCACATGCGGCAGGTGGCTGGAACGGCTGACGAGCAGATCGTGTTTTGCGGCGTCCAGCCGCAACGTCCGCGCACCGAGCGCTTGCCAGAACATTTCCAATTTCCGAACGGTGACGGCATTGGATTTTTTCGTCGGTGTGACGACGCAGACGGAATTGGAATACAAATCCGCGCGCGCGGCCAGCACGCCCATTTTTTCACCGCCCGCCATCGGATGACTGCCGACGAAATGCGCACCGGCGTTTTGAATCAATGATTCCAGTTCGCGCACGACACCGGCTTTCACGCTGCCAACGTCGGTGACAATCGCGCCGCGTTTCAGCGCCGGAAGAATTTGCTCCGCGAGCGAACACATCTGCGCGAGCGGTGTGCAGAGAATGACGAGGTCGGCGTTGGAAACGGCGGCGAGCAGATCCGTCGTGGCGTAATCCACCGCGCCGGCTTTTTCACAATCCTTCACGCTGGCAACCCGCCGGACGAAGCCGGCAATTTCACCGGCCAGCCGTCGCTGCCGCACGGCCAGCCCGATCGAGCCGCCCAGCAAGCCCACGCCGACGATGGTGATTTTCTTAAACTGCACGACGGGAAATTAGCGGAATGCCGAAGTTTGATAAACCACGAAATACACGAATCACACGAATGAAAACATTTTGCGTGTTTGAGGGGCTTTGCGTTTACTAAATTTTCACCGGCTTGCCGGTCCGGCCGGCCTTCAGGCATGCGTCCAAAACGATTTGCGTTTTCAACGACCACATCGGCCAGTCTTTGTTCAGTTTGCCGGAAGAAATTTGTTTCGCAAAATTCCGCCACATCCAAGTGTCCTGCGCGGTTGCGTGGCCCATTTCCAACGGGTCGGCGGACGGCGGACGGCGGACGGCACCGGGCACCTTGACGCGGACCTCGGTTCCGTTGACTTCAAAGGCCGGTGCGTTGCGCACATGGACAAAATCCGGTATCCGCAGGTAACCTTTATCTCCGCTGACCACCACCCATTGCTGAAATTGGGCGACGAACGAGCAGTAAAAACCGGCGGAAACGCCGCCGTCAAAAAATAGTTCGCCGGAAAATTCCATCGGCGACGGCACGCGCCCGTCCGTCGCGGCGGATTGCGAAAGGATTTTTCCCGTGACCGTATGTGGCAGCTTCCAGTTCATCGCCCAAAGCGAGAAACGTATGTTATACCAGCCCAGATCGCCGAGGCAGCCGGCGGGCTCGAGCGCGCCGTTGACACGAATGTTGGTTTTCGAAAAACCACCATGGCCAAGAAAATTAAAAGCCGAGGAAATTCGCCGGATGCCGCCGACGCTTTTGCCATCGGCCAGAACTTTGCGGACTTGCGGCAGGCGCGGGCTGTGCATGAACATCACGCCGTCCATGAACTGAACACGTTTTTTGGCGCACGCGGACAGCATGTCTTTCAGGTCGGCTGTGCTGACGCCGCACGGTTTTTCGCAGACGACATGCTTACCCGCCGCCGCCGCGCGCAATACCCATTCCTTGCGCAGGCCGGTGGGCACCGGAATATACACTGCGTCAATGTCCGGTGACGCGAGCAATTCCTCGTAGCTGCCGAGCGAGCGCGGTTTTTCGGCAAAGGCAAACTGGCTTTGCAGTTCGTCAATATATTTGCGGCTTTTTTCCACGTCGCGGCTGGCGACGGCGGAGACGACGGCGCTGCCCGAATTGAAAATGGCCTTCCAGTTTTTCCGGCCAATGCCGGCGGCGCTCATGAATCCGATTCGCAGTTTTTTCATAAAATTATTTTGCCACCTCGCGCACGCGTTCCAAAATCACGTCGGCCAGCAGCGGCTCGGTGCCAACGGACGGCGAATACCAGACCAGCTTGCCATTTTTCTCCGTCGGGTTACGCCAAGTCGGTAGGCTGGCGGCGAGCCGCTCTTTGACAACGCGCTCTGGCTCGCCGAGCAAAACCGGGATGTCCTCGACCACATGCAAGCCGTCGCTGATAAAAAACGGGACGACGACCAGGTTTTTTGTTCGCGCGATTTGAAAACAATCCGCAATGCGCGGCGATTCTTCCAGAAAAATCGCTTGGACCTCGGCGTAAATGTTCAGTGCGCGGATCAACTCGGCTTGCCGCTCGATGACTTTGCGTGAATTGGCATTTTTCTCCGTGCCGTGCCCGGCGATGAACAGCGTCGTGTCGGAATTTTTCGGGGGACGCGGAAATGGAAATTGATTCACGACTTCATCGGCGCGCGCGAGAATGACCTGCGTCATCAAATCGTGAGAGCCGACGGGACGGCAGTAGTGAAGAGTTGATAGTTGATGGCTGATAGTTGATGGAACGGAAGCAAAGCCAAGATCGCGCGGAATGATTTCGGTGCTGAAATAGCCTTCGCTGATGAACAGCGGGACGATGAAGACGCGCGGCGCGGAAATTTCCGCGAGCACGTTTTTGACCTGCGGCTCTTGTTTCCAAAAGGCTTCGCGCACCTCGGCGAAAATTTTCCGGCGACGCAACTCCGCCGCGTGTTGGAGCGCCGGCGCGGCGGACTGATCGTTCAAAACCGACCCGTGGCCGAGGACGACCAGCACGGCATCGGAGAAACTTTCACTTTGCACGCGCCAAAGTTGGCGCAGCTGCGCAGTGACTGCAAGTCGTGTCCGGCGGATATTTTTATTGAACCTTTTACCGGTTTCTGGCGTCTTATGTTCCGACCGCAATCAAATCAAACTAATTACGACCATTAAAATGACCATGAATCCGACCAAACTCACGCTGGCCGCGCTGGCGGCGGCCTTCAGCTTTGCCGTGGCTGCCTTCGCCCAAGATGCCCCGCCGCCCGCACCGCCCATTGCCCCGCTGCCGCCGGCCTCGACCAAGACCGGCCTGACTTACGCGACCGACATCAAGCCGATCTTTGACGCCAACTGCGTGAAATGTCACAGCGGCGACAAGCCCAAGGCTCATCTGCATCTGGACACGCTCGATGGCATTCTCAAGGGCAACAAATGGGGGCCTGCGGTGAAGGCCGGTGATGCCGCGAACAGCATCGTGGTGAAAGCCGCGGCCCATCAGCTCAAGGACAAGGACGGCTGGATGCCGCCGATGCCCAACAAGGCGGGGGCGAAGACTTTGACGCCGGAGCAAATCGGACTGGTCATCGCCTGGATCAACCAGGGCGCGAAATAATTTTTGCGGAGACAAGCCGGCGTCGTCCGAAAGGATTGCGCCGGTTTTTATTTTTCCAACGTCGAGAGCGGCGAGCGCTTCTGCTCCTTTAATTTCATCTGTTCGCGCAGCAGCGACACTTTTTCGTCGTCCGGGGTTTGCGGCTGGCTGATTTTTTGC
>Ga0302320_10014597_pt1 | contig 16238 bp, 13 predicted proteins | sample Bog_T0_3_FD_202130 | JGI IMG/M metagenome (GOLD analysis project Ga0302320, IMG submission 202130) | Peat permafrost microbial communities from Stordalen Mire near Abisko, Sweden - Bog_T0_3 | ecosystem: Environmental > Terrestrial > Soil > Wetlands > Peat | place: Sweden: Abisko, Stordalen Mire... | reverse complement strand
AGGAATGAATCTGCCGCCTCGTTGAAAGTTATCTCCGGTTTTTCCACAGCCAAAAACTTTCCCGCCACAATTTCCTGCATGTGCTGGGCAAGAACCATCTTGGCCTGGGCCGCCGGTATTTGTCCCAATCGGACCCGCTTGCGCTTCCTCAATCCTCCTTCCTCGATGAAGTAATCTAAAAAATACCCTTTGTCATCCTTGCGGAGAAATTGGGGCAATCCATTAACATTAGGCCTACTCATGCGTCCCTCCTAATGTCCCCAGCAATTTGCATATTAGCAGGGATAAAGATTTTTTTAAAAGAACTACCGAAAAGAGTAATAACCAAACCGAAAAGTCCAATCACTACCGCAAAGCAGTTGAAGCTTATATTTTTGAACTTTATTTGGATTGAAGAACTATTCTTGTTTATTTCCGCAATATGGGCGGCGTTATGAACCAAGAGGCCAGCCCCCACTCCCGTTTTCCTGTCATCAAACTTGATACAGGGGGAGTGGGGGCTGGCGTCGCAGGTGAATGAATCGCCGCCCATATTGCGGCTATTTCTTGATTTTTTGGGTAAAGCCGTTTTACTTTCTGGTTGAATCAGAGTCAACCTCCCGCTCAAGTCGGTTGAAGGCCTATTTTCGAATTTTTGAAAAATGGGTTGGATGAGGTCGAAGGCTTGGGGGATTTTGCCACGTGAGGAGTTTAAATTTAGGTGTTCACTTGTTGAGGAGACGGGAACAGGGGAGAGCGCGGCAATAGGCCGCTTAAGAGCCATCAGAGATGTTTTTTGCTGTTCAAGATTTTCAATCATGCATTCATCTTGAAAGCCTACGAGTTTGTTTTCAATGATTTTTATTTTGCGTTGTCACTGACTGCCACTAGTCATCACTAACCGTCACTTACCATTCTTTACCGGCTATAAATATTTTACGTTTAAATCAAAGGAAACTTAATTTTCAGTACTCCTAAATCAATAATTTTTACTAACACTCTAATTGGATGGAAACCCTGAAATCTGGTTACTAGCGGTGGATTGATACAATTTTTGTAAAGCATGCCGTGCCTGCTGGTGGGAAGGATCGGTTTGTAAAGCCTTTAGAAACCATTCCCTGGCATCGAAAATATCGTTGGCTTTGTAGACTAATACCCCGGCGTCATATTGCATTTCCGAATCACCCGGCACGGATTGGGTGACTTTTTGAATCCAAGTTTTCGCACCATCCAAATCTCCTAAACAATAATCATTGGCGCCGACGTTAATCGCGTATTCAGGATTAGATGGATTCCACTGGTAAGCCCATAAAAAGCTCTCAAGGCTTTTCTCATACAACGCTCGAATTTCATCCGCCTTGGGATGGGGTTTGGATTTCAAGACTCCGGCTTGTTGAACATAGTAAAGGCCGGTCCATGAGCGAATTGATCCGTAATTCTTAAGAAAAAGATTTTGAGTGCGCTGGTCAATGGAAGAAACTGGACTTTCCATGTTTCTGATACGAGCAGTCCACCAAAAAAAATTGTTTAATCCTTCCTGTAAAAGAGCCTTATGAGGCGCGAAGACGATTTTAAGCGCGAGCCCGGCAGGGGCCATATCCAAGTCATCCAATTGTTCCTGCGGCACGGGCACATAAGAATAATAAATATTCTTTTGGGGATTTCCTTTGATCATTGCGAGAGAAAGGGGTCCGTAAAAATAGGCTCGTCCGGCAATGTATTTCGCTTCCGGCACTATCAGTCCCGGGTGGGAAAGGGCCAAGTTGATACGAAACCAATCCATGCTGAGGCTTGAACCGGCCACGCAAAGGTCCGGCCTTTTTCCCTCAATCCATTGCAGGTACCAGCAGGGAAATTCAATCGCGTCCCCCGAGCAAAAGTAAAGGCTGTTGGAAGGAAGAGACTTCCAGGAATTAAGGGCGAAATCATAAGTGTAGGTGTAATGGCTTTCGCCTTGAGTGGCCACACGATAACCTACACCCCACAAACACAGAACCAATAAAATCATGGGGATAATTCGTACGCTGGCAGAACGGGCTTTTAAAAAAGTAACGCAATCCCAAAACCCTAACGCGGAAAAGAGCAGGACAAAAACCATCGAGGAGATGGAATAATCCTGGAACAGATACAGTTTTTCCCCCGAATATTTTGAAAAGACACTGATAGCCGTGATGAGGCCAGCCCAGGCGATGACAAGACCCAAAGCTCTTGGCGGATTTTTTTTATATTCAAAGAATAGGCCGAAAACAACCAGTAAGCCGAATCCCCAAAATTCCTTGACCGCCGAAAATAAGTAAAAAATAAAATCTTTCAGCCAAAATGAAGGTGCGGGAGAAAAATCTTTGCCTTGATCGACATAACGGCTGACATGTTGGAAAAAGAGCGTCCAATTGGATGGATTGCCCCAGTTCACCAGCGGTCCGTTGATTGAACGTAACGGCAGAAAAAGGTAAACCGAAAGGCCTAGCAAGCAGAACAGAGCGGCTTTCGTCCACTTGCAGGTGTTCCAGGGTTCCCGTGATGATTTCTTGTAAGCAAGATAAGCCAAACCTGGCATGTAGGCGGCCATGCTCATCCAATGATTTCCCAAGGAAAGGCCAAAAAGAAAAGCCGCTGGTATCCAGTTACCCCGAAGCAGGCAAGCCAGAATGGCTAATAGAAAAACTGCGGCCAGTTCATAGACGCCGGTTTTGGCGCTTAAAGCTCCAGGATAGGCGGTATTGCCCGCCATCCATGCCAGGGCGAAGGTGAAACTGGCGCTGGCAGGAAGTTTGAATTCGTTGTTTAAAAGGTAATAGATTAAGACGGAAACCAGGGCAGCAAACAGAGCGGAAAGGAGATTGATTCGAAAGCAGGCCGGTAAAGGAAGAAGCGCAAAAAGTCGGCCTATCATCATAAATAGTGGATAACCGGGAGGATGGGCGATGCCTAGAGTGTTAGCGGCAGTGACAAACTCGGGGCTGTCATCCATATAAAAAGTTGGATTGAGGCCCAGTAAGGCGCACTCAAAAGAACATAAAAAAACAAAAGAGCCCAAGAAGTATTTTTTTAAATCTAACAATCAAAATTCTTTCATAATTCATACTTCAATAGAAAAACCGAGATTTCCCAGATAATTTTACCCACTGTGCTGCCAGAAAAATTTTTCTATTTAGAAAAAAGCTTTAACTTTTTTTTAATGCTTTTCTCGACTTTTTGAGCCAAACCTACAGCCATTTGCGCCTTCTTGGGATCGACTCGCTGGGCGTCATCTGGATATCGAACTGCAACTCCAAAGGGTGTTAAAACATTTGAGGGAATAAGACCCTTGGCCAAACTTTTATCCACTTTTCTAATTAAATTAAGGAGTTCTTCAATGTCATGGGTTTTAGGAAATTCCGTTTGTCGGCTAACCAGAAAGGCTTTCAAATACTTTTCAGTGGATTGCTGACAATGGAAGGCGATGGCATCCCAAAAGGAGGTGTTTTCAGCTAGAAGAAATTCCGCCAAACGGATATCCGAATCCGCTTTAAAAAGCCATTCTCCCACAAGCTTTTGAATGACCCGATCAGGCTGTTTTGGCATAAATGACTTTGCCATACTTGTTGGCGGGGTAAGCAAGACCGCCAATATAGTTTTTGGTTTCCTCGAACCTGTCCAGAGTCATGACGATGACGTCGAAGGGATAATTAAAACCGTTTAAGGCAGATCGTATCTTAACGCTTTCAATGAGCCTGTCCTTTACACCCTTCTTGACGATCAATAAATCAATGTCACTGTCAGGTGTCATGCGGTCAGTGGCGGCGGAACCAAACAAAATAATCTTATCGGCTTTATAAACCTTGAGAATACGCCGAACTATTTTATTTAAAACATCTTCACTGATTTTCACGGTATTACCTCAAGACTTTCAACTAATACGCTAACCTGAATTCGCTCATTATAGCCCACAGACCACTACCCGAAAACATCTATCCCCCAATACTTAAACTACTGACCTTATCCATGCCTTTATTATAAATTTTATCATTCTACTTTTTACTCTTTGATCGTTTCATTGGCTTTTATCGGAGAGGGCGACCCCCCCTATCGTTTCTAGCATCCTTCTTTGATGCGTAGATAGGGGGGGTCGCCATCGGAGTTTTTTAAAAGCCAATGAAACGGCTTATAAATTCACATTTTCATTTCATACTGTATGACATTTTATTTCAAATCGTTTGAAAACTTTTGGAAGGGTGAAAAACAAACTTCGACCTTAAACAACCTCCTGCACGAAACTCAGAAGGTTGTTCGATAAGAGTCCGTGTCATATACGTGTCAAACTCTGTCATACTTTACCCTTCCTCACCGTCACTAACCGTTCTTGTCCGCCACTAAAAAAAAAGACCCTTGCTCGTTTAGGTTGTGAAACCCTTACAGGCAAAGGCCTTTAGAACTGTGCTGGGGACTGTGAAATTTTAACTACTACTCGAACTGAACTGGCGGACCTGCTTCAGGTTCCTGTCACGCAGGAGGTCGCGGGTTCGAGCCCCGTCAACCCCGCCATTTTAAAAAATGAATGTCACTGCCGATTTTAAAAGCCTTTGCCTGTAATGACTTTAACGAGTCTTGCAGACAAGGGCTTTTTTTTAATCCATGACCACACAGGGTCATCCATGGCTATTTTTGGCAAAATCGTACTGAGTAAGACTCCTGCATTTTTAAACTTTTGGCTTTATATAATGCTTTTGTCTCTTTGGAGAAAAGAAGAATCGAAATAAGATACCCAGGGATATTGGATTGAATTCCAATCAAGAGGCAAGGGCACAATGATCGATTTAGAAGATATCGAAAGACGAATCAAACGCATCGAGGATAAGCTCGGCATCGTCGACAAATATCTTTACAACTTTGGAGCCCTTCCCTTCATCCTGGATCATAGAACTTGGGAACAAATTTGGCAGGGAATGGACACTCGTGGAATATCGTTAGCTTTGATCGGGCTTAACCGGGAACAACTCCTTCGAATAAGACCAACCTTTTCTAAAACACGTTGGTCAGAGATAACTAAGGAATTAGTCGAGGCAAAACCAGATGAAATTACTGAAGGTACAGTCCAGAGTTTCCGCAAAATAATTATGGAACGAATTCATGAATTGGAAAACATGGGCGAAATCGTCGTCAGCCGCAATGAAGACAGACCTAATAGCTCACTCGATTCCTTTGAAGACAAAACCAAAGAGACCTTCATCGAATTTCAATCTTGGCTGAATTCCGTTTTCGAAAAGGCTTAAAGGTGGGCAGAATACTGTCCAATCCGGGAAGGTGGATTGGACGGGAAAAGCCCTTTAAAACTTGGCCCCCGTTACACTTCGCTTGAAGTGTAACGGCTTGATATCTGCGACTGGTCTTTTCGGTTGAAAAAATTCAATTTTCCAATGGTTTATAAGTGATACCGAATAGTTTTATAGACATTTTTCGTGGTTTTTAGATTAACGCAGTTTCGTTATTGAGCTTTTGTCATAGGTTTCAATAACCTTTCCTCTAAAATGCATATTGTTAGCGACTTTCATCTGCGGGAAATTTTCCGGAAAAGGGTTGGCGATGAGCTTTTGGAAAAAAATGAGCGGTCTTTTGTTTCTCAAAATCCAATTCCCAAAGAATTTTCTTTTTCACATAATGATTCGAACTTTTTTCTGCAGTCTTTTTTTACTTTTTTCCGGAAGTCTTCAGCCTCTCTTGGCCCAAATCGCGATTACTTCCAACGACGGCGGTACCAATACGGCCGGCAATCTCTATAACGCAGTGACCTTCATTAACGGAGTTGCAGGTGGTGGTTCGGTTACTCTCGATATGAGCGGCGCCAATTCGGTTGTTTTGGGACAGGGTCTCCCTCTCTTCACACAAAGTATTACCTTTCTTGGTACTTCCGGTGCGGACCAAGCCATCAGTATCGTAGGTGAGAATGAAGCAGAAGCGGCGGTGACCTTCCAGCAAAAATTGACCATTGGTGATGGGGTCACTTTCGCGTTATCAAATGGCGGTCTTGGTGCGGCGGGGAATGACAGTTCGATTTCAGTGGGCAATACGTTTGATACCGGAATTGTTTTATCGATGGGTGGTGATTCGGTTTTGGAGGTAACAGCAGCCAATGGCTTGGGTGCTGGCGGATCAAGCGGTGCGCCGGGCGATGGCGGCGGAAATGCCTGCTTCACGGATAGTCAACTATTGATGTCAGGTGCGTCAGGCGCTATCAGTGTCACCGGTGGAATGGGAGGCGTTGGCGCAAATGGAACTTCAACAGCGGGCGGCGCAGGTGGTGGGGGTGGAAATGCCGCGATAACGGTGGGTTCTCTTAACCTTCAAGGTGATGAAGATTTGTTTAATGTTTCCGGCGGGGCAGGTGGTGCGGGAGGCAGTTCAACGGACACAGGCGGTAATGGTGGGTCAGGCGGCAACGCTTCCGTAACGGTAGTTACTCTCAATCTCGGCTTAGCGAATACCAATAGTGAAAACTTTTCCTTACTCGGCGGCGCGGGAGGCGATGGCGGTACCGGAGACGTTGGTGGTGGAACTTCAAATGTCGGGGGTGCCGGAGGTGCGGGTGGTAATGCTTCGGTAACTGCAGGAATATTTAATCTTCAAGGTTCTGGGGACACTTTTAATTTGGCCGGCGGAATAGGTGGCCTTGGTGGTAATTCCACTTTTGTAGGTGGTGCTGGTGGGGCAGGCGGCAGTGCTTTCGTAACAATGGGCTCACTTACTATCGGAACCCAAAATACTTCTGGAGAAATCTTTAATCTTATCGGGGGAGCTGGGGGTAATGGATCGTTTGGCGGTGTGGCTGGTGGCGACGGGGGTGTTGGCGGTAGCGCCTTATTATCTGGCGGTATTATTTCTTTAAATGGTTCTTCTGTTTCTGTCAGTGTAACGGGCGGCGCAGGCGGAATAGGTTTTAACCAAGCCGCTTCCAGTAATGGAGGGGGAGCTGTCGTAATGATGGAGACGGTAACTCTTTTGAATTCATCTGATCTTTTTAGCATAATTGGCGGCAATGGGGCTGATGGGGGCTCTGGTGGATGGGACACCATAGCGGGTTCCGGGGGTAGTGCTTCTGTGTCAGTTGGTTTATTGGCATCATCCGGATCGGGCGATAACTTTATCTTAGCAGGTGGCACTGGAGGTGTTGGTTATGGTGATAGTGGCGGTCTAGGTGGTAGTGTTTTCATAGCAGGGGTGACCCTGAATTTGACCGGTTTTGAAGACACGATCACTCTTACTGGCGGCGAGGGTGGCGATGCCGGCGCTGGAGTTTGGTCTACCGCTGGAATTGGCGGAAACGCCAGCGTTTCGATGAATACTATCCTTTTAATGGGTCAATCAGACTCAATCGTTTTATGGGGTGGTGATGGTGGCGGTGATATTACTGTAAATAATAATGGCGGCACAGGTGGTAACGCCTCAATAACAGCCGGAACATTTTTGATAGGTGCGGGCGAAAGCGTATCTCTTTTAGGGGGCATGGGCGGCAATGGGGGTTATGACAATCCAAATGGTAATAATGGTGCTTCTGGAGGCGATGCTTGGTTATCAGCGGGAGTTCTAACATTATTTGAAGATGATATTTTAAATGTGAAAGGCGCTCAGGGAGGCTCTGGAGCGGATGTCGATGTTTATGACACTCCAGGCAGCGGCGGCGCGGGCGGCAACGCATCTGTCACCGCCAATAACTTCACCCTTGCGGGAGAAAATGATTACATCTATATCTCTGGTGGGAACGGTGGAGCGCGGGGAAGTGACGACAGCGATACTACGGTCGCGTTAAATTACAGCGGGTCGGGCGGTAGCGCTTCTCTTAACGCAGGCACCTTAAACTGGTCGGGATCGGCTGGCGCCATTTATTTGAAAGGTGGTAACGGGGCATCCGCCCTGAACGGAAACACGCCCTCGGTGGGTGGCAATGTCTCTGCTGTCATCGGAACCCTCAATATAAGCGGGTATGGTAACAACAACTTGAGTCTGAAAGGCGGCACGGGAGGATTCGTTCTTTCGTCCTGCGGTAATGGTGGAAACGCCTCCGTTTCCATCGGCAATTTCATTTTAGGATCACTCAATACGCTCAGTGTGATCGGCGGGACGGGCGGTGTTCAGAGTGAAATAGGCCCCGACCTGATTCCTAATGGACTGAATGGTTCGGCCCTGGTAACTATTGGCAATTTGCAAGGGTCGGGTACCGTGACCCTGAATGGGTCGACGGAGTATTTGCAGATTGGCGGCGGTAATTTCAGCGGGATCATTGAGGGCGATGAAAACCTGATGATCACGAGTGGCAGTCCGATGACCTTATCAGGCGCCAATACTTACGGCGGCGGTACCTCGATTGTGGGTGGGGTTTTAGTGGCGGCGAGCCAAAATGCCTTTAGTACGGGACCGGTGGTGAATGAAGGTACTTTGGGTATCAATGGTCCCATTACCGTCAATATCGGCGGGAATTATACCCAATCTTCCAACGGAACTTTTCAGGTTGGTCTGGGCGGTTATATACCGGGACTGCTGAATATCAATGGCACCGCTTCTCTCAGCGGAACTCTGCAGGTTGTTTCCCAGATGCATGGTAACGATACTTATCAAATATTGAATTCCGCCGGATTGGGCGGGACCAACTTTTTGTTCTTGGTGGATACGACGGCGGGTGATTCGATATCCGTCCTCTACGGCGCTGACGCCGTGACTTTGGAAACTTTCGCGCCCACATTCGCGCAACTGGGCATTACGGCCAATCAAAAAGCGGTGGGTGGCGCGTTGGATAGCCTTCAGTCGGATTCAGGGAACCCCAATTTAATCAACACGCTGACAGCTTTACCCAATTCGGCTTTGCCATCGGCTTACGATCAACTTTCCCCGTCAACCCTGACGCCCCTTTTCCAAATGGCCTATTCCAACGCCGGGTTGGAAGCGGGAATGGTAAATCAGAGAATTTTAGAGATTGTGGATGATGGACGGTTTAATTCGAATGCTATGGCCTGGAATGGAGGCCCCCAGTTCGCGGGCAATATGCCCGCGGCGGAAGAAGTTCAGATCGCTCAAAATGACCAACCCAATCGTTTGGGAGTATTTGTCAACGGCTTGGATAACTTTGGAACGGTATCGCCGGATGGAAATAGTCCGGGTTATCAGTTTTCCGCGAACGGTTTAATAGGCGGGGTGGATTACCGCTTCACGAAAGGTTGGGTCGGCGGATTGTTCGCAGGCTATGACCAGTCCTACTCGAGTCAATCCACCGGCTCGGTAAGCGTGACTGGCGGCCAAATCGGAATCTATGCGGGCTGGAAAGAAAATCAGGCGCACATCGAAGCCTTGGTGGATGGCGGGCTGGATAGTTACAGCACACAGCGCGCGGGTTATGAAGGGACGGCCACGGGGAGTACTTCCGGTCTGGAATACACCGGCCTGCTGGATATGGGTTATGACTTAAAGGCGGACGACTTTCTGGTCAGCCCTTTTGTCTCGGGCCAATGGACGCAAGTTAGCGTGAACGGATTTAGCGAATCAGGCTCTCTGGCGCCTTTAACTTTCACCCATCAGAATGAAAATTATTTGAGTAGTGATTTGGGAACAAGAATGAGTTTGAAGTTTTCAGCGTTGGGGATCAAATGGTGGCCTGAGATCAGCGCGGCCTGGGAGCATGTATACCAGGGTAACGTGGATAGTTTGACTGCCAATTTTGGATCGGGTGATAATTTTACCGTGAATGGTCCGGCTACTGGAACGGACGCGGCTGTTTTAGGCGGTAGTCTCAATGTCGAGTTTGATAATGGTTTAAGCTTGTATGTCGAGTATCAAGGAGTATCGGGAATGGCCAATTATACGTCGCAAAACTTTATGGGCGGCATCCATGTGGCCTATGGTGGATCTGAAAAAATCTACGGAGATCCAAAACCAACCGCAAAAGTTGAGGCGGCAGCCAGTCAGGTACCCACGCCTTTACCCGTTATTACTCCGGTTGAGAACCCATCCGTTATTCCGACTGAAACACCAACCGCTGTGCCAACGCCTGCCTGGTTTGGTCATATCCCTTTTTAATGGATGAGAATCAGACCAATCTATCGGTTGCCCATTACGCTTGGGAAGAAGTGTTACGGGGTTCTCCATGATTGGGAGCTATCGTGGACAAAAGGGGAAAAGCCTATTGGATCAAGGAAGCTTAAAGGCGTTTACTAAGCTTTTTAGGATCTTGCTTTAAATGGAACACTGCCAGGATTTGAATGTTAGAAGCTCCGTGAAGGTAAAAGACGCCATAAGGAAACCTTGGGACAAGGGCCTGCCTCGCGGACTTTCGGTAAATGGGAAATGCCTCAGGAAATTGACTGATTCTGTCGATTGTGTATTCAAAGGCCGTAATAAATTGCTCGCCTAAATTGGGAGACTTTTCTCGGTACCAGATGATGGCATTTTCTAGTTCTTGAACCGCATCCGGAAGGAACCGGAGGGTGGGGCTCAATGGCTAGGGCGTAGCTTGGATTTGACCTCTTCCCAAGGAATACCGGCCCCAGGATTTTTTTTATGGAACTCTAACCGCCGGTCTAGTTCGGTTTCCTGCTCCGGCGACAAACGGATTTCATTGGGGTGGAGGGCTATATCGTTCCAAAGTTCTTCCACCAATTGAAGCTTTTCGGGGGTGCTGAGTTGGAGGATTTCCTTGGGGATCATTCCGGCTCCTGAAGTATTCTTTCCCTAAATCATAGACCTAGAGGAAGGGTTGGTCAAGATTCGGTGTTTGACGAAAGATGAACAGTGGGAAAGAAGCCCAGATGTTAGGGTATCATCCGTTTCGCAGGAAAAAAGTTGTGGAGATTCTGACCTCGAAAAAATGATAGACTCGAATAAGACTCCTCCGGAAAATTGGCCTTCAATTTGGGAGGTCAGTTGAATAAAGCTTATAGAACTAGCCGTCTGTTTGAATTATTCGGAAATCAGTGTTTCGCAAAAATTTTGAGCTCCTGCCAAATTAGCAGGAGGTCATTGGTCTCAAAGTTGGCCTCAAATAAGAGTTAAAATGATCGTGCTTCTGTCACGCAGGAGGTCGCGGGTTCGAGCCCCGTCAACCCCGCCATAAATGTAAAAGCCCATCACACGAAAGTGTTGATGGGCTTTTTTGTTTTTTGGCGGTTCGCGGTTTTGTTTACTGAATCGAAACCGAGAAGCTGTTGCTGGTGAAAGGAATGCCACCTGTCCGGAGTTCAATTCCCGCCGGTATGGAAAGGATGTACCAGGATGGTTGGACAAAGCCTTTTGATATCGCATCTTGGATGAAAGCCATGATATCCAGGTTGTTTATAGGCGCCGCCGACGGAGTCAGTGACAAGTAAGACAGATAGGTCCAAGCCGCAGGCTGTTTCCAAAGTTGCCATTGGGTTCCTCCGACAGAAATGGGGGGCCCTTGAGCCGTTTGATAGCCTGCGAGGTGTTGGTAATCAACCCAAATCATTAGCTCCGTTCCGCCACAGGGCCATCTAGCTCCACCTGGACAGTTATTGTTAGGGCCTAACCAGATGTCATAAGCAATATCCCATGAGTCGGTCGGGTTGCCTCCGGGAGTGAAGTTCCAACTGCTAGTTACACTGTGCAAACCGCTGATCAACGCGGGTAGAATAGAGGTGTTACTGAAAACACCTTCCTCATTACCCATGAAAATATTGGGATAACTGGACACTGTGACTGGTCCGCAATTAGCACTAGGACCTTCCCATACATTGAAAGCTCCCGTTGAGCTGTTGATGTTCACGCACTGGGTTCCGCCACAAGTGACAGGGTTCCAATAATTGGTCTCAACGGTATAAGTCCCAACGGTCACATTTTTGAAATCGGAACAAGTAGGTGTCGTAACCCCCACCCAAGTGACAGGCGTGGAGCTGGGAGCGGCGGTGGGGTTCGGAATCTCGGTGGCCGTGGGAGTGGGCGTAGACGTACCGACAAATATACCAGCGGGTACGACAGGATTCCGGTTACACCCTGTGGCAATCATGATGACGCTTAAAATGAATGCCGACAGACAGACTAATAATGTTTTTAACCGCATTTGCTATACCCCTATGTCCTATGATGAAATGAATTTCCCGGCGGCCGAATCTGAAAAGCCTGATTGGGCGCTGATAATCATATCACTCCACCGGCAAAGGGGACCCTAAGAGAAAAAATGATGATTAAAAAGGAAAAAATAATGGTTTGGAGTTCCCCCGATTTAATGGACAATCTAGTTTAATGTAGTTTGCTTCTCAAACTCCACCGGACTTTTGTAGCCCAAGGTGGAATGCAACCTCTTCCGGTTATAAAAAACTTCTATATATTCAAATAACTTCGCCTTCGCTTCTTCCTTGGTGTTGAACCGCACCGTCCTCACCAGCTCCGCCTTCAAGGTTTTGAAAAAGCTTTCAACCACTGCATTGTCGTAACAACTTCCTCTTTGATTCATCGAACTTTGGATTTTGTGTTCTTTCAGTTCCGCCATAAAAGCCCTGGAAGAATACTGACTGCCCTGATCCGAATGATGAATCGCCGGCGTTTTATCACCCCTTTCTTGAACAGCCATCTTCAACGCGTCAATCGCCAGCTCTTCTCGCAGATGAGATTGCATCGACCACCCAATAATTCGCCTCGAAAAAAGATCCATCACCACCGCCAAATACAGCCAGCCCGACCCTGTCCGGAATTGAGTAATGTCGGAGGCCCAAATGTGATTAGGCTTCCGGACATTGAAATTCTGGTTCACCAAATTCTGGGTCTCAAATCTCCCGTGGCCCGTCAACGCCAAGGTGTGACGTTTGTAGTAGTACTGTCTCAAGGCCCGAATACCAGCCATTTTCATCAATCTGGCGATTCGATTACGCCCCCAATCAAATCCCTCTTTCTTCAAAAAGGCATGAACTCTGGGTGAACCGTAAGCCTTTCTAGAAATCAAATAAACTTCCCGAATCTCCTGTAAAACCAACAAGTTTTCTTTATCCCGCTTCGATGGTTTTCGAATTATCCAGGCGTAGTAACCGCTACGGGAAACCCCAAGGACACGGCACAACATCGTTACGGAGTATTGGTTTTGTTGTTCTCGGATGCATTCGAATTTTTGGCTTCTTCGGCCGCAAAGAAAACTAGAGTTTTTTTTAAAATGTCTCGCTCATCTCTGAGCTGTTTGTTCTCCCGGCGTAACCGAACGATCTCGGCGTTTTCGGCGTTTTTGACACTCTTTCCCGTTTTCCCAGGAAAGGCTTTCGCCCCATCCTTGTGCAGTTCATCCCGCCAGCGGTATAAAAGAACTACCGGAATATTGAGATCCCGAGCCACCTGGGTAACAGGTTTCCCTGATTCATTTGATAAACGAACAGCTTCTAATTTGAATTCAAGACTGTATTTCTTGTTGGTTCGACGTTGCATGCTGGACACCCCTGTTCTCTGTATTCTACACTCATCTCAGGTGTCCATTTTTTCGGGGGAAGTCCAGTTCGAGTCTTTTCCCATCAGGAAAACTTTTAGAGCGTTTAAGGAGATAGATCCACTTGTTCCACTGGCTGCAGTCCCTATTGGCTCATAACGGTTATTGGGTCGTTTTTATTGTTTTGTTTTTGAACAATATCGGCTTTCCGGTTCCGGGAGACACGGTGCTTTTGGCCGGAGGTTTTCTTGTGGGAAAAGGAATTCTTTCCTTTTGGATCGTGGTGGTTATGGGAACCGGAGGGTGTTTTTTGGGCGGTTGCGGCGGTTATTGGCTGGGTATCCGATTCGGGCGGCGTTTTTTAAAAAAGATCACCTGGTTCCGGGTGACTCCCAAAAGACTCAAAAGGATGGACCATTTTTTTGAAAAATTCGGGCCGAAAGTGGTTTTTTTTGCCCGGTTCGTGGCTTTGCTCCATCCAGTCACAGGGCTTTTGGCGGGTATGTGGAAAACGCCGCTGCGTCCTTTTCTTTTTTACAATCTGGCGGGATCGGCAGTCTACGCTCTCATTTACACACTGGCCGGATATTTTTTCGGACAGAAATGGCAAATTTTTAAAAGTTGGTTGGGTCCGGTCGCCTTTTACGCGCTTTTGATCACGGCGGCGCTCCTCTTCCTTGCGCTTTTTTTACGGCATTCGGTCCGTTCTTTCATTGAAAGTTTTTCCTCAAAGAAAAACTAGCCGACAATTGTAAAAAAACAGGCTATCAATATGAGAAAACGTCGGACAAAAAATTAACAAGGAATTGAATCCAGTTCCCGCTTTGATCGCCAATTAGGAGTAGAATCATAGTGATCGGTCGGCTGTGAGCTTCCGATTTTCTGCCCCGGCGAATGTCTTCACGGAATTCGTTCCAAATTTTAAGCTCTTTTTGGTTCAAAAAACTCGGCCCCCAAATCTTTATCACATTGATCATTCCATTGTTGTCTCTTGAAGGAGCCGTTTATGCGCGTCGAAGATCTCGATTTAAAAGAACTTTTGGAATTAAATCCCCATGGCGGGATGGTACATTTTGCCGGTCAGAGAGCCTTGATTTTCGACGCGGTGTCCCAGGGACTTTTGCGAAAAGAACTCGTCGACTCCTTCGGCGAAAGGGTAGCCCGGGGCATTCTAAGCCGTTACGGCTATATCCACGGCCGTCGTCTGGCCGAAACCATGAAAAACAAATTTAAGTGGGACAGTGATGAAGACTGGAAAAAAGCCGGAGCGCGCATCTATGCCCTGCAGGGACTTTTTATGATGGATCCGAACGGCCCGATCGCTTTTGGTCCGGAAGGCGGAAGCTGGCTGGTTTCCTATGAAGCCGAGCAGCAGGTGCTTCACAAAGGCCGCTCCGAAAATTCGGTCTGCTGGACTTTGAGCGGACTCATCAGCGGTTATTTAAGTTTCGCCACCGGCAAGGAAATGTACGCGCTGGAAGACAAGTGCACCGGAAAGGGCGACGCTGTCTGTCATGTGATGATCAAATCCGAGGAAGAGTGGGGCGACGCGGCTGGCGGCGATCTGGCGGTTTTCAAACGGGTGGGAATTGATGAGGCCCTGAGGGATGTCACCACCACGCTCAAACGCACTGAAAGCGAATTGCGGGAAAAAACCCGCAAGCTGTCCGTCATCTCAAAAATGGAAGAAGACCCGACCGAAATCATGACCCGCAGTCCCGAGATGCGCAAATTGATGGATCTGGCCAAATCCATCGCGGGGACCGACTCCACCGTGTTGATCACGGGCGAGAGCGGAGCGGGAAAAGAACGGGTCGCGCGTTTTGTCCATGACCAGTCCTCCCGAAAAGACGGGCCTTTCATCGCCGTCAATTGCGGCGCCATTACCGAAACCCTTTTGGAAAGCGAACTTTTTGGCCACGCCCGGGGCGCTTTTACGGGAGCGGCATCGGACCGTCCGGGACTTTTTGAGGCCGCCAACGGCGGAACTCTTTTTCTGGACGAAGTCGGCGAAATTACGCTTCCCATGCAGGTCAAACTACTCCGGGCCCTTCAGGAGCGGGAAATCAGGCGTGTGGGCGAAAACAAAAGCCGTCCCATCAACGTGCGTATCGTGAGCGCCACCAATAAAAATTTAAAAATTGAAGTGGCGGAGAAGCGGTTCCGCGAGGATATTTATTACCGTCTCAATGTGGTGGAATTAGCCGTTCCGCCTCTGCGCCGCCGCCGCGAGGATATTCTACCCCTGGCGCGTTTCCTTCTGGCCGAAGCCGCGCTTCAAATGAAGCGGCCTGTGGACGGATTGACCGCTGAAGCGGCAGACCAGCTGGTGGGTTACAGCTGGCCCGGTAATGTGCGAGAACTGGCCAATGCCATGGAGCGGGCTGTGGCGGTGAGCAAGACCAACCGGATTGATGTCGGCGACTTTCCGCCCGAAGTGCGCCTGGTGCTGCCCCTGGTTTCGGACAAGGGTGTGCCCCGGTTTTTAAGGGACGTGGAAAAGGATTGTATTCTGGGCGCTTTGGATAAAACCGAAGGCAACCGGGTTAAGGCCGCCGAACTCATGGGCATGGGCGTGGCGACGCTTTATCGAAAACTGAAGATTTACAAATTGGATGATGCTAAATAAGATTACAAAAAAAGATTAACCACACCCCATTAAACACCAAGAAAGACAGACAATTTTCAATTCATAATTTTAAATTATGAATTGTTGTACTTGGTGGTTTAAGCCGTCTTTAAGAAACCCCGATAACGGCGGTTTTGTTTTGTGATCTCATCTTGGTTTCTTCCTCTCTCTGACCGCTCAGGTCAAAAAGAAGAATTTCTGTCGGCTCCTGAGCCGTAAACGACACGGACATTTCCAGCGATAGAC
>Ga0302320_10014596_pt1 | contig 16239 bp, 15 predicted proteins | sample Bog_T0_3_FD_202130 | JGI IMG/M metagenome (GOLD analysis project Ga0302320, IMG submission 202130) | Peat permafrost microbial communities from Stordalen Mire near Abisko, Sweden - Bog_T0_3 | ecosystem: Environmental > Terrestrial > Soil > Wetlands > Peat | place: Sweden: Abisko, Stordalen Mire... | reverse complement strand
TCGGCATGTTGAAGCAAGCGTCGTCAAAAATCGTTGCGGTCGCGCCGGTCAGCATCGCCATCAGGCCCACATGCACCAATTCGGTGGCGTGTTCGCCCAGGACGTGAACGCCCAGCAGCTTGAGGTCGCTTCGCCGGAACAGCAGTTTGACGAAGCCGCCGGTGTCGCCGATGATCCGGCCGCGGACGGAGTTGGCATACGGCCCGCGGCCCACCACGTAATCCACGCCTTGTTTTTTGAGCGACTCCTCGGTTTCGCCCACCATGCTGACTTCGGGAATCGTGTAAATGCCGGTGGGCAATAGTTTCGGCAGTCCGGCGCGCGCGCCCAAATCGAACGCATGACTTATGGCACGGTGGCCTTGTTCGATGCTCGTGGACGCCAAGGCGGGAAATCCAATCACGTCGCCCGCTGCGTAAATGTGCTGCGCCGAGGTGCGGTAATGTTCATCCACGCGCACCAGACCGCGCTCGCCTACAGCGACACCGGCTACGGGCAGATTGAGTTGAGCCGTGTTGCTTTTGCGGCCGGCGGCCACCAAGACCGCTTCCACTGTCAACTCGCCGCCCGAAGCCAGCTTGAGCGCAATTCGATCCGGGCCAGCCACGACACATTCCTGAACGCGTTCGTTCCGATGAAACAAAATGCCGTTGCGTTCCATCGCGGCGCGCAGCGCGCGGGAAACTTCCGCGTCGAGAAACGGCAGCAGCGTGTCGCGGCCATCAATCAGATGCACTTCCACGCCGAGCGCCGCGAAGATGCAGGCGTATTCGTCGCCGATGACACCGGCGCCAACCACGGCCAAAGTCCTGGGCAACCGATCCAGGTTCAAAATGGTGTCCGAGTCGTAGATGTGCGGCTGGCCGAACGGAAACAGCGGCGGTCGAAACGGCGACGAGCCGGTGGCAATCAGGATTTTTTCGCCTTGCAGCGCCGACCCGCCGGTTACGTGATTGGCTACACGGAGCGTGTGCGGATTTTCAAAAACCGCCGTGCCGGGGATGAAGTCAATGTTCAGCGCCTCGGTCCATTGCGTGAGCATGGTGTTGAAGCCGGCCTTGACGTTTTGTTCGTGCCGGAGGAAATCAGCGACGGTTGCATCGCGGCGCAAGGAGATGTTCAGACCCAGCAAGTTGCGGGCTTGCGCGCCGGACAAGGCAAGCGCCGTCTCGCGCAGCGTCTTGCTGGGCAGAGTGCCGGTGTTGACGCCGGCGCCGCCCAATTCCTTATCCGGGTTGATCAGCGCAACGGCCTTGTTGCGCATCGCCGCCAGGCGCGCACCGCTCACTCCGGCCGGTCCGGCGCCGATCACAATCAGATCATAGGTTTTCATGTTTATCTCCATTTGCTCCTCTCATCGGGATGGCTGGTCGTGCCAGAGCAGACCCAGAAAAAACAGGGTCAAAACCACAATGATGGTCACTTGAATTGACATAACTTAGAGCCTTTCTCGATTTGCTTTTTATTGGTTTGTGGCAGCAACGAAGGCCGAAGCCGACGATGGTTGCGTCTCCCATCCGCCGCCGAGCGATTTGTAAAGCGCGATCAGATTGGCCGAAATGGTGCGGTCACTTTGAACCAGCGCGTCCTGTGCCTGATAGAGCGAGCGCTCGGCGTCGAGCACGTTGATGAAATTCGACAGCCCGTTGGCATAAAGCTGATTCGCCAGGCGCAAGGATTCCTGGCTCGACTTGACGGCATCTTCGAGCGACTGACGGCGAATTTGTTCCTTGGCGTAGGCCGTCAGCGCGTTTTCCACGTCTTCAAATGCGCTCAAAGCGGTGTTCTCGTAGTTGGCCAGCGCCTGTTCCTGACGCGCGTTCTGGACCTGGATGTTCGCGCGGATGCGCCCGGCATCAAAAATTCTCCATTGCACGGCTGGACCCACCGACCAGAACTGGCTGCCGGACTTGAACCAGTCGTCCGCACTGGCGCCTTCAAACCCGGCGATGCCGGTGAGATAAAATTTCGGGAACAGATCCGCTTTGGCAACGCCGATGTTCGCGGTCGCGGCAGCGAGTTGGCGTTCCGCCAGCGCCACGTCGGGCCGGCGCAACAACAATTCCGAAGGCAAGCCAACGGGCACGACCGGCGGCGCGGCGGGAATGGGCGCGACGGTTGCCAATTCTGTTTCCAACGATTCGGGTGTTTGTCCGAGCAAAACGCCAAGCCGGTGAATGGAGGCCGCGAGCGCCGTTTCGAGGGCGGGAACGACCGCGCGCGTGGTGGCAAGAACCGTGCTGGCTTGTTGCACGTCGAGGTCGCTGGTCAGGCCGTTGGTGAAACGGTTTTGTACAATCGCCAGCGATTGCTCCTGCGCGTGTATGTTGTCGCGGGCAATTTCCAATCGCCGCTGATAACCGCGCGCTTCGACATAGTTGCGCGCGACTTCGCCGAGCAGCGTGACGAGCACATCGCGTTCGCCGAATTGCGCGGCGGCGATTTGCGCCTTGGCAGATTCCGTCGCGCGGCGTGTGCCGCCGAACACGTCAATTTCCCACGAGGCATCGAAACCCGCCTGATACACATTATTTTCATAGTCGCTTGACGGGAGCGGCGGAAACGAGTTGAGCACCGGTTGGTTTTGGCTTTGTCGCTGCCGCGCATAAGAACCGGCGGCATCCACCGTTGGCCAATAATCGGCGGAGGTCATGCGATAATGCGCGCGTGCCTCGCGCACGCGCGCCTGGGCGATGCGCAAATCGAGGTTCGAGCAGGCGGCGCGTTCGATCAACGAGTCCAGCTCGGCATCGTGAAAATTTTTCCACCATGCCGCCGTCGCCGCAGCGGAATTGGTTTCGCCGCCGGCCAGGGGCTCACTCCAGTGCGTCGGCGCTTTGGATTCTGGCGCGTGATAATCCGGGCCGACGCTGGGCATATTGGCGCAGCCGCCGGCAAGGAACGCCAGCAGCGTCACGGCTGATAAATAATTTGGTTTCATAATTGTTGTCGCGATTGGTTTTGAAGTTTTTAGGAACGAAGGCTTTGCAATAAATCCGCCGACAACGCTGTCTCCGCGATTCCGTCAAGCGGCGGACACACGGTCACGCGAACAATATTCGCGGGGTTGATGGCGGCAATTCCGCCTGCCTTCAAACGAAACGGAATGGCTGGCAGGTCCAACAAATGGTTCCAAAGATGGCGCTTTTCCTGAAGGGTCTCCGGAATAATGGTTTCCAGCTTCAGGCGAATCATCCAGTCACCGAGCGTGTGGATTTCCGCCAGCATAACGTGTTTATTCTCTGCTGCGGCCAACGCTTCCAAGTCGGCGAGATGGATCAACGCGTCGTCGTTGACTTCAACCACATCCACCCACCCGCTGGGCAGCGGCAGCGGCGGTGGCGATGCCGTGTGCGCCATAATCATGTCAATGGTTCGGGTGGGAATGGCGCTGATGCTGTGTTCCGAAGCCAGCGTGAGCAAAGGTGGACTGAAGAGCCGGGGCGAGACTAACTGTCGCAGCGTCGTCTCGGCGATTTGTTGGTCGTTTTGATGGAAGCGCGTGCGCGATCCATCTTCGGTGCAGATTTCCAGGGTCAGGTCATAGTTGGTGGTTTTCATAATTTTTGGTTTTTTACGTTTTTTTTCTAAATCAGTTCAATGCATCATCACTTCCCGTTTGCCGTCGCCCTTTTTGAAAAGCAGCACCAGCGGCACCGACAAGAGGCAGACCATCGCCAGCCAGCGGTATTCATCCACGAAGCCCAGCATGTTGGAATGCAGGATCAGTGATTGGTAAATCGCGCCCAAAGTTCCGGGTTCCGCCTGCGCGCCCATCGCCGGCGTCAATGCGGCTTGTCCTGCTTGCACCGCGTTTTGGTAAGGCAAATCGTAAGGTGTCAGATGGGACGCGAGATAGGCTTGATGCCGCAGCGCACCGCGCGATTGCATCGCAATCGCCACGGCGATGCCAATGCTGCCGGCCAGATTGCGCACCAACGCGTATAGCCCGGTGGCGTTGCCCATTTGTTCATTACGAATGGTGGCCATGGCCACAGTCATCAGAGGAACCATGGTCAGCGCCATGCCCATGCCTTGAATAAAGTTGGGCCAGAAAAAGTTGTGGCTGGAAATGTCGAGGCTGAAATTGCCCATCATCAACGCGGCAATCGCGATCAATAACATTCCGGGGCCGATCAGCAGACGGTTGTTCACTTTGCCAACCAAAAATCCCACCAGCGGCGTCAGAACCAGCAAGCCCATGCCACGCGGCGCTTGCGCCAATCCACTGATGTAGGCGGTGTAGCCCATCAAACCTTGCGCCATCAGCGGCTGCAGGTTCATGATGCCATACAGCAGGAGAAAGACGACCGAGACGAGAATGGAAGCGCACAAAAAGTTCCGGTCGGCAAAGACGCGCAAGTCTGCGAGCGGTTTGCGGGTGCGAAATTCCCGGACGACAAACGCGACGAAGGCAACGACGGAAATCACCGAGAGCAAGCAGATGAAATTGGAGTTGAACCAGTCGTCGTCCTGGCCCTTGTTCAAGACGGTTTGCATCGTGCCCAGCCAGACCGCCAGAGCGAGGAAGCCAAAGACGTCCAAGCGCCCCGGTTTGACATTGCGAATGTATTCGGGATCAAAGATGAATTGTTTCACCATCCATATCGCAGCCAGACCGCAGGGAATGTTGATGTAGAAAATCCAGCGCCAGGAATAATTTTCCGTGAGCCAGCCGCCCAGCACCGGTCCCAGCACGGGCGCGAGCACCACGCCCAACACGTAGGCCGCCATCGCCGCGCCGCGTTTTTGGGGAGGAAAACTTTCCAACAAAATCGCCTGCGAAATCGGCTGCAACGCGCCACCGCCCGCCCCTTGCACAATGGAAGCAAAGATCAGAAAGGGGAGATTCGGCGCGGCACCGCAGGCAAAAGACGCCAGCGTGAAAATGCCGATGCACACCAGAAGAAAACGCTTGCGCCCAAACTTGGCGGAAAACCACGCCGTTGTCGGCAGGACGATGGCGTTCGAGATGAGATAACCCGTCTGAATCCACGTCGCCTGCGACACCGTGGCCGCGAGATTGCCGGCGATCGTGTTCAGCGCGACGCTGACGACCGTGGTATCGAGCACTTCGATGAAGGTCGGCAGAATCACCGCGATCGCGATAATCCACGGATTGATTTTAGGCTGGTTGGTTTCGCCGCTCATAAGCGCAAGGTTTCCGGTTTAATCGAAATGGTTTGAGGTGTTTTTTGACACGCGCCTCCTATTTTACGCGCACTTTTGGATCCACGGACATGCCCGGGCCAAGCGCCAGTTCGGCGTCGGGATCGTCGTTGTCCAAAACAATTTTCACCGGCACGCGCTGCACGACTTTGATGTAATTGCCCGTGGCATTCTCCGGCGGAAACAGACTGAACCGCGCGCCGGCGCCCGATTGAATGCTCTCGACATGACCTTTGAACTTGTGGTCAGGATAAGCATCCACGACTACTTCAACCGGCTGGCCGACGCGCATGTGCGTCAATTGAGTTTCCTTAAAGTTGGCGATGACCCAATAGTGGCGCGGCACAATCGCCATGAGCGACTGGCCGGGCTGAATGTATGCGCCTTGTTCCACCACGCGGCGCGTGATCCGGCCGTCTTCAGGCGCGGTGACTTGGGTGTAGGAAAGATTCAGTTCGGCCTGCTGGAGCCCGGCTTCGGCCTGTTGCACCGCGGCATTCGCAGTCTCAACGCCCGCCGTGCTCAAAGCCACTCCCGCTTCGGCCGCTTTGGCCTGACTGCGCGCCGCTTCCAAATTGGCGCTGGCCGCGCGCGCCTGGGATTGCGCCAGGTCAAACGCGCTCTTGGATACCGCCTGGCTTTCGACCGATTCGTAACGCTTGAGGTCGTCCGCCGCGCGTTGATTTTCCGCGTCGGCGGCAACCACGGTCGCGTGTGCCTCCGCGACTTTGGCTTGGCTGGCGTTCACCTGCGCCTTCGCTTGCTCGACCCGGCTGTTGGCCGCCGCGAGGTCGGCGCGGGCTTGCGCCAAGCTGGCCTCGTAATCGCGCGGGTCAATTTTCAAGATCACATCGCCCTGTTTGACCACTTGGTTGTCTTTAACCAGCAATTCCGCGACTCGTCCTGGAACCTGCGATGCCATTGGTATGACGTTGCCTTCGATAAACGCGTTGTCGGTGGACTCGAAAGGCGCGACAAACCGGAAGTAATAAACACCCGCCGCCAGCGCCACTACTAGGGCCGCGCCTGCGGCGAGCGTTCGATGAAGGCGTTTCTTTGCGGCACCCTTGTCGGGTGGCGAGCCAGTTGGAATTTCTCCGTTGCCGTTGGCATCAGGGCGCCGCAAAGGGGTGGGTGTTTCAACTGTCGTCCGGCCGTTGTCGGTGTCAAAGCCAGTTGCGGCGATTTCTTCGTGTGAATGGTTGCGATTGGTGTTCATATTTGAGTTTATTTTTATTTGGTTAAATGGTGTGGGTCGTTTTAATTTCTAAAATTGTGAAGCGCCGATTTCTGAAGAGGCGAAATATCGAAAGGCGCAGCTTGGGGAGCACAGCAGAATCTTTTTTGTTTGGGAATCGGGCACGCCATTCTGTTGCGGCACACGGCAAAACCATTGGTTGTCCACAATCGGCCTCTGGCAGACGAAGCAGGTCGTTGATATTTGATCGTCCGGCATCGTGGCCAAGTTCTGTTGGAGGTTTTTCATGGGTTTAGGCTCCCAAACACGCGCCGCAGCAGGTTATGCGACTTGGTTTGTGAAATCGCCGCGCCGGAAACACACCTGAAAAAGACGCGGTTAATCCGAACCGGATAGGATGCGAAAGTGAACCCTGCCACGGAAACGGACCGTCGGGCTTTGTCGCCCGGTCTGGAATGGAGGTTTGTTTTCATTTTGGGTTCAACGCAGGGCTGATGTTGGTCAGCGGGACGGTGGTTGAGGTTGCTTCGTGGAATTGTTTTCCGGCGTAAGCGAGTTCAACTTGGCGAGGACCGCCTTGGGGCTGGCCATGCCGACGATTTTTGCGCGGACCATGCCGTTGACGAAAAAAATCAGCATGGGGATGGATTGAACTCCGTAGATGGTTCCCAAGTCGGGATTGTCATCCACGTTCACTTTGAAAATTTTGGCGTTGCCGTTGCAGGCTTGAGCGACTTCATCCAAAACCGGCTCAACGAGCTGGCACGGTTTGCTCCAACCGGTCAAAAAGCCGACCAGCACCGGTTGCGTGCATCGCAAAACTTCCGTCTCAAACTCTGGCTCATTGATTTCTTTGGCTTGCTTTGTATTCATTTTAGCTTTTTCGTCGTTGTTCTGCTTGTATATCAACCGGCGTGCCAAGTCCGCGTTTGAATCACAAGTGGTTCGATTACAAATTCTTGCGACTTTAACGGCCATTTTCGACATGGGTTGAAATATCAAACAATTGATTTTTCAACCCTATATTGAGTTGAGACTTCATCCCCGATGGCGTATTAAATCTCCTTGTGGAAACGGATAGTGACAAACGCTATGACACCAGATTCGATTTCGATTTTGGAGCGAGTTTGTTGCTCGACATTGCCCAGGAGCGGTCGCTCGAAGGATTAATGGAAAAAGCGCATGGCGCGGCGAAGACACATCCTGAATTTGCGCGCGTGGAAACCTGGTTGATTGGAAAAGGCGACATTTGCCCGCGTTGTCCACAAAGACCGCGCTGCCCTGACCAGACGCGTTGCTTGCATTTGGTGGCCGGCAGCGAAAACCCCGTTCACGACGGCGACCGCGAACCTGCGCTGTTTTCCAATACCGAGGAAAGAATCCCGTTGGGCGTCGGTTTTATCGGTCGGGTTGCCACGACCGGACAACTGACCGAGTTGCGGAATTTGGACGATGCTCGCGACGAATTTTCCGTCCTGGGATCGTTGCAGATGGACGAAATTCGACAATGCGTGGGAACGGCCATTTCATTTCGGAACGAAATTTTGGGAGTGCTTGCCATTTTTTCGCCTGTCAACGCCACAAAGGACCGACTTGCTTGGCAGCAGATTTTCTCCAATCACTTCGGCGCTGCCATTGCGAACGCGCGAGCCTTTGAAGAAATCCAAAGGCTCAAAGACGAGTTGGAGCAACAGAATGCCTATCTCAAGGAAGAAGTCATTGAAGCCAAAGCGTTCGGCGATCTGGTCGGCCAAAGCGCGGCGCTGCGACAAATCTCCAGCCAGATTGATTTGGTTGCGCCCACCGACGCTTCGGTTTTGATTCTTGGAGAAACCGGCACCGGCAAAGAATTGGTCGCGCACGAAATTCATTGCCGCAGCCGGCGAAAAGACAAACCGCTCATCCGCGTCAACTGCGCGTCCGTCCCGAAGGATTTGTATGAGAGCGAATTTTTCGGCCACGCGCGCGGCGCATTTACCGGAGCGGTCAAAGACCGCGCCGGTCGTTTCGAAGCGGCAGAGGGGGGAACGATATTTTTGGATGAAATCGGCGAGGTGCCTCTGGAGTTGCAAAGCAAGCTGCTGCGCGTTTTGCAGGAAAAATGCTACGAACGGGTCGGCGAAGACCGCACGCGGCACGCCGATATCCGCATCATTGCGGCAACCAACCGCGATTTGAAAAGCGAGGCGGTGGCGGGTCGTTTTCGGGAAGACCTTTATTATCGCCTGAATGTCTTCCCCGTTCAGGTTGCGCCGTTGCGCGAACGCCGCGAAGACATTCCATTGCTCGCGCAGCACTTCATCAATTTGTCCGTGAAGGAAATGGGTTGCGCCAAGCCGCGGTTGACGCGCGCCGGCATCATTCGACTCCAGAGCTACGACTGGCCCGGCAACATCCGCGAATTACGGAATGTGATCGATCGCGCCGTCATCATTTCCCGAGGTCGGGCGCTGGACTTCGATTTGCCGGCGGCAGAACCCACGCCGGTTCCCGCGCGCCGGGCCGCACGAATAGCGGGCGACACCGAACCGGAATTTCTCACCGAGACTGAACTGCAGCGGCGCGAACGCGAGAATCTCCTGATTATTCTCGAAAAAGCCAATTGGAAAATCAAGGGCGCCGACGGCGCGGCTGAATTATTGGGAGTCAACTCCGCAACTCTGTTGAGCCGGATGAAGAAGATGGGTTTGAGGCGGCCCAGTTGAACGGCCTATGGAACTGCGCCATATACGATACTTCTTGGCCGTTGCTGAAGCATTGAATTTTACCAAGGCAGCCACGCGCCTGCGCGTGGCGCAACCAGCATTGAGCCGTCAAGTGGCGGATCTGGAGGACGAACTCGGCGTCGATTTGCTGAAGCGCACTTCACACGGCGTTGTGCTGACCGCAGAGGGGAAATTGTTCACAAGTGCCTTGGGGTCTTGAAGCGTTGCAGGGCGCTGTCTCTGAACCAGCGTGGAAAAATAAGCCGAGCTATTACCTGGTTGCCACGGAAGACAAGATGATTCCGCCGCCAGCTCAACGGGCGATGGCCGGACGCGCCAAAGCGCAGGTGACGGAAGTGCCGGGCAGCCACGCCATCTACGTTTCCAAACCGGCGGAAATCGCCAAGCTGATTCAGCAAGCCGCTGACGCTCGCGCCTAAAATAACGCCTCCGTTGCTTATCGCCGGTGAAGATTTCGCGTCTTCGCCGGTGGTTTTTTGTCATCCGCCGATGAGGTCTTTCGTTGTGTTCACCCCGCCAACACCCGCGCCTCTGGTTGGGGACGGCAGCGGAGTCCCCAACAACGCGAAACTGGCTGAACCGTTCCCAGTTCAGCCGGTCGCGTTTCTTACGCCGCCCGCGCAATCTTCACCGCTGCCTGTTGCTCATCGTCTTCCAATGATGGGATATTCATCAGAGCACGTTTGGCGTAGGCGCGATGCACCGCGTTGCTGTTGTGAGACCGGGTTCACTTTTCCGTACCACTCCGTGCGTTAGTCCTGGGACCGGGTTCATGTTAGTGTTTTTGGTTCTGGTTTTGTCCATCCCGGCGAGGATAGCCCAACCGGCTATGTGGTCGGTGTTGATTAATGTGAATAACTAATCATTGACTTAAGGCTTTTAATGTCCATAATCACGCGGTTAGCGGGTTGATATTGCATCTAGGGTAGAGGCATAAAAGCACAACAAATCAGGAGTTGATATTATGACTAAAACAACACGAGCAAACCGCAAGTTGAAACAGCAACCCTTCCATGTTTCATTCACACTCGGAGTAATTTTGTCTTCCGCTTTCGGGGTAATGATCCCCAGCAATTGTTTTGGCGTGGCGATTTCTCCCGGCTCGGATTCTACCGCGGGCTTGGGAAATACGGCTAGTGCCATCGTTCGGATTGCTGACCCCGGCGGGAGCGGGACCGGCACGATCATTCAGATGATGCCTTACAACGGGGGAGTGGATTTGGACGTTCTCACTGCGGACCATGTAATTCGCAACGATTCGGGTGGCGGAAGCACAATTTACACTCCCGGCCAGATCAGCGTCGCATTTGGTAATGCTGGCGGTGGCGGCACTTCTTTCGCGGCGGAAGACGAGGCGACGCTTTTCGATCTTCCCTCCGACGGCAGCAGCGCGGTGGATTTGGCGATTCTGGACATCTTTATTCCCGGCAGCCAATTGAACACGCTCCCTGCGGGTTTGGCAGCAGTGGCCCTTCCCAAGGCCGGGCCAGCTGCGAATACGGCAATTACCCAGGCTGGCTATGGCCACCAAGCAAGCGTCGTTAATCTGGGTGGAACCCTGTCTTATGTCTATTCGCCCCTTTACGGCTACGGCGCAGGTTATGGAACCCTTCATGCAGGTCCCAACAGCATCAATGGCGCCGGAGTGACAGCCATTACGGGAGCGGTTTCCGATTACGCCGGTCAGAACTATGCTTATCAAGGATTTCAAAATAACCTTATGATCAACGGTGTAAGCCCCAATTACAACGGCAGCACATCATTCATTTTCGCTGGCGACTCCGGCGGCCCCAGCCTCTCCGGCAACACGATCCTCGGTGTGCATTCCAGCTCAACAACTGGCACGTTAAACGGTAACCTCGGGAACGATAAGAACAGTGAGGTCGCCGACTCAACCGACATGTGGCAGGATGTCAGCGTGGCCGATTATGTGCCTTGGATTAATACGGAACTCGCCACGCTCTCCGTTCCGGAACCGTCTATCAGTTCGTTTGCCATATTCGGAGGCTTGATCGTAGTAGCCGCTCGCCGGTACTGGAGGAAGGTAAGTTCTCCACAGAACTAAAATGATGTTGTAGCGGCAAATGAACAATATTGGCTTGCCGGACATTCGTCAAACCGTTGAAATCATATGAAGAAAACATTAAGCATCATTACCCTGTTTAGCAGCGCCGTCCTTTCCCACGCGCAAATTTATGATGCGAACCTTGACCCTTTCCAGGAAGTTCCACCGCACAACACCCCAGGCTATGGCTCCGCCGATTTCACCTTGAGTGGCACGACACTCAACATCAACGCTAACACTGGCGTCTATGCGGATTTGCTTGCCGGCGCAAGCACCGTCAGGCTGCAGGATGCCGCCGTGGGGGCCAATGGCCCAACGATTTTCACGTTTAATCTCGATACACCAGGGAACACAAGCGGAACGTTCAGCGGTTCGGGCACTTTGACTACTGGGCAAATCACCGACCTCAATAACGGCAGCCTCTACGTCAACATTACCGACCCAGTCTTTCCGAGCGGCGAGATTCGCGGGCAAATTGTGGTAGTACCAGAACCGGCGACGATGGCTATGATGGGGTTGGTACCTTTGGTCGGAGCATTCTTGTTTCGCAGGAAAAAGGATTAAGCGGACTCCAAGTAGTTTGAGAAACGGCCACTGGCAAACCAGTGGTTGTTTTTTTATTTATTATGCGGCAGAAGTAAGATTTACGCTGCGAAATTAGTATCGTCTGGTGAACAATATATGATTATGCAGCCTAGGAGAACAAGTTTTGAACCAAGAACCGGATTTACCCTGATTGAACTTCTGGTTGTAATTTCCATCATTGGCATTCTGGCGGCAATGCTACTGGCGGTGCTTGCGAGTGCTGTTAATTCTGCGAAGTCGGCCAAGGCAAGAATGGAAATAAGTGAACTCGACATAGCCATCAATGGATACGATTCTGCTTATTCGCATTTTCCGGTATCCCATGCGGTCCAAAACATAGCCAACGCCTCCAAAAGTGATTTCACCTTTGGAGGTTCGCTTCTGGCGGGGTATGCAACAGAAATCGGGCCAGGAAATTACACGACAGACAATTCTGAAGTCATCGCGATTTTAATGGACCTTACAAACTACCCTGGAGGTCGATTGACGGTGAATACCAATCACCAAAGCAATCCGATGCAAACTGATTTTCTGAATGCCCACGTGTCGGGTGACACAAACTCGCCTGGTGTGGGCACTGACCTGGTTTATCGCGATCCGTGGGGCGATCCCTACGTGATTACGATGGATTTGAACAACGACGAAATATGCGAAGATGCGTTCTATAAATCGCAAACCGTATCAGTTGGCGGTCTCAATGGATTAATTCTGCAACCGGATGGCAATTACGCCTATCATGGTGAGGTAATGGTTTGGTCCGCCGGGCCTAACAAAAAAATTGATCCTGATGACCCTGCCACCGACTACGAAAATAGGGATAATGTCCTAAGTTGGAAATAACGCTAGCCTCCGCCTCCCCGCTGGCCGAACTTCAAAGACTTGGCTAATGGGCTAAAGCGCCGGGTTTAACTTCGAAGTGCATAGGCGTTGCCCGATGATCCTCGCATTAAAAGAGTCCTGAAGCGATACCAGAAACGCGGGTCGGTGGAGTGGTGAACCAAAGCGAGTTCGGGTGCTCATGGAGCAAAAGGTCCAGGTCATCTTTGAAAAGTAAGGGCCCAACGCTGACTTTTCCAAAAAAAGTCACAATAAGGTTACTGTTTAGCCATCTCATTGTAACTGAATTCGGCATGAATTATGCGTTTACGCCCATTCACATTCCGATTGCGGCTAAGGGTATCAAATTTATTACGACGAATTTAAACGATATGAAGCGAATAATTCTGACGGGGGCAGCGGTCCTCGTGCTGGCGTTGGCGGATGCCCAAGGAACACATTTTCTGCCGGCTCATCTGGCGGTACTGCGCGCTGGCGATGGGATGGTTGATTTGAAACTTCGACAAGCGCCGATATTCGTGGACCAGTTTGATCCGGGCACACTGAATGCCGCTGCGTCCTTCAGTGTGCAAATCCCCACCAATGGCCCCAACAGCTTTTTCTTCAATGGCCACGCGGCCAGCGAAGGTACCTTGACCCGCTCAGCCGACCATAAGCTTCTAGCGTTCGCAGGTTATGGCGGGGTGGACCTGCTTCAAGTCGCCGGCACCGCCTCCCGGCTCGATCTTCAGCGCGGTTTCTGCACCGTGGACAGCTTGGGGACCATTCACACCTTTCTATACAAAAATGATATGCCGGATGCAAAAGTGAATCCCCGTGGTGTTGCTACTGATGGGGAAAATAATTTTTGGGGCTGTGGAAATTCTTATGGTACTTTTTATTACAATCCTTCTGTAAGTCGAGAGCCGGTTAGATTCAGTGCTTTCCCAAATAGTAGGGCCATCAGAATCATCAAAGACACTCTCTATGCCACCATGAATGCTGCGGATGGTTTTGCCAAAGATGAACCTCCGGGAGTTTACGGTTTCTTAGCGCAGGCGCTTCCACGCCAGACAGATGATTCCGCGACTTTGGTGGTCCCGTCGGCAACGGATTACAAAAAAGTGGTTGATTTTGACATTAACCCCGAAGGGAACATTGCTTATATGTCTGACACGGCAGCCGGCATTCAAAAGTATGTCAAATCGGGAAAAAAATGGGAGTTGGCATACAATTTTTCAATACCGCAACACATACCCCCAGATCTGAATAATGCAGCTGGCTGTTTCGGATTGGTGGTGGATTTCAATGGACCGGCTCCTGTTATTTATGCCACCACCACCGAGGGTTATGCAGGTTCGGTCAACTCCAATCGGGTGGTGCGAATCGTGGATACGAATTCAGCCGCCGTAGTTACAACCTTGGTTCAGGCGGGGAGCACTAATATTGCATATCGGGGCATTGACTTCACACCCAACTAGCAGTTCGGATTTCAATTACCCGCAGAAAGGCAGAAGTTGACGAATACTGGTTTTCTCTCCCACAGGGACGAAAAGAGCAACCGCGGCCGTGTTTTCAACGATGTCACTGTCTTGTTTCTGAAGTTTCTTTGACAAAATTTTGCAAATGAGGTTTATCCCGTTTGTCTGATTGATTGGGAGAAAAAGGCACCCTGTCGTAGCAAGTATAACTCAGGGGAAGGTGGCAAACTGGATGTCGTTGCTCGGAGATCAGGGTGCAGAACAATAGTTTCAGAGTATAAGCAGCACGTTTAATTTGATTTGCTTTCTTAAAATGAAAACGCGCGCAAATCGATTGGTTTGCGCGCGCTATGATTAAGACAATCTCAGCGGGTTCGGCGGCGGAACGCGACCAAGGCAGCGAAACCACATCCAACAACAGCCAAAGTGGCCGGCTCCGGCGCCGCGACAGTGCCGTTGATGACCACGTTATCAAAACGCCAGTTGCCCGAGGTGTTATTCAAGGCAGTTCCTTGGGTGCTGACATCGTCGGCACCCGTCGAAGCGTTTACAAATTCAATGGCAAAGTTCGGGTCATTTGCCGCTGCCGGATTGGAAATGGTCAAGTTAAGACCCGTGAACCAATCCTGCCCGGCCAGCGCACCATTGTTCAAAAGATTATTGCTGATGTAGGACCCGAAAACCGTATTGGCAGAAGTGCTGTTATTTAACACAGCTAGGCCGAGGCTGGCGTTAGCTCCTATATTAATCGGAGCGTTTATCCAATTGATGCCATCCGTGGTGTATTCGGCTTGCAAATTCGCTTCACCCTGAGTCGTCGCGTACCAATCGAAACTGACGTTAATAGAGTTGTATCCGACGGTGCTCGCGGCGAACACGGCTCCCTGCGTGCCGATTGGTGCCAAGCTCGACCAACCGTTGGCTGCGCCGTTGGCCCCGGCCTGCCCACGGATGCGCCAAATTTGAGTGGTATCGGCTACCGCGTTTGCGCCTGTGTCTGAGGCCTTGCCGACCAGGACATCGTCGGTGGTCACACCTATATTTGGGGTTGGGTAAATATTCATTCCAATGGAGCTAGCAGTGCCAGTGCCCGTAGAGGGAGCCGGGCTATTGTTGACTGCGACTGGGTTATTTTCAAATGTCCATGAGGTTATGATTTGCGCCCGGGCTTGCGTAACTGCAACCAGTGCGCAGGTTAATGTCAGAAGAATTTTTTGTTTCATAAATGGTTTGTAATTTTGTTCAGGGTTGATTGTTTCTCCAGTTCAATGCGGCCTGATTAAAAACTAAGTGGGTTACATTTGCATGGAGCGAATGTTACTTTTATATCACGTTTCCCATTGGTTTTGCTTGGTAGCCGGGTAGGTTGAGGATTAGTTAATCGCCATGAGCATTGTGACCAGGACCGGCGGCGGCACCACGTTGACGTATCACCGGCGAGTTGCGAAAAATCATTCTCGCGTCGAGGCTAGTGGCGGGTGCGCGCTATCGAGGAAATCGGCGAACTAAAAAGCACGTAGAACATGATTAGCCTCAATCGTCTTTCCGACCTGCCGTGGCTGCTCGCATGCCAGACCGAATCGAAAGGTGGCCCAGCAACCGAGTCAGCGCTTAATTTTTAGCGGCGGTTTCAGCCGGGGTCACTTCAGCCCGGGCGGCGGCAAGGTCCTGCCGAAATTCAGAATTTTTGTTCATTTCACGAACGATGGCCTGAGCCAACACGCGGCCGGCATAAATGTCCGTGGGGTAGTGCCGGGCAATTTCCACGCGATGCCAGCCAATGTTGCGCGCCTCGGCAACGATGCCATCATGTTTATTCGGAAAAACCTCGGCGAGCACCAGGGCCAGCACCATGGATTCAGTCGAGTGGCCGCTGGGGTAGCTAAAGCTCTTTTCCAGTTTGCCGGAGGCGAGGCTGGGATCGAGGACATACGGGCGCGGCCGTCTGTAGAAATCCTTGGCCTGGTCGGTCACATTCTCGGCGTCTTTTTGCAGGCGGTGGAAGAAAGCTTCGGTCTTTGGAAATCTGCCTGGCACAAAAAACGGGCCGATGGCTGGGGTAAAATTGAATATGTCGAATTTCTTTTCCGTGAAGGCGACGGCAATGTCATTGGTGGGGGCGGCGTGGTACACGGCCCTGACTTCCGCCATGTCGGCGGCCTGTTCCGGTGAATCGGGCAGTGGTGGCGGCGCAAGTAG
>Ga0302320_10014594_pt1 | contig 16241 bp, 9 predicted proteins | sample Bog_T0_3_FD_202130 | JGI IMG/M metagenome (GOLD analysis project Ga0302320, IMG submission 202130) | Peat permafrost microbial communities from Stordalen Mire near Abisko, Sweden - Bog_T0_3 | ecosystem: Environmental > Terrestrial > Soil > Wetlands > Peat | place: Sweden: Abisko, Stordalen Mire... | reverse complement strand
AAATTTCTTTTTAAACATTTAAAAAATACAAATTGCCAGGGTGTTTTCGTAATATTAGGAGTTAATGAAACATTATTTTCCACCCATTCTTCCTTATGTTTTGTTCCTCTCTCCCTAAATATTAAATAATATAATAAAGAAAATTTTATTATTAAAATCGACTTTACCATATGGATAACAAAAAGTATAAAAAGAAAAATTCAATTGCATTTATAGAAACTATTTTTAATTTTATTTAATAATTTTTTTGACTTTAACTAAGAAAATCAAAGCTTTCACAAAACTTTCTTCGATTTTTCCAGATTTCTGACCCTTTTTCTCTAATATTTTTCTATATCTCTCCATGATTCTCAATCTCAAACCCCTCCATATTAATCTCCCAGCTTCCAAACAAACCGCTCCTGGATTCCTCTTTTTGGTTTCCATAGATAGTCCTACAACCCAGAAGTTTCTCTGTTCGTCATTACAATAAAAGTCTATGGTTTTCCCTTTACATATCAATGAGAAACAATTATAATTTTCTAATGGTTTATTATATATTTTCAAGAAAGTGGCTGTAACTTTCCCATAAATGACTGCATCAACTTCCCTCAAGTCAAGTTCTCGATTTTTAGTAGGATTTTCTATATAAGCTTCCTTAGTTGCGAACAACAGTTTTCCCGAAGGTTCTAATCTAAAGAATTTCCTTATTCTTCCATTAGAAGAAGTATTACATTTGATCAGATAATCTCCTTGAAAAAGAATTGGATAGGCTTTTGAGATCAAAGGTGAAATTTGTGATTTTTTGAGGGCATTTCTAGCTTTTTTATTAGCACTTCTCTTCAATAATTTAAAGCCATCTGAATAAAACTCATGAACTAGATATTTACGCAGTTTATTGATAGAGGCTCGCAAATGAGTGACAGCTTCTTTCGTATAAGTCAAGGATTGGAGTTTATCAAGAATAAGTCTGTTATTTTCCTCTTGAAGAAGAGTCAATGTATTGAGAATTTGATCAGTGCCTTCAGCCAATAATTGAGGATATGAACTATTATCGTTCGTTTTGGTAATTGATTTGGCGAAACTGGCTGTGCTATTCGGATTTGTCAATAGATTTTTTGCCATTTTTAACGATTTCAATAGTCTCAATCTCAAGGCCTGCTTCCAAAATTGCTCCAAGCCAGAGTTCTCAATATTATTAGCGTTTTCTTGAGAAACACTCATTGACATCGCTAACTTTGATTTCTTTAAAGCAGAATTATCTTTATCTTCAAATAAGATGATTTCCTCGATTCTTTTAAGATTTTGAGTGATTTCCTTAGCAGTGTCTATTCTTTGTTCATAATCCTTGAACAGAGTCTCAATATTAACACCTTTGAAATCATCAGCTTGAAGTAATTTCTGGTAAAGTTTCATGAAGTTCGCAGTATCCGCGACATTCAACCCGGCTCTCGGTGCGAGATTTATCAGATGTTTTAGTGTTATCAGGACAAACCCAATCTCACTACAATTCTTCCATACATCCAAAGCCTTCAAATAATAATTCAAAGCTTGTTGAGGCTCATTATTCAGTTCACGATTCAGGCCTAATGTACTATAAAAACATGCTAAAGGCACTCCTTGATCTATTAAATATAATTTAAAGAGATATAGAGTATATATAAAAATTACATATTTCCTCGACATTTTCTATCGAAATGTTCTGCATTGAAGGGAAATTTAGGAATTTGTATAAACTAAAAACTACCAATTCCATAGCAGATTTCTTCAGGGAATGATTCGACATAGTCGTTAGAAAACTGGCGATTTTATTCCCATATTCCTTGGCTTTATCGAATTGATTAAGTACGATATTGATAACACAAAGGCTAGTAAAAAGTTTCAGTTTTAGCTCTGTTATCATTTCGCCTTTATTGACAGTATTCAATAATGTTAAGGATTCCTCGAGAATTTGCTTGGAATCTTTATAATCCCCGTTTTCAAAGGAAATTATAGCTATATTCGTCTTCAAAAGCGCAATTTTCTCAATATTTCTCATTTTCTCAGCGATTTGTAAAGCTTGAGTATATTTCTCAAGAGAAAGCACTCTTTCACGGGAACGATAGAAGCTTTGAGCTTCGAAAAGCAGCTTATTGAGGAGAATTTGATTGGAATTGATGGTTTCTGAGTCGGAATCATAGGAACCTTCTTCAGAAGAAGTGTTGTTATCAGAATTAACTGTTTTGGAGTGCTTTGGCTCCAAAAAAGGATTTTTTTTTTTAGAGTTCATTTTTTTAGGGAAAAGGAGTTTTTTCTGTTCAAATTAAATTATTTTTGAAATTAAATGTATAACTATAGATGGGACTGATAAAAAATATATATGAATTTTTAATATATTTAAAAAAACTTTTAATATTTTTATTTTAAGCAAAAATCAATAAATTTTTCTTGTGATTCTTTAAATCTTTTCATTTTTAAAAGGTCGAAAACTAACTAAAAATAAACCTAATCAAAAGACTTATCGTAATTAAATTTAATTTAAAAGTTGCTTAATAGGAAATTTAATTTCATCAAAAAACATAAAACCCATCAAAATTTTAACTAACATAAATATTACATAAGCAATAAAAACACTAGCTATAACTCGATAAAATACAATTTTTTTCCATCCTCTATATTTTGGCTTGACTTTCAAATTAGGATAATCTGTTTTCGTTATAATTTTATTAGAAAGAGCTGACTTCATTTGATTTGTTTTCAAAGCCAACTTGACATGCAATCCGAAATGATCACTCGGCATTAAAAAACTCCAAGTTTTGTGGGTGTATATTTTTTCTTTTCCAAATATTTCCATTTTCTCTTTTTTATCAATTTCAAATAACAAAGAATCTTCCTTCAACAAGATTCTATCTAATCTCATTCTCCGATTATCAAATGGAAGCCTGATATTAATTAACGGGTTTGTAAGAGTATCCCAAGTAAACCCCCAATCATCCCTTCGCGTTTCTGTCCATAAATCAACAAATCCATATTTTTCAATCACTTTATCCTCCAAATCATTATGAAAATTAAGATCTCCCATGATGATGATGTTGTTTTGTTCGACAGCTTCTTTGAAACATTTGAGATCAAAATCCGAACTATCATTATATGACTTAATAAAATCAATAATTTTCTGTAGTTCATTTTTTCGTTGTTTAAAGTTTTCCTCATAACCGGATAAATGCGCTGAAACTACCAGAAAGCTTCTGTTTTTGTCAAATTTTATTAAAACGACAACGATTCTTCCTTTTATTATTTCATCAATCGAATAGCATTTTATATTAAACTTGCTCAAAATCAAATTTCCATTTCTTTCTTTGAAAATATCCCGGTTTGGATTGAAGAGATAATATTTTTTAGCCCATTCCGTTTTCATTAAAAGATCAATATATTCTTTGGAAATTTCGTTTAATCCCAAAATATCAATGTTTAAGTTGGGTAGAAGGTTTTCAAGCTGATATTTGAATCTCTCTGTGTCCGATGAGATTTTTCTTTCAATCCAAAGGTTCGAACATAATACATTATAAGTTGCGAAACGCAAATTTTTGGTTTCACAAATTTCGTCTGAAGGATGAAAATCAGATGTGCACCATTTTTCATGAAAAAAATGAAAGGTTTCTTCTTTTTTCATTTCTAAGGATTACAAAAAAATTGAAATTTTATAAAAATATCTCGAAAAATAAAAACATTTATTAAAAATAAAACTATTTCAAAGTGAAAGATTATTAGAAAATAATTAAAAAAACATAAAAAAACTTTATAAACTATAATTTTTTTCCTTAATCCTGTTGTGCAGTTCCAGATCCTCCTCTCGACATTCTATTCTCACATTATTATTAATTCTTAAGAAATGCCAATTACTCAAACGAACAATTTTTCCTCTGAAAATCAATTCGCATCCAGCTTCACAAAGCACATTATCAAATGGCAATTCAAAACTTTCAAAGCTTTTAACTGTTTTCATTTCGGTATCTAATTGCGTGGTGTTTTCACTTTTTTTTCTAAATTTTACATCCTCAAAAATAAAGTTTCTTTTTCTTGTAGATCCTGATAAAGTCTTGATTTTGAGGTTTTTTTCAATATATTTGTTTCTCAAAAATGAAAATTGGAACCCGAAGCAGTTTTTGTTATTAAAAATTGCTTTTCTCATCAAATAAAAATTTTGAATGTCTTCAGGATGCGTGAGCACCAATTTCTGATCAAATAATTTCATCAATTTCTCGTTTCTTTTCTTAGTGAACCTCCTCACGAAATTCTCATAAGTACCAACGATTTCCAATGAGTTCTTGATAACTTCCTCCATATCTCTTTTGATAACCTTTATTTTATTGTTGGTATCTAGGTTTTCGTTATATTTAACTATATTCACTCCAGTTCTCATCATATAAATCATATTCATTTCATTACAGGCCAATGCATTGACAATATTTATCAATAAAAAATGAATTGTTATTATTAATAGAATTTCCAATATCGGAGCAAAATCCATATAATTTACTATGCTGACAAGAACAGTCGATGCCCAACCATCTAAAGTGATGATTTCCATGACTGTATAAAAGCCTTTACTCATTGATCCAAAGAGATCAGGCACCATGATTGAGAGATATGCCACAAGCAACATTCCTATTAAGAAAACAACCACGAAAATGAAAAGATAAAAAGTGAAAAGTAATGTTATCACCTGAACATTATCAAAAAGGATGAATTTCAATGGAGTTATCGTGAAACATTTCAATAAAATCAAGCTGTTGAGATATTCTATCGCTTTATTTTCTCTCTCATAAATGCAAAAAAACACCAATAACCCAACTGGACCTGAAAGAATATTAAACACCAACAGCATTTTCTCAATCCACGAGTTTTGCTCTCTATATTCCTTCTTCATGCCCAACATATAAATGATGAAATGGCAGGAATACCCCCCGAAAATTGACAAACATATGATCAAATTCACTTCATATTCAATTAAGCTGCTTTCCCATAGAAGATCCTTTACAATAATAACCACCAATACTCCCTTCATTATCCATGAATAATAGTTTCCCCAGATGCAATTATTCAAAAATCCTTCTCTTTTCTCTGGTTTCCCTTCATTGATCTCCTCGATTTGTCTCAAGATCTCTTCAGAAAAACCTAGATAATCCACCATACAACCTGTGAAATAATTGAAAAAGCAAAAATTTGACAGAAAATTGAATGAAATTATAATCATTCCATCCCAACTGCTTGAATTATACATAAGTCCTCCTCTTCCCCAATTATCTAATGTCAAAACCTGGAAAATTGAGAATAGAGCTCTTGAATAATTTCCCCAATCATCAGGATAGAGATCCCCAAAAAGAATAATGCCAAAAGAACTGAAAATATATGAGAAAATGAAAAGATATAATAAAAAAGGAGTGATCAAAGGCAAAATCTCATATACTTTAATAAGAATTCCTCGAATTGGCTTAATTGAAAATAACCTGAAATTTAAAAGGAAGAAAAGCAAGTAATATTCAAACATGCCAAAAACTATCAGAATCTTAAGACTCAAAGCCAAAGCCAAAGGACCTGAAATGAAATCAATGAGTAAGAAGAAAAAATTATAATTCGGAAGCGTTTTTACCGTTTTAAAATTTAGAACTTTGCTCAGAAAATCGAAGGAAAAAATAAAGGAAAACAATAAATTTGCAGATAAAAAGAGACTGATATAAAGGGCATAAATGTCAAAGCTAAATTTAGAGTCATAGAGGAGAATTAAGAAGCTCTCATAACATATTATATTCAAAATAAGACTCAAAATCAAGGGGATGTGGATTAATTCATCCGAAAGATCTCTAAAATCAATGAAAAACTGTAAAATTTTCAAATAAAAATTTGGAGGTGAAGGTTTATTGAGTAAAACTATCGAATCCGAAGAGGATGACCTTGAATTTAAAGTGATTGAAGGTGGAAGTGACTTTTCTGATGGGAGGATCATTCATTCATTCATTTGGAATTTTAAATTTAAATTTTTTAGGATTTAGAAAAAGAAATTTTAAGGAGAAAATTAAATATCATCGTTTTTTTATTTATTTTAGGGCTTATTATTTCATTCACTCATTTCTTATGAAATTTAAAATAAAAACTCACTTTTTTTTTTGTTTCAGATCATATTGAACAATTCTATCAACCGAACTCAAAAGGCAAATCACACTGATAAACTAAAATTTTTCTTTTAATTTAAAGAAAGAACGTTTTATATATACCTGTTTTAAAGCAAAAATTGGAACAGCTATGAATATCAACAGATATTTGTTGATATCAATGAACAAAGGAGACAACCCTAAAAGTTCGTGATGTGAATGAATATATAGGTTGATCAAGAACATCTAAATAAAACATTTAAAATCCTTCGTTTTTCTAGAAGATTAAGGCTCACCTCGCTTCCAAAACACATCGCAAACAGCACAAATTTCGAATCATAATACAATCTCATCAATTTGAACTTGGAAACCTGTTTTTTATGATGTTTTTCTCCCCATAAAAGTGTCCTTATCAAAAACTGAATAACTTTTTTTAATAAATAAATGGTTCTTACGCATACATCTGAATCCAATGACTTCCGAAATCCAGAATTATAAACAAACAGAATCCTATCATATAATCGGGATATGAATGGCTCACACATAAGGCAAAGGCTGCTGATGAGAAACGATCCGTAATCATATCTAAAACTGCCCCAAAAGAAGACTCTTGTTTGAACAATCGAGCCGTATATCCATCCAAACAATCAAGCAATTGACCTAAAAAACACTAATATTGAGAAAAAAAAAGAGATTTTTTAAGAGAAAGAATACTCATAGCATAGAAAAATATGGTGAGAGCTCCATTTTCTTTATAGTAATAGAGAGCTAAAAGTAAGGAAACTATCCTGCCGTAATCTATTTCACTTGAAGATAAAGAAAGAGGTTTTTAGTTTGGATTTTACCGATGATGTTGGCTGGATATAGATAGACGCTATTGTTAAAGATTCCCATAAAATCTCTATTGATTTAAAAATGTGAAATAACTAAGACTGATAAATTATAATGTTTGGGACTTTATATTATAAACTCCCTTTGATTAAAAACTCTTAAGACACACAAAAAATATGGATAATTTATCTTAAATCCCAAAAATTAAACATAAATCCCTTCTTCTCCTGTCTTACCTCTGGGAAAACATCCCATATCTTCACAGTTTCATCACCTGTCCCAGCTCCACTAGCGATAAATCTTCCATCTTTCGACATACAAAGGAACAAAACTCTCCTATTATGTCCTCTCAAAACTTTCTTCTTCTCGAAAGTCTCATAATCCCAGATTGCGATTTCATTTTTCTCGAATCCATGAGAACTCACAAATTCATTTGTGGTTTTCGAAACCATCAAATTGCAAACTTGAGATCGCGTGTTCACTTCTTTTATCACCATATTCGAAAGAGTGTTCCAAGCCTTGATGGTTGTATCATTAGTGCCTCCCCCTGTAAGCAAAACCCCTCTATTAGTATGACTCCAGGCTAAAGCTTTCACTGCTGCTGTATGACCATCATATCGCAACTCAGGAACGTCTTTCTTTGAGGAATAAATAAAAACCTTATTGTCATTGCCTCCAGATGCAAGAAAGCTTCCATCTTCTGACCATTTAAGCCCACAAACCTCCTGTTTATGCTCGTTAAAAGTCTTAATGATCGGACAATTTATCCTTAGATCCAAGAGATGGATCAAATGGTCTTTGGAGCCAGTGGCTAGGCAAGAAGGGTTGTTCCATGCGATAGTTGTCACTCTATAATTATGGATTTTTTGAGTGAAAAGCATTTGGTTCGGTCTGGTGATATCACATATTTCAAGAGTGCCATCATTGAGACCTGTAGAAAGGTACACACTGTTTGGGTCAAAGCTGGCTGAAGTATAATAAGGAGGGTTCGATTTACTGAGAAGTTTGTTGACGCATCCGTTTTTATGGTTATAGAGGAAAACCGAATTTCCAAGTATCACTGAAAGCAAATCCTGCGAACCCCAATCCAATAAGTTCAAATAGAAATCATCTTGTAGATAAGGTGCATCCAGGGTTTTTAAGGGTTTGGATGAGATTTCTCTAACGAAAGAGGATTTCCTTTCGGTTGTGTTCTCAATATCCATTTTAAAAGGAGTGATCCTCACATTGTTATCTAAACCATAGCCTTTTTTCGCACTGTTGGGAGAACTGAATTTCAATAGATGAGGGATTTTCTTCTGCGTAAAAGCCTGTTGTTGAGCTGGTTTCGCTGATTTTTTGCGTTTTTTTGGACTGGAAAAAATAAAGTTCCTGTTAAATTTTCCATTGTTCATAAGGTTAGCTTCCTTCTCGATCAATTTCAATTTAATGTCGAGATCTGGAATTGACAACAGCTCATTTTCCAGGAGTTTTTTATAATTGTTCTCTTTATTGGAAGGATCAGATTCAAAATTTGTGTTCAGCTCGGATTTTAGTTCAAAGTCCTGGCATTGGAAAAGAGTGAAGAGGTTCTTTGAAGTGATATCCCCACGAAGAGGGATAAACCTGTCTGTTTTTTCTTCAGAACATACATTAGGAGTATAAGGGAAGTTTTCTGTCTTAGAAGTGGAATTTGGAAGAATATTTGAGGGTCGGCGAGGAGTTTTGCAACATTCTGGAAAGGGAAGTGATGTTTTTGGCTTGAGAGATGGAGAAAGGGGGGAATTTTGAGTATGCATTGTGATTTTTAAATATTTTTAAATTTGGAGGATCAGACGTTTAGGCTTTTTAAATTTGTTTATTGACTAAAAAGCAGCTTTGTTTGGGGGTGAATTTCAGAATAAAAAAAATTGATGTTTTTTTTAATTTCTATTGTAAAATTTTTTGATTATTACATTTTTTTTTTAAAAATTTTTTTGTTAATTTAAATTGGTTTCTGATTTTTAATTTTGAACCAAACTTTCCCAATTTCCAAAAAAAAATTTCCCAAAAAACATTTCATTTATATTAATTTTTATGTTTCGTCTAAAAACGAATAAGAATCCAGTTTTTCCCAAAAACCAATTTAACAAAACTTCAAAAAAACCTCCTACAAACCTTAGCAATGAAGGGTTTATCCATTTTCAATTATCTCAAGGGAGGCCATGACGCTCCAAGCAAGCCTTCTGATGATGAGGCAAAATGTCCTTTGATTCAAAACCCAGTTGATAGTTCCCAAGCCAACATCCAATCCAACATTCCTTATAATCCAAAGCTCTATCCTCCCAACATTCTACAATGTGAGCAACATGCCCATGCCCGTCGAGTGTCTATTCCTGAACATTTATATGAAAGAATGATGGGACCTTCCCAGAAAAATGAGGCCATTAATATCTGTGATTGCTTTGGATCTCCAGTTGAAAATCGTTCGATTAGAGCTCCCCAGAAAAATGAGGCCATTGATGTCTGTGATTGCTGTGGATATCCAGTTGAAAATCGTTTGATTAATCTATGTTGTCCAACAAAAGACCTTCTCTTTTTAGGCCCAGGTTTCCCATTGTTCTTTGAATTCATGAAATATGGTATTTTCATGTTGTTCATGATCATGCTTTTTGCTGGTTTGTATAACATATCGACTAATATCGAAAGTGACGATTGTAAAAAAGGATTAAAGATTCATGATAAACCATGTCAATATGACTATTTCGTTGAGACTTCGCTTGTGAACAAGGCATTTCATGAACAATATCTGAGAACTCAGGAAATTCTGAATCTCATTTCTGTTTTGTTTTGTATTTTCTTTATGCATGTATTGAGATATAAACAGAGAAAATTGGCTTTTGAATGTGATTTATCGATCATAACTGCTTCAGATTACACCTTGCAAATCGGGAACCTGCCGACGAAGCCTAAGAATTTGGACGAGAGCAAATTAATCGAATATATTGAAAACATCCGGACAAAAAACAACGAGCCTATTAAGGTTATTTTAAAGTTTTTATTTAAATTAAAATTATTATTTCTTAGGTGGTCAAGCTCAATATGAGTTACATCATCAATGAGTTCGTAAGCTTATTGAATGAGCAGGTCGAGCTATCCGATAAGCTGCTTTCCAGAAAAAGCATCATAGAACATAATCAGAATGAACTTAAAGAAATCAAAGATGAGAAAGAACAGAAAAATATCCAAAAACATCTTGACCAATTGTTTGATTTCCAACAAAAGGACGAAAAACAATTAAAGGAGGTTGAGGAAAAAATCGAAAATAAAGAAAAAAACTTCAAAACTACCTGTCATTTCACAGGCATCGCTTTCATGACCTTCGAAACTCCATTACAAGCCCAATTAGTCAAGCAATTCTTCAAGCTTTCAACACTTGATGGGTTCAAGCGTTCATTTAATAAAGGATTTAATAGAGAATCCAAATATCTATTTGAAGGTTGTGCCATTTCAGTTAAAAGAGCCCCTGAACCAAATGAGGTCTCATGGGAGAATCTTGAAATTTCTGATAGGTATAGATTACAAAGACAAATCTTTAATTGGTTCTTCACCTTTGTATGTCTCTTCTTATCCTTTGTAATGATTACTTTGATCTTCTATTTGCAGATGTATATGTATGAAAATAGCGATTCCTCAGTGCTGAAGAGAATTATCTCATATGTTGGATGTATTTTAATTGTTATAATAAACATGGCTTTGGTCTCGATCGTCACATATTTAACTCGCAATGAAAAACTTGAGAATGTGACCGATTATGAGACTAGTCTTACCCAGAAGAAAACAGCCGCTTTATTCATCAATACTGCATGCATTTATTTATTGGTTGCTTTTTGGACAAATTCTTTCTTTGGCTCCAACGGACTGATTTATAATATTTTTTCAGTGTTTGGTTCATATATGATTATGCAACCTTTGCTATTCATATTTTCTCCTTCTTATATCTACAAGCTTTGGCAGAAGAGAAAAATCATTAAAGACCCAAAAGCCTACAACAAAATTCAACCAGAAGCGAACAAGATCTTTGAGGGCGATAATTTTGAGATCACAGTTTGTTACGCTGTTGTTTTGAATATGATGCTTTTCGCAGCATTCTACGCTCCTTTATTGCCTTTATCTTTATTCTTTGCGATCACTACTTTGATAATCTTTTATTGGACCTTCAAATGTATCTTATTGAGACGATGTTGTACCCCAACCTTTCTAGGTAAAGAAATCGCTTATGAAGCTATTGAAATAATGGAATTTGTTCCCTTGTTTCTGGCAATCGGTGATGTTTTCTTCAATCTCATTTTTTATGGACAAAGTGGTTTCATTACATATGTAACAGTAGGAATCTCAATTTTTAATTTCATGTTTCCAATGGGGTGGCTCAATAAGCAAATAATGCCTTTCGAAGAAAAGAAGAAATCAAGATTAGAAGATCCTTCTAACACAATGCCTTATTCAGAAGCCAGAATTGATTTTAATGAGGAATATGATAGAAGCAACCCAATGACTCATGAAAAATCGAATGAAGAATGGATCAGATTTAAAGAAAGAAGGGAAACTATTATAAAGGAAGTCAGTGAAGTGGATGATAATGGAGAAAAAAAGGAAAAAGTGAAAAAGGGGGGGATTAGAAAGAAAATGGAAGAGAAAACAGAACCGATGTTGAATTCAGAAGATGAGATAGGAGGATTGAAGAAATATATACAAAAAAATCCGATGCAGAAAAAAGGAAAGACCTACACATTTTCGAAAGTGTTTAAATAGCTTTAAATTAGCATTATTATTAATCGATACCATAACATAAATATTATTAGAAAAATAGAAAATAATGAGTTTATAATCATAGGTATTTCTGAGTTTTTATTTTTAAAAAAATAAAGAAGTTTTTGAATAAGAAAAACTTAAAATTCCTTATTTTTTTCAATAAAAAAAATGGAAAATGCTTTGAAAATGTTTCAAAAGTCATTATTTTATTAGAAATATAAGATTTTCTCAAACTGAAATAAATTTAAGAAAAATTTTGCAAGATATTAATCACTAAAAACAGTCCCTTCAAAAATTTCCCAATCTATAATATTTTTTGCTTTCCAAAATGAAGTCAAATGAATACGACATCCATAAAAAACAGGCTGATGAAGAGTCGACACGTGAAGCTTATTGGGGATCCTACGCTTCGAAAAACATAGTTTGGGATGTTTTCCCCAAAACCATTCTCGATAAATCCAACCCCCCATTTTATCGTTGGTTCAAAGATGCTAAGGTCAACGTTTGTTATAACGCCATTGATCGTCATTTGAAGACTTTGTCTTCACATCCTGCTTTGATCTATGAAAGCAACATGACAAATGTTTCCCAAACATATACTTTCTCACAATTGCATGAAAATGTGAGCAAATTGGCTTATGTCCTTCATCATTTGGATGTCAAAATGGGAGACCGAGTTATCATATATATGCCTATGATCCCAGAAGCCATTTTCTCGATGTTGGCTTGCGCTCGAATTGGGGCTATTCATTCCGTGGTTTTTGGTGGCTTCGCGGCAAAAGAATTGGCTAGTCGCATCGTTGATGCCAAGCCTTCTTTGATAATTACTGCTTCCTGTGGTTTAGAACCTCTGAAAATCATTGATTATAAGATAATCTTGGATGAGGCTCTACTGATTGCCAATACACCAGAACTCAAGAGCATAATAGTTCAAAGAAGCATTCAAAGAACCAGTAAAATTCGAAATGGTCTGGATTTGGATTATCATACATTAATGAAATTAGCCAAGCCTATTGATTGTGTTTCCGTGGCAGGAGACCATCCATTGTATATTTTATATACATCTGGCACAACTGGACAACCTAAAGGGATTGTGAGAGATTCTGCAGGCACTTTGGTAGCTTTACATTGGAATATGACTCATATCAACGGGATTAAATCTGGGGATGTCTATTTTTCAAGCTCAGATATTGGTTGGGTGGTAGGCCATTCCTTTATTGTATATGGACCTTTAATTGTGGGGGCTGCCACTGTGCTTTATGAAGGCAAGCCTACTGGAACACCAGATCCTGGAGCATTTTGGCGAATTATTGAAAAACATAAGGTGGCAGGGTTTTATACGGCACCAACTGCTTTGAGAGCTTTAAGAAGAGAAGACTTAGAAGGGGATTGGATTAGAAAATATGACACCAAGAGTCTTCGAACGATTTCGTTTGCTGGGGAAAGATGTGATATCCCTACTTTTTCTTGGATTTCAAAGAATGTTCCTCATGCATTAATCAATGATAACTATTGGCAAACTGAAAGTGGTTGGATCATTTCATGCAATTTTGCAAATTTGCATACCTTCACATCAAAACCGGGCAGTTGCACAAAGCCATGTCCTGGTTTCCAAGTGACTATCATCAATTCAGAGAACCATCCAACCAAAAATGAAGATCTAGGTCGAGTTTGTATAAAATTACCAATGCCTCCATCTTTTATGTTGACGCTTTGGAATAATGATGAGGCTTTCGTGCAAAAATATCTGAGCGAAGTGCCAGGATATTATGTTTCAGGTGATGCTGGATATTTCGATTCTGATGGTTATTTGCATGTGATGACCAGATTAGATGACATCATCAATACTGCAGGTCATAGATTGAGCACTGCTGCCATGGAAGAAGTTCTGATGGGTCATAACGAGGTGGTGGAGGCTGCAGTTGTCGCGACAAAGGATGAATTAAAAGGAGAAATTCCTGTTGGATTTGTGGTTTTGAAACCTACAAGTAAGACAGAAGAAAAGACATTAGAGAAGGAGCTTGTGAATTTAATTAGACAAGAAATTGGACCTGTAGCTTGTTTCAAAAGCGCTTTGATTGTTGATAAGCTACCAAAGACCAGAAGCGGGAAGATTTTGAGGCATATTTTGAAGAAAATTTTAGATGGGAAGGAATATAATGTGCCTCCGACCATTGAAGATGTTGGAGTGTTGGAAAAAATTGAGAAATCTGTGGAAACTTATGGAGGATTTGGGAAGGTCGTCAAAATTTACTACGAGGAGGACCTTCAATCACCGGTGATGAGGAAATTGCAGTCTGAAAAAAAAAATAACAATAACAACCACCACAGTGAGAATACTATTAATCATAAGGTTTAAAGGAAAAATTAATCGTATGATATACAAAAATATGCCATTTGAATTTTATGTTTTTTAGATTTTATTTGTGTTTTTTTTCTTGCAAATAAAAAAAAATCAGAAGGAAATATAAATTACTTTAAAGGGAACATGGTTAATTCATTTTTTTGAGATTTTTTTTATTGTTATGAATTATTTTGAGTTATTTTTGGTTTTTTTTGATTTTTTTTCAAATTTTTTGGTTTGTTTTAAATTTGAAAAATAAAAAAACCAATTCATCAAAAAACAATGAATTTATTCCAAAACATTGTGTTGTTTTTGCTTCTCTGTAGTTGTGGTTGTGATGTGTTCAATGTGAACATTGCTTCAATAAACCTGACTAATTCCAAACAAAATTCAAGCATCGATGCAAGCAATGAAACAAGCAACGAAACCCATCATGAATTCAGTATAAATTCCTCCCCAGTTTTTTTTTTCTCATCTCTAGATTAGAAAGATTAATAAAAATCACTTTCATTGAAATGGATTTTGTGACCTTTGACCCACTAAAAAACGAAAAGACAAAATTCCAACTTATGCCATTAAACCCAGAAAATACCGGTGTCGTTTATCTCGATCTCAAACAAAGAGGCTTCAAATTTACATTTCGAAAGGTTAAAAACATTTAAACATTTCCCCAAAAAATTGATTTATTAAATACATCAAGAGAGCTGGAATCGAATTAAAGACGGAAGGAGATCGACAACCAGCTGAATATCTCGAGAAAATCTTCAAAGAACACATTGGACAATATAACATGTCTGATGTGAGCACCTTGAGTTCATTACGACTTTATCAACCTACAATGGAGAGTGCTCCTTTTGAGTTTTCTCAATTGAGGGATCAATGTTGGAGATTGGACGTTTACCCAGATGTGGATAGGGATTGTGAGCCAGGGACTTGTAAGGAATATAGTGTTAATTTGAAATTCTGCGTGAAGAAACAAGATGACAATCTGATCGTGAGGAAATATGGCTATTTGTTGGAAGCGAAGGAATTGGACCATACCAACAAGGAATAAAAAGACTATTTTAGTTAATATGCGAGAAAAAAACATGAAAAAACAATAAATTCGCTCATATTTTCTTTTTAATTATAAAATTGAACAAAAGTCTTTATCGATAAATTTTGTGGGTTCCATCTTCCTTGAAATGTAAGGATTGTCCCAAGGATAGTTTTTTATCCTGTTTGCTGAAACTTCTAATCTTTAAATTCACTTCATTTTTTCTGAAAATATCTTCTGTTCGTCGTTTCTGAATCAACGATTGAGAGCTTTTGGGCCTTATCCTCTTTCTGAACCAGAATTTTGAATTTATTTGTTAGATCGTTTCATAGTTCTGCTCCAAATTTTTCTTCTCATGCGTTGAGATGACTTTATTCTTATATTTAATATTGTTCAATTGATGCGCGATGATTGAACTTTTAAAAGTTGGAGAACCCATTATTTCTTTTATCTGCAAATGAGGTATTTTTACTTTCCTGCTGTTTTTCTGCTTCTGAGATATAGCTTTGAATAATGTTTGATCTGGATTGAAAGTCCATACTAAGGTTATTCATTCTTCTCTTTTCATTTGACCAATAGAAGATTCAGTCTGAAGAACATTCTCATTGAGTCTCTCAGTTTATTATTATCAGCTTCCAAAGTAAATGGATCATATTCATCATCCCACTCTTCATTATCTTCTTCCTCATTCTTTCCAATAATTGGACAATGTTTTTGTTTCAGAAATGAGAACGATATAGATATTTTCGATTTTCAAAAGCCTTTTTAGAAGTCATGTCTTTTGGATTTGCTCACAATTGGAAACTGACTGCTATTCTTGACAATATTTCCATTTCTTGCTTTCAATTGAAAATGTTTCCCTCAATTTATGCCCATCCGAAAAAATCAAAAAAGAATAATAAAAATTCAAACAAAAAATTCAAAGAATATTTGAAAATGTCATTCACATCATTTTATTTTCTTTATTTATAGCATTTTAATTTGAAAAAAAATTAAAAATTGCTTAAAATGAATTCAGAACAAACTGAACCAAACTTTATTAATGAAAAAACAAAAATATATGAAATTGAAATTAAAAATTTATAAAAAAAAAAAAATATTTTATATTTTTTGTTTAATTTAATAAGGCAAATACAAAAAGTAAATACCT
>Ga0302320_10014591_pt1 | contig 16243 bp, 16 predicted proteins | sample Bog_T0_3_FD_202130 | JGI IMG/M metagenome (GOLD analysis project Ga0302320, IMG submission 202130) | Peat permafrost microbial communities from Stordalen Mire near Abisko, Sweden - Bog_T0_3 | ecosystem: Environmental > Terrestrial > Soil > Wetlands > Peat | place: Sweden: Abisko, Stordalen Mire... | reverse complement strand
CACTTTGACTACGTCGTCACGGAACTCCTCGGGGTATCGCTTTGCCATGTGTCCATCTTCCCCCAGAGATGATGTCTCTGGAAACTAGATGTCAAGCAAACCGGCAGCAGCGCCTTGCGAGGTCGGCAGACGACTCATGTCGAGCTTCTTCAAGATCCGCCACACTCCCGACGCGCTGATGTCGACGTCGTGATAGCGCTTTAGGTACATGGAGATCTTAAGGGGACCCTGGTGGTAGGGCGAGCGCAGGTAGATGATCTTGCCCACCACCTCGGCGTGAGTCGCTCGAGGCGAGGTGAGCGGCCGGCGCGAACGCTCGCGTAACCCCTCCTCACCCTCTTCTTCGTAGCGCTTGAGCCAGGTGTAGAAGCACTGACGACTGATGCCAAAGTAGCGACAGGTGGCGGCAACATTGCCGGTGAATTCGTCCGCGTGCTGCAGGATTGCGAGCCGTCGTTTGATAACGCGCTGCTGTTCTTTTCGGTCATAGATTCCTCCTTTTGAGGAACCACGACTGTCACCGATGTCCGTCAGTTTTAGATTCAAATGAGATTGAAGAACTTGACCATCGGTGCTCAATTGATTGATCTCGTAATGATTTGGTAGTCCAATAGCACGTAACCAGTCGGAGAAGCGATTTGATTCGTCAACTTCAGCCGCGTAGGAAGGCCCCCATTGAGGAGCTTGCGACCACTTCCTTGAAAAGAAGGGGCTATCACAAGGCGCAGCTCATCTACCACGCCCGCCTCGATCAACGATTGACAAAGTGTGATGCTCCCGTGCACTCCGATGTCGCCACCTGGAGTCTCCTTCAACTCAGTCACGAATTTTTGGAAATCGCCTTCGATCATGGTGGAGTTCGTCCACAACTTTTTGGGCTTATCAGATGAAGCAACAAACTTTTCGACCTGGTTGATGAAACTCGCGAATGGTTCTATGTCGCTCGGAGGCCAGTATTCGGACCACTCGTCGTACGTACGGCGCCCAAGCAAGACCGTATCCTGAGTTGAAATCACCCGAGCGAGGTTGTTGTCCATGACGTCATCCCAGTCAGTAAAGAACTCGTTCGGCGCTTCGGCCACTCCGTCGAGCGATAGCAACTCATAGGCGACGACCTTGCGCATCTCAGTAACTCCTTTATCGCTGTCGAGCGACGGAGGCGACATCAAATCATCGCATGTTCCAGAGTTAGAAGCCGGGAAATACCTGTCGAAGTTCGTCGACCACCTCGCCAGTTAGCGAACTGGGTGTGTGTTTCGCATCTAGTCGACCGTAGATCAATCGAACCAGGGCGTCGGTGGGTAACTCAAGGTCGACGGTGCCTTCGTTGATCGATTCGACCAACCTGACTGACGACGCATCGAGTTCAATCGTAAAGTTGCGAACCGGTGCAGTGGTGCGTATCGTGACACTCTTCTTTTGACCGGTGGATTTGCCGGTCATCGACACGATGAAATTGACACTGTCAAGAATCGCGTTCGCCACTTCGCTGGAGAGCGTCGCGTGTGGATCAATCGCTACTTCGATGTCCCAGGTGTGGAGAGCGTGTTCGCTCAGACGAAGCCCAACCAGCCCTTCGAAGTCGAATGTGTACGGACCTAGGTTGAAGCTAAAGCTTTCGCGCTGCTCGGGACTGGCATCTTCAAGCGCGGACAAGTACGAGCGGTCATAGACGAGGCAATCGGAAACTTGGACCGAGGGTTCTTTCGCGTTCCATTCGTCCCAGACCGACGGATTGAACGCTGGATCGTTTTCACGATGGTTGATCGAATTCTCGAAGTTCTGTTTGCCGATCACGGCGCCCGAGCCGAGATGCGAATACGTGTCGGCAATCGTCCATTCGCTAGGAAACGCTGGTGATGTGTACTGCTCAGGGTCGAGTCGCGACGTCACGTCGGCGAGGTGACGGACTGACTCTTGAAGAATTTGAAGGCGGTCGGACATAGGCACTCTCGATTCGTTGAGGTTACTCATCGTAAGTTAGTGGCATAACTTCAAGAACGTTCCAAAACTACGGACACGGAAAGTGGCTTGCACGCGCGATCGCTCTCAGTTTCAGAGCTCAACGGGAATTGATTGGGCAAAACGAAAGATGTTGTGAGGGTCGCACTTCTTCTTTATCCTCACGAGTCGCTCAATATTGGCGCCGTAGTAGGCAGACTTCCAGTCGCTCAGGGTGGGGTCGATGTAGTTCTGATACGCCCCGCTCGCCTGGTCAAAGACATTTGATCCGAGCCACGTCAACCAACGTTCTCCCGCCGCGATATCGGAGAATGACGTATCGCTCGACCATGAATAGGTTGCTTGAATGCCCGCGAGTTTGTCACGATGGACAAAAGCGGTCTGGTCACTTTTGATGCGGTTAATGACGCCGCCGTACGAATCAAAGGCGAGCCCTCCGCCCAAGGTCGGTGCGTAGTCCTTCAGTGTCGCCACGGCATCGACCAGGTCCTGCGTTCGTGACGCACTCGTTGGCGCGTCAAGGAAGCTGGATTTCGCGCTATAGGCTTCGCGATTCAGTTGACCCGACGAATTCTCGGCGGAAAGATGACACGCCGCAACCGACAGGTTCGAACAGCCCGCTTCGATTTTCATTGCTTCGAGATAGTCATTTGAACCTACGAATATCGAGGTAGCGGAGGTGCCAATATCAGTGCGCAGCGGGGCCAAGAGACTTTCGAGGCCAGAAGGGGAGCCGCAGTACACGCCGCTGATCTGAGTGAGGTAACCGAAGTTGCCTTGCGAGAGCAACAGGCAATTCGACCAGAGTTCGTCGGGAGCTCGCGAGATCCATTGCTGCCAGGCGTCGAGGACGGAAGTTGCTGCGTTCCAGGGATACTCGAGCGAGAACAATGTGATCTGCGGCATTGGATGCACCGTGAACTCGAACCTGGTCGCGACGCCAAAGTTCCCGCCACCGCCTCCGCGACTCGCCCAGAGCAGATCAGAATGAGTGCTTTCATCGAGACGTAGCGCATCGCCCGAGGCGCTGATCATGTGCACTGTTTGAAGATTGTCACACGTCAGTCCGAATTTTCTTGCGAAGACGCCAACGCCGCCGCCGAGGGCAAGGCCCGCAATCCCTACCGTAGGACATGACCCACCGGGCAGTAATCGTCCAGCGTTGCCCAGCGCGTTGTAGGTGTCAATCAAGAGCGCTCCTGCACCAATCGTTGCGACGTTGGACCTTGTGTTGACGGTGATCGAATTCAAGCGACTCACGTCAATGACGAGTCCTGGACTACTCGAGTAGCCCCCGTAGCTATGACCACCTGAACGTGCCGCGACCTCGATGCTGTGGCGAGTAACAAAGTCGATACAGCGCGCGACATCCTGCGAAGTCTCGCAATAGACAATCGCGGAGGGATGGAGGTTCGCGAATTTCGAGTTGTACAACAACCGGTCGTTTGCGTAGGAGGGACTCGACGGGAGAACCAAGGTCCCTTGAAGCGTGCTTGCAAGTCGTCGCCAATCCGTTGGCGTTGGTCTACCAAGATCAATGATTGACGAAGGAGAATTGTTCGCCGTCGTCTCGCAGCCCGCGAGTACGGCGCCGGTGCCGACGATGCCCGCTGCAGCGGCGCCCGCGTGGAGTCCCCCTTTTAGGAATTCGCGTCGATTGAAGGTTGGAGTTGCTGGCATGCAGCGACATTACGCTCACGACACTCGAGCGGTTTCCGACCTTGGGTTACAAATTTCTACAGCGTGAAGCCCCCCGTCGCGAAAAGTGCGATCGAAGCGACCGCCATGACGGCGAAAGTGAGCCCTCCGAGGATGTTCGCGGCGTGCCCATTGACATAGTCACCCATGAGACGCCGACTGTTCGAAATAATCAGCACGATGGCGAGTAACGGGGCTGCAATGACACCGTTTATCACCGCGACGAAGACCAGGAGTTTGATTGGGTTCACGTCAAGCAAACTCAGCGCCATCCCGCCAATGGTGCCAACGCCGACGATTCCGTAGAACACCGGCGCGCCACGCACCGATCGAGAGAATCCCCACTTTCCCCCAAGAAGTCCCGATAGACCAACTGATCCGGATCCTGCAAGGACCGGGACGGCGAGGAGCCCGCTTCCGATGAAGCCAAGCGCGAAAATGGTGCTCGCGAAGCTTCCGGCGAGGGGCGCGAGGGCGTGTGCCGCTTGAGCTGCGCTTTGGATGTTGGTGACGTGATGAGCGTGAAGCGTCGCCGCGGTCGCCGCGATGACGGAGAACATCACGATGTTAGAAAATGCCATGCCAGAAAAGACGTCAAGACGGCTGGTGCGCTCCTTTAGTCGCGCACCAAGCTTGCTTCGCATGGCGAGCGGCATCGGCTCGTCCCCTCCTTCACGCTCGTTGCGCATGTCCTCTAGTCGGTTCGCGCTCTGCCAAAAGAACAAGTAGGGAGAGATCGTGGTGCCGAGAACGGCAACGAGCAAGGCAACGTAGTTTCTGTTGAATTGAATTCGTGGAACGACTGTGTCATCGAGGACTTGAGCCCAATGGTGAGTGACCATGATAGCGACGACGATGTACACCAAGAGTGCACCGGCGAGCACTCGAAAAATTGCGTTGATACGCGCATAGGTTCCTTTAATTAAGAGAAGGCTGATTACCACCCCGGCTACGAGCGCCCACAACCACGTGGCTCCTGCGTGCAGAAGATTCATTCCCGAACCAATGGCGACGAGATCGGCGGCAATGTTGAGAGCGTTCGCCACGATCAGAACGACGAGTAGCGCTCCGACAATGAACCGACCGGTACGACCGAATCGTTTCGCCGCCAACTCTCCAAGTCCCAATCCGGACGCGAGTGCCGTGCGATCGCAGATTTCTTGGACCCCAATCATCAGGGGCAAGGTCAACAGGGATGTCCAAAGAAGCGACGAACCATACTTCGCGCCGACCTGGGAATAAGTGGCGATTCCCGATGGGTCGTCGTCGGACGCTCCGGTAATCAGCCCCGGACCAATTGCTCGGACGTACGGAAAGCGCACACGATCGCCACCAACGTCACCCGATGACGTGATGTTCTTAGGCTCGCTCTCTGATGCGGACTCGTTCACGTCGCAGGTCTACCCCATCGTGGTCATTGTTTGACGAAGTCTAAATCCGCTGAAAATCTATGGACTAACCAAGTCGAGTTAACTCGAAGGAGCAATTTAATCCTTTAATGCATCCTTCACGTGCTCACCAGCCTGCTTCATATGGCCCGATGCCTGATCGTCGCGACCTTCGCTCTCAAGTCCAGGATTGCCAACTGCACTGCCAGCCGTTTCCTTGACTTTCCCTTTTGCGATGAGCGCGAGATTCTTTGCCTTATTTTTCTTACTCATGATGATTCTCTTTCTCTTGGTTGGTTGGAACATCGAACGTATGGCACACCGAGTCCTTGACCCGCAAGAGGCAAGGATCGTCTAACGGCACTCGAAGCGATACTTCGTTAGCGGACAATCAAAAACACGATGACGACGACAAGAATGACAATGACGGTTCCTGCTCGGATAAACATGACGAACTACTTTCGACATTTAGCGTTCGCGGACCCGAATCGCGACGAGGTCTTTGATAGTCGACGACGGAATTGATGTGAGGGAGAAGTTGTTCAACATGACGTCCGAACTTCGTTCGAGGCGACATCACTTCGACGCCGCACTATTGAAGAAGATGAAATTCGTCTCGATCGTGGAGTTGTCACTGACGCCAGCGTTTGCGCCTTGCGCACGACTGAGATTTGCTGTGAATATGCGACTCATGACGACCCTTCTTCGAGTGCACATACGTGCAACTCATTAATGAAGGAGGCATGGTCCAGACGTCCTGGCTTTTATCCTACAGATGCCACAAAACTGTCGAGCGCAGGTGCCAGCGCGCAGAGAATGGCGATCGTCGTGCGTAAGAGAATGATTCTTTCCTCCGTTGTCAAGTAATCGCGAGATGGCGAAATGGTATTGGCCGAACTTTCAATGGAACGTTGACTCAATCAACGGCTCAAGCGTGGGTGACCGGTGCGTCGTCACCGAACCGTAATGAAGGGACCAACGTAGGATACGAGCCGCAACCCGAAGAGGGCATTAGCTCCTATAGCTGCAAAGCGAAGCGCAGCGGCACCAATGTCATCGAGGTTGGCGCTGGGAAAACGTCAGTGAGATCGATTCGACGCATCTCTAACGTCGATGGGAACGTGAGGAGCGGCGCGCTTAGTATCGAGGTACTCGTCGACTGATTGCGATCATCCTTTTGAGAAACCACCGAATTTTTTACCCTGCTGAGGTTCTCGCGGGTCCATCTCGCGTGTCTGTATGAAGAGGATTTCGTTCCTGTTCGACGTACTTGTGGTCGTGATCTTCGTGGCCATAGGGCGGTCGGCGCATCATCACGGAATCTCCTTCGACGGAATGCTGTCAACTTTCTGGCCCTTCGCCACCGGCTTGTGTATCGGATGGCTCTTCGCGCTGTCGCGCCACCGTGATGTGCAATCGTGGTCGTGTGGCGTGGTGATCTCCCTCGTAACAGTCGCGATGGGCATGATCCTTCGAGTGGTATCGGGACAGGGAACTGCGTTTGCTTTTATTCTCGTCGCTCTTGCTTTTCTCGGTCTCGTGATGCTTGGTTGGCGAATTGCGTTTCGACTTTTCTCGCGTCGGCGTATCCATGCGCGCGCCACGATCAATCAGCCGGTCGATTACTAATTTCTTCCTGTACCTTTTTTTCACTGGTACGTACGGTCTCATTGGTAGCGTGACAATCATCGTTCGCGAAGAGGAACCACGGTGTCGCTGAGTCCAATACGACCGAGGCGCTGGTTTCGTCGACTGACGTGGATACTCGCCATCGTCGTCGTTGTTGCCTTAACGGGACCGTTCGTGTTCATTCACTACATTGAAGGCTCGGCGCCAGCAGAATTGAACCTGCCCACAAGTGGGTCCTCGCCTTCAGTGACGAGTACGACATCGGCGTCATCGGGCACGGCAGGGGCGTCGAGTATGCCGTTTGCTGGGACGTGGAACATTGGCGCGAACTCGATTGTGGGTTACCGTGTCAACGAGGTACTGATTGGTCAAAGCACGACCGCCGTGGGTAGATCAGAAAAAGTGTGGGGCTCTCTCCGCATCACTGGAACGACCGTTGACGAAGGCGAGTTCACGGTCGATATGGCGACCGTCAAGAGCGACCAGTCCGAACGCAATGCTCAGTTCGATGGACCCATCATGGACGTGAGCCAATATCCAACCGCTTCGCTCAGGTTAACGTCACCAATCGACGTCGGATCGGTCCCCGCGCTGGGCCGTATTGCAACCTATAGCGCCACCGGCGAATTATTCATGCATGGCGTCACGAAATCGGTGACGTTTCGCGTGTCGGTCGAGCGCACTACGAGCAACCTTGACGTCTTGGCCGATATACCCATCAGTTTTTCGAAGTGGAATATCGCGAATCCGAGCGTAGGTGGATTCGTCACGACCGCCAATAATGGAACGCTCGAGGCGTTGCCCTACCTAACCAAGGGTGCTGGCAATCCAGTCTCCACGCAAGGCGTTTCATCGTCGGGCTCGGTTGGCACGCCCGTCACCGTGCCGCCGACGACCGTGCCCCCGCTCAAGATCAAGTGACGCGCTCGCCAACGCGCTTACGATCACTCGCGCTTACGAGAAGCGAGCGGATGGCTCCGTTCGTTTTCGTGTGGTCGTTGGGTGGGCGGATGCGTGCGAACGTCGCCCGGCGTTCTCGAAGCATTACAAGTCGAATCAGACTTGCAGCACAGAGGACTGTGGAGCAAACTGCGCGCCTCTCCAAGCATTCCCGATTCCAGATGATGGATGATTCAATTGATCTGGCACGCTTCAGAGTGGGTGATTGTCGTGCGTAGAGACAGTGGCATCCTTGGGATGGTGCTCAACGAAATGGGACGTCACTACGATTGTCTCGCCTCACGGAATCATGGGGCGTGTCACGCTAGGCATTGGGAGTCGATGTGCCGTACTGCACGAATTGCGGAACTCAACAACAGACCGGACAGAGGTTCTGCACGGTCTGCGGTGCTGTCTTTGGCGGTACGAACAACCTTCCGGTACCGACGTTCGCGCCAATGCCCCCCGTGGCGATCGAGGAGCGCGTTGGCGACGCGCGGGTGGCAGTGGGCCTCTCCATGCAACCATCTCGCCAGCGGCGATGGTCAGTCGCTTTTCGATTCCTGCTCGCAATTCCCTTATTGATTGTCTTGGAATTGGTCCTTGTCGCCGCAACGTTCGCAACCATTGGTTCTTGGTTTTGCGCCCTCTTCACGAAGCGCGTTCCAGACGGATTGCAGTCCTTTGTAACGAGCGCCCTTCGACTCATGGCCAACGTCTATGCGTACACGTGGCTCTTGATTCCTCGATGGCCTGGCTTCGCTTTTGACGAAGCGCCAAAAAATCATGTCTCGCTTCGAATTGATCACGTGCGACTCAATCGGGGCGCCGTATTTTTCCGCTGCTTTCTCGCTGTGCCGGCGCTCATCGTGAATGAACTACTCAATTATGGCGTGCTACCTCTCGCCGCCGTCATGTGGCTGTGGGCTTTGATTACCGGCAAAGAGCCGCGTGCGCTGCACCAAGCCGCAGCCCTCGCGCTTCGATTCCAAATTCGTGCCCAGGCGTACTACTTTCTCTTGACGCCCACGCAGCCGTTTGCGGGTTTCGCCGGTGACGCAACGACAACGAGTCCGCTGGATGAGGATGATGCGGACCCGATTAGTGCATTGACGCGTTGGCACGTGAGCCGCGGCGCGAGAGCGATACTCGTGTTGATGCTCGTCGTGCCGGTGGCGGCCTACGGCATCCAGGCTGCGCTGGGCAATCCAATCGGTACCCGCCTCGAGGCCGTGATTGGTCGCGCAGTCGTGTCAACGACGAATAAGGCGGTCGTTGCGGACGTGAGCACTTTTGAACAGTCGAGGCGCAACTGCACGTCTCTTGACGAACGATCATGTGTCGCACGAGCGGCGACGGTTGCGTTCTCGTCGATTAGTACTGAGCAGAATTTGATTCAACAAAATATTTTTCTCCCAGCGACGGCGAGAGTCGCCAAGCAGAACTACGAGAATCAACTCGGGTCGATGGAGAGCATCTTGTACGCAATCGAGGACGCAAATTCGTTGTCGGAGCAAACTACCTTCGTAGAAGAGTTCGAATCGGCGTATTCAAAGTTCGAAAGTGATTATCGTCTCGTGCTCTCGCGGTTGGGCGGATGACGAAGGAGAGCGAATCTGCGGCGCCGTGGTGGCGAGAGGCGGTCATTTACCAGATCTATCCTCGGTCGTTCTGCGACACCAACGGTGACGGGATTGGTGATCTCAACGGTATTCGTCAACGCCTCGGTTACCTTGAGTGGCTCGGCGTCGACGCGCTATGGGTTTCGCCGATCTTCCCTTCGCCGATGCGTGACTTCGGTTACGACGTGTCGAATTACGTCGGCATCGATCCAATTTTCGGGTCGCTTGAGGATTTCGCTCGTTTGATCAGCGAGTCACACGAGCTTGGAATTCGGGTAGTTCTTGACTGGGTGCCCAATCACACCTCAAGTGATCACCCGTGGTTTCTCGACGCACGATCGTCGGCCACGAGCAGCCATCGTGACTGGTACATCTGGCGCGACGCCGAGCCCGACGGATCGCTTCCCAATAATTGGATTCGCGCGTGGAGTGACGAATCGGTGTGGACCTTTGATGAGCTGACGTCGCAGCATTACCTGCACATGTTTTTGCCGAGCCAGCCCGACCTCAATTGGGCGAACCCAGCGGTGCGTGACGCAATGGCGGCGACACTGCGGTTTTGGCTCGACATGGGCGTCGATGGTTTTCGAATGGACGTCGTACACGCGCTCGGCAAGGACGTCACCCGTGACGATCCCGAGGAACTTCGAATGCTCGGACATACGCCGCTCAACGACGTTGCGGTCACCCACGAGTACTTGCGAGAGATTCGTCGCGTCCTCGAGGAATATTCCGGTGACCGCGTCGCCGTGGGCGAGGTCTACCTCCTTGATCCTTCACGTGTTGCGACCTACTTCGGTCGTGGTGACGAACTGCATCTTTCATTCAACTTCCAATCAATCTTTACGCCGTGGCGTGCGAGTGCGTGGCTCGAGACGATTCGCAACGCCGAAAATGCCCTCAACCCCGCGGGTGCGTGGCCCACGTGGGTAATGAGCAATCACGACAATCCGAGAGTGGCGAGCCGATTAGGTGGACAGGATCGGGTCCGTGCGGCGCTGGTGTTGCTCTTGACCCTGCGTGGCACAGCCTTTATCTACGCCGGCGAGGAGTTGGGTCTTGAGGACGCCCACGTGGCGCCGGATCGAGCTGTCGATCCAGGAGGACGCGATGGTTGTCGGGCACCAATCCCTTGGTCAATGGGTGATCATCACGGCTGGGAAGAAAATGCGTGGTTGCCCTTTGGCGATCGTGCGAGCGAATTCAGCGTCGAGGCACAGGAGCGCGACGCGACGTCAACGCTCCACGTCGCGCGTCGACTCTTGGCGTTGCGACGAGTGTCAGCGCCGCTGCGGCTCGGAGCATTGTCCAATCTTCACGTCGAAGGTGACGTTCTCATCTTCGATCGAGTGTGGGAGGATGATGTCGTGCGGGTGATGGTGAACTTCGCCAAATCCCCGTCACCGATCGACGTTTCCTCAGGCACGCCGTTGTTCACGACCGAGGAGTTGACGGACCGCACGCAGCTCGGCGCGAACGCGGCGCTCATTGTCGAGTTGTGATGAAGTCCTAGGAAAGGACGCGGCGTCGAAAGTTTCGCAATCCTAAGGACAAGAAGCCCACGCAGAAACCAATCAGCACCGGATAGATGATGTAGAGGTGCATGTGCGGCACATTGGTGAAGGCTGCCCGCATTCCCTCGTTGACGTAAATCAAGGGATTGATCAGCACGATCGTCTGTAGCCAGTGGAATCCGCCGATTCTCACTGAGGCTAAGCGCGTCCACTGGTAATAGGTTCCGCCGAGGAACGTGATGGGCAAGATGACGAAACCGAACATGAGCCCGATGTTGCGAGGTTCGAAGCTCGTGCCGAGGACGAGACCGAGCGAGCCCATGGCGATACACGCGAGCGGCACGATGGTGATCAAGATGAGCCAGTGTACGGAGATCTGTGCGCTGACACCTTTCGCATGCACGACCGATGCGATTGGCAAGACGATGCAAGCCGAAATGATGCCCTGAATCGCACCCGACAAGACCTTTTCGCCCGCCACGAGCCAAATGGGACACGGCGCTTGAACGCGATCCTCAATCTCACGGGTAAAGCCAAATTCCTGCGCCATCTGTAGGGCGACGGACTGCACGCCTTGAAACATGATCGAGATGCCCACGACGCCCGCGACTAGGACCGTCGCAAATCCCGATGCCTCGCCGCCGCCAATGGATTGGCCGATCTTTGGAAATACGAAGAGGAAGACGAAACACAAGAGGAACGGTTGAATGATCGTTCGCAGCACGAAGATCGCCCAATCTTTGCGCACGACAACGACGTCGCGCAGCAACAGCGCACCGAGCGCGAGTCGACTCGCGCTCAGACTCGAACGACGTTGTCCCGCAGTGATGTGTTCGTGAATCGCGATTTCGTTAGTACTCATCAGTCGCGAAGCTCCTTGCCCGTCAAATTGATGAACACCGTCTCCAAGGAAGGTTCGGCGACGGAGAGGTCGCCGACTTCGAATCCTCCCGCCTCGGCGGCCGCTACGACCTTCGCGAGTATGCGATCGCCGCTCTTCACGTGTAATTCCACACCCTTGTCGATTAATCGGGTGTGCGTCACTCCGAGCACACCGTTCTCGAGGGCCTTGGCCAACCTTTCTAGGTCGCCGGAAGCCTTGATCGTGACGATCGTGTCGGCGGCGATGCTTTTCTTGAGGGCGTCGGGAGTATCGAGGGCAAGGATCTTGCCGTGATCCATAATCGCCACGCGGTTACATAGTTGGTCCGCCTCTTCCATGTAATGCGTGGTGAGCAAGATTGTCTGGCCGTCGGCGTTCAGCTGCTGAAGGATTTCCCATAGGGCGAGTCGACTCTGGGGATCGAGCCCCGCCGTCGGTTCGTCCATGAATAACACCGCTGGTCGATGAAAGATCGAACGCGCAACCATGAGGCGTTGCGCCATGCCGCCCGAAAGTGCGTAGACCGAGGCCTTGGCCCATTTGGCGAGTTGAAACTGTTCCAGCAGGCGGTCGGCGGTGAGACGTGATTCGTGCGCGTTGATCCCGAAGAGTCGTCCGTGGAAATATAGGTTCTCCCAAACGGTGAGTTGGCGGTCGAGTGTGTTGGTCTGAGAGACGACACCGATGAACTGCTTCGCAATGGCAGGATGTTGGACCACGTTGACTCCGGCAACCGTCGCGGTACCCGACGTTGGTATTACTCGCGTCGTGAGCATGCCAGCGGTGGTGGTCTTTCCCGCTCCGTTGGGCCCGAGGAGGCCGAAGATCTCTCCGGAGACTACGGAGAGGTTCAGATCGTCAACGGCGAGGAAGTCGGCACCGCCGTAGACCTTGGTGAGATTTTCGGTGACGATGACCGGGTCCTCGACGCTCGAAACACTCACCTTCCAATCATAGGGAGCGCCTTGCGATCTCGATGCCTACGACGAGTGCGCGTCACGAATCGTTTTGAGCGCTGGTGCCACGTCAGCGATTTCCTTCAGGATTGCCTTCGCTCCGGCGTTCAAGACGTCATTGCCCGAGAACACGCCGTCGACGACGGGCACGGTCGGCAGCGGGATCGTCACTTCGCCGCAGTAGAAAAGTCGCAGCGCCATGAAGATCGGCTTGAGGGCTTGGATGGCGCGTACACCCATTGCCACTCCTCCGTAACTCACGAGACCTAACGATTTGTATCGCCATTCGTGATTTAGGTAATCAATAGCGTTCTTAGTTGCCGCGTTGTAACTGTGGTTGTACTCGGGGATCACGAAGACAATGGCATCGGCACGTGCGATGGTCTGGGACCATTTCTTCGTGTGCTCATGTTCGTACGAACGCAACAATGGGTGTTTTGGTTCGTCGAAGAGCGGGAGGTTTACTTTGGCGAGGTCGACGAGTTCGACCTCGAACGAACCGTCGGCAACTGCGAGGTCATAGAACCACGTGGCGATGGACGGGCCAACGCGACCGGGTCGTGTGCTTCCGATGATGATTTGCAGGACAGGCTTCGACACGGTGATCCTTCAATGGGGGTCCGCCCATTTTAATCGAGTACCCGTTGCGCTTCGAGCGCAGTGTCGCGTTGCGCAATGCCGGTCTTGGGTAAGAACAACGCTGGTATGACCGCGATGGCGCAGGTCCCAAATGACCACCAGAACGAATGATCGAACGCGGAGGCGAGTTTGGCCAGATCGTTCGCGCTCGCTCGACGAAGTCCCGCTTCGAGTGCGGTGCCCGACGGACCGAGTCGCGCGGTGATTTGGGTTTGCAGCACAACTGCGAAGATAGCGACGCCAAGAGAACCCCCAACTTGGCGAATAATGTTGGTCGCCGACGTCGCCTTGGGGACGTTGGCGTGCGTGAGGTTTCGATACGAAGCGGCGAACACGGGCATCATGCCAAAACCGAGACCCACGCCTCGTATGAAGAGCGCCGCACCGAGAATCCAGTAGCTCGACGAATCAGAGACGCCGGTGTAAAAGAACGTGCCGATGGCGAGGACGCCCATTCCGAAGGCGGCGACGTAGCGAGGACCGCGCTTATCGGAGAGAGAACCAGCGAGGCGCATGACGAGAGCGGCGCCGATACCTTGCGGCGCCATCATTAAACCGGCTTTCCACGCCGCATCACCACGATCGATCTGGTAGTACAGCGGCAGAAGAAACATCGTGCCAAAGAGCGTTGCACCAGTAAGGAAGATACCGATGCTCGACACCGAAAAGGTTCGATCACGAAACAGGTGCATGTCGATGAGGGGTTCGAGAGCTTTGGTGGAACGCACGACGAAGAGGGCAACGAGGACGATGCCGCCAATCAGACTGTCCCACACCGCGGCGCCATGGAATCCACCGACGGTACCCACTTCAGAGAGTCCGTAGACCACCAGCGCCAAACCCGGTGAGAGCAACAAAAATCCAAGGAGGTCGAAACGGTGCCCCGCGTCGGGCTCTGACGCTTGAAGGTACGTTCGCGATAGCCAAAGTGCGACGATGCCAATGGGCACGTTGACGAAGAAAATCCACCGCCACGACGTGTTGGAGACAATTATTCCGCCAATGACCGGGCCCAGGATCGGACCGAGGAGCTGCGGGACCCCGATGATGCCCATGACGCGGCCCATACGTCGAGGTCCGGCGGCGCGAGCCATGATGGATTGGCCGACGGGCAAGATCATGCCGCCTCCGAGTCCTTGAATCACTCGAAAGAAGATCAAGCTGCTCGCTGACCATGCGCAGCCGCAGAGGATCGAACCGATCACGAAGAGGCTGAGCGACACCATATAGACCCGCTTTGCGCCAATGCGGTGAATCGCCCAACCAGATACTGGTATGACAACGGCCAGTGACAAGAGATACCCGGTCGTCACCCACTGGATTGTCGACACGTTGACGTGGAAATCGCCACTCAACGTATGAAGCGCCACTGCCACGATCGTGGTGTCGAGTATCGACATGATGGCTCCCAACACCACCACAATGCCGGCTTTGATTAACGCAGGTTCGAGGCGGTCCTGGTCGCTCAAGGCGTTCCTTTCAACGATATGTGCCAGATTTCGCTCGACCTTAACGTGATCAATGTGCTGCTGAAGCACGATGAATCCAATGAATTTCTAAATCTAATTGCCACAATTTCCATAGGGAAAACGGCCCGGCATCGTTAAACTCGCCTGAGTGGCAAAGCAAAGTCGATCTTTACCCGTCATGCAAGCCGTACTTGACGAAGTGTGCGAGCAATTGATGACGACCGACGAGTCGCTCATTCGAATTCCTGACGTGTGCAAGGCAACCGGTGTCAACTACGGCTCGGTCTACCACCATTTTGGATCGCGCGAAGGTGTCATCGACGCTGCGTACAACATGTTGTTCTCCAAGCTCGCCGAGGGGGACATTCAGGTTCTGCGCGACATAAACGACACCGCTACGACACTTCCTGATTACATCGCGGCGCTCGCGGCGCTCGTGGAGCGATTTTCATCGGGCCCTGATCGTCAGCTGCGCCGTTCCATTCGTGTTCGCATCGTCGCTGCGTCTATTACGCGTCCAGAACTCAAGATGCTAATTGGACTCACCCAGACGCGACTCACCGATGAACTCATCCGGCTCGTGCAGTTCGGACAAGATAGAGGTTGGCTTCGCAACGACCTTTCGGCCCGATCGATTGCCGTTGCCCTGCAGGTGCTCATATTTGGACGGATACTCGACGACATCTCGCTCAACCCCATTGACTCAAAGGACTGGGAGTTTTCGATGGGCGCTTTCTTCATGAGTCTCTTCGCTCAGTCGTAGGGCTCGAGCGTTGTGCTCAACTAGATCTGTGAGAGCACTACGAATTTTTTCGTCCTTCGTTGTCGTCGCCGCGTTGGTGATCGGCGTGCAACTCGTACGCGAAACCACCACGCCAATTGAGCCAACCACCATTTGCGCCCCAACGCCGCTGAGCAGTCCATTTCACGGGGCCGAACGCGTGACCGGCGTCGCGAGTTACGGATGCGAAGGGGGATGGGCCTACCTGTGGGCGACCATTGGTTCGGGCCCCGAAGCTGTTGGTGTCACCGAGGTACTGCGCGCGAATGCGTCAATGACGCGCTGGGTTATCGCATCGCGACTCAAAGTGTGCAAGCCCGGTGTGATGCCGAATTACATCTATCGCCAGGGTTGTTTCTCGAACTAGACCTTGCTTGACTTCTTGGGCGGGAGAGGGAAGAACGAACTCGTGGTTGCGAGATACTCCTGATAGCCAGCGCGGGTCTTGGACAGTTTCTTCTCGAGCATGGGCTTGCCGGACAGCGACGTAAGTAACCACCACATGGTGAGCGGAGACAAGACGGTGAGAAATCCCCACGGTGTCGACAACGCAACGACGTAGAACCCGAACCACACCGTCGCGTCACCGAAGTAATTGGGATGGCGCGTGTAATGCCACAATCCACGATTCATCGTCGTGCCCGCGTTGGCAGGGTTGGCAATGAAACGTCGCAACTGCTCGTCACCGGTTGCTTCGAAGAACACGCCGATGAACTCAATCACGATTCCGGGCACGACGAGCCAGTTGAAATGTGCACTGAAG
>Ga0302320_10014588_pt1 | contig 16245 bp, 12 predicted proteins | sample Bog_T0_3_FD_202130 | JGI IMG/M metagenome (GOLD analysis project Ga0302320, IMG submission 202130) | Peat permafrost microbial communities from Stordalen Mire near Abisko, Sweden - Bog_T0_3 | ecosystem: Environmental > Terrestrial > Soil > Wetlands > Peat | place: Sweden: Abisko, Stordalen Mire... | reverse complement strand
CCGCCCGACGCGAGTGCGGCGGAAATCATAAGGGTCAATGAGTCAGGCTATTTTGGTCCAGCTGTCGTGCTGCCAGATACGGGACGGCCAACTTACGACCCGATTCAATATCTGCCGACCCTGGCGCTGACCAGCACTGGCGAAAGCCTGTCCGCTGGTCCTGCCGGCAACACGCAGTTTTATGCGCTGTTGGGCGGCAGCACGCCGACGCTGGTGGCGGGCGACAGCATCGTAGCCGGCGGTACCGGCAATGTCCTGCAGATCGACGCGCCCACTACCCTTGACATCGTGTTGCCGGCCGGCCTGGTGCTGAGCGGAATCGGCAGGCTGATCCTTAACACCAACGGAAATGCTGGCATCGACGCCGCGACGCCGTTCGACCTGTCGCCCTTCGCGCTGTCCTCGGTCGAGGTGATTTCCAACGGCAGCGGCACGGATTTTATCAAAGCTGGTGCGGCCTCGGTCACCGATATCAGCTTCGCCGGTGCAGTCAGCATTGTCGGCGGTGCCGGTGTCACCCTACACAGCGGAGCGCATGTCGCCATTTCAGTCGCCGCTCTTGGCGGCGGGGTGACAGTCGAGGACGCCGTGCCGTTCGGATTCATTGCGAACCCAACCTCGGTCAGCGTGACCACAATCGATGAAGATGTTTCGATCCAGCCGGTGTGGAGCGGATCCGGCGCCAACGCCAGCTTGCAGGAAGATATCGTCACCAGCGGCTATCAGTCGGTTGTCACTGTCGGTACGCAAATGGCCAATATCACGGTCGGCGCCTTTTCCACGGTCTCGGTGGGCGACAACAGCGCCACGATCGACCAGATCGCCGTCGGCCCCCAATCCACCGTCATTCTGTCGAGCGCCGCCGGCGCCGCACACCAGCTGATCGATGTGAGCGCGGCCCAATCGGGTGCCGTGATAACGCCGCCACCCGGCGTGGCGAAGCCGCTTTATGTCTTTGCCGGCGGCTGCTTTACCACCCTTCAGAATGCGGTCGATGACGCCAGCGTCGGGACCCTGATCAAGTTCGACAGCCTCGCCAATCACACCTTCCTCGCCGCCGCGGTCGACGTCAGCGCGGCCACCAGCGAATTTGACGCACTCAGCGCCGCTGCCGCCCGGTTCGGTTCGGTCAATGCCAACAGCGCCGTCGTCGACTGGTTTCAATATGGCGGAAACACCTATCTGTTGGCGGCGGTCAATAGCGGGACGACGGCACAGGCGCATGGCCAGCTTTTACCGACCGACAACATCGTCGAACTGACCGGACTTGTTCAGGTCGGCGCGCATGGTGGGTTCCAGGGCGGTCTCTTTATGGTGTAGCGGCGGCGGCCTCAGGACTTTTACTTGCTGGACGAGAATTCCGCGCTGTTGAAGCGGCATTCGGCGGGTGTGTCGGGATTGTCAATTTTTCCGATGCCGGCGGCGCGAGCCTGGCGCGGATAGAGTCCGATATAGGTTTCCCGGATCAGATCGACCGGGGTGAAGTCGGTGCTGGCGGTGGCGCCAGGGGCGCCGCTGGCATTGATGATGCCGACGAATCTGCGGTCGCGAAACACGCCGCCACCCGACATCCCGGCAAAACTGACGCCGCTGGATTTTATCTTGCAATTGAGCACGGAAATGCCGCCCGAAGGATTGTGATAGAGATCGGTCAGGCTGATGCCAGTGATCACCCCCCGGGTGGCGTGCAGGCGAAAACTTGGCATCGGCCAACCGACGCTGATGACATCCTGGCCGGCTGGATCGTCGACATGGACATAGCCCATGCGGCCCCAGCGTATCGGTTGCAGACCATATTTTTTGATCAAAGCGGGGTCGATGGTGGCGAACATCAGGTCATGCTTCTTGTCATAGCGGAAATTGTAGGGTTTGACTTCGATGGTCTGACCGTTCGCCTTTCGGTTGAAGAAAAGCCGAATTTTTTCGCGACTGCCACGCGGCAATTCGTGCGCGCACAGACTGATGGTGCCTCCCTTGTCCAATAGTACCGCCGAGCCGAATCCCTCGCCGAACCTGACAGAGGCAACGGTTCTGCGCAGGCCGTCGAGCCACGGCAATTCATTCTTCAACTCGGAAAAGCCGATCGTATCGGTATTGTAATAAAGACCGTTTTCGGCTTTTTGGTCGCCAACTTCTTGGATCGCGATGTATTTGTCGGCGTTGGCGCTTCTTGCGAGAAGGTCTTTTTCAGCCGTGATAGATAGAATTTTTCGGTCTTTTTCTTCGATAATCCGGGTTGTCGCCGCGTCCTTTTCCGCGACTTCATAGGCATCGTTGCGGGCAATCACCAGGCTGCCGCCGAGTAGCAAGAAGGCGATTGCGACGGCGCCGCGCCCGATCCCCCGGAAGGGGAGAATAGGGCGTGACGGCAAAGTGATGGGTAGCTCATCGATGACCATCGATACCCAATCTTCCGATCCTGAGAGAGATGTTCCCGGACCTCAGAATAGGGACAATAGGTTAACAACAGCGCCGCGAGCCTGCGGTGAAGTCTTGTTTGCCTATTCGGATAAGACACGTACCGACCCAATATAGCGGTAACGACAGTCTGCACCTAGGCTGCCAAATCGGCAGGGTCCGGCCCTTAGCGGCCTTTCGCCGATATTAGGCTTGGGATTCCCTGTCGATCATGGCTTCTTCTAATACACCTGCGATTGCGGAGAATTAAGTGCAGTGTCACCGTAATCCACCGTAATCAAGTGCAGTGTCACCGTAATTCTATCACCGTAATTCGTAATTCCCGTTCAGCGGACGGTGATCTGGTAAGTTTGGTGACGGAGATTGCCGGCGGGAAACAGGACCTCAATGACGGCCATGTCATTCCCGGCATAGCCGGGCATGGATTGGTAGTAGAGCAGCACAGCCGGCACCTTGCGCGTATTGCAGGCGGAGCGTGCGTTGTCCTTCGGGTAGTTGGGATAGTCCTCGCCTCGTTCCACCGTCATCGTTCCGTGGGCTGGTGGCGAGACGAACGTGACTTTGGGGACGCCGGTCGCCGTGCAGTCTGGATTGAGCCCAATGAAATCGTTCATTTTCTGCTTCTCGCCGCTCGGCGCGCCCTTGATCAGGGTCTGTTCCGCGTTGGCTTCGACCTCAACCGGCGTCAGTGGCGCCGGGTGCTCGAGCTTGACCGGCACAGCGCACCCGACCGATAGCACCAGCTGCGCGGCAGCCAAGATGGCGATCAATCGATCGGCGACACGCATCGAGAAGACATCCATAGGGGTCGACGGTTCGGTAAGGCTAGCAGTCAGCCGCGTCGCGTTCAAGCTACCGACAGACCCAAACGGGTTGTATTTGCATTATAATTCAAGCAGGAAATCGTGTAACCAGGGCGGACCGGGCGAGCTCGGCGGCGTAGTCTCCCAGGTCTGCTGAGTCTCCGTTTGATTATGTGCTTTGGCACGACTAAGGTCCCGCAATGATTTTCGATTTCCTTCCCGGCAAGAACAAAGCCGTCATCGCCATGGCGCATATCGGCGCCCTGCCGGGGACGCCCCTTTATGATGCCAAGGGCGGCATGGGCAGGCTGATCGACGGCGTGGTCGCCGACATCCTGGCGCTGCAGGCGGGCGGCGTCGACGCCATCATGTTCGGCAATGAGAATGACCGGCCCTATGTTTTCAAGGCGCCGGCGGAAGGCATTGCCGCGATGACCGCGGTGATTTCGGCGGCCAAGCCGGCGCTCCAAGTGCCGTTCGGGGTCAATTTTCTTTGGGATGCCGCCGCCAGCGTGGCGATTGCCGCCGCCACCGGGGCCAGCTTCGTGCGCGAGATCATGACCGGCCTGTTCGCCTCGGACATGGGCTTGTGGAACCCGGACTGCGCCGGAGTGGCTCGCCTGCGCCGCAATCTCGGCCGCGACGATCTGAAACTTTTGTTCAATATCAACGCCGAATTCGCCCATTCGCTCGACCAGCGGCCCATCGAGCTCAGGGCCAGGAGTGCGGTGTTCTCGTCGCTGGCCGATGCCGTGCTGGTTTCCGGGCCGCTGACCGGCCAGCCGGTCGATCGGTCCGATTTGCGCAAGGTCTGTGCGGCGGTCGATGCGGTGCCGGTATTCGCCAACACCGGCGTTACCATCGATAATGTCGAGGATATCCTCGACATGGCCGCCGGCGTGGTGATCGGTACCCATTTCAAGGCCGACGGAATCACCTGGAACCCCGTCGACGGCGCGCGTGTCGCACGCTTTATGGACGTGGTCAACCGGCTGCGCTGAGGGCCCCGTGCACTGCGTGTTGGGTTTGGATATCGGCACCACCTCCACCATCGGTATTCTGATCGGCTTGCCCGACCGGGTATTGGCGCTCGCCAGTCGGCCTGTGACCCTGTGCTCGCCGCAGAGCGGCTGGGCCGAGGAGGATCCTTCGCAATGGTGGGACAATGTCGGCGCCGTCTGCCAGGAATTGTTGCAGCAGAGCGGCATCGCCGCCGAGGCGATCAAGGCGGTCGGCGTCACCGGCATGCTGCCGGCCGTGGTGTTGCTGGATCAAGACGGCCGGCTGTTGCGTCCGAGTATCCAGCAAAGCGATGCCCGCTGTGGTGCCGAAATCGACGCCTTGCGTGCGGAACTCGACGAAGCACTATTTCTCGCCAAAACAGGCAACGGCATCAACCAGCAATTGGTGAGCACCAAGCTGCGCTGGCTGGCACGGCACGAGCCGGATGTCTTCGCTCGTATCGCCACCGTGTTCGGCTCCTACGACTATATCAACTGGCGGCTGACCGGTCTCGCCGCGGTCGAACAGAATTGGGCGCTCGAGGCCGGATTCACCGACCTCGCCTCGGGGCGTATCGATGACGCTTTGGTGGCGCTGGCCCATATTCCGCGGCACGCCCTGCCGCGACGCATCGTCTCGCACGAAATTCTCGGACCGGTCACCGCCCAGGCCGCCACCGCAACCGGTCTTCGGGCCGGTACGCCCGTGATCGGCGGCGCCGCCGACATGATCGCCTCGGCACTGGCGGCCGGCGTGGTGCAGCCAGGCGATGTGCTGCTGAAATTCGGCGGCTCGATCGACATTCTGACCGCGACGACGTGGATCCGCCCCGATCCTCGGCTTTATCTCGACTACCACCTGATTCCCGGCCTGATGATGCCGAATGGCTGCATGTCGACCGGCGGTTCGGTGCTGGATTGGTTCGTGCGTACCCTGGCAGGAGGAGAACGCGCCGCCGCCGACGCGCAGGGGCTGTCCCTGCACCAGTGGCTGGATCGGCTGGCGGCCGGGCGGCCGGCCGGCTGCGACGGTCTGGCGGCGCTGCCCTATTTCCTGGGCGAGAAGACTCCGTTGCACGATCCGGGGGCGCGCGGCCTGTTCGCGGGACTGACGCTATCGCATGACATCGGTCATCTTTGGCGCGCCCTGCTCGAAGCCTATGGCTTCGCCATTCTGCATCATCTCCGCGTGCTGGAAGAGATCGGCCATCCCATCGGGCGCGTCATCGTCTCGGACGGCGGTGCCGCCAGCCTGGTCTGGATGCAGATCATCGCCGACATTGTGCAACTGCCCTTGCAAAGGCTGCAGGGTCACCCCGGTTCCTGCCTTGGGGCCGCCTGGACCGCGGCGATCGGTGTCGGGCTGGAACAGGATTGGCACGCCATCGCCCGTTTTGTCGGCGCTGCCGATCGGATCGATCCCGATCCCAGCCGTCGCGACCTTTATCGCGACTTCTATCGCCGCTTCCGCGATCTCTATTGTCGCCTGCACCGGCCCTCGCAAACGGCAATCCCGAAGGCCGCGGTACCGTGATCGAGCGGGCCGTCGCCTGGGACATTGACGGGACCCTGGTCGACAGCGAAGGGCTGCATCATCGCGCCTTGATGACCGTGTCGGCCGGCTATGGCTTTCCGATTGCCGCCGACGACGAAAGTTTCGTCGGCATCGGCATGGATCAGGTCTGGCGAAGTCTGCGTCCGCGTTATCCCGACGGCCTCAATGAAGCGGAGTGGGTGGCGGCAATTTCCGCCGCCTATGTTGCCGGCGCCGGCGTGCTGCGGGCCATTCCCGGTGCGCTCGAGGCGATGAGAGAGCTGCAACGCGCCGGTGTTCCGCAATGCTGCGTGTCGAATTCGGCGCGCCAGATCGTCGATATCAATCTGGCGGTCATCGGCGCCCTGCCATTTCTGCGCTTCTCCGTCAGCCGTGACGACGTCCCTCGCGGCAAACCCGATCCCGCCCCCTATCGGCTGGCCTGCCGGCGGCTGGGCCTGTCGCCGGCGTCCGTGCTGGCGGTAGAGGACAGCGACCCCGGCGCGCGTTCGGCGCGCGCCGCCGGTTGCCCGGTTCTACGCTATGGCGTCGATTTTAGAGACTTCGGCCGCGTGCTCGATCGCGTCTTGAACCTCACCACCGATCAGAAGGAATAGCCGACGGTACCGATGAACTGGCGCGGCGGCACGAATTGCAGGCCGGTCTCGTGCGTATAATTGGCGGAGTTCTCTTCGTAGGGATTGGTGTATTTTGAGTTCGCCGCCGCCTTGTTCAAGATGTTGGTGGCCGCAAACGACAGGGTCAGATTGCTCGCCTCCGGCAGATACGTCAGATTGCCGTTGACCAACCCATAAGCCTTGACCTTATCAAGGCCCGGCTCGTTGAAGATTCGCGCCCAAACTTCGCCGCGATAGACATATTCAAGGCGTGGCGACAACTTGCCCCCGTGCAGTTGGAAATCGTAGGAAGCATTGATCGACCCTGAAACGGTCGGCATGTTGGGTGGCGAATTGCCGGCGAGATTGCGTTCGGCGCCGACCACGGCGGACCAGCATTTCGGGTTGTAGTAGGGCCCGCCATAGCCGCAATTGGGATTGTTGTTTTCGACGTTGGCGACGATCGTCGAATCGAGCGCATTGGTAGCACCTTCGACTTGTCCCTTTTCGACACTGAGATTGACGTTGAGGTGCAGCTTGTCCTGCATCGCCAGATAGGAAAACTCGGATTCGGCGCCATAGATGCGAACACTGGGAATGTTCGCCATCGAATCGGCAAACGGAAAGGGGTCGGCTTCGATATATTGCATATTGTGGTATTCGTCATAGAAGGCCGCGAAATTGGCGCGCAACTTTTTATCAAACAGGAAATTCTTCGAGCCGACTTCATAATCCGTGTTGGTTTCCGGCTTGAAGAACAGCGGCACCACCACCGCCGACGGATTGCCATTGACACCCCCTGGCTTGTAGCCGCGTGACACGCTGGCATAGAGCAGGCTGTTGGCGGTGAGGTCATACTCGGCCTGGCCGCGCCAGGTCGGCAGATGGGTGGTAAAGGTGGTCCCGGGTGTGGTCGAAAATCCGAAGGCGCTGAAGTTCTGGTTGGCGAGTTTGTAGGCTTCGTAATTGTAGCGCACGCCCGCGGTCAGGCGCAGAGTATCGAGCACCGGGTAAGTCGCCTGCAGGAACGGCGCATAGGACCGGCGCTGCACATTGGTGTAATTGCCGTAAGAGAGATTGCTCGGCGGCTTGGTCTCGATGTCCGGACCGACATAGATTGGCGGATTGGGTGTCGTGCCGGTGAACTCGGCGACGAACTGATCCATTTTTTGATTGAGCAGGAATACGCCGCTGATCCAATTCAGTTTCGAATCCGGCCGCGACAGCAGGTCCAATTCTTCGCTGAAGGCCTGCAACTCGGTGCTCCAGTCGCCGATATCGTTGTAGCTGCCTAAATTGGCGACGGTATTGAAGGTGGCGTCCTGCTTCTGGCGATGCGCCATATTCTGATAGGCGCTGACCGATTTCACGTCGAACCAGGGTGCTTCGTAATCGAGATTGAGGTGGTAGAGCTGCGAATCCAGGTTGAATTTCGGGTTGTAATCCCAGCTCACCACCCGCGGGTCGGGATTGGGGTCAACCAGACTTTTGATCGCGGCGCCGTGTTCGTCCTCGCTGTACCACATCCCGGTCAGAGTCGCCGTGAGCGTGTCGATCGGTTTCCACAGCACGGCTACCTTGCCGCTGGAATTATGGGAATCGTCCAATTTATAGGATGGGTCGATCATGTTGGTGGTGAAGCCGTCATGATCGAGTTTTTGTGCCGAAGCGCGGACCGCAATGCTATCGGTGGCCGGGACATTCACTTCCGCCCGCTCGCGGTAATAGTTGTAATTGCCGATGCTGAAATCGCCGGCGCCGCTGAAATGGCCGAGTTCCGGCTGCCTGCTGACCAAAGTGACGGCGCCGCCGGTGGCGCTTTGTCCATAAAGCGCACCCTGCGGTCCGCGCAATACTTCGACATGATCGAGGTCGAAAAGCGCCTGATCGAGGGAAATGGTATTGGCGATATAGACTCCGTCCACGAACATTGCCACGCCGGGCGATGTCGAGAGCGAGTTTTGCGGGGTTTCCGAGCCAATGCCGCGGATGGTGATAACCGTCTCGAAGCCGAATTCTTTGGTAACGCTCAGGCTTGGCACCAGCCCGTTCAAGCCTGCCAGATCGTTGACGTTGGATTTGTCGAGCGCTTCCGAGCCGAGCGAGGTCACAGCCAGCGGTGTCTTTTGGATGTCCTCGGCCCGGCGTGTCGAGGTCACCGTGACCTCCTCGATAGCGCTGCTGCCCAAGGCCACCGTCTGCGCCGCGGCCGGCACCATCGAGCACGCCAGAGTGGCCAAAACACACTGCGGAATCAAAGCTTTGCCACGATATGACCGAAAACGCTCAGACATTCCTTGCCCCCCTTGTCCTTGTGCGGTAGCCGATAACGCCATCAATTCGTCACAATAATTATGCCCGCAACAATGTCGACATTCTTGCGCTGCAGCGCACAGGAAATTGTTCAACTGTCTCTCATTTGCGGAAACAGATGCCGATCTGCCACAGTGTCCCGATCGGCGGCGCAACGATCAAAAGACCAAGCGCCGTGGCGCAAGCCCGCTGTGTGGATTAAGGCTAGACTGGCGGCAAAAGGCTTTTCTTGTCGTGGGAGTATCGTCAATGACGCCAGGCGCGGCGCGGCCCCTTCTTCCCCAACCCGATTTCGGTTTGCCGTCCGATCATGGCGGCAAGGATTTTGGCATTTTTTTGCCGATGGCCAATGGCGGATGGATACTTTCGACCAATGCGCCGCCGCTGGATGGCTCCTACGACTATAACCGCCAGGTGGCGCTGCTGGCCGAGGACACCGGCTTTGACTTCATCATGTCGATGGCAAAATGGCGCGGCTATGGCGGGATAACCCAGCATTGGCGCTATTCGCTCGACTCGCAACTGCTGATGGCGGCCTTGGCGGCGCTGACCAAGCGGGTGCGGATCGTGGCGACGGTGCACACGCTTTTGCAAAATCCGGCGGTCACCGCCAAGATGGTAACGACGCTTGACCAGATCAGCCATGGCCGCGCCGGGCTCAATCTGGTGACCGGTTCCTACAAAGGCGAATTCGAGCAGATGAGCGCCTGGCGCGACGATGTCAATCACGATCAGCGCTATGATTTGGCGCAGGAATGGATCGATATCATCAAACGTTTGTGGACCGAGGACCATGTCACCTACCAGGGCAAATATTTTCAAATGATCGATTGCGAATCCGATCCCAAGCCGGCCAAACGGCCCTTTCTGGTGTGTGCTGGTACGTCGGCCAAGGGCATGCGCTTCACCGTCGACGAAATGGACGCGATTTTCGCGGGCGGCAAGGACGACGCGGAAACCGCGCAGATCTGCGCCGGCATCAAGGCGATGGCGCGGGATGCGGGACGCGCCGTCAAGACTTATACCATGATCACTTTGGTGATCGGCGACAGCGACGAAGATGCCAATGCCCAAGCCGACCGTTTCCGCGCCGGCTTCGACGAGGAGGCCTGCAAGGGCATGATGCGAGCCTATGGCTTTCTGGACCAGGAGATCGGCAAGGAGAATTCCTTTGTGCAGAATGCCCGTTCCGGCTTCATGTCGGCGCGCATCATCGGATCCGCCGAGACGGTGAGCGACCGCGTCATTGCCATGCTGGAACAGTGTCATCTCGACGGCATGATGCTGATCTTCCCGGATTATCTAAAATCGATGAAGCTTTTCGCGCAAGCCATCATGCCCAAACTGCGTGCCCGCTTCCCCGCCGGAGTTGCCCATGCCGGTTGATCCCGCGATTGCTCCGGATTTGCTGCCGCCGATGATCGCGCCCGCGACCACCGCCTTGGTGGTGATCGACGTACAGGTGGATTTCGTCGCCAAACAGGGCGCCGCCGGGGGCTGGGGCATCGACCTCGATCGCCTCGAGCCGCCGCTTCAGCGGATCGAACAGTTGATCGCGGCGGCGCGCGCCAAAGACATGACCTTGGTCTTCGCACGGGTGGTGACACGCGATAGCACCGATTCGCGGGCGCTAAAGCTTCTGCACGCGCGCAAGGGGCGGCCGCCGCAAGCGTTGGCGATCTGCCGGGCCGATACGCCGGGCGCCGACTATTACCGGATCGCGCCGCAAAAAGGGGATATCGAGGTCGAAAAGCGGCTTTATTCCTGTTTCAACGGCACCGATCTCGACGCCCGATTGCGCGCGCGTGGCGTCGAAACGCTGGTTATCACCGGCTTCACCACCGATTGCTGCATCGATTGTACGGCGCGCGACGCCTTCCACCTCAATTACAATGTATTCCTGGTCAGCGACGCTTGCGACGCCTACGAACAGGATTTGCATGACGGCGCGCTGAACGGCCTGTCCAAGAACTGCGCGCTCTTGACCGACAGCGCCGCGGTGCTGGCGGCCTGGTCCTGATCCGGCACCCCGGCAAAACACGCCCGCCGCGGTGGAGGGGAACAAATCCGCTACCGCGATTTCTTCGACTGCGGTAAAAGTTTGATCTGCTGATCGCTGCAATCGTCGAGACTCCGTGCGCCGCTTTGTCAAGTTTCTCCACACGATAGGGGCTGTCGGATTGATGGGGGCGATAGCGTGCCTCCTCGTCCTCATGCGCACGGCGCCACCGCCCGCGTCCTTGGCCGGATATGCCTTGATGCACGGTGCAATGGCGGAAATCGCCAAGTGGATATTTTTCCCTTCGCTGGTACTGACGGTTGTCTCCGGACTGTTGGCTATTGCCGTGAACCGCGCCTTTCAGAACGCAGGCTGGGCCTGGGCGAAGCTCGCAACAGGCACCTTGATCTTGGAGGGTGGCCTGGTCTACGTTGTGGGCCCGATCCAGGAGGAAGCCAAGCGAAGCGCCAGCGCGCTGGCGGGCCAGGTGGACCCTGCGACGATCACCGGATCTTATGGAGCCGAACGGGGAACGCTTTGGGTGCTGCTGGCGGTGACCACGGCCAATGTCGTGCTCGGCATCTGGCGGCCGCGCCTCACCCGGATTCCCGATTAGGCGCCACATTTGGTTCCCAGTGGATTGGCACCGCTGTGCCGGTGGGCGGCTAACCGGCCACCCGTTTCTTTTTCATACTGGATGGAGACTTGCAATGCTCGACAATGCCCAACCGGCTCCGATCAAATATCCTGACCGCCTTTTTATCGGCGGCGAATGGGTTGCGCCCTCGACAAAGTCGAAGATCGACGTCATCAATTCCGGCACGGAGGAAATCTTCTGCAGCGTCGCCGAGGCGCAGGCGGAAGACATCAACCGTGCCGTCGCCGCCGCACGGCAGGCTTTCGACCAGGGACCCTGGCCGCGCCTGACGCACAAGGAGCGGGCCGGCTTTTTGCGGGCGATCGGCCAGGAACTGGATGCCAGGGCCGCCGACATGGCGCAGATCTGGACGGTCGAATCGGGCGTCACCCACGCTTTGTCGCAACCGACCGCGGCTTATCTCAGCACCTATTTCAATCTTTACGCCGATCTCGCCGACAGCTTCAAATTCGTCGAGGAACACACACCGTTGGGCGGTGGTAATGTCGGCCTGCTGGTGCACGAACCGGTGGGTGTGGTGGGCGCCATCATCCCCTGGAATGGTCCGGCCCTCCTGATCACCCACAAATGCGCGCCGGCCCTATTGGCCGGCTGCTGCGTCATCATCAAGGCTTCGCCGGAAGCGCCTTGCTCGGCTTATGTTCTGGCCGAGATCTGCGAGAAGATCGGCCTGCCGCCCGGCGTCATCAATGTCGTCACCGCCCAGCGCGAAGTCTCGGAACTGCTGGTCCGTCATCCCGGCGTCGACAAGATCACCTTCACCGGCTCGACGGCGGCCGGGCGGCGGATCGCCTCACTCTGCGGCGAACGGATCGCCCGCTGCACGCTGGAGTTGGGGGGCAAGTCGGCGGCCGTTATTCTCGATGATTACGATCTCGGCAAGGCGGCCGACGTCATCGCCGGGTCCACAACCTTCCTGTCGGGCCAGGTATGTTCCGCTCTCACCCGCATCGTGGTGTCGCGCCCGCGCCATGATCGACTGGTCGAAGCGTTGAGCGCCGCGTTCCAGAAAATCAAGGTCGGCGATCCCTTCGATCCGACCTGCAGCATGGGTCCGCTTGCCATGAGCCGCCAGCGCGACCGGGTCGAAGGCTATATCGCCACAGGCATCGCCGAGGGAGCGAAACTGGCTTGCGGCGGCCATCGGCCGGCCAGCCTCAATCGCGGCTATTTTATCGAACCGACGGTGTTCGGCAATGTGAACAACAATCAGGTGATCGCCCGCGAAGAGATATTCGGGCCGGTGGTCTCGGTCATTCCCGCCGAAAATGAGAGTGACGCCGTCGCCATCGCCAACGACTCGATCTTTGGCCTCAACGCTTCGGTGTTCACCAACGACAGCGACAAGGCCTACAAGGTGGCGCGCCAATTGCGGTCCGGCACGGTCGGCCACAACGCCTTCCGCTCCGACTTCAGCATTGCATTCGGCGGCTTCAAACAATCGGGCATCGGTCGTGAAGGCCTCAAGGGCGGCCTGCCGCCATTCCTCGAGAGCAAGACGGTCATTCTCGATGCCGCGCCGGCGTCCTACGACGAATTCTAACGCCACAGAAGCGGCTCAACCCCGCGGGGTCTGACTGAATCTTAACCGGGTGGCAAGACGGAATGCCGCATCCTGCCGAAATGTGGGTCAATGGCATCACCGCAGCGTGACTGCGCCCGGCACCAACCGGCCGCCATCTTCCGAGCCGTCGGTCGAGGCGCTGTTCGCGGCGGCGATCGGCCATCACGAGGCGGGCCGATGGATCGCGGCGGACGAACTCTATCGCCGGATTCTCCAGCTTCAGCCGCAGCAGGTGGTGGCACTGCATCATCGCGGCTTGATCGCCGGCCAGATCAGCGGTCCGCAACACGCGATCGCCTTGATCCGCCAGGCTTTGAGCCTGAGCCCCGATTATGCCGAGGCCTACAGTAATCTCGGTATCGCCGAGAACGACGCCGGCAATCCTGCCCAGGCGGTGACCAGCCTGCAGCGTGCCGTCCGCGTGCGGCCGAACCTCGCCGCGCCACAAAATAACCTTGGCAGCCTGCTGAAAGAGCAAGGACATCTCGTTTCGGCGATCCCGGCCTTTCGCGCCGCCCTGGCCATCGCGCCGGACCATCCCGAAATTCATTGCAATCTCGGCGCCGCCCTGTTGCAGCAGGGCGATTACGCGGAAGGATGGCACCACCTCGAATGGCGGCTGCTCGACCCCAAGAGCGGCGTGGCACCCCGCCGTTTCGCGCAACCCCGCTGGACCGGCGAGTCACTCGCCGGCCGCACCATCCTGCTCCATGCCGAACAGGGATTGGGCGATGCCCTGCAGTTCGCCCGCTATGCCACCCCGATCGCTGCGCTCGGCGCCAAAGTCATTCTGGAGGTTTCACCGGTTCTCACTCGACTGCTGGCGTCGGTGCCGGGCGTGGAGCGAACGGTGGCGGCCGGCACCAACCTGCCGCCGTTCGAAACCCATCTGCCGCTGATGAGCGCCCCCGCATTGCTGGGCAGCACCATCCCCGCCGACATTCCCTATCTCCGCGCCGATCCGCGCCAGGTTGAGGCTTGCCAGCGGCGCCTGGCCTTATTGCCCGGACTGAAGGTCGGATTGGTGTGGGCCGGCGATCCGCGCCCGAACCAGCCGGCAGCAGCGGCCATCGACCGCCGGCGCAGCATGGCGTTGGCGCATTTTCTGCCGCTGTTCGGCCTGCCCGGTGTCACATTGGTCACTCTGCAGAAGGGCAGCGCCGCCGCCCAGCGTTTCGAGATCGCGCCTGCGCCCAAGCTGTGGGATGCGATGGACGAGATGGCCGACCTTGCCGACACGGCAGCTCTGGTGACGGCTCTCGATCTGGTGATCACGGTCGACACGGCGTTGGCGCATCTGGCCGGCGCTCTGGGCAAGCCGGTGTGGATCCTGTCGCGTTTCAATGGCTGCTGGCGTTGGCTGAAAGATCGCGCCGACTCGCCCTGGTATCCGACGGCCACGCTGTTTCATCAGAAAATACCGGGCAACTGGGATGAGGTCATTGCGCGCGTGACCGCCCAACTGCGGCAATTGGCAAACATCCGGACAGAGTCCTAATCTTGCTGCGTCATTAAATGACATAGTTAGACTAATTCTAGTATGTCAAACTGCGTCGGGACAAAAGGCGCGCACGTTCAACCTGGTCATGTGATATGGCCACATGCTTGATAATATGAATTTTAGGACTCGGCACGCGCATTGATTCTGACCGCGAGCAGGAGTGGCGATCAGGCGAGTCGTTCGACTGCTATCCCCAGAGACAGCTGTTGTTCAGCGGCGGACAGGCGAATCTCTGTCCTTGACCCTGACCTGCCTTGCAGAGATGCCGTACAGACGATCCCTTGTCCGCCGTTTTTCTCTTTCTGATTGCGCTGCGATCACATCTACAGACGCTTCGGAATGTCGGCCTCATCATAGAAAACGCCGGTAATCGCAAGACGTGGGGCGCGGCGATAGGCCACCCAATAGCTGCGGGAATGACGCCACAACGTCCCCGGCGCAGCCAATTCTGGATAAGGGCGCGGTGCCGCCAGCCCGCCGAGAGGATCGCGCTCTATTTCGGCCCATGCCTCGCGCATAGCCTCCATCAGATTCCGCATCGCTTCTGGCCGTTCCTTGACATCGTAATGGTCAAAGAGGGCCGTTAGATGGGCGACCGCTCGCCTTGTGACGTCAATCAACGGCGAATGGGGACGATTTTGCGGGTAGGCTTTCCCCTGCATTCGTGCCTCTGCACGGTGTAGGGCACGGCGCTGATCCAAACTTCCAGGTGAGAGTCGGCGCCGTGCCTGCCTTCCAATATCGGCAGGGTCTTACCGCACCAACCGAGGCTTGTCAGCCCTCAGGTCGCACTTCAAATCTCTATGAAATCATTGGCCCCGCTGCCCTCCCCCGGACCCCCACCCCGGATTGCCCAGGTGGGTCCATAGGGACCTTCCACCCCGTCGCTGCGCTGCGCGCGAAGGGCGCTCCGCGACGGGGCGGATCCTTCCTATGGACTACCGGGACAATCCGAAGATCAAGCCGTCAAATACCGACACTGATCGACGTTGCGGCGAATATGTGCGGATTTCGACCGGCGTTTACACCAGCAAGCCGTGCTTCCAGCCGATCGATGCGATCTTGCATCATCTGGTGTACGGCGTCGGCCGGGATAAGACGCCCCGCAGCAATATCGGCCTCGCTCTCTGCAAGGTCGGCCTTGATCCGGTCAAGCGTTGGCATACGAGGGTCGCTCATATCGGTATAATAGGCGCAAATTGGCAAGGATTCCAGGGCGACCATCTCAACCACTATTGGCGACGGTTACCCGCTTTCCGCCGGAAGGGGCATAGGGCCATGGGTTGTGTTTTAGGGGCTCGTGGGAAGCGTAACTTATCTTTTGATACCAGAAATAGAACATACCGGTACGAATGAACGGGCAATTTTCCGTTGTAACAATGAGTGTTAGGAATTCATCAATGCAGGGCATCGCGTGATGGGCAAGTGAAAGCTCAGATTTTCGCTCATACGTGATCTGGTGCGACCGTTCCCGACTGGCAGCTCCTGCCCAAAGTGATTTGGTGCTGGGAAACGCGGTCGCCTACCGTCAGGCCGACGGGAGATTCGGCATGCTGGCCGAGAATGCGTGCAGATGACCCATAAGAGACGGTCGCGGGGCTTCAAATTTTCTTGAGCTACCAAGGCGCTGTTCGCGCGGAGGTGGCGTCGGAAGGCGAAATCGAGTCTGCCCCCTTTGTTGGTGGCCACTACCGCGATCCCTATTAGGACCCTGATGAAACTCCGCAAGATAAAAGCGGCCTGGAACGTTTGGTTCCAGGCCTTTGGTTGTTCCACTCGGCTTGTGGTAGTTGCCGGCGAGGCCCTATTTTTTGTCCGCGAGAGATAGAAAGTGCAA